>Ga0209013_10000461_pt1 | contig 35968 bp, 33 predicted proteins | sample Cruoilmetagenom2_FD_187291 | JGI IMG/M metagenome (GOLD analysis project Ga0209013, IMG submission 187291) | Oil polluted marine microbial communities from Coal Oil Point, Santa Barbara, California, USA - Sample 2 (SPAdes) (version 2) | ecosystem: Environmental > Aquatic > Marine > Oil seeps ...
CAGGTAAGGAGGTTTCCAATGACAAATTTAAGCAGCGAGACAAATAATGGCGGGCCACCGCATTTTATCGTTATCGTGCCCGGATACATGGGCAGCAAACTGCGTGATAAGAAGACCGGCGAGATTGTGTGGGTGGATTTTGGCTCCATCCCTGGGAACCCGTTGAAGTGGGAAGGATGGCTGGACGAGATGTTCGCGAAGCTGGCCTATCCGAACGAGGACATCGAACCGGCGGGCATCATGGACGAGCTGCTGTTCCTGCCTCCATGGATCAAAGCGGAGCACTACGGACGCTTAATGGACGCCCTGGGAGACATGGGCTACCGGGCTGACCCGGATCAATATACCGAGGATCAGCTTGATGTCTATACCTTCTCGTACGACTGGCGGCAAGACAACCGCATCTCCGGGCGAGAATTGGGAGAGGCCGTCCAACGCTGGGGTGAGTTCCATCCGGGCGCTGAAGCGTGGTTGATCGGTCACAGCAACGGCGGCATCGTTTCCAGATGGTACATTGAAAAGGAGGGTGGAAAGGAAAAGGTCGGCAAGCTGTTCCTGATGGGATCGCCGTGGGACGGCGCGCCGAAGAGCATGCGCATCCTGTTCAGCGGGCTGGACACGCTGTTCCGGAAGCGCTTCAACCTGTTCGACATTGCCAACCGCACCCGCGACGTACTGCGCACCTTCCCATCATCTTACCAGCTCATCCCGGTGCATAATCCCTTCCTGCGCGGGGAAGACAACGAAGTCATTGATCCCTTCGATGAGACCGAGTGGCTCACGGATGATACGCAGCACGAAATTCTGGCGGACGGCAAACGGTTTAACGAGGAGCTGGGCACCACGCTAAGCGTCGAGTCGCTGTGCTTCTTCGGCCGTAAGCTGCCCACAATGTCCTTCGGCGTGGTGCATTTAGAAGCCGGCAAGCGCTGGGCAGACATTGAGTGGTCGGCCACCGAAGTCGGTGACGGCACGGTGCCGGAGCGCAGCGCCATCCATCCTAAAGCCGATCAAAAATTGCCCTTTGTCGTCGGTCACGGCGATATCTATGTCAACCCGGCGGTGCTGGAGTTTCTACAGTGGGAAATGGTCGACAAATACACTGAACTCGATTTTGCGGTGTTGATCACGCCGGATTACAGCCTGCTGTTTGAGCCGGAGCGTGATGCCTACCAGCCTGGAGAGATGATCACGGTCAAAGCCGAGGCTTACGGAGAGCTGGATAAAGACGGCCAACGACCGCCATTTGAAGGACTACGCATAATGGCTACACTGGAGTGGCAGGAACCCCTGCCGGGAGATCCGCCAATAGAGTCCCCCCCACAACCGACGGTCGCCAACTTGTCGCCATCTGGTGAAGCCGGCAGCTACAGCGCACAACTGACGGCTCCGGACTTGGAAGGCTACTACGCACTGACCGGTGAAGTGCATCTGCCTGGGGCGAAGCCGCTGACCTTGATAGAGATGATCCTGGTGGAAGCAGACCCTGTTGAGGCAGGATAATCAATATGAAATTGCTCGTCCATCGCTGGTCTGGCTCAACACCCCCCAGCGAAGCGGAACTGAGAGACCACTACCGGCAGGAGGGTTTGAACCCGTATAGCTGGTCTAACGGACCCGGCGACACATACGCCGCGCACTCACACGCCTATCATAAGGTGATCTACGTAGTGCGCGGCTCAATTTCCTGGATACTGCCCGAGCATGACCTGCAGATCGAGACCGGTCCAGGAGACCGCTTGGATCTGCCGTGGGGAACGCTGCATGCGGCTGAAGTTGGCCTCCAGGGCGTGACCTGCCTGGAGGCGCATGTGGATTGAATGAATCCCGGCAAAATACTTGCAACTATAAGGGTTGTGGAAATTTTTCTAGAATTCAGGTATGATTAGATTCTGCGTACGAGAGGTCGAACCAGGGCTGTCTAAAAAGCTTGTCACCCTGAGTGGCTCAACAGAGTTGAGCTATTGCGAAGGGTCTCCCCGACTGTGACGGAGATTCTTCACTAGGTCCTTCACAAGCTCTGGATAAATTCAGAATGACATTCACGTGCTAATGGGACAGCTCTAGGACAACTGTGGTCTATTCTGATGAGCGGAGATCAATTCATGAGAGAAGGGAGTCGAGAATGAAAAAATCAAGCAATATCTTTGCACGGTTCTTTGGGGTGATCATCCGGGGGCAGACCTATCTGAACCTGCTGTACCTGCTGTTGGCTCTGCCGTTGGGTATCTTTTATTATATCTATCTGGTGGGTCAGTTTGTGGCCGGTATACCCCTGGTATTTATCTTCATAGGTATCTTAATCCTGGTCGCGGTATTCGCGGCCTGGGTGGCGTTCGTGGCGTTCGAGCGCCAGCTTGCCATCTGGCTGCTGCGCGCGGATGTGCCTTCTTATGCGCCCGAAACCATGGATTACAAGAGCAGTTCTGGCTGGATTGGCGGTCTGCTGACCAACCGTGTCACATGGACGGGACTATTGTTCCTGTTTCTGAAGTTCCCCTTCGGTGTGTTCTCTTTTGTGGTGTTGGTAACCTTGCTGGCGATCACAATCGCCTTCCTGGCGGCTCCATTCATCTACAACCTGATCCCCTTAGAAGTGTGGTTTACTAATGAAGCAGTCTGGCAAGTTGACACGATGTGGAAGGCGTTGATCCTTTTCGTGATCGGGTTCCTGATGATTTTTGCATCGCTGCACCTGCTTAACGTGCTGGCCTGGATTTGGGGCCGCATGGCTTATTGGATGTTGGGACGTGAATCGAAACCGATTGAGGAAGAGCCTATATCGACCTTGCCGGTGGCCGTCGAGCCAGTCGTCACGGAGGCGGTTGCAGTTGATGCGGAGCTGCAGGTTGTTCAAACAGGCGAGGCAGTGGAATTGGAAGCCGCGGCGGCTGCCGGTGTGGTCGCAGCAGTAGCCGCTGCCGATGATGTGGCGGACGAAACTCCGCCTGAAGACGCACTGCCCTGGGATGAACCAGGCGATCCTGGTGTCCTCATCACACCCCCACCGGAAGGGGCTGATGGGGAAGTCCCAACAACAGCAGCGCCCACCTCACAAGATACACAATATATTGACGAATCGGAACTGCCAACCGCTGCCCCAGCGGAAGAGAACTCTCCCCCTGAGTGGCTCCTAGAAGAGGAAGCGACCGGTGGTTCATCGATAGATGCACCACCTGAATCTCTCGATGATACCTCCCCGATCAATGTCGGCGCGGAGAGCGAAGAGGCGGCTGACACAGAACCACCGGTGGCCGATTCGGGAGAAGCGGCTGACAGCAATGAGGTCACCGAGTAATGCGATAATTATTGCGCATATATAGTTAACGATATTGAAAAACGACGCCCTGTTGTTACTGAGGACGTCGTTTTGGTTATGCCGAGGGTAGGGATGGCTTAGGATTGGGTGAAGTGTGTCTGCGTTTCAGGAGACTCTGCCTGGTATTGCTGACCCACTTACGGACGGGCGGCAGCCGCATGATCAACAACAGCACTACGATGGCTCCGAACAACAGCGGCTGCAGAATGTCCCCCGATAAGCTAAAGATGTCCCCTTTCTTAGACCAGGCGTAGTGAACCACAACCAGGACGCCAGCCAGGTAGACCAGCCTGTGAAGGCGCTTCCAATTCTTGCCCAGTTTTTTCATCCACCACCTGAATGAAGTGATCGCCAGCAGGAGCAGGATCAACCCGGCAGTTAATCCGACAACTGTGTAGCGTTTGGCGAAAATCTCCGGGATGACCAGACCCCAATCGAAGCGGTAATCCAGGCCAATGAAGGTCAGGAAGTGGAGTGAGGCGTAAAAGAATGCGTAAAGCCCTAATGTGCGGCGGATGGTGTTCAGCTGGCGGATGCCGGTCAGGGTGTAAAGCGGTGTGATCGCCAGTGTACTGACAAGCAGGATGATGGCAAACTTACCGCTGCGTTGAGTTGCTGCCTGGACGGGGTTGACGGTCAGGTTATTTGTGGCGTAAGCCCATACCAGCCAGAGCAAGGGTGCGAGGGCGGCCAGGTTTACGGCGATTTTCAGGTAGTTGGGTGACGGTATTTTCACTTTAATAATTTACCGATAGATCCATGCCAGCGTACAGGTCTGCCACTTCTTCGGCGTAGCCGTTGAACATCAGAGTCTCACGGCGGCTCGTTTCGCCGATGCGGCGCTCGGTGGCCTGCGACCAGCGGGGGTGGTTTACATCGGGGTTCACATTGGCGTAGAAACCGTATTCGCGAGGGGCAGTTGTATTCCAGAAGTTACCGGGCTGCTCTTCCGTCAGTTCGATTTTGATGATGGACTTGATGCCCTTAAATCCGTATTTCCAGGGGACTACCAGTCGGATGGGCGCGCCGTTCTGTGGAGGCAAGGTTTTTCCATACAGTCCGGTCGCCAAAATGGTCAGATCGTGCATGGCTTCGTCCAAACGCAGCCCTTCCTCATACGGCCAGGGGAAGGTGAAGTTATTCAGCCCGGGCATTTGTTTAATATTAGCAAGCGTTTGAAAACTCACATACTTGGCCGTGGAAAGCGGAGAGACATCCTCTAGCAACCTGGATAAGGGGAAACCGAGCCAGGGGATGACCATCGACCAGCCCTCAACGCAGCGCATACGGTATACACGCTCTTCCTGCTCGAATTTGAGCAAATCTTCCATGCCGAAGGTTTTAGGATTTTCAACCAGACCACTTACTTCCACGTCCCAGGGCGAGGTCTGGAAATCCTGGGCAAGTTTTGCGACTTTGGTTTTATCCAGGCTAAACTCGTAGAAGTTGTTGAAATTGGTGACCTCTTCGTATGTGTTCTGGGGTTCACCCGGATCGTATTTGGAGGCGCCAGCTCCTTCGATGGTGGCTTCCGTTGTCTCTGTCCCTCCCATCACCTCCGTCGCGAGCGGTGTGCTTTCACCAGCGCAGGCTGCTAACAGGGCACCTGAACCGACCACTCCCATCGTCTTGAGGAATTGGCGGCGGGATATATAAGTACTTTCGGGCGTGATCTCCGAAGACTGGACCGGGACTGATTTGAACTGATTATTGCTCATAAGGCTCTCCAAGGTAGCTTTTTTGTAAAAATGTTTATGCCCAAGAAGCACATAAACTATCAAAATATGTCACGATTATGTAATCGGTAATTTCGATGTTAAAAGTCTACAATACAATTCTTGCAAAAAGATTACAAATTCATAAATATTTTAATAACGAGATGGGATGGTGAAAGAGAAGCATGTTCCGGTTTCTGGGCTGGAACTGACAGTGATCTCGCCGCCGTGTGCTTCAACGATCCCGCGAGCGATAGCAAGACCCAAACCAGCCCCACCGGTCCCCCGATTGCGTGATTTTTCGCCCCTGTAGAAGCTTTCGAAAACGAAAGGCAGATCCGATTCCTTAATCCCTTCCCCGGCATCGCGCACCTCAACCAGAACACCCTGGGGTAAATCGTGCACGACCACGTCTACGGTGCCTTCCTCAGGTGTGTACTGGAGCGCGTTCCCAACCAGGTTGTTCAGAACTCTACCGATGCGCTGGGCGTCCATCCAAACAGAGTCGATCCCGGGGGCAACGGTTCCCCGTAACTCGACCTTTCTAGGTGAGGCCAGTTCCGAAAAGCTCTCCAGCGTATCGGAGACCAGGTCGCGAATTGAATTATATGCCAGGTTTAGAGTGAGCCCGCCCGCATCCAACTGCGCCATTTGGAACAGGTCGTCGATTAACGAAGACAGCGAAGCGACGTCTTTTTGGGCGGTACTCAGGTAACGCTGTACCGTGTCGGGATCATCTACCACACCATCAGCGATTGCCTCCAGGATGGCGCGGATAGATGTCAAAGGGGTTTGTAGGTCATGGCTGATCCAGGCGATCAGGTCGCGACGCAGGATTTCGATTTCTTGTTTCTTTTGTTCGGCGGCCTGAAGCTGGTCGGCCATTACATTAAACGATTGGGCCAAATCTGATATCTCATCCTGACCTTTTTCCGTTATGCGCGTATCGAGGTCACCATCTGCAATGGAATGGGCGGCCTCTTCCAGACGCTGTATGCGATCTGTAAGATCAGCCGTAAGGAAATAACCTAACGCGATGGCGATGCCGCCGGCAAACAGCAGAAGCACGGTCGCCAGCAGCAGGTCGTGCTGGCTGGCGAACATCAGGCGCGCCGTCATCCACACGTTAAGGAAGGTCAGCAGGCTGGCCAGGATGTAGCCCCCAATCAGGGTCCAGCGGATGGTCGGGGAGCGGTTTATCCACCCCATTCGGTAGGCGATGTAGCTGGCCATGCCAGAGATCAGGGCGGTGATTGACAAAAAAGCGGCCATCAACCAAATATCGTCCAGGGGAGGCCGCATGATCAAGTAGAAGGCGAGCAAAGACACGACCAGGATCAAGGCGATCCCTAATGCAAAGCGCAGGAAGGGAGAGGAGGTGGGTTTAGTTGTCATGAGATATATGTAATTTGATGATGAGTGATACGTGATGTGTAAAGAGTAATGAGTAAATAGTGTCTGGAAAAAGGTTTCTAAATGGTGGAAGATCCTTTACGTTTTACGTTACCCATGGCACCCAGTACAGGGTCAGTGATCTTAAGGCTCAAATTTGTAACCGATTCCCCAGACGGTGATGATGTGTTCGGGGTTGGATGGGTCTCGTTCAATTTTTTCCCGCAATCGGCGGACGTGGACTGTCACCGTGCTGGGATCGATATAGTCGGAAACGCCCCATATCCGTTCCAGCAGTTGGTTACGGGTGTATACCTGCCGCGGGTGGCAAGCCAAGAGCCAGAGCATGTCAAACTCCTTGACTGTCAATGAAATCTCTGATCCATGTGATGTAACGAGATGTGTGCGTGGGTCCACCTCCAGATTATTAAACTTGAGAGGCTCTTCGGGAGCTACATCCGTCGATCCGCTTGTGCGCCGCAGCACTGCTCTAACGCGGCTTACGAGTTCCTGTGGACTGAAGGGCTTAACCACATAATCGTCGGCACCAATTTCTAGGCCGGCAATACGATCAGCCTCTTCACGGCGGGCGGTGAGCATGATGATCGGTACATCGCTGCGGTCCCTAAGCCAGCGCGTGATCTCCATACCGTCCACCTCGGGCAGCATCAGGTCCAATACCACCAGGTCTGGTGGTACGCCATCCAGCATATCCAGAGCTTCACCCCCGTCGCTGGCGATCTTTACCTGGAAACCAGCGCGGCGCAGATACAGGCTGACCACTTCGGCAATGCTCGGTTCATCTTCGACAACTAAAATCTGTTTATTGTTCATCAGGCCAAATACTCTTTAACTCACGTTAGTTCTTTAGGGTTTGCCGTGGTTATAGATGTGGCGGCGGCCGCTGCCACATTTATAACCAGACAAGTTCCCAAAGATCCCTTGCGTTAACTATACCTCAACGAGGAAGGAAATGTTGATTACAAATTCATTACAGGGTTACGCCGATGTGAGGATATCATGATAAAGTGTTGATCAAAGTTTGACAGGTATTAGGAATTGTTATAGACTTGAGCGAGAAATTTCATATTGTTAATGCGTAATATTTAACAGGAAATTATTGCAGCCAAAAGTTTCTTTATGGGCATATCGATCTTATTGACTGGTCCACCGCGTTGTGGAAAGACTACCCTCATCAAACAGGTGGTTGCGGGTTATACCAATCCCTCAGGTGGTTTCTACACGCAGGAGATTTGTGAGGGAGATCGTCGAGTGGGATTTGAGGTTGTTACTCTGGATGGTCAGCGGGGTGTCCTTGCACATGTAGATATTCAATCCAGGTATAGGGTGGGAAAATACGGTGTAGACCTTACTGCCCTGGAAGATCTAGGCGTGGGTGCGATACGTTGCGCCCTTGATGAAAAGCGGTTGGTCGTGATCGATGAAATTGGGCCGATGGAGACATTTTCGCAAACCTTTTGTCAGGTTGTATCTAAGGCGATAGCTGGTGATGCGAAAGTACTCGGTACGATTGTTAAGCGAAGTACGACGTTCACCGATACACTCAAGCAAATGCCGCAGGTTAAGCTGATTGATGTCCGCTCTGATAACCGGGATGGATTAGCGGATTGGATATTACAATATGTGCGTGATGCGTGATGCGTGATGAGATGAACTGGAGATAAGGAAAATTGAACGACGAACTACGTATAGGTATTGATATCGGAGGGACTTTTACGGATTTTGTGGTCTACGATCCGGCGAGGCAATCGATCGACACCTTCAAGCTGCTCTCAACCCCGCATGATCCGGCGCAGGTCGTCCTTGGAGGTGTCGAAAAAATTCTTGAATCTCATAAAATTTTCGATTACTCCGAGAATCCGGAAATCCCAGGAGATATTTATGAAAGCGTCCACATAGTCCACGGTTCTACCGTCGCAACAAATGCCCTCCTGGAGCGTAAAGGCGCGCAGACCGCGTTAATCACCACGCGCGGGTTTAAGGACGTGCTTCAAATCGGTCGTCAGAACCGTCCCGATCTGTACGATTTATTCGCTGACCCACCCCCGGCTTTAATATCGGATGAAAGACGTTTCGAACTCGATGAACGTGTAAATCACCGGGGAGAGGTGCTGGTCGACATATCCCCATCTCAAGTGGATGAGCTGATCCCCAGGTTGCGCAGCCAGAAAGTTGAATCGGTCGCGGTATGTTTTTTGTTTTCGTTCCTGCACCCTTCTCATGAGCAGATGGTCGCTGAGCGATTACGACATGTGGGCTTTTTTGTCTCTTCATCCAACGAGGTTATGCCCGAGTATCGGGAATATGAGCGAATGAGCACCACGACGGTCAATGCTTACGTCTCTCCGGTACTGGATCGCTATCTATCGCAACTGGAAACTGGGCTGGGGAACCATGGGGATACACTTCGCCTGCGTGTGATGCAGTCCAATGGCGGTATGATCAGCCCGGACGAAGCCCGAAGATACGGCGTGCACTGCATCTTATCAGGTCCTGCGGGGGGCGTAGTGGGTGCTGAGTACGTATCCCGCCTATCGGCGAAACTCACTCCTTTTGAATCAGACGTTGCCGCCGGATCTGCCGGGACCAGTGATGGGTTTTCACCCGTATATAGTGATGAGACTGGATTGAGAGTTCTCACCTTCGACATGGGCGGCACATCCACGGATGTCTCGTTGATCGATGGTGTACCTCAGATAACAAACGAAGCCGAGATAGGTGGATGCCCGATCAGCGTGCCGGTCCTGGATATCCACACCATCGGGGCGGGAGGTGGATCGATCGCTTTTGTGGATGCCGGTGGTGCATTGCGTGTGGGTCCTCAAAGCGCAGGTGCCGATCCAGGCCCGGCCTGTTATGGAAAGGGCGATCTTCCCACCGTTACGGACGCAAATCTGGTGCTCGGTCGTCTTGACCCAAAGTTTTTCCTGGGTGGACAAATGCCCCTGTATGCCCAAAGAGCAAAAGGTGTATTGGCGCGCCTGGGCGAAGAGCTTGGATTGAGTGCTATTGAAGCCGCCCTGGGTGTGATAGATGTGGCGAACGCTCACATGGAGCGGGCGCTGCGTGTCATTTCGGTTGAACGGGGGCACGATCCAAGGAGGTTCTGCCTGCTTTCCTTCGGCGGAGCTGGCGGGCTGCACGCTGCGCAGTTGGCTTCCAGCCTGGGCATCCCGTCCGTATTGATCCCCCCGCTTGCTTCCACGCTATCGGCGTTTGGTATGCTGGCTGCAGACGTGGTGAAGGACTACACACAAACCGTTATGCTTCCCGGTGACGTGAACTTCTCGGATATTGAGGACTTATTCGTACCGATGATAGAGCGAGGCGTTCAGGATGTTGGTCGGGAAGGCATCGGAGCGCAAGAGGTAGAGGTGCAGCGTGCTCTTGACATACGCTACCTCGGGCAGTCTTACGAACTGACGCTACCATTTTCTCCTGACATTAACGCCGACTTCCACAATGTGCACGAAAGTACATATGGCTACTCCCGACCGGAAGCTCCCACTGAGATCGTTAACTTGCGCCTGCGTGCCATGCGACGGACTACGGCGCCGTCCATTTCTCCCGTGTCAAGCGTTGAATCCGATCCTGCTCCAGCATTTATTGAAACCAGGCAGCTGTTCTTTGACACTAAAGCAGAGGGAGTACCTTTCTATCGAGCCGAGGCGCTACAGCCGGGCAATATCATTCCTGGGCCGGCCGTTATTTTGCGCACAGACACGACCATCCTAATCAGGCCAGAGAATCAAGCGACGGTCGATCCTTACAATAACATTCTCGTCTCGATTGGTTCTGCCTGATCCCAATTGCTCATTATTTATTCCACGTTACGTTTCGCATATCATTCACCCACTTTCACTCCAGGTGCTGCCAATGCCACCCACTTATGACCCCATCCGGCTCGAAATATTCAAACATCTCTTCGCTGCCATTGCTGAGGAAATGGGCGCCGTGCTGCGCAAAGCCAGCTATTCCCCAAATATAAAAGAGCGGCGTGATTTCTCGTGCGCCCTTTTTGACGCGAATGGAAACATGATCGCTCAGGCCGCGCACATCCCGGTACATCTTGGCTCGATGCCTCTATCTGTTTTGGCGGCCATCGACCAATTTATTACACAAGGCGGAGACCTGCAACCGGGGGATGTGATAGCCGTTAACGACCCGTACCAGGGAGGCACCCACCTGCCCGATATTACCCTGATCACGCCGGTCTTTATTGAAAACACCGATGTAACTTCCGGTGGGATGAACAAGAAACTGTACGGATTCGCTGCCAGCCGGGCGCACCACGCCGACGTGGGCGGGATGACGCCCGGTTCGATGCCAATCGCGCGCGAGATCTACCAGGAAGGGTTGATCATACCTCCGGTAAAGCTGGTCCGGCAGGGAAATATGGAACACGATTTGCTGAATCTCATACTGGCCAATGTGCGGACACCACTGGAAAGAGCGGGAGACCTGTGGGCGCAGATCGCGGCCAACCAGCGGGGCGTGGAGCGGTTGGTAGAATTGGTGAACCGCTATGGGGAGGCTGAAACTTCAGCCTATATGCAGCACTTAATGGATTATACAGAACGCATGACCCGGCGCTTGATTGAGGACCTGCCTGAAGGCCAGTACCATTTTTGCGATCAGCTGGATGATGATGGCATCAGCGACCAGGGGGTACCGATTTGTGTCACAGTAACCGTTTCAGGGGATTCTGCGCTTGTGGATTTCACTGGTTCCGCCCCGCAGCAAGCAGGCAGTGTTAACGCGGTGTATGCAATTACTCTATCGGCGGTGTTTTACGTTTTCCGCTGTTTGCTCGGTTTAGACGTGCCAAACAATTCTGGCTCGCTGGCCCCAATCGAGTTGATTGCCCCGCAAGGCTCGGTCGTCAACGCTTCACCGCCTGCACCGGTAGCCGGAGGGAACGTGGAGACTTCCCAGCGTATCGTGGACGTGCTGTTGGGCGCGATGGCCAAGGCGTGCCCGGATCGCGTGCCCGCTGCCAGCCAGGGTACGATGAACAATGTAACCATTGGCGGATATGATCCCCGACAAAACGCACCGTTCGCGTATTACGAGACCATTGCAGGGGGGATGGGTGCTCGACCTGGAAGTGATGGCCCATCAGCGGTCCATTCACACATGACGAATACACTCAATACACCGGTCGAAGCGCTTGAATACGCTTATCCTCTGCGAGTACAGCGCTATGAAATCCGGCGCGGCTCTGGCGGTGTTGGAAAATATTGCGGTGGGGATGGTATCTGCCGTGACGTACAGGTTATGGTTGACTCCCAGGTGACGCTGCTCAGCGAGAGGAGACGAAACGGGCCATATGGGCTGGAGGGAGGATGTAGTGGTCGTTCTGGAGAGAATGTGCTCATTCGAGGTGTGGAGGAATTTCCACTGCCAGGCAAAGGAACCTTTGATTTTCAAGCCGGAGATGTTCTCAGCATCCGGACACCAGGTGGAGGCGGTTTCGGAGAGGAATCCCCATAGTCATGGTATGCAACCTTAGCGGACTTTAAGCGTATAGATAATTGAAGTAAGAAACATATATTTATCGATTTTGAGGAAGGTATTCAAATGAGCTGTTGGCGCGTATTAGTATGTGTGCTGTTCCCCCCGCTAGCTGTATTTGATAAAGGATGTGGCTCTATCGTCATCGTCACCTTGCTGACGCTGGTGGGCTGGGTGCCAGGTGTGATAGCGGCTTTAATCATCAATAACCAGTAAGCGGTTAAAGTGAAAAAAGAAAAACATAATATGATTGCCAACGCGGGTTGGGATTGAGTCCTGTATTGGCAATCAATATTTTGGTTGGATATCAGATATTCTGTAAAGGTTGATGGGGGTAAAAGGTGTATCGCTATTACAATAGCCCAGGTTATTCCGATTCGGCACTTGATAGCACAGGGAATGAAAAATTTCTATTATAATAACCATTGGGCGAAGATATTTATTTGAGGAAACCACGATTAGACTTCAACGTGAGGAAGGAACCATATGGCTGGGACGAATGAACCAAATAACAAAGGGAAAAAATGGATCCAGATAATAAAAAATGGGCCGTATGTTGTCCATGGTGACATGCCGTTGGTTCGCAAAACGCAAGTCGTCTCCGAATTCGGCGAACCCCTGACCTGGAGCACGGGGGAGAGGATTGAAACTGGAGAAGCGTATGACCTCTGCCGCTGCGGTGGATCAAAAAATAAGCCATTCTGCGACAACAGCCACCGGAGTAACGATTTCGATGGCACGGAAAGCGCAGACAGCGGCATGTTTTCTGAGCGCCATGAAATATTCGAAGGCGGGACGAAAATTGTCGTCAAGCGCGATTATTCACTATGTATGGACGCCGGTTATTGTGCTAACCGACTAACCAGCGTCAAAAAGATGGTGGCAGACACGGACGACACGCAGGTGAGGGCGCAGGTGATGGCCATGATCGAACGTTGTCCCTCAGGATCGTATTCGTATGCGATTGAGCCAGAGGGGGGCGATATCGAACCCGACCTGCCCCAACAAATCGCCGAAGTGACAGAAATAACCTCGCAGGGTCCCATCAACGGCCCACTGTGGGTGACTGGAAACATCCCGATTCAACGAGCCGATGGAAGGCCATTTGAAATTCGCAACCGTGTCACCCTTTGCGGATGTGGGCTTTCTAAAAATATGCCTCTCTGCGATGGTTCACACAGACCTGAAGATTGATTTATCGAACTTAACCGTTAACATGGCGCAAACAGGCAGCTTTTTACGGATTTATTTGTGACGGCGAATTGGGCTGCCAGGTGAGTAGGGGAAACAGCAAGTTTGTCTACTTAACATTTTGTTAATACAGTATAATTAGTCGTTGATCGCGTTAACAAGTTGAATTTGTTTTTGGGCGTGTATGTGTGAGTGGACGGCGTTAGCCTGATGTCTATAAACAATACCAGGAATATTAATACTGGAGAGTAGCTAAATAAAATGATTAATGATTTCCGGCAAGCGAGAGAATATCAGGAGTTTATGCGCAATAGCGGCGCTGAAATTGCTGATTTAGGCGAAGAAGAGGTCGCTTATGTGATGAGACCCCTCCCGATTATAAGCACTTCTGTTGTTCTGCGGGCTAAAAATCCTTCATCCGTTTCAGCCGCCGATAAGCTATCACGGCAGTCCCGCTCGATTTACGTGGCCATTGCTCCAAGGGTCGAGTATGGCAGTGAAGAAGCTGAAGTTTGGGAAGCTGAACTTGACAAATATGGATTTAAGTTGGCCAGTTTTGGCCTGGCACCGACCAAGACGCTCGTCATCGATCTGGAATTACCGGATGATGATATTCTGGCGCAGATGAAAAGCAAGACTCGCTATAATGTCAGGTTATCCGGAAGACGAGGCGTTACGGTGAAAGTTATCGATGGGGAAGCGTTACAGGCAGATTCGAAGTACATGGATGAATTCTTTACAGTGTATATCGATAATTGTCAGCGGATAAAACGGCGGTGTGAAAACAGAGAACAACTTGAAGAGATGTTCGAACCTTTTAAGGCGAACTCGTTTTTTGTGCATGCTTATGATGGTGAGGGTGAGGTGATTTCCGTTGCCAGCTATTTAATTGCCGGGAATACAGTGTTTTATCAAATGAACGGTTCCACAGAGAAGGGAAGAAAAGATTTTGCGCCCAATCTGGTTGTTTGGGAAAGCATGTTGGAAGGGAAACGCAGGGGATTAAAGCGTTTCGATTTTGATGGCATCTATGACGACAGGTATGAAAAAGCACAGGCAGATTGGAAGGGTTTCAGCAGATTTAAGGTAAGTTTTGGGGGTCAAGAAATTAAATATCTTGGGGCGTATATGAAATGGTTCCCGTTCCTCAAGAAACGCGTGGACGCTGGCTCGTGAGTCCTCACTGCCAGGGAACGCGGAATATATCATAGCTCCCGCTTTGATTTGACTGGTAGAGGACCCAAAGACCATCGGGAGAGAAGGCGGGTATCTGTTCGTTAGCCGCATCGCTGGTCACCCGGTGCAGCCCGCTCCCATCGAGGCGCATGACCCAGATGTCGTAGCTGCCTTCGCGATTACTTTCGAACACGATCCATTCCCCATCCGGCGAGAAAGCGGGCTCGGCATCACGGGCGCTGGAAGATGTGAGCTGGATTTCCCGACCTGATTTGAGTTCAAGCAAATAGATATCAGGGTTCCCAAAGCGATTTGAATAGAAGACCACGAACCTGCCATCCGGTGAAACAGACGAGGTTCCATCGTAGCTCGAATTGTCGGTCAATTGGGTTGGGGGTGACCCGTCTATAAAGCCCTGGTATATCTCATGGTCTCCGTCTCGATTGGACATGAACACAAATGAGCTTTCATCGGGCAGCCAGAAGGGGGTCATATCCGTTGACTGGCTGTCCGTCAACTGCTGAATGATCTCGCCTGATTGCGAGTCGATAACGTAGATATTGAAGTAGCCATCCTGATCAGACGCGAGCAGAATCCTTTCCCCATCCGCAGAAAAGTGGGGGTGGTGCTGGTTTGCGAATGCTTTCGTGATCTGTAGATCCCACGCCCGGTATACCGCGCCAAATCCCCCCTTTCCCAGCAGTTTGACGATGCGGTAGCGGTTGTTAAGCACTGGTGCAGGTGCTAAAGGCATTCGATTATCTAAAAACTCCTAGTTAGTGTCTAACTCGTCCTGCTTGTCCATCATATCAAACAGCATAACGCCTGCGGCTACTCCTAAATTTAGCGATCTGCCGCGCCCGTGCATGGGCAGGTGTATGAGGCTATGGCACAGATTCATGTGTATTTGATCCAAACCCTGGCGCTCGCTGCCCATCAGCAGGATGTTGGGCATCTGGTAACGTTCAACCTGACGGTAATCGATACTGCTTTGCGCTGACGTGCCGTAGACGTTATAAGGGTGCTGCTGGACCCAACTGGCGAATGCCTTAAATTTGACGCTGACCACCGGATGCCAGAAAATTGTGCCCATGCTGGCGCGTATCGCGGTGGGATGGTAAGGATCGACGCTCTCCTCCAGAAGGAGCAGACCGCTGGCCCCCACAGCGTCGATCGTACGCAAGATCGTGCCCAGATTGCCCGGATCCTGAGGGCTCACCAACGCAACTCCCCGGGGGAAATTTTCGGGATTCAAGTCGTTTAGATCAAGTTGGGGCCGGTTAATGACCGCCAGGATACCTTGGGGTTTCTCTTTTTCAGCCAGCGATAAAAACACCTCTCCGGTAGTGGCGTAGCACGGAATTCCCGCCTGGGAGGCATCTGCGATTAGTTTATGGGCGTAATCGCTTCGTAAAAAATCCGTAGTGTAAAAAATGGATTGAAAATCCGCACCGGCTTCCAAAGCTTCGCCGATATGCCGGATGCCTTCGACAAGAAACAACCCGCTCTTCTGCCTGGCTTTACGCCCGCGTAATGATCGCGCAGCTTTGATTTTTGCGTTGCTACGGCTTGTGATGATCGTCATATTGTTCCGATCATGGCGGCTGGTGGGTGGCCTATAAGCACTCTATCTTTATACGCTGCCTACCCAGCGGGGCACCCAGGCTAAAATGGTGGTTCCCTCTCCGGGATAGGATGTGATCTCGACGTCTCCCCCGACTTTTCGAGCGCGGAAATGCATGTTTGAGAGTCCGTGACCGAGCGTGACGCTCATTTTGCGCAGGTCGAATCCCAAACCATTATCCGTCACTTCCAGCAAAACGCGATCCATAGCCACCCAAAGGTGAACCTCAGTTTCTTTCGCGCCAGAATGTTTGGCTACATTGGCAAGCGACTCCTGGCCAATGTGGAACAATGTCGTAGCGTTCTGGGCAGGAAAATCGACCAGACCATTATCTGGTCCTACGTAAACAACCTTAGTGCTGCAATTAACCTGGATCTCTTCAATCAGGCGCTGGATGCCCGACTGCAAATTTTTACCATGGAACTGGCGCGGTCGCAAATCCAGGATGTAGGAACGGATATCCCGGATGGTGCTGTTTAAAGCTTCTATGGAACCTTCGATTTTCTGGCGTGCCTGTTTAGGATTATCATCGATTGCCAGGCGTGCATAATCCAGCGCCAGACCAACGCCGTAGATAGATTGGATAATCCCATCGTGCAGATCCATACCAATGCGTTCACGTTCCTCGAGTACGGCGAGCCGCTGGGCCTGGCGATGCAAACGGGCGTTTTCGATCGTAATGGCTGCCCAATTGCCGATGGCCGATAGCAGGTTAGTTTCGCGCTCATGAAGATCCCCTAGGCGCCGGGTGGCTAACACAATCACACCTACCACACTCTCTCTCACGACGAGCGGAATAAGTCCCATACAACGAAAACCCGCATCTACAATCGACGAGCGCAGATAAGGGATATCTTTCTCCAGGTCTATATTGATCAGCTGCGTCCCAGATTCTGCCACTTCGCCAATAGCACCTTCACCGAAGCGAAAAGTGTCACGGGTCCAAAAAATATCGGTGATTTCACCCCGGTGCAGCTCGAGGTGCATGCTCTTTTCGCCTTCCTCCCTCAAGAAGATTTCGCCTGCTTCGATGTCCAGATAAGTCATCACAAGCTTCAACGTCTTATTCAGGATTTCATCAATGTCCAGGGAACTTGCCAGCGCGGTTGCAGCGTTGTTGATCAAAACTAGATCTTCGTTGTGCTGAGTCAGGGCTTCATCGCGTTCCAACAAGTCCTCGTAGAGGCGGGCATTGGAGATCGCTATGGCAGCATACGCAGCGAGTGTCTCGATCACGCGTTCGTCTTGCTCAGTAAATTCGTGATAACCCTCTTTGTCAGCCAGGTAAAGCTGACCCAACCAGCGTTCTCCTGACATGATCGGAACGCCAAGGAATGAATTCATCTGAGGATGGTTGGGTGGAAATCCAGCGCTGCGCGGATCGGTGCTAATATCCGCGATGCGGATGGTGCCCTTTTCGTCTTTAAACAAACCCAGGAGTCCAACGCCCATGGGTGTATTTCCAATCAGTTTGCTTTCTTTTTCGGTTATACCCATAGGTATAAAATGGGTCATGGTTTCATTTTCATCAAATACCCCCAGCGCTGCATAACGAGCACCGCCCTGTTCGAGCGCGATATGCACGATACGCTCCAGGACGGTGTCTACGGATAGGTCACTGACCAGCTCTAAGCTGGCTCGATGCAATGCAGCTAAGCGGTCTTCAAGTTGTTCTCTTGTCAGTACCACCATCAATTGTTCCTCACCGCGGGTTAATTTTACCCTATTTTGTCGTAATTTGATAGCTTTTGCCAGTCCATGGCGATTAAAAATTAGTGGTTTGGGTGAATTGGAACTACACAAATTTCACTTCGCAAGCTGGAGAATTTATGGCAGAACATTCGCAAGGATCACGTTTACCCGGTCTGTACACTTTTTCGATCGAAGAGCGTCTGGATGAACTGGCAAATCGTGTAGATTTATCCGCTGAGGATTTGCAGGCATTGAGCGGTACAGCCGGATTGACAGCCGAGCAGGCAGACCATATGGTTGAAAATGTGATTGGCCTGCACGCTTTACCTATGGGAGTGGCGTTAAATTTTATTGTCAATGGTCGCCAGGTGCTGGTGCCCATGGCGATTGAAGAACCATCGGTCATAGCAGGTGCGTCTTTCATGGCCAAGTTAGCCCGCTTAGGCGGTGGATTCACCGCGAGCAGCACCCCACCACAGATGATCGGTCAATTGCAGGTATTAGATCTTGATGATTTGGATGCTGCGCAACGGGCAATTCTTGACGAGAAAGATGAGCTGCTGGCTGAGGCGTCTGATATCGATCCACTGCTGAGCAGATTGGGAGGTGGAGCGCGTGAATTGGAAGTGCGCCTGATGAAAGAATCGCCCATTGGCCCGTTTATCGTTGTTCATTTGATTTATGATGTACGGGATGCTATGGGTGCGAACGCCGTCAACACCGCTGTAGAACGCCTGGCGCCGCGTATCGAGGCCATCACTGGTGGTCGAGTGCACCTGCGAATCCTCTCAAACCTGGCCGATAAACGCGTCACGCATGCCGAATGTACGATCCCTATTGACACATTAGCATTTGGTGAGTTTTCTGCGGAAAAAGTGAGAGACGGAATTATCGAAGCCTGGGCGTTCGCTGTTGCAGACCCGTATCGGGCCGCTACTCACAACAAGGGCATTATGAATGGTGTGGACGCGGTGGTGGTCGCTACAGGCAACGACTGGCGTGCCGTTGAGGCGGGCGCGCACGCTTACGCTGCCCGGAACGGCCGATACACATCACTCAGCACGTGGGGGCAGGATGAGAGCGGCAACCTGGTAGGCAGCCTGGAAATGCCGATGGCGGTTGGAATAGTCGGTGGGGCGACACGCGTGCATCCCACAGCGAAGGCGGCGTTGAAGCTGATGGGTGTTTCCACCGCTAATGAACTCGCAGAGGTTATTGTCTCGGTTGGCCTGGCGCAAAATCTGGCTGCGCTGCGCGCCCTGGCAACCGAGGGCATTCAACGTGGCCACATGAGCCTGCACGCACGCCAGGTAGCCATTGCTGCCGGAGCGACCGGAGAACAGATCGAGCGATTGGCCAAGCAGCTGGCCGTAGAAGAAAATGTACGGATCGATCGCGCGGAAGCTATCTTAAAAGCCTGGGTAGAAGAAAGCAAAACCCAATAAATTATTGATAATATGTCAAAATATCGGAAGCGGTAAACATAAAGACGAGAGCAGAAAAATAGGACTGAGTATGAACGAAAAACTTGAAAATATTCTCTTAAAGCCATCCCGCCCGGTGGGGATTGTCGGGTACGGCGCATACGTGCCGCGCTACCGGCTGCCGGCGACAGAAATCAACCGTATCTGGAGAGGTGGAGAAGGTGGAATTCCGGTGAAGGAAAAGGCAGTACCGGGTCGGGACGAAGATGTGGCGACGATGTCTATCGAGGCGGCAAGGAATGCCCTGAAACGGTCGGATGTCTCTCCGCGTGATATCCGGGCAGTGTGGATCGGTTCGGAATCCCATCCGTACGCGGTGAAGCCGACCTCAACCGTGGTTGCCGAAGCGATTGGCGCAGTACCCAATGTGCAGGCGGGTGACTGGCAGTTCGCCTGCAAGGCTGGAACGGAGGCGATCGTGGCCGCGATCGGTTTTGTGGGTTCGGGAATGGCTGACTATGCGATGGCGATGGGTATGGATACGGCTCAGGGTAAACCCGGCGATGCGCTGGAGTACACTGCGGCAGCGGGGGGCGCTGCGTTCCTGTTGGGACCGGCTGAAGAAAGCCTGGCGGTGATCGACTGCACTTATTCCTTTGTGACAGATACGCCGGATTTTTGGCGCCGTGCGTATCAGAAGTACCCCGAACATGGGCAGCGCTTCACCGGCGAACCGGCGTATTTCAAGCACGTCACCGAAGCGGGAAAGACGCTTATGGAAGCAACCGCGACGAGCCCTGATGACTACGCCTACGCGGTATTCCACCAGCCGAACACGAAATTCCCACAGCGAGCAGCGAGTATGTTGGGATTTAGCAATGAGCAGATAACTACGGGTTTGCTTGCCCCCCAAATCGGCAACACTTACGCTGGTGCGGCTATTATTGGGCTGACAGCGATTCTCGACGTAGCTAAACCGGGAGAGCGTGTGTTAATGGTCTCCTTTGGATCCGGAGCTGGTTCAGATGCGTTTTCCATAACGGTCACGGATTCGATTCTTGAGCGCCAGGGCCGTGCGCCCTCGACTTCAGATTACATTGCCCGGCGAACTGAAATAGATTATGCAACCTATGCCCGTCAACGCGGTAAGCTGTTGATGAAGTAGGTGTAAGGATGACAAATATGACACAAGTCGTGATTGCAGGAATCGGGCAGACCCCGGTTGGCGAGAAATGGGATACATCGCTGCGTGAACTGGCATTTTATGCCATTGAAGCAGCGCAAGAAGATGCGGGAGGTTTGCGCCCGCAAGCATTGTATGTTGGCAATATGTTGGCACCACAGCTCTCGGGTCAGGCTCATATTGGCGCATTGGTTGCCGATTTCGCCGGAATGAACGGCATTGAGGCAGTTACCCTGGAGGCAGCCGGTGCATCTGGCGGTGCAGCATTACGTTCTGGCTATATGGCGGTGGCTTCAGGATTGGTAGACGTTGCTTTGGTCGTTGGAGTCGAGAAGTTTACCGATCAGGTTGGCTCTATCGTCGAGGATGCCCTCGCAACGGCGAGCGACAGCGATTACGAAGCGGTCCAAGGATTGACGCAGACTGCACAGGCGGCCTTGCTGATGCGTCGCTATATCTTTGAATTTGATGTACCTCGCACAGCTTTTGCCGCCTTCCCATTGACAGCCCACGCAAATGCGGTGGGCAATCCGAATGCCATGTTCCGAAAAGCGATCAGACCAGAGGTTTATGAACGCGCCGGGATGGTCAGTGATCCATTGAACATGTTTGATATCGCCCCCAATGCGGATGGCGCCGCGGCAGTAATTCTCACTCGACCTGAGCTTCTGCCGCCTGGCTTCCCTCATCCTCTGGTGCAAATTACCGGTTCGTGTCTGGTTACCGATACATTGGCTTTGCATGATCGTCCGGACCCCCTGGTATTTCACGCTGCGCGGCTTTCCGTGGAACGTGCTTGCCAACAAGCGCGAATTACTCCCCTGCAAATTGACGATTTCGAGCTGTACGATGCTTATTCGATATATGGGGTTCTGTCCCTCGAAGCGGCAGGATTTGCAGATCGCGGCGAAGGATGGCGTTTGGCTCAGGATAACTGTATCGGGAAAGAAGGCACGCTGCCGGTTAGCAGCATGGGCGGCCTTAAAGCGCGGGGCAATCCAGGTGGAGCAACCGGTGTTTACCAGGCTGTTGAGTCCACACTTCAGCTGCGCGGCCAGGCGCAAGATAATCAGATTCCAAATACTCGGAGGGCGATGATACAGTGCCTGGGTGGTCCAGCTTCGACGGCAGCAACTCATATTCTGGAGGTACCGTAGCATCCACATTGCTGCGTATAGACAACCGTTAGCAGGTTAATTTACACACTGGTGTACGAAGTGGCCACTTTATTGATAGTTTTTGATAGTTTTCAGGGGCGAACAATGCCCGAGTTGATAGTGCTTGATAGGATCAGAGGTCTAAAATTCTTTCACAAAGTTCGGTAGAGCTTCAGGTTGTAGATAAATCTTCTAGACTTACAATACTGACGACATCGATAAGGAGTAAAAGAATTATGGAGATACCACGCCACTGGCGCCTTCAGAAACAACGCTACGGATTAGTTGGGGAAGAATGTCTACATTGTGATGCAAAACTGTTTCCACCGCGGGACGTATGCCCCGAATGTGGTCAGGAAGCGAAAACACTGTATAATTTCAGCGGGAGAGGTGAGGTGTATTCGTATACTACGGTAAACGAACCTCCTGAGGGTTACGAAGAGTACGCGCCTTACACTGTGGCGATGGTAAAACTGGAGGAAGGACCCCTGGTGACGGCTCAGTTGACCGATTTAGGCGAAGAACCTGTCGAAATTGGTGCGCCAGTAGAGATGGTAACCCGCCGCTTACGCCAGGATGGTGACGAGCGCGGCCTGCTGGTTTACGGATATAAATTCCGACCAGTTTTACGCTAAATAAAATCCAATTTCGGGTGAGAAATATAAGCTCCCCATGGGATACCGATCGGTATCTTCTGGGGAGTTTTTGATTCCAAGAGTTGGTACAGTTATAGCTCAGCGCACGATAATCGATGTCCGGCTGCCGCCCGGGTTGGCAGTGACCATATCCCCATTCTTGATCAATTCTCCTTGGTAATTTCTTGGACCAGCCTGCGCTTCCCAGCCACTTAGAATCAAGGGTAATGGCCCATCAGCGAACAGCCATTCACCATTGTACTTACGTGCGATGTGAACATGGGTGCCCGTAGAACGGCCACGCTCGCAGGAAGGGTGACCGAGTGGATCATCGGTTTCCACCTGTTCCCCGGGTGAGATGCTCCCCTCATCAGACACATGAACATAGACCACGGTCCAACCAGTTTGTTCGTAACCGTCTCCGTCCAGGTCGATCACAACAACGTTGAGATTAGAACGTACTACTATCCCCGGTGCAGATGCCGTAACCCAGACCCTGGATACTGCGCAGTTTGGCTCACCTGTAACAGGTGAGAAATCCAGGGCGCCGCGCGGACTGCCGGTGTTCCATGAATAATGCGGGCCACCCGTCATGCTCCATCTTTCACCGGATGCAAATGGCAGTTCAAGAGCCGGCTGCGAGATGCCGTCAGAGAATAGGGGCTCTACACCCGCGGCGCGTTCCCACGGGTCGCCAAACATATTTGTATAGCGGGTGATAAAGTTATCCTCTCCGTACAACACTTCATCCCAGCGGTCGGGGTGGTAGAACTTGCCAAACAGATGCTGCGCAGCAACCGTTCCAGCATTGGGCGTGGGATTGAGACGTGCGGTGCTTTTATCGGGAAATTTGATCCAGACCAGCTCTCCACTTCGCCAGCCGTAGTAACCAGCGTTGAGGTGGGTAGCAGTCAAGACCAGTTCCAGGTATAAGCCTTTATAACCGGGAACGCGGAACCCGATCGGGTAATCGATGCGATTGGAATCCACATTTTGTCCCGTCACCCAATTGGAACGAAAATCGAGGAAGGCCAGTAGAAACCTGGGATTGACGGATGATTCCTGAGCCACACGTTCTACAATCTCAATCCCAGAGACGATTTTCCCATCCACGATTTCATCGTAGGTGCTCAAGAAGCCACCCGCTTCTTGGATGTATTCCATCACCTGAAAATCTATGGATGAAGGAGAATAGATCACCTCACTGTCAGGCAGCAGCAACTCAGATGGGAGCGTATTGCCCATGGTGTTTGGAATTTTGAGTATTTGCCCTGGTGGGATGAAGTTCTCAAGTGGGATGGCGGAGGGCGAGATGATTTGTTCGGGATCCACGTCGAAACGCCGGCTCAAAGCCTCCAGCGTATCACCCGAGCGAGCATAGTACTGATAGATCTCCCCAGGAAAGCTGTAATCTACCCCAGGGGGAATGACGTTGTTCCCTCCGTCTGGCGTGACAGTTGCTATCCCGAATGGTGGTGCTTGAGAACCATCGTCGGTGGAGGAGGTCGATGGTGGTAACGGAGTAGTTACGACCCCCGAGGATTGCGCGGCGAGCGTCTGACGCAACTCATCGTCGCTTAAATTGTTGGGGTAGTTGCCAGCCACAGGCATGTTGCAGCCAATAGCAGAGCACATACCCAGTAAAAGAATCGCTAAACCCAGGGTTTTCATCGTCAATTTTCCCAAACATTCAGACCAAATCGTTGTGGATGTGGAAAATTATAGCATCACGATCAACTAATGATATTAAGCGGTTAATTAGGGAATTTGATCAAATAGGGTCATTGGATCGATCAGTTGGAACACACCGCTCACCCGCCAGATGCAGTAAGCTTCCATCTCCTCCGGTTTGGCCCGCGTTTCGTAGTGGGCCAGGCTGGGGAAGGAAACACCGGATGGTCCAATCCGGATTTCAAGATGCAGGTGAGGGTTCAAGGCGTTGCCGGTGTCGCCCATCGTTCCAATTGAGTCGCCACAATAAATATAGTCATCCACCTTCTCGCTGGGTGGCTCTTCCATGTGGGCGTAGAGCAGGTACAGGGAGCGTTTCTCAAGCTCCCAGTCAAGGAAGGCGCCGGTTTGGGGGCAGGTCAGAGACGGATGGGGCGGCAGTGTCGGAGCCGGCGTGGGCAGCTGCAGATGCGTTATCCAGTAATCTGGCAGGGCGTCAAGTGATGTTTCGACAAGCACGGCGTTACCGTAAGGGAATCGATCTTCCATAACCGAGGCTACTCGCCCTTCCAGCACAGCCTGAACCGGAGAGCCGCCAAGGGAGATCAGGTAATCCGGGTCCAGGATCGCAAAATCCACGCCTTGATGTGCATCATCGGAGCCCCATCTTGGTGGGAGATAGGGATTCGCGATAACGTCCCTTAGTTCTGTAATGGGAACCTCCGGCAGCGGTGAACAAAGATGCAACCCTGGCGTTGGTGTAACAGTCGGGGGAATGCTGGTAGATGTAGCATTCGGGGTGGGGTTGGGAGTGGCAGATGTCATTGCCGTCACTTTTGTAGGAGCCTGGTTACGAGCAGTAGCTGACGGCATTTGTTGGGATACAGGGCTAGTTTCCGGCTCGGGTCCACCACAAGCTGACAATGTGATTAGCATTATTGCGGTGAAGATAAAACACCTTCTTTTCATCGTATCAAGTATACCTCGGTAAAATGAAATCCAATGAACATCACCAAACGACCGATGAGCTGGACGGCGTTTATGGTGTGTGATACCACAATGGGGATCTCCAGATATTACTGTGGTATCAGAGTTTGGGGTGTGTGGACCACTATGTTGAATCATCATAGGAGTTCCGAAAGACTCATTATGGAGATGATTATACCTGGCGTGTGAACCAATCAAACGCCATTCACGCAACTGGTTAATCACACTATAATCCTGGAATGAACGAACAACTGAGGATCTCTCAACAATACTGCTCCATTACAATACCTGGGAGGATCAGCAATGATTTATGATTTTGATAAGCTGGAAGATCGAAGAGACAGCGACAGTATAAAGTGGAATTTGTATGACGAAGATGTGCTCCCCATGTGGGTGGCAGACATGGATTTTCGTTCGCCCGAGCCCGTGATCCGTGTCTTGCGAGAGAGAGTCGAACACGGCGTCTTTGGGTACCCAGGCAGTGTGGTGGACCCACCTGTCAGACAGTTGATTGTTGAGCGGATGGCGTCTCTGTATGACTGGCACATACTGCCTGAAGACCTGGTCTTCCTACCGGGTGTTGTCACCGGGTTCAACCTGGCCTGCCACGCATTTGCATCGGCAAGGGGTGGTTTGCTGATCCAGACACCAGTTTATCCACCCATCGTAGAAGCGGCAGAAAGGACTGGCTGTTCTAGTCAGCAGATGCAGTTAACGCGCGTTAAGGATGGCTCTTACGAGGTCGATTGGGAGTTATTCGAATCATCGATAATCCGGGAAACGCGGCTGTTCATCCTGAATAATCCACATAACCCGGTCGGAAAAGTATTCCGGCGTGAGGAACTGGCGCGTGTGGCAGAGATCTGTCTCCAAAATGGCATCGTGATATGTTCGGATGAAATCCACAGTGACCTGATATTCGAAGGTCACCATCACATCCCGATCGCTTCGCTAGACGCAGAAGTGGCCGATACAACTATAACCCTGATTGCTCCGAGCAAGACCTATAATCTCGCAGGATTGCAGTGCTCTATGGCGATTATCCAAAACGCGGAATTGCGAGAGCAGTACCTGAACGCCAAAAAGGGTTTGGTCGGATGGGTCAATCTGATGGGATTTACGGCGGGGCATGCTGCCTACAAGTATGGTGGTGAGTGGCTGACTCAATTGCTCAAATATCTGCAGGAGAATCGTGATTTTCTATTTGAATTCGTGGAAAATGATCTGCCCGGTATATCGATGTGCAAACCAGGCGGAACTTATCTGGCATGGTTGGATTGCCGCAATGCAAGTTTAGCAGAGAATCCGCATCAATTCTTCTTAAATAAGGCGAAGGTGGCGATGAACGATGGGCTCACTTTTGGGGAGGGTGGTGAGGGGTTTGTGCGGCTCAATTTTGGCTGCCCACGTTCTGTTCTTTTGGAATCACTAAAGCGCATGAAGAATGCACTCACATTAAATCCTGGTTGAAAAACCCAAGGGACTCTTTACGTCCTATGGAAAGACAGCATAAAGACCTAAGAAATCGATGAATTTTGACAAATCACCTGTTACCAAGTCGGTTTTATGTTATAAATAGGTTAAGAAAAAACAGACAGGATAAGGTGATTTGTTATGACCACACTGAATGCAGAAGAAAGGACGACGACGTTTAGACCTGATTCGCTGGTTGAAATGCTTCGCTTAAGGGCATCGGACCAGCCTGATAAAATTGCAATCATCTTTCTGAAAGATGGAGAAGAGGAAGAAGTCCCCATCACGTATGCGGAATTGGACCGCAAGGCGCGCCTGATCGCAGCTAAACTCCAGGAATTGGATGGAGAAGGGGAGCGCGCGTTATTGCTGTTTCCACCTGGTTTGGAGTATATTGCAGCATTTTTCGGATGTTTATATGCCGGCGTGATCGCTGTTCCTGCATATCCGCCAAGGATGAACCGCCCGGCGCCGCGCATACAGGCAATCGTTGCCGATTCAAGGGCAACGATTGCCCTGACCACGCCAGAAATATTGGACAGCATGGAGAAACGGTTTGAGCACACTCCAGACCTGGAATCGTTGGAATGGGTGGATACAGACGAATTACCGATTGGACTGGAAGCTGAATGGCAGCATCCCGAAGTGACACCTGATACGCTGGCGTTTTTACAGTACACTTCCGGTTCTACAAGCACACCCAAAGGTGTCATGCTGAGCCACGGAAATTTATTGCATAACCTGGATCAGATTCGCCTCAGTTTTGAGGTTGACCCGGGAGACACTGTAATTTCATGGCTGCCGAGCTACCATGACATGGGGTTAATTGGAGCGATTCTTGGATCAATTTACACCAGTGCGAAGTTGGTCCTGATCGCACCCTTAGATTTCCTGCAGCGCCCGCTGCGCTGGTTGAGGGCGATTTCAAAATATAAAGCCATCGTGACGGGGGGACCGAACTTTGCGTATGATTTTTGTGTAGATAAAGTCAAGTCCGAACAAATGGATGCCCTGGATTTAAGTTCCTGGCGCACAGCATTCAGTGGTGCGGAGCCTGTCAGGTTGGAAACTATGAAACGTTTCTCTGAGAAATTCGCCGTCTGTGGATTCCGCAGTGAGGCTTTTTTTCCCTGTTATGGCCTGGCAGAGGGGACCTTACTCGTTACCGGTGGAGATGCCACCGCAGAGCCGATCACGCTGACCGTTCAACGTGCAGCTCTCGAATCTGATTTGATCGTCGACGCAAACCCGGGGGATGCGGATTCACAAACTCTCGTCGGTTGTGGATACAGCAGCATGGACCAAAAAATTGTGATTGCCAACCCCGACACATTTCTTCCCTGTCCCCCGAATGAGGTTGGAGAGATATGGTTGTCTGGGAAGAGCGTCGCTGAAGGATATTGGAACCGTCCAGAGGAAAACGAGAATACCTTCGGCGCCCATCTCGCCCGCGAGGATGGAGACACCTATTTGCGAACCGGAGATCTTGGCTTCCTACGCAATAATGAGTTATTTGTTACAGGCCGTCTTAAAGATTTAATTATCATTCGCGGCAGTAATCATTACCCTCAGGATATTGAGTTGACGGTGGAAAAGTGCCATGAGTCGCTGCAGCTAGCCGGAGGCGGTGTGTTTTCGCTGGATGTGGATGACGAAGAGCGGCTTATTGTTGTGCAGGAAGTAGACCGCAAGTTTCGCCGGGCAAACCTGGATCCAGCATTCCAGGCGATCCGTAAAGCGATCGCAGAAAATCATGATTTGCAGGTTTATGCGATTCTGCTCATTAAACCCTTCACCATTCCAAAGACATCCAGCGGCAAGATCCAGCGTCATGCCTGCAAAGCCAGGTACCTGGATGGCAGCTTTGATGTAATTGCCGAGTGGCAAGCTCCCCGGTGAGTTAATGGGCGTAAATGAATCACGGTGGGCCATTCCCCCACGCGACCTGGTATTGGAAAATGACCAGGTTCATGTCTGGCGTGCTTCACTTGATATGCCAACATCCCGCCTAATACAACTGGAAACCACGCTTTCTATCGATGAACGGGAGAGGGCGGATAGATTCTATTTTAAAAAAGACCGGGATCACTATGTAGTAGCGCGAGGCAGCCTGCGCGCCTTATTGGGGCACTACCTGGAGATGGACCCGGGAAGGCTTCATTTTCATTACAGCCCGCATGGCAAGCCCGAGCTGGTGGACGAATTTAACCACGATGATATCCGATTTAACATCTCACATTCTGCTGGAATGGGCCTGTTCTCATTCTCCAAAGGCCGTGATATAGGGGTTGACATAGAGTACGTGCGTGAAGAACTGGCTGACGAACAAATTGCGGTTCGTTTTTTCTCAACAACCGAAGTGGAAGCCTTGCTGTCGCTGCCTAAAAACCAGCAAAAAGAGGCTTTTTTCACCTGTTGGACACGCAAGGAAGCCTATATCAAAGCCAGGGGTGAGGGATTGTCTTTACCTCTGGATCAATTTGACGTTTCTCTCTCCCCAGGTGAAACTGCCGAATTATTGAGCACGCGACCGGATCCAGGAGAAGCCGCCAGGTGGATACTACATGAGCTTGTACCCGGGAAGGGATACGTTGCTGCAGTCGCAGTTCGGGCACATAAATTGCAACTTAAATGTTGGCAATGGTCAGACTGGAAGGTCGAATTGTCCTAATTGACGCAATTTCCAGTGTGCAGAAGTTCGCTTGACGCATCATTGGGAGTGTGCTAGTATGGTTGCGAAATTTCGACGCAAAATACAGCTCTGGCCGGCTAGACTGGATAATTTAGTAAATAGTGGCAGGCTGTTTCTTTTATGTGTTTTGAGGAGAAGAAGATGAAGCATAGATATTATTTCGTGCTCCTGGTCGTCGCGATACTGGTGCTTGGGCTAACAGCCTGCACGCGTTCGAAGAACTCTTCGGCCTCCAGTGTGACCGAACCGACTGCGACTTTACCTGGCGAACTTCAACCGACAGCTGATGATGTGATGTCGCAATTAGAACTATTTGTCACTCAAACTGCCGCGGCCGCTCAGGGAGTAGACGCAGAGCCAACGAGCGTGCCCCCTTCAGAGCCTACGTCCGGTGATACCACGCAGGCGACGCCGACTGATGCGACTGCAGGAGAGCCCACTGAAGCGCCACCAGCACCATCGGCTACCCCTGCTCCGACGGAGGAACCAGCTCCCACCGCAGTTCCGGTCCCCTCGGCCACACCGGGGATCCCGAGTTCATACACACTGCACAGTGGCGAACACGTCTACTGTATTTCCAGGCGCTTTAATGTCAACCCGACCGAGGTTCAAAACCTGAATGGCTTAGGTGGCGGTTCGCTTGTTTATGCTGGGATGACATTGAAGATCCCACAATCCGGCAATCCGTTCCCGGGGAATCGATCTTTGAAGAGTCATCCAACAGAGTACAGAGTCCAATCGGGAGATACGATCTATTCGGTTGCCTGCCAATTTGGGGATGTCGATCCTTATGCGATCGCTTATGCCAATGGATTGGGTGAGCCGTATAAGCTCCCTGCGGGGCAGACGATACACATCCCATAAATAGTCGGATGTATTAGAACTATTCGTAATCTTGTGTTCGGACGCTGTTGGCGTCCGAACACAAGATTTATCTTTTAATCGATGACTGAAAAAGGAGTAGCCAGTACTCCAATAATATTTACGGAGGTCTAACGTGGAGTTTGAGGTCACTCATCACGAAACTGTCTATGAAGGGCGGGCATTCGATGTCCGTAGGGACTTTGTGCGGCTGCCAAATGGCCAGCAAAAACAGCGCGATGTGGTCATACATAATCCATCGGTGGTTATTATCCCACTGGATGAAAACAGGCAAATCTTATTCGTAAGACAATACCGGCATCCAATTGGAGATTCTATACTCGAACTGCCGGCAGGTGTTATGGAGGCGGGTGAGACCCCTCTCATCACAGCGCAGAGAGAAATCCGTGAGGAGACCGGCATGGGTGCGGAGGATATGAAGAAGATCGGCAAATTCTACCTGGCGCCGGGTTATTCCACTGAGTTAATGTACGTTTACCTGGCGCGGGGTCTCTATCCCGCTGCCCTACCAATGGATGAAGATGAGGATATAAGGGTTGAGAAAGTGCCATCAGAACACCTGGTTGACCAGTCAAAGGTAGCTCAGTTCCGGGATGCGAAGACTTTGGCAGCACTATTATTAGCGCGACCCTATCTATTGAAATAGTACGATTCGAAACCTTTTAGCCCAGTTGAGAATTCTCTGAATTTCTGTCCCCGTTGTAGGGAGTATTCGATTTTTTCCCCGCTTCTGGTTTGAGAATTGTATTGAGCCAGTTTATTGCTCTGGCGTCATATTCGCGTCTTCCACATACATCACACACCCAGGCCGGAAAATTGGGTACTGTGATCAGTTCTTGATTCAGCCATGTGTAATAAGTCAGGTGTTGAATACGAATAACACCTGCCTGGCATTCCGTACAGATATAGGCTATATGAGACGATCCTTCGACCTTATCGTCGTGCATGGAGGGCAATTCCTTCACGCCTGAGCCTCCACGCCCCAGATTATTCCGATTCCATCGAAGTATTCGCCTTGGGACATATCTCTGCTTAAATCTTTCATTATGTAATTATAACCGGGAATCAAATTAGCGGGTTATTTTTATCCACGTTATAGTTGGAAGAGTTGAAATACCCTGCACTAAGGATATAGACTGGCAGCTGCCGTATGTCCAATGAGCCCCCACCGCTCAGGGGGCCAGTAGACGAAGAATGCTTTTCCGATCACGTATTCCATCGGCACGGATCCCCAGGTGTGAGAGTCGGAAGAATTATTTCGATTGTCTCCCAGGACGAACAGGGCGTTATCGGGTACGGTCCTTTCACTTTGATAGACCGGCGGTGCGGCAATATAAGGTTCATCGATCAATTCACCGTTTACGAAAACCTGTCCTTCTGTGATCATCACCTGATCTCCGGGTGTCCCGATGACCCGTTTGATATATTCCTGTTCCGGGTCGCGCGGGTATTGAAATACGATAACATCCCCCAGCTCCGGTTGACCAAACACATAAGCAAGTTTATTTACAACAACGAACTCACCGCTTTGCATGGACGGTTCCATACTGAAGCCATCCACGCGTATACGCGCTGAAACTGCGTTAATGGCGATAAATAAGAGGATAGATAAGAGCAGCGTCTCTGCTATATCAATAATTATACGGACGGGTCCTGAACGGCCCTTTTTGGGCGTACTTGGGTCTGGAACGGGCTCCGTTCGATAGTTTTCCAATTTACTCTCCTTTTGTGGGAGGATTATATAACTGCTTGTAGAGTGGGGCAAGGGCATAAATATGAGAGACCCTTTATCAATTCCTGGGTCTTAGAACCAGGCGAATGGGAGTACCCACATATGGATATGTCTCTCTCAGCCGGTTTTGCAAGTATCGGACATAGCTGAAATGTGCCAGTTTCGGGTCGTTTACATACAACATAAATGTGGGCGGATCGCTCCGAACTTGTGTCGCGTAATAAATTCTGAACTGGCGCCCTTTGAAAGACGGAGCAGGTTGGCGGTCTTGAGCTCGATGTAAAACCCGGTTCAATTGTGAAGTAGAAAGTCGTACGAGCCGCTCTTCTTGTACTTTTAGGGCTGTTGGGATGACTTGATTGACTCTCTGTCCGGTCTTGGCTGAGATAAACAGCACCGGTACGTAGTCCAAAAATTTTAATTCCTGCCGCACATGTCGGCTGAATTGGTCCATGGTGTGTGTATCTTTGGTGATCGCATCCCATTTATTGACAACCACAACAGTACTTTTCCATGCATCCAAGATATAACCCGCGATGTGCGCATCTTGAGCCGTTATACCAGCGGTGGCGTCTACCATAAGCAGAGCGACATCAGCTCGATCAATAGCGCGCATAGAGCGTATTACGCTGTATTTTTCCACACCTGGTTCGATGCGGCCTCGCTTGCGAATCCCAGCGGTGTCGATCAAAGTAATCGTGACGTTGTCAAACACCATGCTGGTGTCGACGGCATCCCTTGTAGTCCCGGGTATTGGGCTTACTATCGAACGTTCTTCTCCGATCAATTTGTTCAGCAGGCTGGATTTACCGACGTTGGGTTTGCCGACGATGGCGATTTTTACCGAATCATCTTCTTGCTCTTCACCTGAATCATCGAACTGGTCAATTAATACATCCAATAGATCCCCCACACCGGTGCCATGTAGGGCTGATATTGGGTGCGGGTCGCCAGCGCCTAATTCATAGAACTGCAGCGCTTGTTCGCGTTGAGTTTTATTGTCCGCTTTATTAACTACAAGCAAGATGGGCGGCCAGATTTTTTCGTTGCGTTTTTTTTGGTGGCGCCGAAGTATTTCGGCTACTTCCTGATCGGCCGGCGTCACACCGCTTACAACGTCAGTTATAAAAAGGACGACATCGGCCTCCTGGATTGCTATCTCGGCTTGAAAGCGGATCTGCTCAATGAATTCTGCGGAGCCGATGGATAGCGGTTGTTCTTTTTTACCCGGACCCGTTTGTGTGGGATCGATACCGCCGGTGTCCACGATGTCAAAGATTACGCCAGACCATTCAGATTCTGCTAACAAGCGATCGCGGGTTGTGCCTGGTATTTCGTCTACTACCGCCAGGCGTTCTTCGGCTAACCGATTGAACAGCGTGCTTTTCCCTACGTTAGGTCTCCCTACGAGGGCAACCACTGGTTTCAGCATCGTTTTCGTTCCTTGTTTGGGTTTAGCTCATCTATGATGTAGGTCATGCGGGGTAGAGACCTACGGGGTAGGATCCTACGGTGTTGGGGCCGCAGTTGGCGTAATTATCGGCGTGCCGCTCGGTGTAACTTCTATAACAGTTTCTAATACTGGCGTCGGAGTGGGCGCGAGTATCAAGATCACTTCAACTGTTTCAGGAAGGATCGATTCAATCCGAACCTGGTTTGGTACCAGATCAAATATCGGTGATATCTGGTACACACCCGGCACCATATTGGTCAGATCAATCACGAGCCTGAAGCTTGCTGGTGTGAGGGCGTCCAAAATCGGAATTGGGCCGGTGACGATAACGTCCACGGTTTCTGGTGTGACAATGGCTTCCAACTCCGGTGGGAGGCCGAGTATCTCGACAGGCAGCGGCAGTGAAAGATTGCTCTCAATAGCAGCCACACCTACCTGCACCAGTACGCTCGGTTCTCGCACCAGTGTGATCCCTTCTGGCAGGATCAAACCAACGTTAATTTCAATGTCGTCTGTGAGGTTGGATAGGTTCACCGGCACGGTTTCGATGAATCCGGGCAGTTCGTTCACCAGGAGAGGGTCTGCCGCTGAAACTGTTACGGTCGGGGGTGTGACAGTAATGTTCGTCAGCCTGTAACCGTTAGCGACTTGGCCTTCTGTAATTACTTTAACAGCGACGTTCCGGAAACCGCGCAACAAGCTGATGGGCTGTGTTACAGTCACAGAGCCCGGACTGATCGAGACACCATCTACACGTGCGCCATCTGCGTCTACGATCTCAACATCCACATTGCTTGTAACGGTCTGGCTGGCGCCGGCGATGTCCAGGGTCACCCTTGCTTGTGTAACTTGGGATACCGCCGATTCCGGGCCGGAGAGCTGAACTGTCGCCGGATTAACCTGGGCCGGTTCTTTCTGGTAGCCGAGGGGCGGTTCACCGTTGACAATTAGCTGCACGGGGACATTTTTCGTTAGCAGTGGTTCGAGTACTAAAACCACCTCTGAAGGGTCAACTTGAACGATACGGATCGGACTGGCATCTACCCGTGTGTTTACCTGGACAGTGTGTTCACCCGGCCCAAGCCCGGATAAATCAATCCAGACCTCCATCAGGCTTGGATTGTTGTCGAGCTCATTCCATATTGAAGTAGGCGCTTCCAGGGTTATCCGTGCAAGGCGTGGGATGTCACCAATCAACAGCAGGTTTGGATCCTGACCGGTTGTTTCGATTGGGATTGGATTTGAGGTTCTCTCTTCGTTTGGATCGCTTGTTACGACAGCAGTCACCCAAACGACAGCCGCGAGAAGAAACGCCAGCCCAAGTGTGCTTAAATTCCTTAATATCCAGCGCAGCGATGAGGTGATCATTTACTTTCACTCGGCGTGTCTTGCTTACGACCGGGCAAGATGCGGTCTAGGAACTGCCGTACCCCCCCGCGAGTTCTCCCAGGGCGGAAGAACGCCCTGAGAATGTTCTCCAGTCGGTCTGCATCGAGGCGACGGATCATCCTCCCATCGTGCACCACAGAAATGGATCCGGTCTCCTCGGATACTACGATGGCGACGCCATCGCTTACCTCGGAAATACCAAGTGCAGCGCGGTGCCGAAGACCGAACTGTCTATCCGGTGAGCTGGTCAGCACACCGCTCGATGATAAGGGCAAGACACTGGATGCGGCTTTTAAACGGGAGTCTGAGATGATAACGGCGCCATCGTGCAGAGGTGTGTTGGGGTAGAAGATCTGCAGCAGCAGCTCGGCTGTTACCCTGGCGTCCAGATCGACTCCGGACTGGATGTATTCCTCCAAGTTGTCCCGTCGTTGGATGACGATCAGCGCTCCGTGGTGTCGTTCGGACAGGCGAGCGGTTGCAGAAACAATGGCATCAATTGTGTCGGTGGCATTCGTTGATGATTTGTCTGTGGGAAGAATGCCCCCAGCGCGTCCCAATCTCTCCAGAGCGCGGCGAATCTCCGGTGCAAATATAACCGGTATCGCCAGTACCAACGCCGGTAAAGTTGCACCTAACAGCCAGGAGAACGCCGGTAGTACATCCAGCGTGGCTAATATCGCGACCAGAGCGATCAGCAGCATCGCTCCTCGCAACAGCACCATTGCTTGTGTGTCGCGCAACAGGCTAAAAATAGCGAAGAATACCGCGGCCACCAGAACAAGGTCGACCATGCTCAACCATGTCAAACGCTCGAATATAAAAACGAGGTTGTTGAAAAGGTTGTTAATGAATTCAGGCACAGACAGTTCTCCAGTAATTACGTTGGCAATTCTTCACAATCAAGATATCCCGCCGGTAAATCTGGCGGTGGACCGGAATCCGGGAAAATATTCACCCAGGCGGCCAGAACTTGGTCCCAGGTGTTGGTTATTGAATTGTTGTTGCGTATCACAACGTCTGCAAAGGAGATTTTTTCCTGTTGAGCAGATTGGGCCGTGATGCGCAGTAATGCCTCTCCATGATCCATATCGCGAATTATCATCAATCGGTCCAGCTGATTCTCCTGGGATGACACCGTCACCCAAAGCGAGTCGCATTGCTCATGCAGCGATGCTTCTATTAATTTAATCGCTTCAATTACGAAAACGTCACTATCAGCAGCCGTTATCTGGCTCTCTACTTCATTTATAACCAGTGGGTGAACGATTGCTTCCAGGCGCAGAAGCTGGCCCGAATCCTGAAACACCAGATTTGCCAGTTTTGAGCGGTCAATCATGCGATCTTCATTAAGGTATTTGTCACCGAAACTATTTCGCACAGCGTGGTATCCAGGAGAGTCTAGATCCAGTGCTTGAAACGCCAGTTGATCAGCGTCTATTCCGAATGCACCCAGGAACTCGAGCATTTTTCTAACCATACTTTTACCTGTGGCGATATTACCAGTCAGCCCAATGATGTACTTTCCAGGATAGGCGCTCATATTCATTAACAAAATGTACTCACAAATTCATGGCGTTAATACAAACTTCTAACTCAATCCCCATTGTATTCCGGGGAGCGCAGAATGTCAAAGGTGCGAAAGG
>Ga0209013_10000462_pt1 | contig 35936 bp, 35 predicted proteins | sample Cruoilmetagenom2_FD_187291 | JGI IMG/M metagenome (GOLD analysis project Ga0209013, IMG submission 187291) | Oil polluted marine microbial communities from Coal Oil Point, Santa Barbara, California, USA - Sample 2 (SPAdes) (version 2) | ecosystem: Environmental > Aquatic > Marine > Oil seeps ...
TGGAAACGTTCTTGTCCATGAATTGCGTATAATCGGACTCGTAATCGAGCTTTTCGAAATCGAAGTCTGAGAAATCCTTCGGCGTTTCGGCAGTTTCGCCGTCCGTTCCCCCCCCCGCCTCGCCGGGCTCAGCAAGTCCTGCTTGCGGTGCAGCCGCGTTGGCTTCTTCGGCCAGCGGTTCCGGCTGACCGTCATCCAAGCCACGTTTTCGGCGCGACCATCTCTCAAGGAAGGAAGGGGTTTCGAGCTTCTCGTTCATTTTCGCTCGCTGCTGCGACGGTTTTCGTCGTCTCCATCGTCGGTCTTCGCTAACGGCGGTTCGATACGTTCGCCCATTCTCTCGCGGAGCCTGATGAGCGGCTCCTGACCGAACTTATGCTCATCGTTCATCTTATGCGGCTGGCGCTTGCGCTTGTAGAAGGTCTCTTCTTGATGGTGTGTATCAATGAAGGTCCGCACCATTTCGACAAGCCGCTCCGGCATCGCCACACCTTCCACGTTGTCGAGGCCGACATCGCCGTGGGACTGCGCCTCGAAGGGTGATGCGGTCACGAGATGTACTTCCACCGGCCAGTCACCACCAGCATCCGGATCCTCGCGAATAACAACGTAAACGGAAGGTTCGCCGTTGGCCAGATTGACCCGATATGCGGTGGTTTCCTTGCGATGCAATTCCAGATTTAGAGTGGCAGCATGATATAGAACAGAGCGGCCGTCACGGCGCAATTCACGCCAATCGCTTATTTCGGGTGCGTCGAGGAAGACACCGACCGGCCTCCAACGATAGGTTTGCCAAGGGTGTGAAATTCTTTCGCGAGCGACGACAATGCCGACCGGGATGAAGAGGGCGCTGCCCATGCCGCTATTCACTCCTGCTACCAACTGTCGTAGACCATAGTCGAAGTTATCTCATGACACTACGTGTTTTTTCGTTGTCATCAAAGGACTTCTGCAATCCTTTGGAGATTTTCCGCGCTGGCGGTTAGCATGATCTACTATTCACCTTAGGAGAGGAACACCTTGGCTAAGAATCCGTCGCCGTCGCCGTCTCACCGCCTGCTGGTTTGCAACTGCCAGCGCACTATGGAATTGGACGGCGACCGGCTCGCCACGGCGCTTGGTCTTGAGGGGCCGTTAACGGTTCATCGCGAGCTCTGCCGTGCCGGCATTGATGCGTTCCGCGAAGCCGCTTCGGCAGACGATCCGCTACATGTTGCGTGCACGCAGGAATCTGCTTTGTTCGCTGAGCTTGCAGAAGATGCCGGTGGATCGGCGGCGCCGCTCAGTTTCACTAACATTCGCGAGACAGCGGGATGGTCGGAGGGCGGAGGCAAGGCGTTACCGAAGATTGCAGCGCTTATTGCGGAGGCAGCCCACCAGCCTGAGATGGCGGCCGCCATAGCAATGAAATCCGACGGAGTCTGTCTAATTTATGGTGCGGGCCAAACCGTATTGGACACTGCCGCGAGCTTGGCTGGACGGCTATCTCCGATTGTAGTGATGATCGACGCGCTTGATGCTCTGCCGCCGAGCCGAACAGCCTATCCGGTTTTTAACGGCCGGGTCGGTGGCGCGCAGGGCGCGCTCGGGCAGTTTTCGGTGAAGGTTGAGGGTTGCGCGCGCGCGCGTCCGTCGTCGCGTGGCGAGTTTGCATTCGATCCACCTCAACCCTCTACCGACTTTGAGTGTGACCTCATTCTCGACCTTTCCGGCGGAACGCCGCTATTCACCGGCCACGGCCGGCGCGATGGCTACATCTGCGTCGATCCCTCCGATTCTGTCGCATTGGCCCGCGCCATGTTCGAGATCACCGATCTGGTTGGGGAATTTGAAAAACCAAAATACATCGCATTCGACGCCAGCATATGTGCCCATTCCAGATCGGGATTGGTCGGCTGCACAAATTGTCTCGATGTCTGCCCGCTTGGCGCCATCTCTCCCGCGGGAGACTCCGTTCAGATTGATCCGGGCATCTGCGGCGGTTGCGGCAACTGCTCGTCGGTCTGTCCCACGGGTGCCGCCGGCTACGTGCTTCCCTACCGCAGTGATCTACTCGCGCGCATGTCAATATTGCTCGACACCTACCGCAACGCCGGCGGTGAGCGTCCAATCCTGCTGGCCCATGATGAGAAGCACGGCGCTGAGATGATCGCGGCGATGGCCCGCTATGGTCGTGGATTGCCCGCCAACCTCATCCCGATCTCCCTCAACAGCGTGCTGATGCTCGGACACGACACCATGGCCGCCGCCCTGGCGCTTGGCGCTGAGAGCCTGATTCTGCTGGCTCCGCCACAGCACCCCGACGAGCTTGCATCGCTGGAACAGCAGACGGCTCTGGCAAACGATATGCTGGCTGCAATGGGATACGGCGGCGCGCGCGTTCGCATGGTGGTGGAGCGCGATCCGGACGCGCTGGAGGATGCGCTGTACCAGGCCGAACCGCTGCCCGCTATGCCGCCTCACAGTTTTGTAGCGGTCGGCTCGAAGCGCGAGGTCGCTCGGTCGGTCTTTGCCTTGCTCCACGGTGCAGCACCCGCAAAGCCCGACGTCATCGAATTGCCGGCCGGCGCGCCGTACGGCCGTTTGGACATCAATGTTGAGGGCTGCACGCTGTGCCTGTCTTGCGTGAGCGCCTGCCCGGTCAACGCATTGCGGGACAATCCGGATAAGCCGCAGCTCTCGTTTGTCGAGCAGGCTTGCGTTCAGTGCGGCGTTTGCGTTGCCACTTGTCCCGAGAGCGTCATCAAGTTGGAGCCGCGATACGACTTTACCTCAAGCGCGATGGCTCCCGTCGAGATCAAGACCGAGGAACCATTTCACTGTGTCAGTTGCGGCAAGGCGTTCGGCGCCAAGTCGTCAATCGAACGCGTCGTGGATCGCTTGCGCGGGCACTCCATGTTCCAAGGCGAAAAACAGCTTGAGTTGATTCAGATGTGCGATAATTGCAGGGTCGTCGCGCTTGCGAACTCAGGAAACGATCCGTTTGCCAAGGGGGAACGTCCCCGTATGCGCACGACCGACGACTATCTCGCCGAGGCGCCGTCACCTGGACCTAACGGTAAGAAGTCCGATGACTTTCTCAGCTAACCCAGCGGCGGCATGATCGTCGCTCGTTTTAAGGCGCGCTCTAGAGCCGGACGTTACTGTTCACAGTGTAGGCGTCTTGCGACGATGTCGAGATTGCGTTGAGGCCGAAGGCGGCGGCCACGGAGATCAGCACGAGCACTACGATGCTCGAAATGAAAGCTCTCATTCGTCTGCTCCCTTTTTGTGTGCCGACGGAGCGCCATCGCTCTGCGTGGCTTCTGTCGTCTTAAGATAAGCGATAAGGGCGTCGCGTTGCGCTTTGTCGGTCATCTTCTGTAGCGGCATTTTCGAACCTGGTGTGAAGTTCTCCGGCCCAAGTTCGAAGAGCTTCGAAACTGTTTTTTCTGTCCACACAATATCGAGTTTTTTCAGCGCGTCCGAGAAAGGATATCCAGGCAAGCTAGCAATTTTGCGCCCAAACAGTCCATGCAGTGTCGGTCCGGCACGGTTCTTACCATCCTGTTTCAGAGTATGGCAGATACTGCATTTGCGGGCGAAGTGCATTCTTCCTTGGGCCACGGGATCGTCGCTGTTCTCGGAGATCTGGAACCGCCTTGGATACGGGCTGTCGATTTGCTCGAATGGATCGCGTGGTGTGATGTTCCAGCGGGCGACGAAATCGTCGAGCCCCGCGATATAGAGCGCCGCCCCCCCAGGCGCGAAGGCCAACCCCCAGGCCGGACCGTAGGGGTTTTGGTATTCTTCGATGCGCTCGAAGTCGCCGAGCCGGAAGACCTGCACACGGCCATCGGCAGCGCCAATCGCGAGAAGCCCAGGTTGCCTTGTCACCGCAAGAGCCAAGATCGGCCGCTCCGATGCTCCAAGTTCGGTAACCTTTTCACCGCTGTCGACATCGACGAGGGCGGCTGTTCCGTTCAACGCGCCGAACACGAGGTGCGAGCTCTCGGGGATCCGTTTGAGCACGTTGATGCCCCAGCCATGGCGAAACACCGGCCTGATGAGGTCCCCGGTATCCGCCTTAAACATTCTGATGGCACCATCATAGCTTGCCGTGAAAACCTGCTTGCCATCCTCCGACAGCGCCACCGCATTTACGGGGCCCTTATGACCATCGAGGACGGGCCCTGCTGTATGTGTCTTAAGATTCCAAAGCCGCGCCGTTCGATCCCAGCTCGCGGTGATCGCCCAAACCCCGTCGTCCGACACGGCGATATCGACGACCTTGGCGGTGTGACCGTTAAAGCGGTGCAGCAGTTTCGCATTGTCGAGATCCCACAACGACAGCGCCCCATCATCGCCAGCTGAAACAGCTAAACGGCTGTTCGGCACGAAGGCTACCGCATTGACGGCTCCTTCGTTGTTGTCGAAGCGCTGCGTTTCTCTTGGTCGATCAGCAGATAAATCCCACGCCATCATGGCGTAGTCGAAGCTCCCCGTGAGTCCGAGGCGCCGCGCGGTGTCGATCGCGATTGTCTTCACCGGCCCACCATGGCCGACCAGGTTTCCCCTTGCCGAGCCATCATCCTGTTTTGTGGAAGCCTTGGACGAGCCCGTTGGCTCGGGCGCGGCTGTCCCGCCCGCCCAGCTCCAGGCCGGCATCGAAATCAGAACGCTCGACACCAGGAGCGCCCGACCTAACCAACTTGAGGCTCCGCGAAAGGGCCAATACATTTCGGCGGCCGTCCGGCTATTCGGCCGGCGTCGGCCGTGCCGCCGCAACGCCGCTTGGCGAAGAACCCTTCTGCGCGAGTTCCTCCTCAGCCCAGATGCTGTGGTGTTCCTTTGCCCAATTCACATCGACTTCACCCGAACCCATCGCATCGAAGGCCCCTTCCATGCCGACCGACCCAATGTATATGTGCGCGATGATGACGACCATCAGTACCAATCCGACGATCGCATGCCAGGAGGCGGCCAATTGTTGTTCCTGGTTGGCCGTCAGCTCAGCCGGCAAGTTCATTCCGAAGCCATTTAGGAAGGCGAACGTCTTGGCGAAGAACGGGAACTCATAAGGCAGTAGCAGCTGTAGTCCGGATAGGATCAGCGATAGTCCGCCAAGCATGACGAGCCAGAACAGAACCTTTTGACCGCCGTTGAACTTCTTGGCTGGCGGGTGTGAGCTCCCGACCACACCACCGCCCTTAAGAAACCAAATGAGGTCGCGCGGATGCGGAATGTTGTACCAGACCCAGGTCAGGAAGGTCATAACAAGGCCGACCGCAAAGGCGAGAGAGACATAATTGTGAATCGATTTGCCGATGCTCGATAACACGTGAAAGGCTTCCTCGCTGATGACCGGCAAAAGAACGTATCGCCCGAAAAGAATATTGAGCCCGGTCAGCGCCAGAATGATGAACGAGGTTGCCAGCAGCCAATGCCCGATGCGCTCGAATTCCGTGAAGCGTTGGATCGTAACGCCGGCTGGTCCGCCTGCTATCTTAATCCGGCCGCGAACGAGGTAGAACAACGCTAGCAGTCCCAATATGCCGCCAAGGGCGTAAGCTCCATATGTTTGCAGAGGTCCGTTGCGCAGCGCGCGCCAGGTTTCGCCTGACGAGTCGACGAGTATGCCGGCTTTCTTATCTGGGATGGAGACCGTACCTTGAGCGCCCTTTCTCAGGTCACCCCACATCTCGATGTTGTAATTACCGCCACGGTCCGGAACAGTCTGCGGAGCGCCGCCGGAGGTGACCGCGTCGTCCGGCGGGCGAACGTTTTGCGCCTGCGCCGTGCTGATCGCGCCAGTCAACACGATGATGATCGTAATCGCTGCGAGAAGACAGCCCAAAAAGCCTGTGGCTGCTGTCGTCTCTTTCAAAGACATCGTCATCTTGGACTCCATGTCGGCAAACGGCGGTCTTGATTTGCAACCCGGCCCAGCAACCTAGTCAAACTGGCGCCGAGTCCGCTGGCGCAGCGCCTCCCGTTGCTGCTCGTCCAGCTTTGTATCCGGCTTGCCCTTGTAGACCCCCGGCTCATGCACCAGCGGCCGATTCTGTTCGGCTTCCCGACAAGCAACAAGGCCTATCGCCAGCGCCAATGCCAGGAACAACTTGAAGGCGGCATCATGCGTCATGCTCGTTCGATCTCCAGCCTCAAAATCACCGGCGACACGAGGGTAGTTACGGTCTGAAAGGCCCCGACGAAGCAGGGCGGCGAATGCCGCCCTGCTCCCGAGTGTAATTGCGTCTCGCAAGCGAATGGCGGATCAGCCGGCTTGGCCAGGATAGGCCTTGCCCCAACCCCATGCACCGGCACCGAAGCCACGGGCAACCACACGTTCCCGGTAGATGTCGGAGACCATGTCCCCGTCACCAGCCAGCAACGCTTTGGTCGAACACAACTCTGCACAAAGCGGAAGTTTGCCCTCGGCCAGACGGTTACGTCCGTACTTGGAGAACTCGGCGCGAGAGTCGTTCTCTTCCGGGCCACCGGCGCAGAAGGTGCACTTGTCCATCTTGCCGCGTGAACCGAAGTTGGATTGCTGCGGATACTGTGGCGCGCCGAACGGGCAGGCATAGAAGCAGTAGCCGCAACCGATGCACAGGTCCTTATTGTGCAGCACGACACCGTCGTCGGTCTGGTAGAAGCAGTCGACCGGGCAGACGGCCATGCACGGCGCATCCGAGCAGTGCATGCACGCCACCGAGATTGAGCGCTCGCCCGGCTTTCCGTCGTTGATGGTCACAACGCGCCGGCGGTTTACGCCCCACGGCACCTCGTTCTCGTTCTTACAGGCAGTTACGCAGGCGTTGCACTCGATGCAGCGCTCGGCGTCACAGAGAAACTTCATGCGTGCCATGGATCAGGCCCTCCAGATCTTACAGAGCGTTACTTTCGATTCCTGCATTTGGGTGACGGCGTCGTAGCCGTATGTTGCAGTCGTGTTTGATGCTTCACCCAAGACGTAGGGGTCAGACCCTTTTGGATACTTGGAACGAAGGTCCTTACCCTGGAACATGCCGCCGAAGTGGAATGGCATGAACGCCACGCCACTGCCGACACGCTCTGTGAGCATGGCCATCACTTTGACTTTGCCTTTTTCGGCACCTTCGACCCAAACCGTCTCGCCATCCTTGATGCCGAGATTGTTCGCATCCCGCGGGTTGATCTCGACGAACATGTTCTGCTGGAGCTCGGCGAGCCACGGGTTGGAACGGGTCTCGTCACCGCCACCCTCATATTCCACCAGTCGGCCGGAGGTGAGAATGATCGGATAAGCCTCGGAGACCTTCTCCTCGATACCCTTCTTCTGGATCGTTTCAAAAAGCACCGGCAGACGGTGCAGCCTGCGGTCGGTGAAGGTCGGGTACTTGCCCGCCAGCTCCGGTTCCGACGTGTAGAGCGGTTCGCGGTGCAACGGCACCGGATCCGGGAACGTCCACACGACGGCGCGGGCCTTGGCGTTACCGAACGGCGCAAGGCCATGCTTGATGGCGACGCGCTGCAGACCGCCGGACAGGTCGACCTTCCAGTTGACCTTGCCCATCTTCTCTGGGCTGCCGGCAACGCGTTCGATCGTTGCACGCTCTTCATCGGTAAGATCACCAGCCCAACCGAGCTTGTCGATCATGGCGTAAGTGATTTCGGGATACCCGTCCTTGATTTCCGAACCGGCCGGATAGGAATCCACCGCCAACATGTTGTCGGCATCCGGGTCACCCTTGGCGTACTTCTCAGGAGCCGTGACACCGAAGCGGGCACGGAAGCACAGACCGCCTTCGGCGACCGGCATCGAGGTATCGTAAAGGTTCGGCGTGCCGGGGTGGTTCATTTCCGCCGTACCCCACGATGGCCAAGGCAGACCGTAGTAGTCGCCATCGCATGGACCGCCGTTGGCTTTCAAGGTGACCTTGTCAAAAGTCGCCTGGTTAGCCATGTGCTTCTTCAAGCGCTCGGGGCTCTGGCCGGTGTAGCCGATCGTCCACATACCGCGGTTCAATTCTCGCAGGATGTCTTCGACGACAGGTTCAGTACCCTTTATCTCGATGTTCTTGAACATCTCTTTGTCGAAGCCGAACTTCTTGGCCAAGAGATACATGATCTCATGGTCGACTTTCGCCTCAAACAGCGGCTCGAAGACCTTCTCGCGCCACTGCAGCGAGCGGTTCGAAGCCGTCACGGAACCGTACGTTTCAAACTGCGTCGTTGCCGGCAACAGGTAGACCCCGTCGGTGCGGTCGTGCATGACGGCCGACACGGTCGGGAACGGATCGATGACGACGAGGAGATCGAGTTTCTCCATCGCCTTCTTCTGATCGGGTCCACGGGTCTGCGAGTTCGGAGCATGACCCCAGAACACCATTGCGCGGGTGTTGTCAGGCTGACCAATGTTGTCCTTGGCTTCCAGAACACCGTCGATCCAACGAGAGACCGGGATGCCCTTCTCGTTCATCATCTCAAGGTCGCCGCCGTCCTTGCCCTTGCCGGGCATTTTGGCGAAGCGGTCGGAGAGCCAGCCGTGGTCAACTTCCCACACACGGGCCCAGTGCTTCCAGGCACCTTTTGAAAGGCCATAGTAGCCCGGCAGTGTGTCCATCAGCACGCCAAGGTCGGTAGCGCCCTGGACGTTGTCGTGTCCGCGGAAGATGTTCGTGCCGCCACCGGCGGTACCCATGTTGCCCAGTGCCAACTGCAGGACGCAGTAGGAACGGGTGTTGTCGTTACCGTTGGTGTGCTGGGTGCCGCCCATGCACCAGATAACCGTACCTGGCCTATAGGAGGCCAGTGTCTTGGCAACGCGCTTCAGCTGTGTACCGGGAACACCTGTGACGCGTTCGGTTTCCTCTGGCGTCCACTGCTTCACTTCCTCTTTGATCAGGTCCATCCCCCAAACGCGCTTGCGGATGAACTCCTTGTCTTCCCAGCCGTTGTCGAAGATATGGTAGAGGATGCCCCAGATGAGCGCCACGTCGGTGCCCGGGCGGAAGCGCACATATTCGCTGGCGTGAGCGGCGGTACGCGTGAAGCGCGGGTCGCAAACGATCAGCGGTGCGTTGTTTTGTTCCTTACATTTAAGGATGTGCTGCAGCGATACGGGGTGGGCTTCAGCGGGGTTGCCGCCGATGAGGAAGATCGCCTTCGACTTCAGGATGTCGTTGTACGAGTTCGTCATGGCGCCGTAGCCCCAGGTGTTCGCGACACCTGCGACCGTGGTCGAGTGACAGATACGAGCTTGGTGGTCGATGTTGTTCGAACCCCAGAAGGCAGCGAACTTCCGAATAAGATAGGACTGCTCGTTGTTGTGCTTGGCCGATCCAAGCCAGTAAACCGAGTCGGGTCCTGACTCTTCGCGGATTTGCAGCATCTTGTCGCCGACTTCGTTGATCGCCTCATCCCAGGAGATCTTCTTCCACTTGCCTCCGACCAGTTTCATGGGGTGCTTCAAGCGCCGTGCGCCGTGCGCGTGTTCGCGGACAGCGGCACCTTTGGCGCAGTGCGCTCCAAGGTTGAAGGGGCTGTCCCAGCCAGGCTCCTGACCAACCCATACGCCGCTCGAGACTTCGGCAAGAACTGTGCAGCCGACTGAGCAGTGAGTGCAGACCGATTTCTTGATTTCAACTTTGCCAGCAGCCTTACCGGCGGCCGCTTCTGCTTTCTGTACTCGTCCCGACGCCAACGCCGTCGCAGCGGCTATACCACCAGCAGCCAGGCCGGAGTTGCGTAGGAACTGACGACGGTCCACCACACCGGCTGGTGAGCGATCCGAAAGCGCTGTCGCTAACCGACCGCGAGGCGCTGTACCGTTGGACTTCTTCTTGAGCATCCGATTTCCTCCTGGGCGTTGGCATGGGACCATGGTTCAACCGGTTATCCCGGCCTCAGGACCCGCCAAACATCCAATCCGTTACATGAACTTCGCCAGCTCATAATAGCGGCGCACATGTTCGCTCTCCCGGTAGCCATTACCGGTGTCTGCGTCAGCGGTTTCTGCCACCGCCGGCGCCACGCTCGCTGCCGCGACCGCACCACTTCCGACGATGCCAGCCCCGGCTAATTTGAGAAAACTGCGTCGATCCGTTTTTGCGTTTTCATTGTCTTTCTTCATTCGCCTTTCCTCCTCGTTCCAAGGCCGCGAAGGGCGGCCGGAGGGCCGCATCGGCGACCGCGATTTCATCTAAGCGTACTCAAAACCTTTTGCTTCGATCTCAATAAAAACCATTCCGAGCGTTCCGACCGCGGCGTAAAAGGCCGAGGGGGTTGTTCTCGAAAGATCTTCAAAAAATTGTGGGGCCCACGAACCAACGTGAGCCTTAAAAAATAATTCCTGCTCAGGCAGCGCCGCAGGTACTCCAAATCTCCCCTCGACGAGTCCCGCCATCATCTCCAAAACAGAGGCGATGTGGTCCTCGGGTTCCTTCACATCCGGGTCCTGTTCAACCCCGAGCGCCGCCATGTCCTGACGCAGCTTCGCAAGTGGCTTTTCGTGCAAAAATCCAGTCAGGTAGTACGACCCGAACGGCACGAGAATACCCGTGCCCATACCAATGAATAGCTCATGAAAAGCGTCGTCTTCCGCCTCTGGACGCGCGGCCCGCGCAGCCTCGGCGCAAGCACTGAGCGCCTGACCAAGTCGGCTGTCGTCTCCAGATATCTCGGCGAATGCTGTCAGGACGTCAGGGCTCGGCGGGGCTGACAGTGGAAGAGCAAGCAGTTGGTAAAGCTGAGCGCGCAGAATGTCTTCGGGTGCCAAGTCGGCGGTATTACCCGCAACCGAGACTGCGTCATCAAGACCCGAACGCACTAATAACTCTCCTCCGGAAGCCGCGTCACTTTGAAACTCGACACGACGTTATTATTTTTTTCAGAGGTTGACGAAATTTCGGGCGCAGCACAAGTCCCGATCGGTCTTCGCAAAGCTAAAATCGCGACATAAGTTTTTTTTATCTCGCGATGCGCAAAAATGATCATGCCAAGAACGCAGGCGAAACCGCAAAAACAGAGCAATTCAGGAAAGAAAGCATGGGATGACAGGTAAATGCAGTTGGCTCGTTGTGCAGCGCGGAAGCGCAAGCCGCTTTCCATGCTTGTGGTGGTCGGTCTCAATAGGGACATAACGCAGGCTTGCCGCAACTGAGGCGCAATGCACCGTGGACAAAGCGGAGCGCCGTGGACCATATTGCCTCCAGATAGACAAAGAGTAGCCGAGGCAGGCCAATATGAGCACGGCCTGAAACGAACGATGCTGTCGAACGACGCTAGGGAAAAAGAATGACGTCAGCGTACCCGTCACCTCAACGAGTTGACCCGATGATCGATCCCTTCGGTCGCCATGTCAGCTATCTTCGCGTGTCGGTGACCGACCGCTGCGATTTCCGCTGCGTCTATTGCATGTCCGAGCACATGACGTTCCTCCCGAAAAAGGACCTGCTGACCTTGGAGGAACTCGACCGCGTCTGCTCCGCCTTTGTCCGCAAGGGAGTGCGCAAGCTGCGCATTACCGGTGGGGAGCCTCTCGTACGGAAGAATGTCATGTGGTTGTTCAAGGCGCTTGGACGGCACTTGGAGGACGGCACGCTCGACGAATTGACCCTCACCACTAACGGCAGCCTGCTCCATCGGATGTCCGGCGATCTCTATGCCTGCGGTGTTCGCCGCATCAACGTTTCGCTCGATACCCTAAGCCCGACGAAATTTAAGGCGATTACCCGCTGGGGTGATCTCGATACGGTCATTAACGGTATCACCGCCGCCGAGCGCGCCGGCCTCAAGGTTAAAATCAATGCCGTCGCCTTGAAGGGGGTCAATGACGATGAGATCGATGATCTCATTCGCTTCGCCCATGGTCGTGGCGCCGATCTGACGCTGATCGAAACAATGCCGATGGGCGATATTGAAGGCGATCGGACCGACCAGTATGTGCCGCTATCCCAGGTTCGCGCGGATCTCCTCGAACGCTGGACCTTGAAGGATATCCCTTATTCCACGGGAGGCCCCGCGCGCTATGTCGAGATCGCGGAGACCGGTGGGCGGCTTGGTTTTATTACGCCCATGACGCACAACTTCTGCGAAAGCTGTAACCGGGTGCGGCTAACCTGCACGGGCACGTTGTTTATGTGCCTTGGTCAAGACGATGCCTCTGATCTCAGGGCCCCACTTCGCGCCTCCGCCGATGACCAACAGCTCGAAAGCGCCATTGACGAAGCCATCGGTCGCAAGCCGAAGGGGCATGATTTCATTATCGATCGTGGCAGCCAGTCCCCTGCCGTCGCCCGGCATATGAGCGTTACCGGCGGCTGAGCCCGGGGCGGCCTTGTTGGCCAGTAGCAGCCGTATCGGCTAACCGCCGCCGGCCTTCACGATCGCGGACCGGATTTCTTCCAGCGTGAACGGCTTGGCGCGGGTTTCAACCTTGCTGCCCGGGATTCCCGCCGCTCGCTCCCATTCCGATTCATGCGCTGAGATCAATACGACGGCGATCGCGGTCTGAGCTTCCCTGGCCTTTTTCGCAACAGAAATGCCATCAAGCCCGGGCATGTCCACGTCGGCGATCAGGAGATCGAAGCGACCTCCGTCAGTGGCGATGATTTCCGCCGCCTCTGCACCGTCCCGGGCCACACTCACGTTGTGGCCGTCGCTTTCAAGAGCCCGTTTGAGCAAATCTCGGGTTCCGGCATCGTCGTCGGCCAGAAGGATTTCCATATGCTCACGACCCTATTTGGCTTGTGATGCAACAATCCGCTACTGCGCAAACTAACGTCGCCGCCGGGTTGCTTCTCAGGTGCTGACCACCCGTCCGACAAACGGCAGTTCGCGAAACCGGTGGCTCATATCCATCCCGTATCCGACAACGAAGACGTTAGGGCCTTTGAAAGCCTTGAAATCCGCCTTGATGTCGACGGCTCGCCCGACATCCTTTTCAATAAGGACACAGGTCCGTATGCTTTCCGCGCCGCGCGCCGATAGCAGATCCTTGGCGTAGGCAAGTGTACGTCCCGAATCCAACACGTCGTCGACAAGCAAGATATTGCGTCCAGTGACGTCGATGCTCACGTCGCGCAGAATATCGACGGTTCCGGAAGAAACCGTGCTTTTGCCGTAGCTCGACAACGTAATAAAGTCGACTTCCGGCTCCATGCCGACATTGTGCAGCGCACGGATCAGATCGGCAGCAAAAATGAAACTCCCCTTGAGGATCGCCACGATCGCCAGCTTGTCTAGCTTGAGCTGAGCAATCTCTTCGGCGAGTCCGCCAAGTCGTTCGGAGATCTGTTCTGCGCTGAATATGACGTCGATATCTGATCGAGGATGACCCATAGTCGCTGATTTCTCTTTTCGTGTTCTAACCTTGGTGCTGCACATAGCCTCTCGCGCCGGCGCCTGCTGGTCACCAGCGCCAAGCGGTCGGAAGCCGGAGCAAGACGATCCTACCCATGAAATGCGGCGTCCGTGCAGTGCATAGGAAACGTACCTTCACTACCCTGTGTAAAGCTTCAACCTCCAACTCAACGGGTTACCCATTGCGATGCCACATTAGTACTCGATTGATCATATGACGGGCATCCGGCATATACAGCCGGGAACACTGTCAAGTTACAACGCCCAATGACGATCTTTCGCGACGCCGTTACAGGATGGGTCCGTGATCAGCCTGACCAATGTCGCCCTGCGTTATGACCGGGGCCCGGAAATAATCTCTGACGTGAACTTCCAGCTGCGGCCGGGGTCATTTCACTTTCTGACGGGGCCGTCAGGGGCCGGAAAGACCTCGCTGCTGCGGCTCCTGTTCATGACGATACACCCAACGCAGGGTGAAATTCACCTGTTCAATCACGATGTCAGCGACATCACGACGGCCAAACGCGCCCAGTTGCGCCGCCGAATCGGCATCGTTTTCCAGGATTTTCGGTTGCTTGACCACTTGACGACATGGGAAAATGTGGCACTTCCGTTGCGCGTTGTCGGGAAGCAGATCGCCGATTATCGGGAAGACGTGACCGACCTTTTGCAATGGGTCGGGCTGGGCGATCGTATGCACGCTTACCCTTCGATCCTCTCAGGCGGCGAACAGCAACGCGCCGCCATCGCCCGCGCCGTGATCGGTAAACCGGAATTGCTTCTGGCCGACGAGCCGACCGGCAACGTCGACCCGCAGATGGCGCGCCGTTTGTTGCGCTTGTTCGTCGAGCTCAATCGTCTGGGCACGTCTGTCGTTATCGCTACCCACGACCACCAGCTTATGCGTCAGTACAAGGCGCCGCGTTTGGAGTTGCACGAAGGCGACGTGCGCATCGTCTGAGCACGGAGTTCGCTAGCTGAATTTTATTCGGGAGCCGAAATTGTCAACGCCACTTGGCAACCAATCCTACGACGATCTCGACGAGGCTAGCACCGGCCATGCGAGTGACTTGTTCGCCCCGACCCGCGAAGAACGCAAAGAGAAGGGCGGTTCGCACGGGCCAATTGTGCCGGCCGGATCGGTAACAGGACGGTCGCTCACACTGGTGATTTCGATCATGTGTTTTTTGGCCTGCCTGACCGCCGGCGCCGTTTACATGATCAATCAGTCGGCTGATGCCTGGCTGCGCGATGTTGCCAGCGAAGTCACCGTACAAGTTTTGCCGCAGAACGGCGCGGACACAAATAGGACGTTGCAGGAAGTCGCTGCCTTTTTGACCCAGCGCTCCGGCGTTGATTCGACCCGCACGCTCAGCGCTCAGACCTCCACCGACTTGCTTGAGCCTTGGCTGGGCAAATCCGACGCGCTCGAATCCCTGCCGGTTCCACGTCTCATAGCGGTCCAGGTGAACCGGGATACGCCGCCGGATTTCGATGCTCTATCGCGCGACCTCGCCACCAGGTTCCAAGGCGTGACACTGGACGATCACCGCCATTGGCAGCAGCAGATCAAGACCGTGACCCGCTCGCTCGCCGTCGGCGGCATAGCAATTCTTCTATTGGTCGCCGCCGCCACCACCGCCATCATTGTTTCGGCGACACGTAGCGCCATGGCCTCCAACCGCGAGATCGTCGAGGTTCTCCATTTTGTCGGTGCCACCGACGGCTTCATCGCCCGCGAGTTCGAAAAGCACTTTTTGACACTCGGCGTCCGGGCCGGGGTGCTTGGCGCGGGATGCGCGATGGCTGTGTTCTTCCTGATGCCGTTGATTACGTGGTTTTTGGGGGGCGGCTCGATGACCGAGATTGAGTTCCATCGGCTAATCGGATCGGGAACGTTGGATCTAGCCGGTTACGTTCTATTGGGGATGGTTATCGTCGTCATTGCGGCCTTGTGCATGCTAACTTCACGCTTCGGGGTTTACCGGATACTGAATTCCAACACCGACTAGTGCGAGGCCAGTGCATAGCTAGACGACGCCGCGCCGATGACATGCTACAGCGCAGCAACTAAGGTTAGGGTTTGTGCTGTACGAGTGAGTGCTTACAAAGCCGTTCTGCTTCTTGCCGACAAGGTCGGTGGTGCAAATGGGTCGAGAGCGGTGAACTGGAGCCTGGGGTCGCTGTGAGACGGACTGCGGTAGCCCGCAATTTTTGGCTGCGGAAGTCAATCGATCAAGATACCCTGTCGAAAACAATGAGCTGAGAGCATGAGTCACGATCAGATGGTTGAGCTGTGCCGATTCCACCTTGACGATCATGCGCTGGAAGCATCAAGCAACTAGCGGCCACCATGAAACGACTCGCAACATGGCTGGTGGGCACCGTCGGTGTCGTGGTCTGGATTTTCGCCTTCGGCTTCATTCTGTTTGCCGTCAACGTCATGCGTGCGCCGGAAAGAACCGCCGAACAAGCCGACGGTATCATTGTCTTGACCGGCGGCCAGCTTCGAGTAAAGGCAGGTTTGAAGCTTCTCGAAGAGGGCCGTGGACGTCGTCTGTTGATCACCGGGGTCAACCCGCGCACCCGTAAAGCCGACATCGCCCGCACGTCGGGGCTCACCGAGACGGAATTGAAGTGCTGCGTTGACCTCGGTTACGAGGCGCTCAATACCCGCGGCAACGCTAACGAAGCCCGCGCTTGGGCACGCAAATATGGCTTCAAATCGCTAATTGTCGTGACCTCCAGCTATCACATGACGCGCAGCCTCATCGAATTAACAAGCAAGATGCCTGACGTGGTTTTGGTCCCCTATTCGGTTGTGCCACAGCGCTTCCGTGATCGCGAATGGTGGCTCGACTTTCACACCACCCGGGTGCTGCTGTCCGAATACATCAAGCTGTTCCCAGCGGCAGCAAGGCTCGTTGCGGTTCGAACCTTCAGCGTCGACAACGATGTTGCCGGCAGTCGCGCAGCACGCTCCACCGGCCCCCTCTAGCCGCCTGCCCGCTGAACCAACGCCACTAATGCGAGGAGCCGCGATGGTCCGGTCAATCATCTTCATCACTGTATTTTATCTCAACACCGCCGTGTTTTTGCTGTTTGGCTCGCCGTTACTGCTGGCTCCGCGCAGTTGGGCGATGGCCGGTTTGAGAGCCCACGCGCGTGCTTCGTTATGGTGGATGCGGATTATCGTTGGCGCAAAGATGGAGGTGCGCGGACGTCAACACCTTCCCGATGGCGCCGCCCTGATTGCCGCCAAGCACCAATCGGCCTGGGATACGTTTGCTCTCGTTCCGCTATTTCGCGATCCAGCCATGATCATGAAGGCCGAACTTGGTGGCATCCCGTTCTACGGCTGGTTCTCGCGCAAATTCGAGCACATCCTCGTTAAACGCGACAAGGTGGCGAGCGCCCTGCGCCAGATGATCCGCGAGGCGCGCGACAGGGCCGCTCAGGACCGCGATATCGTCATATTCCCCGAAGGTACGAGGCGCCCTCCAGGTGCGCCACCAGACTACAAGTCAGGGGTGGTAGCCCTTTACGAAGGCCTTGATCGGCCGTGCGTGCCTGTCGCTCTGAATTCCGGAATGTTTTGGCCACGCGGATCGCTACGCAAACGCTCCGGCACGATCGTTGTCGAGTTGCTCGAAGTAATCCCGCCAGGCTTGCCGCGGAGTGAGTTTCGTCGCCTGTTGATCGAGAGGGTTGAGGCAGCCACCGAGCGGCTTCGCATTGAGGCCGAGCATGAGCTTGGTCTGCCAGCAACCACCAACCGGCTGGAAGTTTCCGCAGCAGAAGAACAAAAATAAAACAATACAAGAACATTGATTGACACATTGCCATGCAGCCCGCATATTAAGGGAGTTGATCGAAGCTCGCACAGGCTGAGCGAGGCCGCGGAATGCGGAGCCCCTTTCTGACGGAATAGCAATGTTGTCCATCGCTGAAGAGATTTGGAATCTGAAGTATCGATTGCGCGATGAGGACGGATCCGCGATCGACAATTCAGTTGCCGACACGTTCTCCCGGGCAGCCACGGCGGCGGCTTCCGCTGAATCCGGCGGCAAGTGCGTGCGCCAGCGGTGGGCAAAAAAGTTCCATGAAGCGATGTCGGACTTCGGCTTCCTGCCGGGTGGCCGGATTCTGGCGGGTGCGGGCAGCGGGCGGCAGGTGACGCTGTTCAATTGCTTCGTCATGGCAGAGGTTCCCGACGATCTCGGCGGCATCTTTGACGGAGTCCGCGATGCGGCCCTGACTATGCAAATGGGCGGCGGCATAGGCGTCGATTTCTCCACTTTGCGTCCGCGCGGAGCGATGGTTCACGGCGTTGGTGCTGAAGCTTCGGGGCCGGTGAGCTTCATGGAGGTTTGGGATTCGATGTGCCGAACGATCATGTCGGCAGGCATGCGTCGCGGCGCCATGATGGCAACCCTGCGTGCGGATCATCCAGATATCGAGGAGTTCATCGACGCCAAGGGCACGGCAGGCCGCTTGACGAATTTCAATCTGTCCGTCCTTGTGCCCGATGCTCTGATTCACGCAGTCGCCGCCGACGGTAACTGGGATCTCGCCTTCGCTGATAAGGTTCACCGCACCGTGCGTGCCCGCGAACTGTGGGAACGCATCATGTCGGCAACCTACGAGTCCTCCGAGCCGGGTGTCATCTTCATTGATCGCGTCAATGCCCTCAACAACCTTGCTTATTGCGAGACTATCCATGCGACGAACCCTTGCGGTGAGCAGCCCCTGCCGCCAAATGGTGCCTGTCTGCTAGGCTCGCTCAACCTGACCGCATTCGTCCGCGATCCCCTTACCGCCAAGGCTGAACTCGATCTCGCCAAACTCGACGACCGGACCGCTCTCGCGGTCCGCTTTCTCGACGACATTATAGACGTATCGAATTATCCGTTGGCCGAGCAAAAACGGGAAGCGTTGGCCAAGCGCCGCATGGGTCTCGGCGTCACCGGTCTTGCAGATGCCCTGATCATGTGTGGCGCGGTCTACGGCAGCGAGCCGGCGATGAACCTCGCTGAAACTTGGATGCGGACCATCCAGGAGGCGGCTTACAGGACCAGCAGCGACCTGGCCGCGGAAAAAGGCCCATATCCGTTGTTTGATGCGCAAAAATTTCTGACTTCCCCGATGATCGAAAAGCTCAGCCCCGAGGTGGTCGAAGCCATCCGCGAAAAGGGTTTGCGCAATGGCTGTCTGACGACCATTGCACCGACCGGCACGGTTTCTCTGCTCGCCGGCAATGTTTCGAGCGGCATCGAGCCGGTGTTCGATTTCGTCTACTCGCGCAAGGTTCTTACAGCCGAAGGCTATTCGCATACCGAAACGGTCGAGGACTATGCCTACGCTAAATTCAAATCGGCCTCACCGGAGGGCACGGCGCTGCCAGACCAGTTCGTACGTGCCGGTGATCTCAAGCCTTTGGACCACCTGAGAATGCAGTCGGCGGTACAGCGCTATTGCGACAGCTCGATCTCAAAAACCATAAATGTCCCCGAGGATCTTGCTTTCGACGACTTCAAAGACGTCTATCGCCAGGCCTACGAACTTGGTCTCAAGGGCTGTACCACCTATCGGCCTTCTCCGCTGCGGGGTGCCGTCCTCTTGCCAGCGGTAACGGACTCCGATAGCCAGTCCGCTTCCGCAACCGCGCCAGTGCCGCCGTCAGCGGCCTCGCCCACGACGCTGTCCGAAGCGGCGGCGGCCAGCTCTACTGGCGGCGAGCAAGCCGGTGAGGTGATCTACTTATCCAAGCCGCTTGAGCGTACGTCGGCCCTCCACGGCATGACATACAAGCTAAAATGGCCTGGTAGCGACCACGCCCTCTACGTCACCATCAATGACATGGAGCGCGACGGCCGCCGCCGCCCGTTCGAGATCTTCATCAACACCAAGAGCCTCGAGCACTACGCCTGGACCGTGGCCCTGACACGCATGATCTCCGCGGTCTTCCGCCGTGGCGGTGACGTTTCTTTCGTCGCCGAGGAGCTTCAGGCGATCTTCGATCCGCAAGGTGGAGGCTGGGTCTCCGGCCGCTATGTGCCAAGCCTACAGGCTGCTATCGGGCAGATTATAGAAGGTCACATGCAGCGCATCGGGTTTGTCGAGGAGGCCGCAGATCAATCCGCGCCCGAGTTGATCGCCGAGACGGAGGTGCCAAACCGCGGTATTGGCATGGCCGGAGGCATCCCAAGTCCATCGGCACCCGCTGACAAGTTGGTGTCGGGCGACAGCGATGAACAACGCCAGTGTCCGCGTTGCGGATTGTCGGGCTACGTCCGCCGTGAAGGCTGTTGGATATGTGAACGCTGCGGTTTTTCCCAGTGTGACTAATTGGTCTCAGCGTCTCTCGTGTCGATCGAGGATTTGCGGCCCTTAAACACTCGTTAACTGTTTATCGATTGAGTAAGAGGCGTCGAACACGTTGGAGTACAGACACTTCCGGCGCTCAGTTCACAGGCATAAAAAATAGCGTGATCATGTCGCATTGTTGCTGGTCGTGCCAAACTAATCCGATCTATGCTCAAGCATGGGTAGAGTAGGTCGGAGTTCCCAGATTCCGATTAAGTGAGACGTCGTTTATGTGCGCACAAGTCCTAAAGTTCCGGCAGGCGAAAGAGCGGGCTCCAGCACCTGCCACGGGTACCATCTTGCAGTCGACCGCAGACTCAAACGGTCGCGGTGACCAAGCCGACACGGCAACTCTCCAATTTTGGATCGGCGCCTCGGGAAAGCGGTACATTCACACCGTGCACTCACTCATCGATTGCCCCGAAGTGCCGCATGTGAACTATCTGCTCGTCCGCAAGGAAGATTGCGGCTTCCAAACCGTGCTTGCGGCAGGACATACAACGAATCGTGCAGCGTCCCTGAATCTCGCGGAGATCCGCAGGCTCGGCGCGACATTGGGCGCCAACGAGGTGCACGTTCACATGCTCGCTGGAGACGACAAGCAGGCCAAGGTCATCGAACACGACCTGCGCGCCTCGCAGCTCCAAAGCAGCATCCCTGAGAGCTCGCCGTCGCACCACTGATCAGTGCCGTTGCCCTCACAATCTGAAAGCGACCGCCGGCTTAAATTTGCTCAGTTGTCGTCCATCTTCAGTGCGGCAATAAAGGCTTCCTGTGGAATCTCCACCTTCCCGAACTGGCGCATTTTCTTTTTACCGGCCTTCTGCTTGTCCAAAAGCTTCCGCTTCCGCGAGATGTCCCCGCCGTAGCACTTCGCCAGAACATCCTTCCGCAACGCCCGGATCGTCTCGCGTGCAATGATGCGCCCGCCGATAGCTGCCTGAACCGGTATCTGGAACATGTGCTGCGGGATCAGATCCTTGAGCTTTTCACACATAACCCTGCCGCGGTTTTCGGCGCGGCTCCGGTGGACGATCATCGACAGGGCGTCAACCGGCTCCGCGTTGACTAGGATCGACATTTTCACAAGGTCGCTCGGCTCGTATCCGACCAATTGATAGTCGAACGAAGCGTACCCCTTCGAGATCGATTTCAAACGGTCATAGAAGTCAAAAACGACCTCGTTGAGCGGCAACTCGTAGACCGCCATGGCACGGCTGCCAGCGTATGTAAGATCCTTTTGTCGGCCCCGCCGTTCCTGGCACAGTTTCAAGACCGGCCCGAGATACTCGTCAGGGACCATGATTGTCGCTTGGATCCACGGCTCCTCCATGCGGTCGATTTTCACAACGTCGGGCATGTCGGCCGGGTTGTGCATCTCCGTCAAGGTCCCGTCGGACATATGGATGTGATACACCACCGATGGTGCCGTGGTGATGAGATCGAGGTTGAACTCGCGCTCCAGCCGCTCGATGATGATCTCCAGGTGCAGCAACCCGAGGAAACCGCAGCGAAAGCCGAAGCCAAGCGCCGCCGAGCTTTCCGTTTCGAATGAGAAGCTGGCATCGTTGAGCCGCAACCGTGCCATCGCCTCGCGCAGATCCTCGAAATCCGCGGCGTCAATCGGGAACAGCCCACAAAAGACGACAGGCTGGGCGGGCCGAAAACCCGGCAGCGGTGTCGCGCACGGCTTCCTTTCATCCGTGATGGTGTCACCGACACGCGTATCGGCGACCTCCTTGATGGCGGCGGTGAAAAACCCGATCTCACCCGGGCCGAGCTGCTGCAGCATCTCCTGCTTGGGCCTGAAGATGCCAACCCGCTCGACGGGATGCACGGCCCCTGTCGACATAAGCTTGACCTTTTGCCCCTTTTTCAAGACGCCATCGATCACACGGACCAATACGATCACACCAAGGTAGGCGTCATACCAGCTGTCGACGAGCATCGCTTGCAGCGGTTTGGTCGCATCGCCCTTGGGCGGCGGCAGCCTCTCGACGATGGCCTCCAACACAGCCTCGACGTTCTTCCCAGTCTTTGCAGAGATCGGTACCGCATCCGAAGCGTCAAGACCGATGACATCTTCGACCTGCTCCTTAACACGGTCGACGTCGGCGGCCGGGAGATCGACTTTATTCAAGACCGGCAGGATCTCTAGATCGTTGTCGAGTGCCGTGTATACATTTGCAAGTGTCTGCGCTTCCACCCCTTGCGACGCGTCAACCACCAGGATTGCTCCTTCGCAGGCGGCCAAAGAGCGTGACACCTCGTAAGCGAAATCGACGTGCCCCGGCGTGTCCATAAGGTTGAGCTGATAAGTCGCTCCATCAGTGTGCTTATAATCAAGCCGCACCGTTTGTGCCTTGATCGTGATCCCACGTTCGCGCTCGATATCCATCGAGTCGAGGATCTGCTCCTTCATCTCGCGTTGTGTCAGTCCGCCGGTGAGCTGGATGAGCCGATCCGACAAAGTCGACTTGCCGTGATCAATGTGTGCGATGATTGAGAAGTTGCGGATGTGTGATGTGTCGGTCATCGCGCTCGTTTACACCACCGGCAAGAAGGGCGCAAAGACCACTTCGACGCGACCTCCATGCCGTGACGGCAGCCAGTGCCGGTTTCAACGCCCGTTTGGCCGAAAGGAGCATTTGATAGTCAAGTAATTGAGAAAGAACCCGCCCAGACCACCGGAATCTCTTGCAGGAACGTCAAGTTCCTTGCAGCATGATCCGTCCCGAGTTGATTTGCGACGACAGTCTGATTTTGCAAAACTTCCGGTATGCGTTAGGCAAGCCTCAGCTGCCGGTGTTCTTTAGACCGACCCGTGATGTTGGAAACGGTGCGGACCGGTGGACAGAACTGTAGCGAGTAATTAATCCAGCGCGAGGAGCAACAGCGATGGCGAAGTCCGAATTTTCAGGAGCCCAGGGGCTCTCCGACGATGCGCGGAAGGCCGCAGGAGCAGCCTTTGATGCGCTGGCTCAATGGCGTGACGAGATGGCTCGCGCAAATGAGAACTACTCGAGCAAGGTCTTCGATCAGATGGCGCAAGCTAGCCGCGCTATGGGCTGGCCCGACGCAATGATCGACTCGGCTCGCGGTCAGATGCAGGAAGCCTCCCGCATGCAGCTGCAGATGATGGACCAGTTGATGGACGCCTGGTCGCTGCAAATTAAGGCGCCCGACATGGGTATGGCCTCGCCTGCGGACTTCATGGAACAGTTCAAGAAGCTACAATCGATGGGCATGGGTGGTCCTGGTGCGGGCTCGATGCCTGGCATGCCCAATATGCCTGGCATGCCCAATATGCCTGGTATGCCCGGCATGGCCGGCATGGCGATGGCACCGTTCCAAATGTGGATGCAGGCTGCCGAGATGTGGCAGCGCAACATGGCCTCCGCCATGTCGATGTGGTCGAACAACTTGAATGACAAGAAGTAGCGTCACCGGGTTGGTGACTTTACTCTATTGTAGGCGTGCGGGTTTACCTGCGCGCTGTTTCGGTGAGTCCACAGATCTGGCTCCACCGCATCGTCATACAAATACTAAAAAGCCCGCATCATTCTTTGCGTTGACAGCCGGCTTGACGGTGGCTGCCGTTGAAGTTCAGTTGCCGGCATCGGAAATTGTGGGCCGGTGCTGCCCGAGCAAGACTGAGGATGATCCATGGCGAGACTGGCCTACGGTCCAATAATGATAGCGACGCTGTTGGTTGCCGTCGCCTCCGTCGCTTCGTTTCCAGAACATGCTGCGGCCGAGTGTACAAACTCCGGCAGATTCTCTACTTGGCTGAACAACTTTAAGCGTCAAGCGCGGGCGGAAGGCATTTCCCAGCGCACGATTTCCCGCGCCCTCGATGGTGTGACTCTTGATAGAAAAATCATTAGTCGCGACCGGCGGCAGAGCTTCTTTGCGCAAAGCTTCGCCACTTTCTCCAAGAGGCTGGCCACTGATAACCGCATCAAAACCGGTCGCCGCAAGATCGAAAAACGCCGAGAAATCTTTGAGCGGGCCGAGCGTGATTATGGTGTCCCTCCGGAGGTAATTACCGCCTTTTGGGCTCTTGAGAGCGATTTCGGCGTCGGCATGGGCAAGTACTCGATCCTGCGGGCACTGGCTACGCTCGCCTATGATTGTCGCCGCAAGGAGCTGTTCACCGGCGAATTGATGTATGCGCTAAAAATCCTCGACAAAGGCTGGGTTAAGCCCAGAGATATGATTGGCTCATGGGCCGGAGAAATGGGCCAGACCCAGTTTCTGCCCAAGCATTATCTCGAGCATGCAGTCGATTACGACGGTAATGGTACCCGCAACCTGTTCAAAAGCGATGCCGATATCATCGGCACGACCGCCGCCTTCATCAAGCACCTGGGCTGGCGGCGCGGTGAGCCCTGGCTGCAGGAAGTCCGCGCACACCCCAATATGCCCTGGGAGAAAGCCGACCTCTCAATCAAGCTGCCGCGCTCACAATGGGCCGAATGGGGTGTCACCGACGCCAAGGGCCGTCCACTCAAATCCGATGATATGCCAACCTCGCTTGTGCTTCCGATGGGCCGTAAAGGGCCAGCCTTCCTGGCCTATTCCAACTTCGACGTTTACACGCAGTGGAATCACTCCCTCAGCTACTGCATCACCGCGGCCTACCTGGCGACCCGCATTGGTCGCACCGGCGGGCCCATGCAGGGGCGCGACCGCGACATCCCGGCGCTATCGCTGAGAGAGGCGAAGGAGTTACAGCGGATTCTGGCCCGACGTGGCTTCGATGTCGGCAAGATCGACGGTATCATCGGCTCGAAGACGCGCGCCGCCGTCAAGAAGATGCAGATCAAGTACGGCCTTCCCGCTGACAGTTACCCGACGCCGCGATTGCTTCGGCGTATGCGCGGCTGATGCCGGCGGGTAATCCAACGGCCCGGACACTTTCAGCGCGTCGGAAATACCGGATTGTCGGCGCCAGCCAATGCTTTGACTCATGAGCCTATCGATCACATTCGCGGTCGTTCTATCGATCGCCATGGTCGTTGTCGCTGTTCTGACGTGGTTCTACCACGACATGAAACACCGCGATCTCGACAGCTGGATTCAGTACGGCTTCAGCGTTGAGACCTTGCGCCATGCGGTTTTGTACTACCGGTTCATGGGCATCTCGATGCTCGTGTTCTATGTGCTGTTCACGGTCAGTTGTCTGATGCTGCAGTCGGCGGGCTATCCGTTATTCATCTACCGCAGCGGAGAGCCAGTTGCCGCCGGGCCCATCGGCGCGGCCATGTTTACCCTCGACCTCGTTCTGCGCGGCGGCTTCTTCGACATCATGGAGCACTTCGAGCTGTCGATGTCCCCGATCCTGATGAACCGGTCGAATAGCTGGTTCGTCGTCTATTGCTTCGTGTTCAGGATCTACTATGCCTTGACGCTGATGCGCATTTTGGTGTCGTTCGTCTGGATCTGGGTTCGCATCGGGCGTGCGCGCCGCTCTTACGGATTGGAGGCGAGTAACGAGGGTTTGCGTCGCCGCGGATTGCGCCTACGCCTCAGGCCAGCACGCCGCGATCAGTCGACCCCCTCCTGATGTTGCCACGGGCAAACGGCCCTGCACTCCGACTATAATGATTGAAGGTTAGACCGAATGAAATTCACGTTGTCCTGGCTGAAGGACCACCTCGAGACGGCGGCCACGCTGGATCAGATCACGACCAAGCTGTCGGCCATCGGCCTGGAAGTCGACGGAGTCGAGAACCCAGGCGCGAAGCTCGCGAGTTTCCGGATCGCGCGTGTTCTTGAGGCCAGAAAACACCCAAACGCCGACAAACTTCAGGTGCTGCAGGTTGAGGTGGTCCCAGGGGAGAAGCCCGTCGAGGTCGTCTGCGGCGCACCCAACGCGCGTGCCGGCATGTTGGGCGTCTTCGCACCGATTGGGACTTACGTGCCCGGCCTCGATGTCACCCTCGTCGAGCGCCCGGTCCGCGGCGTCGTTTCCAACGGTATGATGTGCTCGGCCGCCGAATTGGAGCTGTCGGGCGATAGCGAGGGCATCATCGACGTCGACGAATCCCATTCTGGGTCCATCGGTGAATCCTACGCCAAAGCCGCCGGTCTTGATGATCCCGTGATCGACGTTGGCCTCACACCCAACCGTCCTGACTGTACCGGCGTGCGCGGGATCGCGCGGGATCTGGCCGCCGCCGGCCTCGGTAAGTTGAAAGCCGAACCGGAGTTGGCGCAAGTTGAGGGCGATTACGATTGTCCCGTTGCGATCGACCTCGAATTCGCCAAGGGAACCGAAGATGCCTGCCCGGTGTTCGCTGGTCGCTACGTCAAGGGCGTCAAAAACGGCCCCTCGCCGGCTTGGCTGCAAGACCGCCTCGAGGCGATCGGCCTGCGGCCCATTAATGCCCTCGTTGACGTCACCAACTATATCTCCTTCGACCGTGGCCGTCCGCTGCACGTCTACGACGCCGACAAGTTGAACGGTGCCGTTCGCGCGCGCCTGGGTAAGTCTGGCGAGTCGTTCCCAGGCCTCGACGGCAAGACCCACGAGGTCGACGAGGCGATGTGCGTTATCGCCGACGACAACGGTCCCTTGGGCCTTGGCGGCGTCATCGGCGGCGAGGCAACCGGCTGCACCGAAGAAACCACCAACGTGCTGATTGAAAGCGCTTGGTTCGATCCGGTCCGGACCGCCGCCACCGGCCGTAAGGCCGGCCTCGTGACAGACGCCCGCTACCGCTTTGAACGTGGTGTCGACCCAGCTTCTGTACGGCCCGGCCTCGACCTCGCCACCGACATGATCCTCAAGTTGACCGGCGGCGAGCCTTCCCGTGCCGAAGTTGCCGGTGCGCCGCCGAAAGCCGACGTCAAGATCGAGTTCAACACCGGCCAGGTCGAGCGTCTAACCGGATTGCAGCTCGCCACCAGCGAAATCAAGAATACGCTGCAAGCGCTTGGTTGCACGGTCACGGGTAAGGGAACAACGCTGAAGGTTGCCGTGCCGAGCTGGCGGCCTGACATCCACGGCCCCGCCGACCTCGTTGAGGAAGTCACCCGCATCGCCGGTATCGATAACGTTCCCTCGACGCCAATGCCGCGCTTAACGGGCGTGGCCCGTCCGGTGCTGACCAGCAGCCAGCGGCGCGCCAGCCGTGCCCGTCGCACGCTTGCCGCACGCGGTCTCGTCGAAGCGGTCACCTGGTCCTTCGTTCCCGATACCGAAGCAGTGGCGTTCGGCGGAGGACAAGCCGAACTGGTTCTCGACAATCCGATTTCCAGCGAACTCAGTAATATGCGGCCAAGTCTCCTGCCGGGCCTGTTGGCCGCCGTACAGCGCAACCGGAATCGTGGCTTCGCCGACGTTGGTTTGTTTGAACTTGGACAGGCCTACCGCGGCGCGGCGGCTGATGACCAGTTGCAGTGCGCGTCCGGCGTGCGCGCCGGCACCGCCATCCTGACCGGCGGTGGCCGGCATTGGCAGGGGGCGGCCAGCGACGCCGGTATCTTCGATGCCAAGGCCGATGTCGCTGCTGTTCTGGCAGCCCTCGGCCTCGATCCCGCCAAGCTGATGATTACCCGCGATGCACCGAGCTGGTTCCACCCCGGACGTTCTGGCGTTATCCGGCTGGGCCTCAAGGTCGCGCTGGCCCATTTTGGTGAATTCCACCCGCGCACCCTTGCGGCCCTCGATGTCGAGGGGCCGGTGGTCGGCTGCGAGATTTTCCTCAATGCGCTGCCGCCAGAAAAGAAAAAGAGCCGCAAAAGGCCCCCGCTGGACAACATGGATCTACTGCCTGTGCGGCGCGATTTCGCCTTTGTGCTGGATACCGGCATCGCCGCTGGCGATGTCGTGCGCGCCGCCCAGAATGCCGATAAGAAGCTCATCACGTCGGTCAGCGTGTTCGACCTCTTCGAAGGCGGCAAACTCGCCGAAGATGGCAAGAAGTCCCTTGCCGTTGAAGTGACGCTGCGACCCGTCGGCGCCACCTTGACCGACAAAGAGATCGATGCCGTCTCCGACAAAGTGATTGCCGCTGTCGGCAAGGCAACCGGGGGCGAGATTCGAGGTTGAAATCACAGCTCCCGCCCGACGCGGCCGCCATTGCTCTGATTATAAAGCTGCGCAAGATTAAGTCGTTCGTTTCCGACGGTTATGCGCGTCTTGTATTCCTGCTAATGCGACCGTGCCGAATTGGCTTTCGGCGATACACCGGCAAGAACATGGGAAAGAACAATGGAGCAACTCATTTCGCTGGCGGCGGGCGCTGGCGGCGGCCTGATCGGCGGTAATCTTTTTGGTTCGATGTTTCGCGGTTCCGGCCGCGGCTCGAATTCGATCGTCGGCATGATCGCCGGCGTCATTTGCACCTACTTGTTCGGAGATACTCTGGGTCCGATCGTTGCTGGCCTCGTCGGTACCGGAGTTTTGGAGCAGATTATCAGCGGACTTCTGACCGGCGTTGGCGGCGGCGGTGGCGGTTCGATCCTGTGGGGCATCCTGCGCTCATTGATGCGCTGAGGCGGCCGCCCCCCTCGAAGCATAAAACGAAGACGGCGGCTGGGACCAAGGGTTCCAGCCGCCGATTTAGTATGCGTTCAACGATACTATTTCCTGGCCTTGAGTTTGCGTTCCAAGGCTGCGATGCGCCGGTCCTGCTTAATCGCGTGCAGGGTCAGCTCCTCGACCTTTTCCAAAAGCTGCATAGCCAATTGGCTCATGCCGACTCCTTCCGTGCGCATGGTTGCAGCCGGAGCAACACCTGGTAGATGGCGATTTGCGGAAATGAACTCTTCAACCTGAGTCAGCGGCACCAGGTCATAATCAGCCGCGAAAACGTGGTCGGCACCCTTGACGTTGTCGCCTTTGACCTTGATCTCGCCTGAGCCGCCAATGATCTCGACGGTCGTCTGGCCCTGCGCATTATTGGCGCGGATGTTGCCATCGTGAGCTTCAAGTTCGATGCGGCAAACCCCTGACGACGTCGTCATTATGATGTCGCCGTCGTGCCCGTTGCCGCCGAGCGTAACGTTGCCCTCCCCGCCGTCGATGTGAACGGTTTGTTGGCCACGTTCATCTGCCAGCGTCAGATCGCCCTCCGCGCCATTACCGCCGAGAATGATGTTGCCGTCTCCGCCATCTATGTGGATGGTCTGCTGCCCTTTACGGTGCAGCAATGTGATGTCGCCGACGCTACCGTTGCCACCGAGCCAGATGTTACCGTCACCGCCGTCGAGGTGGATGGTTTGCCGCCCGCGTCCATTGACCAGCGTGATATCGCCCTCGCTGCCATTACCGCCAAGGACGGCGTTGCCTTCACCACCGTCCAGAGTGATCGTCTGTTTTCCGCGATGGTCAAGCAGCGTGATGTCACCCTGGCTGCCGTTGCCGCCAAGGGTTATGTTGCCTTCGCCGCCGTCGATGTGGACGGTCTGCCTGCCGCGCTCGTTGACCAAGCCGATGTCACCCTCGGCGCCATTGCCTCCAAGGATGATGTTGCCGTCGCCACCGTCGACGTGGACGGTCTGCCGGCCGATACCGTTGAGCAGCGCGATATCGCCTTGCGCTCCATCTCCACCGAGAATGATGTTGGCCTCGCCGCCGTCGATGTGCAGCGTTTGCTCTCCTCTCGAGTTCAGCAGTGCGATATCGCCTTCGCTGCCGTTCCCGCCAGCGATGATGTTGGAATCGCCGCCGTCGATGAGAACGCACATCTGTCCGTCGGCGTTGAAGAGGCGAATGTCGGCGTTAGCGCCTCCGCCGCCGAAGTGGGCGTTGCCCCCCGCGCCGTCGAGTTCGATGGTTACGTTCCCGTTCTTATCGCCAAGCTTTAACGACCGATCGAGTTTTGCCATATGCACGTCCTCCCGCGCGAGCCAATGCCCGCGGACCGCAATAATGTGCGGTGACGCGGGTTCCGGATTTCAGGGCGAACACTACCGGAGATGGCGGACGGGCGCTGTCCCGGGCGGGGATGTGGTTAACGTCTGCGGATGATTGGGGTCCAGCGGAACGCGGGTTCGCTCAGCCCGACAGCCCGCCTGAAATCGACGGCTGGTCGAGCACGGAGAAGCCGTAATGCTTCAGCCAGCGCAGATCGGCGGCGAAAAAGGCGCGTAGATCCGGGATGCCGTATTTCAGCATCGCCATACGGTCGATGCCCATGCCGAAGGCAAAGCCCTGGTAGACATCGGGATCAAGCCCGCAGTTTCTCAGCACGTTCGGGTGGACCATCCCGCAACCGCCGATTTCGAGCCATGAACCGGGCTTGCCAATTGCGTCGGCGTCGATGTCGATCTCTGCGGACGGCTCCGTGAATGGGAAGTACGAGGCACGGAAACGCATTTTAACTTCGTCGACCTCGAAGAACGCCTTGCACATCTCTTCGAGAACCCATTTCAGGTGCCCCATGTGCGTCTCTTTATCGATCACCAGTGCTTCGATCTGGTGGAACATCGGCGTGTGCGTCTGGTCGGAATCGCAACGATAGACCCGCCCTGGCGCAATAATGCGGATCGGCGGCTTGGTATTGAGCATCGTTCGGATCTGCACCGGCGACGTGTGCGTGCGCAAAACCAGCCGCGATCCGTCGTCGTCCGGCTTGAAATAGAACGTGTCGTGGTCCTGGCGCGAGGGATGCTCCTCGGGGATATTCAGCTTGGTGAAGTTGTAGTCGTCGGTTTCGATGTCCGGACCTTCGGCAACCGAGAAACCGAGGTCGGCGAAGATCTCGGCGAGTTCGTCCATCACTTGCGAAACTGGATGCACACGCCCCTCGGCCAGCGGACCAAGCCGTACAGGCAGCGTGATGTCTGCCGTTTCCGTAGCCAGCCTCTCCTCAAGTGCGGCTTCCTCGAGGGTCGCTTTGCGCGCCTCCAAGGCTTCCGACACGCGGGTCTTTACGACGTTGACCGATTGCCCGAAGGCCTTGCGTTCCTCCGGCGCCAATTTGCCGAGGCGCTGCATCTGCTGCGAGACGGTGCCTTTTTTTCCCAGCGCGGCGATGCGCACTTCTTCCAGGGCCATCAGATCTGCCGCAGCGTCGATCGCCTTCAGGAGGTCGGATTCAAGGATTCCGAGGTCGCTCGTATCGGTCATGATCTTTGTGGTGCGTAAAGCGAGTTGAGGCGGAAAGCGGGCCGGCACCAGGTGCCGTCCGCAAAGGATCTGGACCGTGACTGCGTGCGGCGGACAGCGCTTCGCCAGTCCGCCCGAACGGCTTCCTTAAGCAGCGGCCGTCTGCGCCTTGGCAACGGCGTCTTGCGCTTGGCTGACGAGCGCCTTGAAGGCGTCCGCATCGTGCACGGCGATGTCCGCCAGCACCTTGCGGTCGACTTCGATCCCGGCCTTGCTGAGGCCATCGATAAAGCGCCCGTAGGTCATTTCGTTTTCGCTGGCCTCGCGCACGGCAGCGTTGATACGCTGGATCCAAAGCGCCCGGAACGTGCGCTTGCGGCGCTTACGGTCGCGATACTGATACTGCAGCGCCCGCTCGACGGCCTGTTTGGCAATTCGAATGGTGTTCTTACGGCGTCCGCGATAACCCTTTGCGGCGTCGAGGACTTTTTTATGCTTGGCGTGGGCGGTCACGCCGCGTTTTACGCGTGCCATGGTTCTTGCTCACTTGCTTTGGCTTAATTGACGGAAGTGTTGCGAAAGGTCGAAGGATGATGGCCGGATTAGCGGTTGTAGGGCATGTACTTCTTGACGATTTTCTCGTCAGACTCGCACAGCACCGCAGTTCCCCGCGCATTGCGGATGAATTTCGCGTGCCGCTTAATCATGCCATGCCGCTTGCCTGCCTGCGCGACCTTTACCTTCCCCGTCGCCGTGAACTTGAACCGTTTCTTGGCGCTGGCTTTGGTTTTCTGCTTGGGCATTTTGCTATTCTCCTTATGCGGCTCGCGATGCACCTTGCCGCTGCTGTAGCAGCTGGCGTGCCGCTGCGCAGACTGAAAGGCCTGCTCATCGAGCCATTGTTCTGAAGCACAAAAGTCGCCACGGCATGCCCCGCCGGGCGACTTGGAAGCGCGCTTTATACAGCGCTAAAAACGCCTTGGCAACTGGCAAACACAGCCTTTGGCAAGGCAATCGTCGGCCACCAGCCAGATGCATGAAGAGGCCCGCTCGTGATTGTTTTCAGTATCGCGCCAGCCGTGTTAACGACCAGCACCAGTGGGGCAAAGGCAGACCACAAGCATAAATTGCATCCAGCGGAGAGGAAACAATGGATTTCATGGACTTTGTTCAACTCAACGTGGCCGTTCTAGCGGCAGCGTTCATCGGCACGTTCCTGATAGACTACTTCGCCAACGTGCTGTCGTTTGAAAACCGCTTCATCAGCGCACTGGTTACCGCGCTCCTACTTATGGTCGTAATTGCGGGCACGCTGCTTCTGACTGGTGACGAGGTTTCCGCGCCACCACTTCTGATGGCTGGTGCGCTAATGTTCGTTGTGGCGTTTGCGGGAAATGTTCTGAGCTTTGGCAGTCGCTTTGTGAACGCCTTGGTCACGGCAATCATTTTCATGATCCCGTTCACCCTTGGTCTTTACCTGATCCTTGGCCCTTCGGCGGGATAGGTCAGTTTCAGAGCAGACTCAAGCAGCCGCTTTCAGTTCACCCATGAGCTGCTTTTTCATGCTCAGTCCGACCAGGGAATGTCCACCCGGCAGGCCGACGACGACCGGCAGTCCACCACGCCACCCGCGCCGCCGATAAAACGGGATCCCGCTCAGCGTCGCGTGCAGCGAGGCCGTATTGAAGCCGGCTGCGCGTATTTCCGCCTCGACCCGCATCATCAACGCGCTGGCGACGCCCCGTCTGGCGGCATCGGGGTGGACGAATAGGCTCCGAACCACGGCCGAGGGCATGCCGGTGTCAGTGTCCGACTGATCGAACGATGCGTGGTATCCCGGTACATTTGGAGACCAACCCCCGGATCCGAGAATGTGCCCGTTGGCCTCGGCGACGAAGTAGCGGTCGCCGTCCAACATCACCAGATCCATCGGGCCTTGAGTAATGAATGCTTCCAGCACTTCAGGCTCGTAGAAGCCACTAGCAAGCCGCCGCAGCGACAGCGCATGCATGGCAACGAGCGCGCTGGCGTCGGCGCGCCTCGCAGTTCTGATCTTGATGGACACTGTCATTTTCGCCTCGCCAAAAGCTACGCATGAACGGCGTCCCGCAACGCAGGACACTTCGATGCTTTAGCTTTTGGCAAAGGGATTGGGGTGCGGCTGTTCCAAGGGTGACAGTTGCGTTCTAAGCCCTCGGCGCCGTCAGGGCATTAGAGCCCGCCCTGACACGACCTGTCATTTTATTGACGAGTCCTTGGATTGACACGTCCCTGGATTAGCGAGGCGCCAGCACCATCACCATCTGGCGACCTTCCATCCGGGGTTCGCTTTCAACTTTGGCGATTCCTTCGACCTCGGCTTTGACCCGCTCGAGCACCTGCCGGCCTAGTTCCTGGTGGGCCATCTCTCGGCCACGGAAGCGCAACGTCACTTTGACCTTATCGCCCCCCTCGAAGAACCGCCTAATGGCGCGAACCTTCACATCGTAGTCGTGGTCGTCGATAGCCGGACGCATCTTGATCTCTTTGATCTCGACGGTCTTTTGTTTCTTGCGCGCCTCGGCGGCTTTCTTCTGCTGCTCGAACTTGAACTTGCCGTAGTCCATGATCTTGCAGACCGGCGGTTCCGCGTCAGGAGAAATCTCGACGAGATCAAGATTGGCGTTAACGGCGCGCTCAAGCGCAGCGTTCGTATCTACAACACCGACATTTTCGCCTTCTTCGTCGATGAGGCGCACTTCGCGCGCCCGAATGGCGTCATTAGTTCTAGGTCCGGCTGGCTCACGCGGCAGCGCGGAACGGTGTGGGCGGCGGATGGCATTTCTCCTTTTAATAGCCACTGGGTAATTTGACGTCTGATGAACATTGGGCGCCGCACAAGCGGCAGCCGTAACTCGATCAACAGATTGAGTAAGTGCGAAAGAGATTCTGTAAGAAGCTTCAGCAAGTCAATAGCAGAGAAGGTGATGCGCTCAATTATGAACGGCTTGAACGCAGAAAGCTCTTCCTCAGTTCGGTTTGAAGCAGTTCGTCATAAACGGCAAGTGTCTTCGTTTTCATGGAGTTAAGCGAGAATTGCTCAGACACGCGGCTGCGTGATCTTTCTGCCATCGCCGAAACCTCTTCGGCGGGCAACTCAAGCAGCCGCGTTAGCGCCTGCGAAAGAGCCTCCGCATCACCGGGTGGAACGAGCCAACCGGTTGCTTCATTTTTTGTCACCGCGGGCTCCGACAGAACCGTTTCAGGTGGAGCACCAATGTTGGTTGCGATCACCGGACACCCCATCGCCTGCGCCTCGGTTGCCGTGCGCCCGAACGCTTCAGGTTCCACCGAAGCGACAATTGCCGCCGCACTGGCCGCGAATGCCGCGGGCATATCCGCGACATGGCCGACGAGGCGGACGATGCCCTCAAGTCCTCCTTGCGCGATCTGAGCCTTCAGCGATTCCGCGTAGGCTTCCCGCCCTTGCGCATCTCCCGCCAGGATGAGGACCACGCCGTTGAGGCGCCCGCTTGCCATCAGTTTTCGCGCGGCGCCGATCACCGCCGCCTGCCCCTTCCAGCTAGTTAGCCGCGCGGGATGCAGCACGGCCCGCTCGCCGTCGCGCAGCCCCCAGGCATTGCGCAGCGCCACCACCCGCTGTGCGGAGATCGCCGCCGGATCGAAGCGCTCCATGTCCACTCCGCGATGGATCACCCGGAGGCGGTTCCCAGGTGTGCCGTAACGGTCCTGCACCAGCCCCGCCGTGTAGTACGAATTGGCAATCACAAGATCGGCCCGCGCCATCACCGAATTATAGAGGCGTTTGACCGCCCCCGTTTCGTTATAGGCACCATGGTAAGTCGTCACGAATGGCACACCGACCCGCCTTGCGGCGATCAACGCACTCCATGCCGGCGCCCGGCTACGGGCATGAATCAGCGCCGCCCCGAACTGCTTGGCGAGCCGGCCGATCTCGAAAGCGTTGGCCAGTATCCGCAAAGGATTCTTGGTCGCCGCTGGAAACCTGTAGAGTTCACCCCCGGCAACTTCGAGATCGGCTTCAAGCCGCCCGCCTCGCGAGAGTACGATCGCCCGCCCACCGGCCACGGTGACGGCTCCAGCGATCTCGATTGCCGAGAGTTCCGCTCCACCGGTATCGAGATCGGGGATGATCTGCATTATGGTCGGCCGGTCTGTCGTCACGATGTGAACCTAGCGTTGCAGGAGGACGGGAACCGATAGTCGGCCGGAATTGGCGGACGCACCGATCGGCAACAGGAGACTTTCTCTAAAATGAGCGTAGAAGAACCGCAATTCCTCGAGGTGGGGACGCCCGAGCCCCGCCGTATCGCCTTTCTACATCAGCCTCCACCGACAAGCGACGGCACCGGGCTGATATGGCTCATCGGTCTCAAGTCGGACATGGATTCCACCAAAGCAACAGCGCTTGCCGATTGGGCGCGCCAAAACGGCTACGGCCTGACGCGCTTCGATTACTCCGGTCACGGCGCCTCCGGTGGCGATTTCCTCAAGGCAACCTTGGGTGACTGGTTGGACGAAACGCGCGCCATCTTCAAGAAGGTGACGCGTGGCCCGCAAGTCGTGATCGGCTCGTCGACCGGTGGTCATCTGGCACTTCTGCTGCTGCGCGACTTGCTGCGCAACGACCCGGCCGAAGCCGAACGCGTCAAGGCGCTGGTTCTGATCGCCCCCGCATGGGATCTAACAGAAGAGCTGATATGGAAAGAGATGCCGCCCGAGGCTCAAACCGAACTGCTGGAAAAGGGTATCACCTACCGGCCTTCTGAATACGGCGACCCGCTGCCGATCACCAAGTCCTTCATCGAGGAAGGCCGAAACCACCTTTTCTCCGGCGAAGTGTTTGATCCCGGTCGCCCCATCATCATCCTTCAAGGTTTGCTGGATAAGGACGTCCCCGCCGAGCACACCCGCCGGGTACGCGAAGTCATCAATCCCGATTACATCGAGCTGATCGAAGTCCCCGACGGCGAACACCGCATGTCCCGCCCCGAGGACCTGGAGCTTTTGTACAAAGCGGTCAGGAAGGTGGGGTGAGGAGGAGTTGACTGGCCGCCAGAAGTGCCTGATTACCCCTGTTCCTCCACAGTCTGGCCGCGGGTCTGACGCAAGACTCTGAGATTATTTGCCGAATTGCAAGTTGCGAGGAGGTTGATGTGGC
>Ga0209013_10000465_pt1 | contig 35855 bp, 26 predicted proteins | sample Cruoilmetagenom2_FD_187291 | JGI IMG/M metagenome (GOLD analysis project Ga0209013, IMG submission 187291) | Oil polluted marine microbial communities from Coal Oil Point, Santa Barbara, California, USA - Sample 2 (SPAdes) (version 2) | ecosystem: Environmental > Aquatic > Marine > Oil seeps ...
AGCTTTTATGACATTACAGAGAAATTGGCTATCGTAATTGGTACTTTTTCTTATGGTTTTATTGAGCAAATAACCGGAAGCATGAGAAACAGTATGCTTTTTATGGCTACTTTCTTTATAGTTGGTTTTATAATTCTGCAACAAGCCAAGTTAAAAAATGAATTACAGCCTGTATGATCTATCAACTTTTAAAAAGATCAATAAAAATTGCCTTTTATATCTTTTACAGAAAAAAGGTTGTTTCCGGCTTAGAGAATATTTCATCCTCAGGACCTTTAATTATTGTAGTTAATCACCCTAATACCTTATTAGATCCTTTGCTTATTGCCAGCCAGATTAAAAGAAAAGTTGGCTTTCTTGCTAATGCCTCCATATTCAAAAATAAAATAGTATCCTCTATTTTTAATTATTTTCAGGTTATTCCAGTTTATCGTAAAAAAGATGTCAAACCTGGTGAGATTCAAGATAATAGTCAGAGTTTTAGAAAATGTTATGAGTTTTTAGAAAATAATGGAGCCTTATTAATCTTTCCTGAAGGAACCAGTGTAAATGAACTGAAATTAAGAGACATAAAAACAGGTACTGCCCGAATAGCATTATCTTATGAAGCAGACAGAGGTTTTCCCGGTACTTTGAATATAAATACTGTTACTTTAAGTTATTCCGATTCTTTGAGTTTTAGATCCATGGTTTCAATTATTGTCAATCCCTCTTTTAAAGTAAAGGAGTATCAAAGTTTATGGGAGAAAGATAGCATGGAAGCTGTAAAATCTTTTACTGAAAGGATACAAAAGAAAATGGAAGGTCAGATTACCCTCACTGATAATAAAAAACAGGAAAAAACAGTTTTGCAGGTTCAAAAATTTTATATTGGATATCTTGATCCATCAATGAGCAGATATATTGATCCTGCCAGATCTTTTGAATTTCGCCGAAAATTAGCAGAAAGAGTGAGAGATTTACAAAATACAGATCCCCAATTGCATAATAATTTAGAGACCCAATTTGATGATTTTTTTAGTCGGCTTGAGGATTTAAAAATTACTCCGGGTTTTATCAATTCTTCCTTTCTAGAAAAAAACAAGAGCATTGTTTTAATGGCCTATATATTTCAATTAGCCCTGCTATTCCCTTTTTATATACTCGGACTTATCACTAATTACGTCCCTTATAAAATCCCAGCATGGATCTTTAAAGTTCTAAAACCCGATATTGAATATCAATCTTCCATTTATATGATCACTGGAATGATCGTTTTCCCCTTGTTTTATCTGGTTAATATCATCTTATTTCGTAAGTGTATTAGCAACGAATTTGTATGGAGCATTTTATTTCTTTTATCCTTACCTTTTTTAGGGTTTATTGTGTTGTTTTATTGGAAAATCATGAAGCGTTTTTTAAGAGTTTTAAAATTTTATTTTAGCGTTAAGAAAACAGATAAAGAAAAATTGATTAAGCTGAGGGACTCGCTTTCAGAGCAAATCAGAAATATTTAGTCATTCCAAATTGTATTGTAATATCCCCCAGAAATAAAACAGTTTATGAAAAGAAAAAATCTACCCATCAAACCACTAAAACTACTTATTTTTTAGTAGTACAATAGTGTTTAACGTCAGCAAAAAAGAAGAAATATAAGTACAACTTAATCTGTAGATCTTAAATGTTTCTTATTACTTAAATACAGTTTATTATGAAGTTTACCTTTTTTATCTGCTTTAATCTCTAAATATATTTTTTTATTGGCCTCATCAAAGGTTTTTTTACTGGGTATTCTGCTTAGATCTCTTCTTTTTATATTAGATAAAGGTATAGAAATCCATAGGTCTGTACCCATAGAGTTGTCTATATCACCTTCAACAAAAAAATCAAAAGCGGTAGACTGCACATTGGTTTGAGGAAAGCTAATGATGTTGTTCTTTACACTTAAAGAGCTGCTAATGTTGGCGAATATCACATCTTGAAACCTTTCTTTTCTAAAAATTATATTACCGGCATCTATAAGCGGTTCAAAATTCTTTACTCTTAGTTTCTTAATATTATAATCAATATCAGCTTCTATCTTATTGTATATCACTCCATTAGCATCATCTATTATTCCTTTAAAAAAGGCATTGGTCTTAATAATTCCGGTTAATTCTGTAGGTAAACTTAATTGTTCATATCCAAAATTATCAAAGGTCTCTAAGATGTTTTCTATAGCAACATCATCTACTTTTAAGTTAGTATTAAAATTAGTTTGTGATGCATCGCTTAAATCAAATTGTGCCTCTAAAGCCACTTTTTTGTTAAAGTAATAAAAATATACATTATTAAAATTCAATGTATTCAAATCTTTGAAATTCAAATTAGCATTTACTTTTTCCAAACTCACTTTTTTATAGGTAAGATTATCTAATTGCATAGAAACCGAAGGGTTAAATTTCGCATATAAATCTTTTAAAATAATTTTTACATCATTTGGTTGAGAAGCTCTTTTGTGGTTAGTTTTAAAAGCATCTACAAAATTACTGAAATCTATACTTTTGGAAGAAATGGTTATAGAAGATTTTATATTATTAGTTGAATTACTATGACTAAATAATTCTATAAAATTCTCTAACTTCCCATTTAAATGAACAGTTTGGTTGTTGGGTAATTTTAGTTCAAAATCATTTAAATAGGCATTTTTATTTTGCATGCTTAATGATATATTATTAAATGGTAGGGTTAAACCAGTTGGCATATACAACATGCTGCCTTCTTGCACATTAAACACTATTTTAGACTTTTCAACAAGATCTTCAATCATATTAGCCTCATCAGAAAAATTGACGCTTAAATTATAATCGGCATTTTTAAAAAAGAAATTCTCGCTCTGTAAAATTTCTGTCCAATGTTCTATTTTTCCGTTTACCTCTAAAAATAAATCTAAGTATATAGTTTCCTCACTATTTTTGTTCTTTCTGGAATTTAAGTCAATATCAAGTTTGGCTTTTGCTTTACCATCTTTATAATTTCCACTTATTTCTTCAATCTTTAATGCATTTTGCTGATATCGGGCTAATAGTTTTATGTTTTTAAATTGAGTCTCTGAAAAATCTAAACGTTGTAATGTAAAGTTAATATTAGGATTAAAATTTTTCAATAAAGTGCTAATAGAATGCTTAACATCAGTAAGATTTTTACTTTGGGTTTGTTTCTTATGTGCACCAAAGGATTGGAGTAAAGAGTTATAGTTTAAGTAATCAGAAGAAATATTTAGTGTTGAAACTGTTGGTTTGTTATCATCATCTTCTATAAATAATGTGCTAAAGTTTTCAATGTTTCCTTTAAGTTGTGCACTTTCATCGGCATTAATTTGAACTAATAGCTTTTTTATTTCCGCACTATTTTGGTTTACTTCTAATGCTAAATGCGGAAGATAAAATTTATTTTTGTTAAGTTTACTTTTTACTACCAAGTTCCTGCTTTCTATATGGATCTTAGAAGATTTAAGAACATCCGATAAAGAGTGGATATAATCATTAAAACTTCCTTTTATTAAAAATTCTCCATTCGTGAAATTATAATCAGGACTTTTAATTATATCGTTTAGGTATTTGATTTTGCCCTCGACTTTATAATTAGATTTTAAGTGTACTGGCTTTGAAAATTCGCTTATTAAGGTTACATCTGTTAATTGGTAAGGGATGTTTTTATAAAAACCGGTAAAATTATTAAAATTGTTAGTAAGGTTTTTAGGGTGTTCGGTTTTTATTCTATCATCATAATAAATCCTGTTTCTGGAAGTTCCATTAAATGCCACATCATTTAAAAATAAATTTTCTTCATAATAAATAATTTCATTATTTTGTGTAGCGTACTCCACTTCTACCAATGGATTACTTCTGTATTCAAAGCTGCCTGAAATTTCTGCTTTTACTTTAAAGGGTTTTAACAGCTTAAAACGTGCCAATTTGCTTTTTATATTACCTGATAACAAAGATATGGTTTGCTTATAATTGGCTTTCTCTAAAGACAAGAGAAACTTAAATCTATTCTCTTTGGTGTGAATAAAAGCCGTAACATCAAAATCTTGTTCGCCAATTTCTAAGTGGAATTCAGGGACTTCTATAGTCTTTTTAACAGTATCTATTTTAGGGTGAATACTACCTACACATCTTACATTATTAAAAAAAGTACCCTTGTCTAAATTTATACCCATTTCTTTCATGAATATATCTAAGTTTAATTTAGGAATTACTAGATTTTCAATATCTATGTTAAAATCTACAGCATTTATATGAGCGGTTATTCTTTTGTTCTTTATTTTTTCTGTTTGGGTATACTCAATGTCTTCTATAATCACATCTACCTCATTACCTGTAATTTTAAAATCAAGTTCATTATCTTCATGCCCTGTGTTAGAGCCAAATACGTAAAGGTTGGTATAAAGATCTTCGTCTTCAAAAATATTTATTTGACCTTTTTTAGCTGAAATAGATTTGATTTTTATTTCATTACTTAACATATCAATTATTGATATATCAGCAATAACTTCTTGTAAAAAAACTGTTTTTCTTTTGTGCTGAGAATATAAAGAATCTACTAATGCTAAGTTAAAGAATTGAATTTCAATATGAGGAAGTTCTTTAATAGAACTTATATCAATAGAATCAAAAATTATTTTACCTTTTCTGTTTTCATTGATAGCATTTTCTATTTTAGTTATTATTTCTTTTTTATGACTATTCATATAATACCTTGTTCCAAGTAGAAAAGTCAGAATCAATAGCAATAGAATGCTTAAAACAACGAGAATATTTTTCAACTTCCTTTTAATAGCCTATAGTTTTATTTAAAATATAAAAATATAAAAAACAACTTAATAAAATGTCAATTAGGATTAAAACGTCATAAACCCGGTTGGGAAAAAATTTAAAATAGTACAAAGCAATAGTGCTATATGATATAATATATACATCTTGGTTAGATAAAACTGAGAAACCTGGTGAAATTAAGCTGGTTGATAATTAAATCCATTGATTCGGGTTTATTGTGTTCTTTAACTAAAAACACTAAATATTTGCTTTTATTGCAGGATAAATTTTGAGAACAAAAACAAAACAAGTTACAGCCTTTAAATTGTCCGGACTTTTAGAATAGAAGCTAGAAAGAATTATCTGAAATTGTTAATAATTGGAATAATAACTAACTTTATCCAGATTAAAACCGAATCGGTTATACAGGTCTAACAAAATATGATCAAAAATAAAGTCATTTCTTTTTTTAAGGAAAATTATCCGAATGAACCTATTGCTATTTTTTCTCCCGGAAGAATAAATCTAATTGGTGAGCATACCGACTATAACGAAGGATTCGTTTTCCCCGCTGCGATTGATAAAGGTATTGTGGCTGTATTTGGAAGGAGTGATACTAAAATCAGTTCTATCCATGCTTTGGATCTCCAGGAAACCTATTCTTTTTCCATTGACAATATCAAACCCTTATCTAAAGATAACTGGGCTAATTATATTCTTGGTGTTATCGTTGAAATTCAAAATAAAGGAAGAAATATTGATGATTTCAATGTAGTTTTTGGCGGTGATATTCCTATAGGTGCAGGATTGTCTTCATCAGCTGCTTTGGAAAATAGTATTGTTTATGGTTTAAACGAATTATTTCAATTGGGCTTATCTAAAATGGAAATGATCACTATTTCCCAAAAGGCAGAACACAATTATGTTGGTGTAAAATGTGGTATCATGGATCAATATGCCAGTATGTTCGGTCAAAAGAACAAGGCATTGTTATTGGATTGCAGAAGTATGGAAGCAATTCCTTATCCCATTGATTTTAAAGAACACCAATTGATACTTATTGATACACATGTAAAACACAGTTTGGCCGACAGTGCCTATAATAACAGACGTGAAGTATGCGAAAAGGTAGCTTCTTTATTAAAGATCAAAGCTTTAAGAGATGCTGCAGCAGAAGAATTAAATACTATTAAAGAAAATATTTCAAAAGAAGAGTACAATATGGCACTGTATGTCATTGAAGAAAATTCAAGAGTTCAAAAAGCTGCGAATGCTATGTTGAAAGAAGACTTGGAAGCCTTAGGTGATTTACTGTTTAAATCCCACGAGGGATTACAAAAATTGTACAAAGTAAGTTGTGCTGAATTAGATTTTTTAGTAATAAAAGCTGGAGAGAATACAAATGTATTAGGTGCCAGAATGATGGGTGGTGGATTTGGTGGCTGTACTATCAATATAATTGAAAAAAATGCACTAGATTTATTTTCCAAAGACACTTCCAGATCATATCAGGAAATGTTCAATAAAGAATGTTCTATTTATAAAGTAAAACTTTCGGATGGGACTCATTTAATACAATAGTTTTTTAAACAAGTTGGGTTTAAGATCAACAGTTTTATATTAGTAAGCACTATGACTTCAAATTTTGGATTTTGGGACTATTTTATATTTATTGCATATGCTTTATTGATATTAAGTGTTGGTTTATGGGTTTCCAGAGATAAAAAAGGTCATGAAAAAAACGCTGAAGATTACTTTTTAGCGGGTAAATCATTGCCTTGGTGGGCAATTGGAGCATCACTTATCGCTGCAAATATATCAGCCGAACAATTTATTGGAATGTCAGGGTCTGGATTTGCTCTGGGCCTGGCAATAGCATCATATGAATGGATGGCTGCAATAACCTTAATAATTGTGGGTAAATACTTTTTACCGATATTTATTGAAAAAGGATTATACACTATCCCGGAATTTGTAGAAAAACGATACTCTACTAACCTAAAAACCATTCTAGCCGTATTTTGGATCTCCCTGTATATATTTGTAAATCTGGCTTCGGTTTTATATTTAGGTTCATTGGCCTTAGAGACGATCATGGGTATCCCAATGATCTATGGAGTTATCGGGCTGGCACTGTTTGCTGCTGCATACTCCTTATACGGTGGACTGTCAGCCGTAGCCTGGACAGACGTAATTCAAGTGGTGTTTTTGATTTTGGGTGGTTTAATTACTACTTATTTGGCATTGGATACAGTGTCTGGTGGTGAAGGTGTATTGGTTGGTATGAGAACAATTTATGAAACTGCTCCCGATAAATTTTCCATGATCTTAGACAGGTCGAATCCTGAATATAATAATTTGCCCGGTATTGGCGTACTTGTGGGTGGCTTATGGGTTGCAAATCTATATTATTGGGGATTCAATCAGTACATTATTCAAAGAACTTTGGCAGCTAAATCATTAAAGGAAGCACAAAAAGGTATTTTACTGGCTGCTTTTCTAAAATTATTAATTCCCTTAATTGTTGTAATACCTGGAATTGCTGCCTTCGTAATGGTTAATGATCATGAAATTCTAAAGAGCTTAGGAGAGGCCGGATTACAAAATATACCTACATCCGAAAATGCAGATAAAGCCTATCCATGGCTATTACAGTTCTTACCGACAGGATTAAAAGGAATAGCATTTGCAGCTTTAACAGCTGCTATTGTATCCTCCTTGGCTTCTATGTTGAATTCTACTTCTACAATTTTTACCATGGATATTTACAAACAGTACATCAATAAAAATGCAAGTAATAAAAGTACGGTGAATATGGGTAGACTATCAGCAGCTGTAGCTTTGATCATCGCCTCAATAATGGCCCCGTTACTGGGAGGAATTGATCAAGCCTTTCAGTTTATTCAAGAGTATACTGGTGTTGTAAGTCCGGGAATACTGGCTGTATTCTTGCTAGGGTTGTTTTGGAAAAAGACAACGAACAAAGCTGCAATTGCTGGTGCTTTATTCTCTATTCCAATTGCCATGTATTTTAAGGTTGCACCAAAAGGCTGGTCAACCAGCTCTCTTTTTATAGATGTACCATGGATGGATCAAATGGGTTATACAGCGGTTCTGACAATGATAGTGATTATCATTGTGAGTTTAGTTCAAAATAAAGGGGTTGATGATAAAAACGGAATACTCCTTTCGAAAGAATTATTTAAAACAAGTCCAGTGTTTAATATTGGTGCCTTTACTGTAATGATAATACTAGTTGTACTTTATTCTTTATTTTGGAAATAAAATACAGAAGGCTTCAAGTTCATACTTTCAAATTTGAATTGAACTTCCTAGATTCATGTTGACAGTTTTTTTAACTTAATCAATATCAAATTATTAAATTGGTTTTTTTTGCCGCGAATGCACCAATTTTATTCGCGAATTAGCGGCAATTATTGAATAACACTGATATATTCCAATAATTTATATGGCATGAGATATCAATTCTTGATATTGCATTTAAATCTAAAATCATCATTTCTTAATCTTTGTTCGATATTCACTTCTCTTATTCCTTATATGTTGTACCCATATAATCAAACACTTCTGAAAAAGCATTATCAAAACTGTTCAAGACGTTAAGATTTGAGCTATTCCTTTTTATATTTCCATCTTGTCTTAATATATAATCTTCAAGAGAACCTGTTCGTGAATCCTGTTTCATGCCATTGTAATAATAATTTTCTTCAAAATCCGGAAATATAATATCTTTTATGCTTACTCTAAATGTATCATTATAAACATCTATTACCAAAAATGCTTTATAATCACTTCTTGCATATTGTGGTAAGTTATTGGATACTAATTTATAAGGTTTTGTCAAAGTTGATTTTCCAAATTTCAATATATTCAAATCAGAAGTAAAATCGTTATTCTTTAATAGTTGATCCAATGCATTGATATCATCAAAATAATAATTTTTTTGCCAAACCAATTTATCCTTTATCACATAAAAATTTCCAATGGAATCCGATCTATGAAATTGAGAATAACCTGTTATTGTTAAAAGAAAAAAAAGTGCTGTTAATTTCATGTATTTTTAATATATAATTAATATTGTTCTTCAATAATTAAGTGTGGTAATTGAACTAATCATTATGCATAAATCTTTTTTTTGATAATAACTCTTCTTCACTTTCTATGTGGTCTTCATCCGGTACACAACAATCTACAGGGCATACAGCGGCACATTGTGGCTCATCATGAAAGCCTTTACATTCGGTACACTTGTCCGGAACGATATAATATACATCATCATTTATTGGTTCCTGTACCTCATTTGCATTCAAAGAAATGCCATTTGGCAAAACAATATCTCCGATTAATTCGGTACCATCAGAAAATTTCCACTCTTCAGCTGCTTCATATATAGCAGTATTAGGACATTCAGGTTCGCAGGCCCCACAATTAATACATTCATCAGTTATAATAATTGCCATGATATTTTTAGTTAAATTTGCAGCACAAATATAATATTTCCATAATAAAAAATGCCTTTAAGCATGACTCTTGAAAATAGAATTGAAGCCTTTGTGAAATTAGGCGATTTTTTAGGTCAGTTTCAACCTACTGAAATAATAAAAAATGAAAAAGTCGGTTTAAATGACTTGTTTTTTGAGCCTTTTAAACTACAAATAAAAAGAGCTCAGGAGTTTAATGGCTGGTTTACGGAAGAAAATATATTGACTGCATTTTATAGTTGGAGTAATATACTAAATGCTAATAACTTACATAAATGGACCTCAATTTATAATTTAAATGTTAATAATGTCAGGATCATTGGTGTTATTATGGCAGGGAATATCCCTTTGGTTGGTTTTCATGATTTTTTATCTGTATTGATTTCCGGACATCATATTGCTGTCAAGCAATCCTCATCCGATAACTACTTTTTACCATTAATTGCAAAATATTTAGAGAAAGTTGAACCTGGTTTTAAGGGTAAGATCTCATTTACAGAGGATAAATTAACTAATTTTGATGCAGTAATTGCTACGGGAAGTAACAATACTGCTAAGTACTTTACATATTATTTTGGAAAATACCCAAATATTATTCGTCAGAATAGAAATTCTGTTGCTATAATTACTGGAAATGAATCAGAAAAAGATCTGCAAGATCTAGGGGAAGATATATTTAGATATTTTGGTTTGGGATGCAGAAGCGTTGCTAAGGTCTTTGTTCCTGAAAATTATGATTTTGATCTTTTATTCAAGGCTATTTATCCTTATAAAGAGATTATCAATTATAAAAAATATCAAAATAATTATGATTACAATAAAGCTGTTTATTTGATGAGTCAGTTCAAATTGATAGAAAATGGATTTTTAATGTTAAAGGAAGATCATAGTTACTCCTCTCCTATTGCTTCGTTATTTTATGAATATTATCAGAATATCGACGAATTAAAGCTTAAACTTGAAAAAGAAAACGACCTTATCCAATGTATCGTTGGGAATCAGGATATTGAAAATATTGTGCCATTTGGAGAAACTCAAAAACCACAATTATGGGATTATGCCGACGGAGTAGATACTTTAGATTTTTTACAAAGGATATAAAAAAAGGTGTTGATCATTTTCAACACCTTTCTCAATTGTATTTTCAATAAAATTCTATTCGAATTCAGTTTCCAGTTTGATATAATCTAACAATTCTCTTTTAACTGATTCATCTTTAAATTTTCCTCCATATTCTGCGGTAACGGTACTACTGGCTATATCTTTAATACCTCTGGAATTTACACATAGATGTTTGGCGTCAATAATACATGCTACATCGTCAGTTCCCAGTGCTTCTTGTAAAGCCTGAACTATTTGCATGGTTAACCTTTCCTGAACCTGAGGCCTCTTGGCATAGTAGTCAACAATTCGGTTCATCTTTGATAAACCTATAACTTTTCCATCAGAAATATAAGCCACATGAGCTCTACCAACTATCGGTAACAAATGATGTTCACAAGTTGAATAAACAGTAATGTTCTTTTCAACCAACATTTCACCATATTTATAATTATTTTCAAAAGTTGAAAGTTTAGGTTTCTTATCCGGATGCAATCCTCCAAAAACCTCTTTAACAAACATTTTCGCAACTCTCAAAGGTGTTCCACTTAAACTATCATCATTTAGATCCATACCAAGTGTATGCAAAATATTGGTGAAATCTTTTTGAATTGATTTAATTTTTTCTTCATCAGATAAAGAAAAAGCATCGTCGCGGATAGGGTTATGCGCAGACGTAGATATATGATTATCGCCTATTTCGTCAATCATTTCATTTTTTTTACCATTTTTTCCTTCAAACATGATCCTGTTATTTTAGTTAGCAAAAATACAACTTTGTTGTGAATAAAATTATTTTATTTGCGGATTAGTCGAATTAATTCTTCCAAATTACAACTAATCTGATCACCGGTATTCATGTTTTTAAGTGTATAATTATTATCATTCAATTCCTGTTCTCCAACCAAAACAGTAAAAGGGATTTCACGTTTATTGGCGTAATTCATTTGTTTCTTTAATTTTGAACTATCCGGATAAAGCTCTGATTTTATACCTTTTTCTCTTAGTTTGGTCATAGCCTTTAAACTATAAAATGCTTCATTTTCACCAAAATTGATGAATAGTACCCTAGGTTTAGACAGTTCAGCCTTCCCAAACAAATTTAATTCTTCCAAAACCAAATATATACGATCTAATCCAAAAGAAATGCCAATGCCACTTATACCTTTTAACCCAAAAATACCCGTAAGATCATCATATCTTCCTCCTCCTCCGATAGAACCAATTTCTACTTTATTGGTTTGTACCTCATAAATGGCACCGGTGTAATAGTTCAATCCTCTTGCTAAAGTTATATCAAGCTCCAAAACAGCACTTTGTAATCCTAATTCTTCAATTTTACCTGTTACAAATTTTAACTCTTCAACTCCTTTCAAACCTTCTTCAGATCCTGAAAGCATATTTGAAAGTAGTTGTAATTTTTCATTATTCGAACCATTAAAATCAAATAAGGGCTGTACTTTAGCAATTGCTTCGTTTGAAAGGCCTTTTACCAGCATTTCTCTTTTAACTCCATCTGCTCCAATCTTATCCAATTTATCCAAAGCAACCGTAAAATCAATTAGTTTTTCCTTCGCTCCAATAATTTCGGCCAGGCCCGATAAAATTTTTCTGTTATTTAATTTAATAATCGTTCCGGTTAAACCGAGTTTCGTAAAAACTGCATCATACAATTGTACAAATTCAATTTCTTGCCATAAACTATGGCTACCTACGACATCGGCATCACATTGATAAAATTCTCTAAACCTCCCTTTTTGAGGGCGGTCAGCTCTCCAAACCGGTTGCATTTGGTATCGTTTAAACGGAAATACAATATCATTTTGATGTTGAACCACATATCTTGCAAAAGGAACCGTCAGATCATAACGAAGCGCCTTTTCAGAGATTCTAGATACAATAGCAGCAGATCTTTTTTCATTTAATAAATTTCCATCTACTTTTTTTAAATAATCTCCTGAATTCAAGATCTTAAAGATCAAACGATCACCTTCCTCTCCATATTTACCCATCAAAGTACTGGAATTTTCAAATGATGGTGTCTCTATGGGCTGAAAACCAAAAGTTTCAAAAACTTCTTTGATCGTACCGAATATATAATTTCGTTTTGCTATTTCTAAAGGCGAAAAATCTCTTGTTCCTTTTGGAATACTTGGTTTCATTTGGTCATTCAGAATTATAATCTTATTATTAAAAAAAAGTGATTTGAATTTTCAATTCATGCAAATATCCGAAAAATAATTCTTTATAAAGAACCTTTTTATTTTTCATTGTATATTGTATCCCGAAAATATTTTAAACAAATACATTGAACTTTTTTTACTAATTTTATATACTGTTATAAATTATAATCATTTGGTAATGAAAAAGATTACTATACTCCTTTTATTTCTTTACGGAACTATTTATAGCCAAAATGCTGATTTTGATTATTCAGTTATAAATACTGATGATTTTTCTTTAAAAGTAAATGGTAAACCTGTTGCTTTAGAATATCTTTTGCAAAAGTATATTCAATTTCCATCTGTGAGTAGCAATGAGTTTGAAGCCGGAGAATTTATAAAATCTGTTTGTAAGGATAATGGATTACATATTGCTGATTTTGGTAATAAGAACGGTAATTACAATTTTGCAGCTTCCATATTTCCCTTAACTTCCAACAAGCCTAACATTATATTTTTAAATCACCTTGATGTAATTCCTGAATCTGATGAATCTAAAAATGGCGCTTATTCGGGTAAAATTATTAACCACACTGTATACGGAAGAGGAGCCATCGACAATAAAGGTGCTGCAATGATGCAACTCTATAGCCTTTTGCAATTTCTAAACAATAAGGATTTAAAAAACAATACATATAATGTTACATTTTTGGCAGTTTCATGTGAAGAAACACAATGTAGTGGTGGTGTAGATCATGTAATTGATAATTTTTTGGAGAAACTAACTCCGGTTGTGGTTATTGGAGAAGGACCATCAGAATTGACAACTTTGATCGGAGGTAATTTTAAACATCCCGTTTTTGGTATTTCCGTTGCACATAAACGTGCTTTTTGGCTAGATCTGGAATTGGAATTGAATACCGGTGGACACGGATCCATCACCCCTTTAAACTATGCGAATAAAGAAATGGTGGCTTCACTGAATAAACTGACCAAGAAAAAGAACAAAGCAATATTTAATGATTTGAATACAAATTTTTTAAAGGCTTTAGCAGAGCATAAAAAAGGATTCGAAAAATTAATACTGAAACATCCCAGATTTTTCAAACCCATACTGGTACCACAATTAAGAAAACAACCGGAATTGTTTGCCTTGTTCTCTAACACAATTACCTTAACAAATATTTATAACAATAGTGATACATATAATAAAATACCTTCAAAGGTAGGAGCATATCTGGATTGTAGATTATTACCTGACACCGATGAAAATATTTTTCTGGAAGAGATCAAAAAAAGATTGAATAATGATTCAATTAAAATAAATGTAACTGAGAATATGCCTCAAACCAAACCATCAGCAATCCAAACAGTTTATTTTGAAAATTTGAAAACATCGATCATTGAAATGTATCCCGGAAGTGAGATTCTTCCTATTATGCTACCCAATATTAATGATTTAGGTGCTTTTAGAGCTAAAAATGTTTTGGCTTATGCCACAATACCTGTATACTTAACAAATGAGCAAGTAGAAAGCATTCACAATAAGGATGAGCATATAAGCATTGAATCTCTTTATAAGGGAGCTGAAGTTTATTATAATTTTTTGATGAAAATGGAAAAAGATGGGACCCTAAATAGCCAATAGCAAAATAAAAAAAGGATGTAAATCAAATTTGACTTACATCCTTTTCTTTTACATTAATATATTAAAGGTCTTAACGCTTCCCTCCTCTTTTTTGTTTTCCCTGCTGATCTTGTGCTTGTTTCATTGCATCGTCTAATTTTTGGCGGAAGGCACTTTTTTTCTTCTCCGGACGTTTTTTGTTTTCCTGGATTTGTGCATGGATCTTATCTTCATCTATAATAAAATGCTTGATGACCAACATAATTATAATAGTTAATAAGTTAGAAACGAAGTAATACAAACTCAAACTACTGGCATAACTATTAAAGAAGAACATCATCATTATCGGTGAAAACCACATCATCATTTTCATCATTTTTTGCATATCAGGCATACCTTCCTGTTGTGGTTGCTGCATATTCATTTGCTGACTTTGCGTCATTTGCATATAAAAGAAAATAGCTACTGATGCCAAGATCGGAAACAAACTAACATGATCACCGTAAAATGGTATTTTAAAAGGTAATTGTAAAACCTCGTCGTAGGCAGATAAATCATCAGCCCATAAAAAACCATTTTGCCTGATATCAATATTTGCCGGAAAAAATCTAAACAATGCAAAGAAAACAGGCATTTGAATCAATGCCGGTATACAACCTGATAAAGGGTTCACTCCAGCCTTTCTTTGCAATGCCATGGTTTCTTGCTGACGCTTCATGGCGTTTTCCTTACCCTTAAGTTTTTCATTGATCTCCTGCATTTCAGGCCTTAAAACCTTCATTTTGGCACTTGACAGGTAGGATTTATACACAACCGGTGACATAATAATTCTAACCACAATGGTCATTAAAATAATTACTATTCCAAAATTTCCAATAAAGGAGCTTAAAAAACTAAATACCGGAATAAAAACATATTTATTGATCCATCTAAAAATACCCCAGCCTAAACTTACAATTCTATCTAACTGTTTACCTTCATAGCTACTTAATAGCTCATATTCAACCGGACCATAATACATATTCATATTATAGCTTAACTCACCGTTTTTGGCCAGTAAAGGCATAGATGCCTCATACTGTTTTGTGTAAACCGTATCTATATCCTCATCCTGTACTAAATTCTTTGATACCAGTTTTGCTTTTTCAAAAGGCTCATCTGATAATAAAATCGATGTAAAGAATTGCTGCTTGAACGCTACCCAGTTTAATTTATCAACATCTTCTTCATCCTCCTCACTCATGGCATTCATATACTCAAATTCACCATTTTGCAGATAACGAAGATCCGTATATTGATTCTCGTACTTTACACTTTTTTCAGTTCTAAAACTTTTTAACTTCCAATCTAAATTGATATTCTGTGAAGTATTAATAGCGCTATTCATTCCCTGAGTACGAATAGCAAAGTCAAGCATATAATCATTAGGTTTTAACTCGTAACGATATTCTAAATATTCATCTTTTGACACTTTTAACTTCATGGACAACACTTGATTATCACCATCATTTGTCAAAGTTGGTTCAAAGAACAGATCTTTGGTTTGTAAATTTCTATTGTCTTGTGTGGCAAATGATAAATTAAAAGATGAGTTTTGATCTTTTATGATATACAAAGGCAATTTATTATATGTCTTATAATTTTTCAATAAAACTTCAGTTACTTGCCCGCCTAAGTTAGATACCTTGATTTTTACCAAATCATTTTCAATAATCGTTTCATGCTCTTTTGCGGAAGGTAAACCTGCACTATAAGCGAAGGCACCCAACTTATTTTGTGTTTGTATAACTGTTAAAGAATCTGATGCACCAATCTGAACACCTTCGGTATGCTTTTCAACTTTTTTTTGTTGATTAGAAATTTGTGGTTGTGAATTTTGAATGGAATCTTGCAATTGCTCTATCTTTTGATTAGCAATTTCTTCGGGAGTGGGTTGATTATTGTAGAAATACCAAAGCATTATTGCTCCAAGTAATACAAAACCTATAAGTGAATTAAGATCGAATTTTTTTTCTTCCATTTTGATTTTTTTATCTATTTGAAAAGTACCTGCCTCAAAAAACCATTATGGTTTAAAAATTAGTCATTTTCAATTTTAGAAATGTTCGGCAAATGTAGTAAAAACAAGGAAATTAAAATTTAAAAATACTCATAAATTCAAAAATCCTTTCCATATGGATACATGGTGTTTTAAAAAATGCTTAATTGTGAATTATTAGAATTATTGCTCAATTTTTTATTGGCTTTTAATTCAATATTAATATTTTTAAATTCTTCTATGGAATTATTTGATAACCAGTGCTTTTCGTGATCTTTAGAAAGAATAAGGGGCATCCTTTTTTTAGAATTATGAATTTCCCTCATAATGCCTTGTGCTTCTTTGGTTATAATTGTGTAGGTCTTTTTTGTTTCTTTTGCTATTTCATCATACCATTCACTCCATAATCCTGCAAAAGCAAAAAGATCATTATTTGGCAGGCCAACTTCATATTTTTGTTTGTTCCTGCCTTTAGTATCCAACCATTGCCATTCATAAAAACCATCTGCTATGATCAAACATCTGTTATTGATATTTTCCATAAAAGATGCTTTCTTTGTGATAGTTTCAATTCTGGCATTTAAAGTGTATTTTCTAATGCTATCATCTTCTGCCCATTGAGGTACCAAACCCCAACTGCAGTGCTCAATTTTTTTCTGTTGTAAATTTGTAATAATTGGTGTTTTGGGAAACTCGAAGGCATTAATTTGGTTTGAAGGGTGGTATAGATCTATATCTTCAAATATTGCCTTAAAACGAATTTCGATTTCGGATGCTTTTCTTATAAGCTTTGTGTTATAACACATGATTTCAACAAATATTTATCTAATCCTTTAGAAACTTTTAATCGTATCAATTGTTTTCCAGTTTATCTTTAAAAACAAACATTAAAACAATCGGCACGGCCAATATCACCACCATTAATAAATTGTCAACCAAAACCTGAGGAAATAAGATAATGGTCAATAAAAAACCTCCAATAGTCCCACCAATATGTGCACTATGTCCAATATTTCCCCACTGTTTTTTCATTCCAAAAATGGAATACAATAAATAACCAACACCAAAGATATAAGCCGGAATAGGTATAGGAATAAAAAATATATATAAATTCATACCGGGGTTTAACATAATAGCGGCATATAATACTCCCATTACGGCTCCTGATGCTCCAACGGCACTGTAATAAGGCTCCTTTTTATGGAAATTTAATGCAAATAAGCTCCCGGCCAATAAGGAACCAAAATAAATGATCAAGAATTTTAGAATACCCACATTATTGATCACAGAATCTGCAAAAAAATATAAGGTCAACATATTGAAGAACAAATGTGTTTGATCAACGTGTAGAAATCCTGAAGTTAGTATTCTAATTTTCTCACCATTGATTATTGGCCCTATTTGAAATTTAAATTTTTCAAAAAATGCTCTATCCTGAAAACCTTTAAAAGATACCAAAACATTAGCAACTATTATTAAAAGTACCGCCTTGTTCATTATTTATATTATTAAGCATCAAAGATAAAATTATATCCGATATTTGTTCAATCAAAAAAATAAAATGCAATTATTAATTTTTTTATTGGTATACCCTGTTATATGGCTCCTTTCTATACTTCCTATGAGAGTTTTGCATATTTTATCAGATTTGATCTATGTTATTCTTTATTATATTATTGGGTATAGAAAAAAAATAGTTCGCAACAATTTAAAATTGGCTTTTCCTGAAAAATCTAGGAAGGAACTATTACAGATCGAGAAAAGATCATTTCACCACTTTATTGATATTTTTATGGAAATGATCAAATCATTTACTATTTCGGAAAAAGAAATATCAAAAAGGTTTGTTTTTAAAAATTTGGATGTATTAAATGACTTTTACGACAATAAAAAAAGTTTAATTATTATGATGGGGCATTACGCAAATTGGGAATGGGTTGTTAATTTTACAAATTTAACTCCATATCATGGCTATGCTGCTTATAAACAAATCAAAAACAAATACTTCGACAATAAAATGAAATCATCACGAACCAAGTTTGGTGCAAATTTTATTCCTACAAAAAAATTCCTGGAATTGTTAGATAATAAATCTAAAAGTAATGAATTGGCTGTATATGGTTTGATAAGTGATCAATCTCCTAAATTAAAAAAAACACATTATTGGAGCAATTTTATGGGAGTAAATGTGCCCATACATACAGGGGCTGAAATGTTAGCCAAAAAATATAATTATCCTGTAATTTATTTTCAAACCAAAAGGGTAAAACGCAGTTACTATGAATCAACTCTTAAGGTGTTAGCTGAAAATCCTAGAGATTTTAAAGATTATGAAATTACAGATATATTTTTAAGAGAACTTGAAAGCCAAATAAAAAATAGGCCCGAATTTTATTTTTGGACTCATAAAAGATTCAAGCATATTGGAAAAGAAAAAGCAATCAATTAGTAACAAGAGGAATAATTTTTTTTTCTTTTATCCTTATATAAATCCTAAATTAATACTACGATGAACAACAAGACCACATTATTCTATTTTATTACATTCCTCCTAATTATACCTTCTTTTATTATAGCTCAAGAACAAGAAGATAAATTTATTTGGCTGGAAGAAGTAGAAAGTGAAAAATCACTGGACTGGGTAAGAACTCAAAACAAGAAAACTATTGATGTTTTAAAAAGTCAACCTGAATTTCAAGCTATTTATGACAAAAACCTTGAAATTTATAATTCTAAAGATCGAATCGCATACCCTTCTATTAAAGGAGACTTTATATATAACTTTTGGCAGGATGGAAAACATGAGAGAGGTATTTGGAGACGTACTTCCTTAAAAGAGTATTTGAAAAAATCTCCTAATTGGGAAACAGTACTTGACCTTGATGTTTTAAGTAAAGATGAAAATGAGATATGGGCCTATAAGGGTGCTACATTTTTTTATCCCGATTTTGATCGTTGTATATTAAGGCTATCTCGTGGGGGAAGCGATGCGGTTGAAATGCGCGAGTTTGACCTGAAAAAAAAGACTTTTGTTGAAGGTGGTTTCTTTGTACCCCAAGCGAAAGGTTCAGTTTCATGGTTGGATAAAAATACCCTAATTATAAATACGGATTTTGGTGAAGGATCAATGACAACTTCCGGTTATCCTAGAATTTCCAAAATTTGGAAGCGTGGCACTCCTTTGAGTAAAGCAACTATACTTTATGAAGGAAAAGAAAAAGATCTGGGAATCTGGGGATCTGCTGAATATACGGCAGAAAGAACCTATACCATAGTATATCAAGCTATTACATTTTACACTTCAAATAAATATGTGATGGAAGGTAGTGAACTTATCAAATTGGATATACCAGAAGATTCTAGTTTACATGGTTTTTTTAAAGGCAATTTATTACTTGAATTAAAATCAGACTGGAGTGTTGCCGGAAATAGTTACAAGCAAGGAGCCCTGATGAGTATTGATTATAATAAATTTTTAAATGGAGATAAAAATTTTACAGTAATCTTTCAACCAGGTGAATTTTCAAGTTTAGTATCATTACAAACCACTAAAAATTTTCTATTGCTCAATAAATTAACTAATGTTAAAAGTGAATTGTATAAATACCATTTAAAAGATGGGAAATGGATTAACGAAAAGGTTAAAGCTCCTGATTTTGGTACAATTAGAGTATCTGCTACTGATGATTTTTCGGACCAATATTTCTTTAGTTTTAGAAATTTCTTAATTCCAACCTCCTTGTATCATATAGCTGATAATAGCAATAATATAGAAAAAATAAAAAGTTTGCCAGAATATTATGACAGCAATAATTTTGAAGTAAAACAATTTGAGGTAACCTCTAAGGACGGGACTAAAGTACCCTATTATTTAGTTTATCCAAAAAACATGAGATTTGACGGAACAAACCCAACATTATTAAATGCTTATGGAGGCTTTGAAGTTTCTCGACTTCCTTTTTACAGTGGCACTATTGGCTCATCTTGGTTAGAAAAAGGGGGTGTTTATGTTTTAGCTAATATAAGGGGTGGTGGCGAATTTGGTCCTCAATGGCATCAAGCAGGGTTAAAAGAGAACCGACAACGGGTCTTTGATGATTTCTTTGCAGTTTCAGAGGACCTGATCCAAAGAAAAATAACTTCTCCTGAGCACTTAGGTATTATGGGAGGCAGCAATGGAGGTCTCTTAGTAGGTGTGGCTTATACGCAACGACCAGATCTGTATAATGCCGTATTATGTCAAGTGCCTCTACTCGACATGAAGCGGTATAATAAATTGCTTGCCGGTGCTAGCTGGATAGGAGAATATGGCAATCCTGATATACCAGAAGAATGGTCCTATATCAAAAAATATTCACCATATCAAAACTTGTCTGAATCAAAAAATTATCCCAAAGTGTTTTTCACTACCACTACACATGATGATCGTGTACATCCCGCTCATGCTCGTAAAATGGCCGCAAAAATGGAAGATCAAAACCATGATTTCTTTTATTTTGAAAATACAGAAGGTGGTCACGGTTCAGGTGTAACAAATGAACAGAGAGCTTTTTCAACAAGTCTTCAATATACCTATTTATTAAAAATGCTAAAAAGTTCTACAGTAAAAAACTAAAACAAACAACTTTTTTTTAAGTCAGGGTTTCACTTGATGCCCGCCTTGCCGGCGAGGCAGGTGAAGCTCTGACTAACTCAACATTTTATTAATTTTTTTAGAGGTATTCCAATTTCTTATGGTGGCTGTAACTTTTATTTTTTACTAAACCAACTCTCCACCAACTCTTTCTCTTTAGACTCAAATCCCCTATAGACAAATTCATTGGTCGTTTCGTTATATTGATACTCCTTTTCCCATTCTTTAAAATTTTCAGCTAAAGAGATAATAGCATCACAAATAAGATCCACTTCTTTATTTGTGGTAGTTGGATGAATGGACATTCTTATCCATCCCGGTTTATCGAGTAAACAACCGTCGGCAATCTTCTCTACCAATTCATGCGATTCTTGTTGATCTACATGCAACAAAAAGTGGCCATAAGTTCCAGCACAGGAACAACCTCCACGGGTTTGAATTCCAAAACGGTCATTTAATATCTTTACTCCCAAATTAAAATGAAGGTCATTGATATAAAATGAAAATACTCCTAACCTGTTTTCGTGCTGTTGTGCCAATAAGACTAAATTCTTTACGGGTTTTAATCTTTTAAAGATCTCTTTATTGATCTCTTCTTCCCTGTCATGAATATTTTTTATACCCATTTCTTCTTTTAACTGTATGGATAAAGCAATGCGTATAGTTTGCAAAAATCCCGGAGTTCCACCATCTTCACGCAATTCAATATCATCCAGATAGCTATGCTCACCCCATGGGTTTGTCCAGTTAACGGTTCCTCCTCCGGGGTTGTCCGGTACCATATTATGATACAATTTTTTATTGAAAATTAAAACACCTGAAGCTCCTGGACCTCCCAGAAATTTATGTGGCGAAAAGAAAATAGCATCTAAATAAGCTTCTTTGTCCATAGGGTGCATATCAATTTTTACATAAGGTGCTGAACAAGCAAAATCAACAAAACAAACACCATTATTGCGGTGCATTATTTTAGCAATTTCAAAATAATCAGGTTGAATTCCTGTTACATTGGAACAGGCAGTTACAGAAGCAATTTTTAATGTTTTATCCTTATATTTTTCCAATAATTCGTTCAAACTGTCGATATCTACCAATCCTGTTCTATCATAAGGAATGATCTCAACATCAGCTATCGTTTCCAACCAGGAAGTCTGGTTAGAATGATGCTCCATATGGGTAATAAAAACCACCGGTTTTTGTTCAGGCAAAATGGCAGTAGAAAGGTTTTTTAGATTTTCGGGAATACGCAATCCTAGAATACGCTGAAATTTATTTATAACTCCGGTCATTCCGGTACCCTCGGTAATTAGAACATCATCATCATAAGCATTGACATGATCTTTAATGATCTTTCTCGCTTCATGATAAGCTAATGTCATCGCCGATCCGGAAAAAGTTGTTTCTGTATGTGTATTGGCAACAAAGGGTCCAAACTGATTTAACATTCTTTCTTCAATCGGACGGTATAACCTTCCACTGGCAGTCCAATCAGCATAAACCATTATTTTTTCCCCAAAAGGAGATGCGTATGTTTGATCAATACCTACAATGTTCTTTCGGAACTTTTCAAAGTGCTTTTCTAAATCCATTGCTTAAAATTTCAATTTACAGGTTTTTATTGATTAGCGATCTCATCAATTTCATTCATAATTTTAATTGCCAGATCATCTGCCAATTTCTGTGACCTGCTTTCTGTATATATTCTGATGATTGGTTCTGTATTTGATTTTCTCAAATGTACCCATTCTTCTTCAAAGTCAATTTTCACCCCATCCACAGTACTTAATTCTTCATTTTCATATTTCTTTGCCATTAACTGTAAGATCAGATCCACATCCAGATCCGGTGTCAGTTCGATCTTATTTTTGCTCATAAAATAACTGGGATAGGTATCTCTTAATTCTTTACATGTCATTTTTGATTTCGCCAAGTGGGATAAAAATAATGCTACACCAACCAAGGAATCTCGTCCATAATGAAAATCCGGATAGATGATCCCACCATTACCTTCTCCTCCAATTACGGTATTACATTCTTTCATTAACTGAACAACATTTACCTCTCCAACCGCACTTGCAGCATATTTTCCGCCATGTTTTTGTGTTATATCCCTTAAGGCTCGAGATGATGATAAATTAGAAACAGTATTTCCTCCTCCCAGTTGTCCTAAAACATAATCTGCACATGCAACTAAGGTATATTCTTCTCCAAACATGGATCCATCTTCATTTACTAAAGCCAGTCTATCTACGTCCGGATCAACAACTATACCGAGGTCAGCATTTTCTTTTACAACCAGCTCAGAGATATCCGTTAAATGTTCTTTTAATGGCTCGGGATTGTGAGGAAACTCACCATTTGGTTCACAATACAGTTCTATACATTGCACTCCCAACGTTTTTAATAATTTTGGAATTGCAATACCACCTGTAGAATTAACTGCATCCACTACTACCTTAAAATTGGCTTTTTTAATGGCTTTTACATCCACCAGGTCCAGTTTCAGAACTTCATCAATATGTATTATGATATAATTCTTTTTCTTTTTATAGATCCCTAAATCATCAACATCTGCATATTCAAAATCTTCATTTGAAGCTATTTCCAATATAATATTCCCATCCTCAGCATTAATAAATTCTCCTTTTTCATTCAACAACTTTAAAGCATTCCACTGTTTAGGGTTATGTGAAGCTGTTATGATAATTCCTCCATCGGCATTTTGAAGTTGTACAGCCACTTCAACTGTAGGTGTTGTAGATAATCCCAGATCGATTACGTTAATACCTAAACCAACCAGAGTATTTGACACCAAGCTGCTGATCATCTTACCGGAAATTCGGGCATCACGGCCAATAACAACTTCTAATTTATCTTTGTTTTTATTTCTGTCGATCAACCATATACCATAAGCTGTGGCGAATTTAACCGCATCAATTGGTGTTAGATTTTTATTGATCTTTCCTCCTATAGTACCTCTAATACCTGAGATTGACTTTATTAATGTCATTGCTTTCTATTTAAGTGCCACAAATATACTTTATAGTTCAAATTTGGCAATAAAAAAACCGTTCAAATTTTGGCTAATCAAAATAAGAACGGTTAAAATTATCTTAATCGAATTGGATTAATTTCCAGATTCCATTTTCTTTTTTAGATCGGCAAGACCAGAAATATCACCTAAGGTAGTTTTTTCAGCAGAATCTGCTTTTTTCTTAGCTACCCTAATGTTTTTCTCTTCCTGAGCTCTATGTATAGCTGAATGAGAAACAACTAGTCTTCTGTATTCCTTATTGAACTCTAATACTTTAAATTCAACAGTATCACCTTTCACTATTTTAGATTTATCTTCTTTATCCATATGACGACCAGGAACAAATGCTTCAACACCATCTTCAAAAGTCACAATAGCACCTTTATCATTTATTTCTTTAACCGTTCCACTATGAACAGAATCAACAATATAAGTTTCTTCATGCTTATCCCATGGATTCTCAGTAGTTTGTTTGTGACCTAAATTTAACTTACGTCCTTCTACATCCAGTTCTAGCACTTCAACTTCCAGTTTATCACCAACTTTAACAAAATCAGAAGGATGTTTTATTTTTTTGGTCCAAGATAGATCAGAGATATAAACTAAACCATCAATTCCTTCTTCCAGTTCTACAAACACACCAAAATTGGTATAATTCCTAACTGTACCCGTATGTTTTGAACCAACCGGATATTTTTTAGTAATATCTGTCCACGGATCTGGCTGAATTTGTTTGATTCCCAATGACATTTTTCTATCATCACGATCCAAGGTTAAGATCACGGCTTCTACTTCATCACCAACTTTAACAAAATCCTGCGCAGAACGCAAATGGGTTGACCAGGACATTTCAGAAACATGAATTAATCCTTCAACACCGTCACTTACTTCTAAGAAAGCCCCGTAATCAGCAATAATTGCTACTTTACCTTTTACTCTATCACCAACTTTTAAATCAGCATCTAAAGCTTCCCATGGATGTTTACTAAGTTGTTTTAATCCTAGCTGTATTCTGGTTTTCTCATCATCAAAATCTAGAATAACAACATTCAATTTTTGATCCAATTCAACAATTTCACTTGGATGATTAATTCTACTCCATGATAGATCTGTAATATGTACCAAACCATCAACACCTCCAAGATCAACAAATACACCATAAGAAGTAATATTTTTAACTACACCTTCTAGAACTTGTCCTTTTTCTAATTGACCTATGATCTCTTTTTTCTGTTCAGCTAAATCAGCTTCAATCAGAGCTTTATGAGAAACAACAATATTTTTGAATTCATGATTGATTTTAACTACTTTGAATTCCATATTCTTATCAACAAACTGATCGTAATCTCTAATTGGTTTAACATCAATTTGTGATCCCGGTAAGAATGCTTCAATACCAAACACATCGACGATCATTCCTCCTTTAGTTCTACATTTAACATAACCTGTAACGATCTCCTGCGTTTCGTGAGCTTTATTAACTCTCTCCCAAGCCCTGATCACTCTAGCTTTTCTATGTGATAAAACCAATTGTCCTGTACTATCTTCAAGTTTATCAACCTTTACTTCAACAGTATCACCAACTTTTAAATTTGGATTATATCTGAATTCATTTAAGGAAATAACACCTTCAGATTTAGAGTTGATATCAATTATTGCTTCTCTATCTGTTAACCTTATTACTGTTCCATCAATTACTTGACGCTCTTCTACAAATCCAACTGTGTTTTCTAAAGCCTTATCAAAAGCATCTAATTGATTTTGATCTATTGCTTCAATTCCTTCCTCGTATTTTTGCCAGTCAAAATCCTTTAAAAATTCTTTGGGATCAATAGTTACAACCGGTTCAACTTCTACTTCCTCAGATTCAGTATCTTTTTTAACAATTTTTTCTGCTTTCTCTGCAGATTTAGTTTTTGTATCAGCAACTACTTCCTTTTCTTCAACTACTGATTTTTCAACAACTTTTTCTTCTATCACTTCTTCTTTTGTTTCTTTTTTTGCCTTGGTAGGTTCAACTACCACAGTTTCTTTTATAACTTCTTTTTCAGTTTCTGCAGGTTTAGCTTTCTTTGCCACCTTTTTAACAGCTGCTTTTTTAGGTATTTCGTCACCAATTACCTCATAATTTGATTCAGCACCTAATTCTTTAACTAACAAATAGTAAAATAAAGCTCTGTATTTCTTTTTATTTTTAGTGCCCAATTGCTCGCAAACAGATTTAATTGCTGCATCTAAATTTTCACCATCTTCAAGAGCTAATTTTTTAATAAGGAAATTCTTCTTTACGGTTTCCAATTCTGTTTTTTGTGAACATGAAACCAACTCAGCATCTTCTCTGTAAATCGATGGTCCAAGACCTTTTGCTACCAATTTAAATAAATCTGCTTCAATTTTTATACCTAGTTTTTCGGCTGCACCAGTGTATAAATCTATTTTTTCTTGTAGTTTAGACATATGTCTATAATTTTGTATCTTATTGTTTTACAGATTTTTATACGATTAAAACTAATAAGAGAAATTAATAATTATTTTTTTACCCTTTTATTAAATCTGATTCGTTCAAAAGGCCTGCAAATATACAAACAATTTATTGTTTTAACAATAGGTATATAAAAATATAATTTATGTGAATTTTTAAGAATTAATGACCATTTTATTTTATAATAGAAGGAAATAATGATTTAGAAGATAAAAAGGCGCGCAACTTCATTTGTCAACTGATGACTTGAATCAATATATTCCATAGTATTGAAAATCATTGTCCAGATATATTTGCAATACTTATCTTCAAGTTAAACCCAGGTCCCTGTTAAAAAATAGATTTAATTATCTGACTTTCAGTAACACCTTCAGCTTCAGCTTTATAATTCTTAACAATTCTATGATGTAAAATTCCATAAGCTACAGCCTGTACATCTTCAATATCTGGTGAATATTTACCATGTATTGCCCCATATGCTTTCGCGGCCAACACCAAATTTTGTGAAGCTCTTGGTCCTGCTCCCCAGTCAATGTAATTTTTAACAATATCAGGGGCAGAATTTTCGTTGGGTCTTGTTTTTGTTGCTAATCTAACAGCATATTCAACTACATTGTCGGCAATAGGAATACGACGTATAAGATGCTGATATTCTATTATATCCTGAGATGAAAAAACCGAATTAACAACTATTAATTCATCACTGGTTGTCCTCTTTGCAACTAAGATTTCTTCTTCAAAGGAAGGGTAATCCATATAAATGGAGAACATAAACCTATCTAATTGTGCTTCAGGCAATGGATAAGTTCCTTCTTGTTCTATTGGGTTTTGCGTTGCTAGAACAAAAAAGGGCAAATCTAATATAAAATGATGGCCCGCAACGGTAACCGATTTTTCTTCCATTGCCTCTAATAATGCTGCCTGAGTTTTAGGAGGTGTTCTATTTATTTCATCAGCCAATATTATATTAGAAAAAATGGGGCCTTTTATGAATTTAAAATGTCGGTTTTCATCTAATATTTCACTTCCTAAGATGTCGGAAGGCATTAGATCAGGAGTAAATTGTATACGTTTAAAATCTAAGCCTAAGGTCTTGGCTACGGTATTTACCAATAAGGTTTTTGCCAATCCAGGAACTCCAATAAGTAAAGAATGACCACCGCAAAGTACAGATAGTAATACGTGATTTACAGCGTTGTGTTGACCAATAATGACTTTTGAAATTTCTTTTTTTAAAACTTCAATATTTTTTACGAGATCATTGATCTTAATTACATCTGACATAGGTTCAATCAGTTTTTAGCCCAATTACTTTTAAATGTACATTCCAAATAAACACTGTTTATTTTTATATAAGTATCCTCTATTTGTTCATCTGTCCACTTTTCTATGGTTTCTGTTTTTTTCTTTTGCAAGGCAAGGTCTTGAATTTTTACATAATCGATGGCTAATTCGGCTGTATGCGCTTCAGTTTTACTTTTTAGCAGAATTATTTTATACATTTTTTGCCCTTCCCTTGTTTCATCATAAAACACATCGCTGATTTCTCCCTCCTTTAAACTACTCACCTTAGAATACAATTCGGGATCCATTCTTGTTAAATCAAAATGTGTATCACCTGTAACCGGATTCATCAACACACCTCCATTTAAACGTGTATCTTTATCATCGGTGTATTTCAACACTGCTTCTTCGAAAGTAATTTCTAATTTTAGAATTTGATCACGGTACTTTATCAATGAATCTCTAACCCTATCTTTAGCATCATCATCAATTTTTGGCTGCATTAAAATGTGGTAAACATCTCTTTCTTTTCCTTTTATTTTATCAACAACAAGAATATGATATCCAAAATCAGATTTAAAAGGTTCTGATATCTCCCCTTCATCTAGACTAAATGCAGCTTCTTTAAATTCCTTTACAAAGGGGCTATTTCTATCAATAGTATAGAAACCGCTATTTTGAGTAACACCGGGATCATCCGAATATAAGATGGCTTTCATTTTAAAATTACCTCCATCTTCAACTTCCTTTTTAATTTCAATCAATCTGTCAATTACTCTTTGAGTTTCAGCCTCACCCGGTTTAATATCCAAAACAATTTGTGATAATTCAATTTCGGCACCTATCTCAGGCAAGTTATTCTCTTCCTTTAAACTATTGAAATATCTTTTAACTTCCTCGGGAGTAATGTCAATATCAGCTGTTAATTTTTGTTGCATTTTTTGAATTAATAAACCTTCTTTTTCTACCCTGTATAATTCATCTTTCAGGTCCTTCATATTATCAAAACCATATAACTCCAACATTTTTTCTGGAGACCCTAATTGTCGGGTAAAATAATCAGTTTTGTACTGTACCTTTTGTTGAATTTCACCTTCACTAACAATAACACTATCAATAACCGCATGATGTGCTAATAATTTTCTATTCATGATCTGTTCCAACATTTCACAATCAGAAATTTCAATTTTACCACCACTTTGTTGGATCAATTCTTGTTTAAAAGCATCAATCTCCGATTCGAGTACAATATTATCACCAACCACGGTTGCTACACCATCAACTTTCACTTTTTCTTGTCCATTTAATTGTATACTAATAGTTACAAATACAATTAAAAATATTCTTTTTATCATTTTAATACTGTTCAAATTGTTTGTTATTAATGGCATCACTCACCAAAGTTTGTTCAATTCTTTTCATCAATTCCAGCTTCCTTTTGTGTAAAATCATCTGTCGTATTGTTGAAACAACATAAGCTTTTGGGGCAATATCATTTCTTAACCGGATTTTTTTTACAGCGACCAAATATACTCCTAATGAATCTTCTTTTTGAATAAATTGATTTTTATTTATTCTATTTTCATTTTTTAAAAAAGGCAGCTTTTTCTCAACCAGATTGACACTGATCCAAATACTGTCGTTAAAATTAAATGAATAAAATTCTAGTTCCCTTTCTTCCAAAATTTCAATATCTTCTTTTGTTTCGGATTTAAAAAGCTTAATGAGTTCTTCCTTATCGTTCAATTCACTACTGAAATGTATATATTTTAATTGGACCAGGTCTTCATTTAATTTATAGATATTTTTATTATTTTCATAGTATTCATCAATATCACTATTGGTTAAAACTGTATCTAGTTCTTGATGTAAAACTGCTTGTTTATATTTATCTATTAATAACTCCTTTTCATATCTATCAACTAAATTTTTAATTTCACCATCATTGTCATCAACATTGATTTTAGCTTTTTCTAAAAGCAATTGTTCTGTAGCCCAGCTATTTATAATATTGTTACGAAATAAAATACTATCTTCTTTTGATAAATATTCAGGTATTTTATTAATGATATCCTCCTGATATAAATAATTATTATTAACCCTAGCTACGGCATTGATTTTTTTATCTTTCTCATTACAAGAGATCAATACAATGATTAGCATAATATGTAAAACATAATATTTCATTATAAATCAGCAAATTGAAGTTCTAATTTTTTTAATGCCTTTTTATTAATTTTAATTTCATACATCTCTCTGAGTTTTCTGACCCAAAGTTCTTCTAAATAATTTTGATAATCATTGATAACCTCACCTCTTGTTTCGTCGAGTTTTTTATTTTCGGGAAGAATGATCTTATCTACCTTAATTATGGTGAATTGTTTATTTTTCTCAACAAATATTTCAGAAACTCCTTCTGCTAAATCATATTCTTTCGGTAACTTACTACTTCCCTCTTCTAATATACCGCTACTGAATAAGACATGAATAGTTGCTCCTTCATTTACCAAATTTTTGATTTCTTCTATTGATCTACCTTCTAAAAGATAATTTTTTACCAATGCAGCTTTTTCCTGTTTTGTACAACTTGCAATAATCAGCTCACCTCTTTTTTTCCAGGTATATTTGTTTTTATTCAATTCAAAATAATGAAGTAATCCCAGGCTATCCTTTTCTGATTTTTCCCAAATATTCTTTTGCAATAGTTCAAAAAGCAATAGACCATCTTTATATTCCTGATATATAATCGCAAATTCATTGTTTGTCTCTTCTAAATGGTCTTTATAGTAATCAATTATGTTTTTGTTTTTAAAATCATTGAATGATTCTTCTATACTTTTGTTTCTGTTCTTTACCATATAAATGAAAAATTCATTAGCAGTAAAAACCTTGTCTTCTATGATCAATATAGTTTCATTAGATTTTTTTTCATCATCATCATTGGAGTAAAACAAGGTTAATACATCTCTCTTTTCGCTTATGGCGTAATTCTTAGCCAATTTATTGGCAAGTGCTTTTTCCACATATTTAGATCTACTCCCACTTTTAATTCTACTTTCCAAATTATCATGAAGTTCATCATAGCTTTTTATTGGGTATTTTTTTATCAATTTCAAAATATGCCAACCATAACTTGTTTCAAAAGGTTCAGAAAAATCGCCTTCATTTTTAAGGTCAAAAGCTATATCTTCAAATGATTTTATCATTCTACCTGTTCCAAATTTAGGTAGTTTACCGCCTTTTTTAGCTGAACTCAAGTCATCTGAATGTTCTTGGGCTATTTTAGAAAAATCAGCCCCCTGGTTTAATTTATTATAAATATCAAAAATTTTATCTTTAGCATAAGTAGCATTACTCGAATCATTTTTTACCATAATATGAGCCACTTCAACTTCTCCCCTTGATTTCCTTTTATCAATTACTTTAACTATGTGATATCCAAATTGTGTTCTAAAGGGTTCCGATACTTCTCCAATCTTTGTTTTATAAGCCGCATTTTCAAAGCTGTATACCATTGAAAATGCCGAAAAATATCCAAGATTTCCTCCATTGGTTTTCACTGATGGGTCTTCAGAATATTGATTCGCAACTTGTTTAAAAGGTGTACCACTAATAGCTTTATTTCGAGCCTCCGTGATCTTTTGAAAAGCAATAAGAGTATCTTGTGGTTTTGCATCCGGTTTAACTCTAATTAATATATGACTGACATCTACTTCATTGATAGTCCGCTCATACGCTTCTCTTACCAATTTTTCAGTAGCTTCCGGGTTTTGCAAGTAGGGCAAGATCAATTGCTCTCTGTATTTGATCAATTCACTTTGATAATTTGAAGAAGTGTCTAATTTAATATCCTTTGCCTGTTTTATTTTTAATTTAAAATCGACAAACAGGTCAAAATAATCTTGAAATTTCTTTTGTTCATTATCAACAACTATATCTTTATTTTTTTGAAAAACTCTGACAAACTCGGAGGTGAAAACCTTTTCTCCATCTATAGTCAAAAGCACTTCATCTTTTTCTTGCGCATTTATTTTAAGAATAAACAGCAAAACAGTAAACACAATAACCTTTTTCAATACCATAAACCTTTGTTTTAACCGTAAAAAAAATAAATTCACGTAAACGGTCAAAAATATTTTATATTTCTTAATTCAACTGTTAAAAATATCACAAAGAAATTACACCTTCAACATTAGATACTTTCTTATATTTAGCAATAATATCATCTGCAGTTTTCATCCTTACCAAGATCGTTAAACTAGTAAATTTTCCTGTCTTGGAAGGTTTTGAATTTATAACAGCTCCTAAATTATTAAAAATATTTTCTATTGATGTAAATTTTTTATCACTTGTTGGAATGATAAATTTATACATATAATCTGTTGGAAAAGTAGTAGTTTCCTCTAAACTTAATTTTAATTTTTTATAAAAGTCAGATTCTTTACTCATTCTAAAAATTTGTTTTATAAAGTTTACAAATTTACAATTATTATTTTCTTATTTTTGAATTTCTTTTTAAAGAATTGTTTTTACTTATTCATGCAACAAAAAATTGTAATTACCGGTGGACCAGGAACAGGAAAATCAACTGTAATTGAAGAATTAATTCAACTACAATATACGTGTATGCCAGAAATTTCAAGGAAAATTACTTTGGATGCTCGTCAAAAAGGAATTGAGCAGTTGTTCTTAAAAAAACCTCTTTTATTTAGTCAGCTTTTACTTGACGGGCGTGAAAATCAGTTTTATCAGGCCGAAGAAAAAAATAAGGAAATTGTTTTTTTTGACAGAGGTATTCCGGATGTGCATGGATACATGAATTATTTGGGAGTTGATTATCCTCAGAACTATATTGAAAAAAGTATGAAATTAAGGTATTCATACGTTTTTATGATGCCCCCTTGGCAAAAAATATACATAACCGACAATGAACGTTATGAAAGTTTTGAACAATCCTTAGCTATTCATAATCATCTAAAAAGAACTTATTTAGAACTGGATTATAAAATAGTTGAAGTTCCCACAGGTACTGTCCAAAAAAGAATAAAATTTATATTGAATAAGATTAAATCCTAAAATGAATTCTTCCCAAATTCTTTTACAAAAGCACTGGAATTATCAATCATTTCGGGAACCCCAGGAAAAAATAATCAATGCTGTTATTAATAAACAAAATGTAATTGCACTGTTACCTACTGGAGCAGGAAAATCTGTTTGTTTTCAAATACCTGCATTGATGAATGACGGTGTTTGCATAGTTATCTCACCTTTAATAGCCTTAATGGAAGACCAGGTTAGAAGTTTGCAAGAAAAAGGATTAAAAGCAATTGCCTTAACCTCAAAATTGAATGTAGAAGAAACTATCAGCGCTTTTGATAATCTGCAATACGGTAATTATAAGTTTTTGTACCTGTCTCCCGAAAAATTACAATCGGAATTTATTCAGGAAAAGATCAGCCAATTACAGGTCAATCTTATCGCCATAGATGAAGTGCACTGTATTTCTCAGTGGGGTCATGATTTTAGGCCAGCTTATTTGAAGATTGCTATTCTAAAGAATCTCCATCCAAATTCAAATTTTATTGCATTAACAGCCTCGGCAACTCCAAAAGTACTGGAGGATATTATTAGCAATTTAAAACTGGACGATGTAAAGATCTTTAAGAATTCTTTTTATCGCGATAATTTAGAAATTAAACTTATCAATACTGAAAATGTATTTGAACGGTTGAGCCATATCCTATTAAAAATAAATGAACCTGTAATTGTATACACAGGTACCAGAAAAAATTGTATCTATATATCTAATTATCTGAATCACAGAGAGTTTAAAAGCACTTTTTATCATGGCGGATTACCGATGGAGGATAAAATCAATTCCATAAAAAATTGGACAAACCAAACAACACCAATTATGGTTGCAACAAATGCCTTTGGAATGGGTATTGATAAAGCCAATGTTAGAGCAATTATTCATATGAACATCCCAAATAGCATTGAAAATTATATGCAGGAAATTGGCAGGGCGGGCAGAGATGGAAAGAGATCAGAAGTATATTTGATATATAATAACAATACATTATATGAAAGCGATAATTATTTAAAAAAAGGAATCTCTGATGTGAAATTTTGTAAGGTTGTTTATCGTAAATTAAATGAACAATATCAACTCAGTACCGGAGAAATTCAAGATAAAACCTATGATCTTAATTTACAGGAATTTTGCTCAAAATACAATTTGCCGGTTTTAAAAACATTCTCGGCTTTAAATAATTTTGAACATGAAAACATCATTGAATTGTATCAAAATGTTTACAAAAGATCAAGACTGAAAATTATTGTAAGTAACAGATATTTATTTGAATATGAAAAACGAAATCCAAAACTAGAAGCCCTTCTTAAAATTGTTTTGCGTAATTATGGAGGAACTTTCGAACAATTGACTACCATAAATGAAAACTTTATAGCAAATAAGTTAAATATCTCTAAATCAGAAGTTATAGAATTACTTCAAATTCTCCATAAGGATAAGATTCTTGTTTATATTATAGCTTTAAGCAATGCTGAAATTAGATTTCTGGTCCCTAGAGAAGATGATTTTGTGATGAACAGAATTTCAAAAAATATTGAACTCAGAAATAAAAATAAAATTAACAAGTCGAAAGCTCTGGTTAAATATATTACAAACGACAAAATATGCAGGAATATTCAATTATTGAGATATTTTGGAGAAAAGAACATCTTTGATTGCAACCTTTGTGATGTTTGCCTAAAGAAACAAACCAAAGCTTTAAAAGTTGATTACAAATTGATAGCAAAGGAAATAACCTTGTTATTTACTGATAAGGACCAGTTAGATTCCAATGAAATTATTAATCAGCTTCATTTCGATAAAAAATATATTATAAAAACTTTACAATTATTGATTGAAAAAAATGCTTTAGTCTTAAATTTGCAAAACAAATTCGAAAAAGTAAAAAATGAATAATTTTCGCATTATTTTTATGGGAACACCTGAATTTGCTGTGGAATCGCTAAAAGCTTTAATTCAGGCAAACTACAATATCGTCACAGTGATAACAGCTCCGGACAAACCGGCAGGAAGAGGTAGAAAAATAAATCAATCTGCGGTAAAAATATACGCTGAAGAACAAAACTTAAGAATTTTACAACCAACTAATTTAAAGCATCCTGATTTTTTAAAAAATTTAAACGAATTAAATGCAGATCTACAAATTGTAGTAGCTTTTAGAATGCTCCCAAAAGAAGTATGGTCGATGCCAAAATATGGTACATTTAACTTACATGCTTCTTTATTGCCAGATTATCGGGGAGCTGCACCAATTAACTGGGCTATAATCAATGGCGAATCAAAAACCGGTGTAACAACTTTTTTTATCAATGAAAAAATTGATACGGGTGGTATATTGTTACAGAAAGAAATAGCAATTTCACCAAGTAGCTCAGCGGGAGAACTACATGATGATTTAATGCTGTTAGGCAGTAAGTTGGTTGTTGAAACTGTTTCCATAGTTCAAAAAGGCAATTATATAGTAAAAAAACAAAAATCTGCTGATCTAAAACCAGCACCAAAATTGAATAAAGACAATTGCAAAATCGACTGGAGTACTTCTATGAACCATATCTTTAATCATATTAGAGGTCTATGCCCCTATCCTGCCGCATGGACAGTTTTACACAACAATGATGAAAATATTGAAGTGAAAATTTATAAAACAGAAAAGGTAAATGAAAAACATGTTTTAAAGTCAGGTAAAGTGGTTTTCAACAAGAAAGAAATCAAAATTGCTGTTAAAGGCGGCTTCATCAATATATTAGAATTAAAACTTGCTGGAAAACGCAAAATGGATGCTAAAAGTTTGCTTAACGGATTCACTTTTTATGAAAACTCAACAGTGATGTAAACACTATATTCATAAGGTATTACACCATATCCTTTAAATTATCTTGGGTTTATCAACAATTTCACTCGAATTATTAACAAAATGGCAAGTTTTAATGGCAACAACTTGCGTAAACCCTTATAAAATATATATTTGTTGTGCTGTAGAAAAGCAAAAATGAATATTTAACCAATTTAAAAAAATTTAATTATGAACAAATCAGATTTAATTGAAGCAATGGCTTCAGATGCAGGAATTTCAAAAGCAGCTGCTGGTAAAGCTTTAGATTCAATGATGAGCAATGTGAAAG
>Ga0209013_10000466_pt1 | contig 35840 bp, 33 predicted proteins | sample Cruoilmetagenom2_FD_187291 | JGI IMG/M metagenome (GOLD analysis project Ga0209013, IMG submission 187291) | Oil polluted marine microbial communities from Coal Oil Point, Santa Barbara, California, USA - Sample 2 (SPAdes) (version 2) | ecosystem: Environmental > Aquatic > Marine > Oil seeps ...
AGCAGATGGGCTAGCGTGCGCCGCGGCGAACAAAAAAACATCTTCCCCTTTCAGGAAGAAGCCGACACCATGTTTAACTCGGCCTTGCCATACGAACTAGGCGTTTTAAAACGATATGCCGAGCCAATTCTAAAAGAAATTCAGCCCAATCAAGCCGAATATTCCGAAGCCAACCGTCTGCTTAAATTCTTTAGTTATTTTCTACCTATCTGCGACGACGAAATTCCACCCACATCGCTCATGCGGGAATTTTTAGGAGGTAGTACTTTCGACTATTAATAAAAACAATAGGGAGTTCAGGTAAAAGCTGGAACTCCCTTTTTACTTTTCCCTCAAATTCTTAAAATAAGATCTACGCAAAATTGAAGACACTCGCCTGACTTGGCTTCAAAATATCGTCGGGAAGCAAAACCACGATTACCGTGGCTTCAAAACAATGTCAGGAAGCAAATCCACGATTGCCGTGGCTTCAAAACAATGTCGGGAAGCAAACCTACGATTGTCGTGGCTTCAAAACAATATCGGGAAGCAAAACCACGATTACCGTGGCTCCAAAATAATGTCGGGAAGCAAAACCACGATTAGCGTGACTTCAAAATATTGATTTGAAACCAAAACAACCATAGAAGGAATGCTATGGAAAGATATCACAAAAAGGCTAAGCCAATTGGTTCTCAGCATTAAAACCCCTACTTTCGCGAGCCTAAACCACAACTACATGCACTGGAAAAAACCATGGTTTCAATTTGTTATCCTAATGCTACTTGCCTTTATCTGGGGTAGTTCCTTTATATTAATGAAAATAGGATTAAAGAGCTTTAGCAGCGAACAAGCAGCAGGAATTCGAATGCTTTTGGCCTCGCTGGTGCTGCTTCCCTACTCCATCAAAAATTTAAAACACCTGCAAAAAAAAGATCTCAAAAGTCTTTTGATTGCTGGATTTATAGGAAGTTTTATTCCCGCATTTTTATTTACCAAAGCACAAACACAAATTGATAGTTCTCTGGCAGGTATGCTCAATTCCTTAACTCCGGTATTCACCCTTATTGTAGGAATGCTTTTTCACAAAACCAAGTTTAAATATCTGCAAGGAATTGGTTTGATATTGGGCTTGATTGGTGCCATTGGTCTGATTACTTCGGGAGAAGATTTAAGTCTGGGCAAAGTGAATAGCTATGCACTTTTAATAGTATTGGCCACTACATTTTATGCCATTAATATCAACACCATAAAATCTAAATTATCCCACCTTACGGGAGTTCAGATTACCTCATTGGCATTCTTTTTTACGGGTCCTGCTGCGCTTATCTATTTGCTGACAACCGATTTTCAGCCCGTATTTGAAGTACCCAACTGGCCAATTCATTTTCTGGCATTGGCAACCCTGGGAATCGTAGGAACCGCCATCGCCATGCTACTCATGAATAGCCTAATTCGCCATGCATCTGCAATTTATGCCTCATCGGTAACCTATATCATTCCTATCTTTGCTATAGGATGGGGAATTTTAGATGGAGAAAAAATTACCATCCTGCATCTAATTTGCATGACCTTTATACTACTTGGCGTTTATTTAATCAACAAAAAGAAACAGACAGCCGCAAAGTAATCGTTCCTATGCACAATAATTAATACATTTGCAGCATTCAAATTTCAATACCATTCAAGCTATGTTCTTAAAAAAGCTAGACCAGCACTTATTAGAAGCCATTTCAGAAAATGCCTGGGAAACACCAACAAAAGTGCAGAAAACCTGTATCTCCAAAATTAAAAGTGGTGTAGATCTGTTGATCCGTGCCGACAAGAATACTGGCAGAACCTCTACGATTGTGATTAGTGTTATTCAGCAATTAAAATCGGAATATGAAGATGTACCCAGAGCCTTAATACTTGCCGCAGACAAGGAAAGTGCTCTCCTGATGAAGGAACAATTTGATATATTGGGACAGCACACCAATCTTCGTGTATTTTGTGCCGTTGAAGGTGGAAGATTAGACGATTTGCGAGACACAATCTATGCCGGATCGGACGTGGTAATTGGCACTGCAAAACGCTTGAATGAATTGTACACCTATAGCGGAATCAACTTAAACAGTCTGAAAATGTTTATCGTTGATGATGCAGAACTCATCCTTAAAGATCAAATTCTATCGGAAATAAACCGCTTGGCACCTTACGTTCCAAAATCGCAAAGGATAGTATTTTGCGAAAGATTCACTGTACAGATGAGTAATTTTGCAGAAGAATACATGAATTTCCCCATGCAGCTTGATATAGAAAGCGAAAAAACCTCCGAATAATTTCGGAGGCAGTAATTTCGAGAGAGCATGCTTAGCGCAAAAAAGCTTTAAACATCCAGTTTAGTTTTTCTAAATTTGAAACATAGGCTGGTAAAATATCCAGCGTACCTTCGTCTTCGCTTATTGTTGCTTCCACCAAAACATCTTTTATTTTACGGATTAATATTTCGTGCGATGCGATAATTTCCGCTACCATTTCAGCGCCAGAGCAGTTCGAATTGGCTTCTTGTATCGTTGAAATAGCAAGGTAATCCGAAAAATTACCAAGAGGATGTCCGTTCAAGGTCAAAATTCTTTCTGCAATTTCATCTACCTTATCGCTGGCATCGTTATACAATTCTTCGAACTTAGCATGCAACTCAAAAAAGGAGTTCCCACCCACATTCCAATGAAAATTTCGTAGGTTCTGGTAATAAAGCTGATAATTAGCCAATAAAATTTGCAATTGTTCCATTTCTCTTTCCTTAGCAGATAATTCTACTGTTGCCTGATCTTTCTTTACACTTGTCATGATTTTTATTTTTTAATGAATGATTTGTTTTATTTTCTACTACAAAGATCGATAAGTAAGTATTACTATTTTTTATGTGCGAATAAGTTTATCTTATCACAAGACTATTCAAAAATCATCTTCAGAAAAATTATTTCAACTTTTTAATAGGAGAATTGAATTTTGGCAAGGCTTTTGCTTTTGGTCAGAAATATTATTAAAACTTAGCATATCATTTTAAAATTTATACTTATTTATTAATTAAAAATTGAATTTAATATGAAGAAGATTGTCCTATTACTAATTATTGCCTGTGGTTTCTTTATTGATGCAAATGCCCAATCATACGAGTACAAAGTAATCACAACAGTAGAGTCTATCGTTCCTATGGGAATTGGTCGTTCCAGAATTATTGAGGAAAAATCGCCTATTAATGCAGCAGATTTTACAACCGAAAGAACCAACGGCAAAAAGAGCAAGCAAAAAGAAGTGAAGAGAAGCGATGCAAAGGTTAATTTATTTGCAGAAACAAAATTGTTAAACTTTTATAGTATTGCAGGTATCAACTTCCAAAACATCGCATCAAACGATGCATTAATTACCTCTAAAATCAACACATTAACCGAGCAGGGTTATGAGTTAGCTTTTATAACCAGTGGTGTAGAAAGCGATAGCGGAAAAGGCGACGGAAAAGGTATATTCATTACCCGATTTGTATTTAAGCATCCAAAGCAATAAATAATTCTTTAAAATCAAAAAGAGACTCCGGATCGATTGATTCGGAGTTTTTTTATTTATGTTTTTAATCTCAAGTAGGGTAAGGGTGACATATTATCGGTTATTAAGTAAATCACAACACGTTACACTAATACCTAGAAAAATGATACACAATAAACTAGACAAATTTTTCGGAAAGGCTGGGGCGATATTAGGTTGGTTGATCATGCTTATAGCCTTAATAATTCCTTATCCGCTTACTGCTACTATATTTTTTATTATTGGTGCTCTAATGGCCTTTTCTTATTCTGGAATTATAGTGGATGAATCGGAGCACAAATACATGCTATATTATGCAATATTTGGCATATTTAAAACAGGGAAATGGCAAAACCTGAACGAGTTAACTGCCGTTGCCGGCATCTCCCCCATTATAAACAGAAGCTCCTATTTACCAATGGAGAAAGACCTGCATTTGCTAGCCGAAGATTGTTTTGTGGTATTGTTTGGCAGAAATCCCAAAAAGAGAATTCCTTTGAAAAGATGTAAAAATCTGTTGGAAGCCAAACTGGAAGCAGAAAAAATCGGTAGTCTGTTAGGATTACAAATCATACCTTAAATTAATTATTGCCTATGGTAAAAATATACGCGAAATAGAAAAGGGCCATTGAATAAAATCAACAGCCCTTTATGCTTTCCTAATCTTAATAGCTTAGAACATATAATCCCAAACTGGCAATAAAATAGGTTTCGATTCCAAAGCCTTTATTGCTTTTTCATTCAAATATTTTTTGTTGATCACAATACGAAACATGTATTCATTAAACCACGCATCGGTAAAAGTAAGATAACCTTTGTCTCCTGCACTGCTTCCCCATGAATTCTCGAACTCCCATTTCACAGGAACATCATTTTCATCAACATCCACACCTATCAAAGCCATAGCATGCGTTGAACCCGATTGACGAGTTAATATTCTTGCTTTTTTATCCATATCGAAATCTACTCCGAACAAAGAAGCATAATCATAGGTATTTACATCCATTACACCAGCCTTACGATTGTGTTGCTTACCCACATCGCAGGATGCATACATTGGCTCATTATTTTTTATCGAAGCCAAAGCAAAGCTTTTAATATCCTCATTAGGCAAATTCAAATAAGTCCAGTTGATGCCTTCCTTCACATTCCTGTAATTCTTAATTTCATAAACCTTATAATATGCTCTGGTAGGATCATTCATAATCATGATCTGCTCTGTTTTAGCAAAACCTGGAGCAACTTCCTCCAAAAACTCAATAGGAGTATATTTCTTTGATTCACTAATCTTGCCATCAGCATCCTTATATCTCCAGGTAAATTCGGTTGGAGGAACACCCAGACTTAAAGCCAACATCCTATAAACTGATTTCAATGCTTTAACTTTTGCCTGCTGAATATCTTTATTAGCATCTTTTGCAGCAATCATCATACGAATCTTATAAGCTTCTCCTCTTAGTTTCTCATTGATTAAACGAGTTAATTCGTAGGTTTTATTACTCATCTTAGTCTCAGGCATTACAGAAGCTGGAACAAGACCATATTTTTTAGCCACATTAAAAAATGAATTCCAAACGCCACCATCATCCACCGGGCTTTTTAAATAATTTACTACCTCACGATCCTGAATATCCTGATTGGCTGTAGCAATAATATTGTCAAGGAATAGGTTCGATTTTTCGAAAAGATCCCAGAAATAATTATAGTTGTGAGAAAAATCAAAATCGTTTAAGTTGAATTTCTTCATTGCCTGAGGGCGAATGGTATTCATAGAAGTAAACATCCAACATCTGCCTGAGCTTTTCTGGTCGGTAATTCCTTTCACTTCAACCCGATATTTAAAGTAGTGATCTACTTTACCAATCTTTTCTCTGTTTAAAGAAAGTTCTCTTAAGCTTTCAGCATTGGTAATCGCATTTTGTGCTGCTTTAGCAGATGCATCTAAAGTAAAGCTGGAACGAATTTCGTTTAACATTTTTGCATCAATAGTTCCGTTATTTTGTGCCTTGGTTATTCCACAGAATGCGAAAACCAAAACAGAAAAGAATACAAATTTCTTCATCAAGTTTAAAATTAAGTTCGTGTTTGTCCAATAATGTTCACAAACTTAAAAATTATCTACAGAAAACAGGATGAAATCCATAAGAAAAGCCATCCCCGAAAGAATGGCTTTTTATATTTGTTAGTTATCAGATCTTAGATATGAATAACCTCATCATAAGCTGCCGCAGCTGCTTCCATAATTGCTTCAGACATGGTTGGGTGCGGGTGAATTGCTTTCATTAATTCGTGTCCGGTAGTTTCCAGTTTACGTGCAGTTATCAATTCTGCAATCATTTCGGTAACATTAGCTCCTACCATATGAGCGCCTAAAAGCTCGCCATATTTAGCGTCGAATATTAATTTCACAAAACCTTCGTTTGCTCCCGAAGCACTTGCCTTACCTGATGCTGAAAATGGAAATTTACCAATTTTCAATTCGTAACCAGCTTCCTTTGCAGCTTTCTCGGTCATTCCCATCGAAGCCACCTCAGGAACAGTATAGGTGCATCCTGGAATAGTAGTATAATCGATTGGTTTCACTTTCATTCCTGCAATTTTTTCTACACAGCAAATACCTTCAGCTGAAGCTACGTGAGCTAAGGCCGGGCCTTTCACAATATCACCAATTGCATAAACACCTTCTATATTGGTTTGATAATAATCATCCACTACAACTCTTCCATTCTCTGTTGCAACACCAATTTCTTCGAGTCCAATACCTTCTGTATTTGGGGCAATACCAACGGCAGAAAGTACAATTTCACATTCGTGAATTTCCATTTCTCCCTTTTTGTTCTTGATATTCACCTTAAGATCACCTTCAACTCCCTCAACCGATTCAACAGTAGAGTGAGTCATCACCTTAATCTTATTCTTTTTGAAAGATCTACCCATTTGTTTAGATACCTCTTCGTCTTCGATAGGTAGGATGGTTGGCATAAACTCCACTAAAGTAACCTTAGTACCCATTGTAGAATAAAAATATGCAAACTCCGATCCAATAGCTCCGGAACCTACAACAATCATAGATTTAGGCAATTTTTCCAATGTTAAAGCCTTACGATAGCCGATAATCTTATTACCATCCTGAGGCAGATTTGGTAATTCGCGAGAGCGAGCTCCGGTTGCCAGAATTATATGCTTTGCTTCATGAGTAGATTTACTTCCATCCTGCGCGGTCACTTCAACAGTTTTATTTCCTGCAAGTTTTCCGAATCCATTAATCACCTCAATTTTATTCTTCTTAAGAAGATATTGAATTCCGCCACTCATCTTTTCAGCAACACCTCGACTTCTAGCGACTATTTTTTCAAAATCAGGTTTTATTTCACCTTCAACAGCCAAACCATAATCACCAGCATGTTGCATATATTCATATACCTGCGCCGATTTTAATAACGACTTGGTAGGGATACATCCCCAATTCAAACAAATTCCACCTAATTCTGCACGTTCCACAACAGCAACGTTCAAACCTAATTGTGAAGCACGAATGGCAGCAACATAACCGCCCGGACCGCTTCCTACTACTATTAAATCGTAACTCATTTCTATTTTGTTGTTTATGTTATTACAAATCTAGTATTATCAATTTATGCAAAAAAAATATTTGTTTTATAAGCAAAAATCTCTCCCTTAAATAAAGGATGTTTCTGGAATAGAATATTAAATTCTAATGCTACGTTTTACTGCTAAAACACTCATTTGTATAATTTTGGCAAGAACAAACAATATTACGAATGAAAATATAATAGTTGCACCAGAGGGAGCATTTATTTTATAAGAAATTAAGAGTCCCAGAAACGAACCTAAAAATCCAAATCCAATTGCTCCAAATATAATTTTTTTAAAATCATTAGTGAACATATTCGCTATTGTTTGTGGAATAGTTAAAAAAGATATTACCAAAATAATTCCTACCACACGAATATTTAATACTATGGTTAAAGCAACCAAAGAAATCATAAGGTAGTTTAAAAATTGCATTGGCACTTTCTGTGTTTTCGCATATTCCTCATCAAAAGCCACAAACAATATTAGTCTCATAATCAGACTAAAAACCAGAATTATCATTACACAAAGACCGGTTAGTAAATATAAATCCAGACTTCCTACTGTAAGTATATTTCCAAAAAGAAAGCTCATTAAATTAGGAGCATAACCAGGTGTCAAATAAATAAAGATAATTCCCACAGCCATTCCAAATGCCCAAAGAATACCTATTACAGAATCTTGTCGTACATCAGTTTTTTTAGACATCCATTCCATTCCTAATGCGGAAAGCACTCCAAAAACAGCAGCGCCAAAAATAGGATTGAAACCCAAAAACCAAGCGATACCGATTCCTCCAAAAGAAGCATGTGTAATTCCGCCACTGATAAAAACTATCCGACGAGCTACAATATAGGAGCCTATTATTCCACAGGAAATACTTGCCAGTAAAGCTGCTCCCATGGCATTCAGAAAAAATTTATATTGAAATAATTCGAGTATTGCGTTCATAATTAGTGATGATGTTTTAATACCCGATGAGGAACTTCTCCATGTGTAAGTATATCAATAGGACAGTTATAAGCTTTTAACTGTTCCGGTGAAATGATATTAGAATCGTGATAACAAAGTGTTTTATTAACGCAAGCAATTGTTTTCACATGAGAAAAAATTGTACCAACATCATGAGAAACAATGATAATAGCCATTTGTTTATTTAATTGATCCAATATCTCATACAATTCTCCTTCAAAATTTTGATCCACATAAGTATCTGGCTCATCCAAAATCAAAAGATGAGGATCAGTAACAATAGCTCTACACAAAAATACACGTTGCAATTGTCCTCCCGAAAGTTCACCTATATTTTTATTCTTCAAATGCTCAATACCAATACGAGACATTAATGCCTCAGCTTTTTTACGATTCTGACTGGTATATCGACCAAATAAATTTTTATGCGACATTAAACCAGAAAGCACAACATCCAAAACAGAAATAGGAAATTTCTTATCAATTTGATTGATTTGAGGCAAATAACCAATTCTGCTATTATCTCCATCTCTTGCAATGATTTCTCCACTCATCGGTTGAAGCAATCCAACGATAATCTTTAATAAGGTTGTTTTTCCGCCACCATTAGGTCCAATAATACCCAGAAAATCATTCTCCCTTATTTTTAGAGTCACATCTTTGAGTACGATTTTATGATCGTAGGCATAATTTACAGATTTTAATTCCAATAATGTATTCATCTGTTTCCTTTTACAATTCAGAATTTTGAATTACTATTTCCGTTTAATTGACGAATAATATTTTCCATCTCCATCAACCAATTTTCCGACAAAGGATCTATAGCAACAACCTTCGCACCTATTTCTCTTGCCAATGTTTCGGCATTCTCTTTATTAAATTGCTTTTGAATAAATATAGTTCTGATATTATATTTTCGTGCTTCCAACACCAAATGTTGCATATACGAAGGCGAAGGCTCTTTTCCTTCCATCTCAATAGCAATTTGTTTCAATCCATAATCTCGAGCCAGATAAGATAAGGCAGGGTGAAAAATCATGAATGCCTTATCTCCTTTGCCAGTAAATTCATCGGTTGCCAACTGGTCTAAAGCTCTAATTTTATTTAAAAATAAATTTAAATGCTTCTTATATTTTTCCTCTTGCTTTGGTGCTAACTGAACTAAATCCGAGTACAATTCAATTACAATCTTTTCAACAGTTTTAGGAGAAGACCAGATATGAGGATCTATTCCTCCAGCATGAAAATGATCACCATGTTGATGTCCTTGATTTTGTATTAAATGTACAACTTTCGAAAGATTGAACACCTTAGTATTAGGTGCAGATTCAATAATCTTACTACTCCAAGCTTCCTCAAACTGTATATGTCCAATCCTAAAATATGCCAAAGAACGACTGACTTTAATCATTTGAATTGGTGTAGGCTCGTAGGTTGCCGGACTTGCTCCTAGCGGTATCAATACATTTATCTGGAAATCATCTCCCGCAATTTTTTCAATAAAAAATTTTTGGGGTAAGATACTAACAGTAAGTACATTTTCTTTCTTTTCCGTTTTGTTTTGTTGGCACGAAAAAGTGCCAAAAAGAAATAACAGAATAAATATATTCAATAATCGCATTCGTAATTTAAGCTTATTTATTTAGATCTATTTCAAATAACAAAATTAGATGATTTTTTGATTTCTCAAAGTTATAATTGGAAATTAATGAAAATCAAAATACTTAAAAAAATGTCCGATAAAGTAAAGGTATTAGCTTTTCTCCATCGGACAAAATACTTTAAGTCAGTAAATTTTATTGAATCAGTTTTTCAATTGCTGTCTTCAATTCTTCACCAAATATTTTTTTCGCCACAATAACTCCGTTTTGATCGATCAACACTGTTGCTGGAATCCCATTTATACCATACATTTTAGCCACTTTAGAATTCCAATATTTAAGATCTGAAACATGATTCCACACCAATCCATCATCAGTAATTGCTTTTAACCACGCGTCCTTATTCTTATCCAAAGACACTCCTAAAAACTCAACACCTTTAGGGTGGAGTTGTTTATACAATTTCACCATTTCTGGATTTTCTCTTCTACAAGGACCACACCATGAAGCCCAAAAGTCAATCACAACCACTTTACCTTTAAGTTCTGATAAACTAAAAGGAGTATCTTCTGGTGTATTTATTGTGAAATCAGGAGCCGCTTTACCTACCGCAACTTTTTTTAAAAGAGCAATTTTGTCCTTAATTCGCACTGCATAACTTGATAATTTAGCACTTTCATCCAAAAAATTATATACCTCTTCCAGAGCAGGAGCTTCTTTACCTATTGATAATCTATAAGCTATATAAGCAGATACCACAGAAGTTGAGTTATTTTTAATAAAATCTTTACTTGTTAATTCTTTATCTGACTCCACTTTATCAAATGCATTTCGGATAGAATCCATCAAAACTTTATTTTTACTCTGATTTGCCGTTTGGTATTCCTTTATTAAAGCTTGTTGCTTCTCCTGAAAGGTTTTTTGCGAAGCAACAAATACCTTATAGATATCCTGATTGGACGATCCGTTTATTTTAACATCTCTCAGGTTTTCAACATTCGCATCAATAGTAATTTCAGAATTCTCAATAAAAAACTGAATTGGGATTCTTTGCCCTTGTAATTCAATAAAATAAAGATCCGGTTGATTTACATTACCTTTAAGTTCAAAAGCACCATTTTTATAATCTACCGAATCAATCTTTACCAATTCATTATCCTGAAGTTTTGACAAATACACCTTTCCATCCTGAAAACCTTCAATATGGCCAGTTAATTTATATTGATCTGTTTTACTACACGATGCAAATAATAAACCAATTGCACTAATTGTTACAAATAATTTCTTCATCTATTAATGTTTTTTGTTAATTTTTTAATAAAGCACTTAAAACTACCAATTTATATTGTTACTTGAAAAGCTTTTCATTGAATGAAATCATTTAATATCTTTTTTTATCTCATCAAAATAAGTATTCAATAACTTAAAAGCTGCCACAAAGGAACTCATCTCGTCATTTAAAACTTTCCTTTCAAATTCGGCAATTTGATTCTTCACAACATCCTGATGATAAAAGCCATCTTTTAACTGCTCATTAATGGTTTCATACATCCAATACTTAGCTTGCTCACTTCTACGCTGATCGAAGTACCCATTCTGTTGAGTGTGGCTACAATAGTCCAATATTGTATCCCAAATGGTATCAATACCTGTTTTCTCAAGCGAGGAACAAGTAAGTACTTTTGGAGACCAGCCAGATGGTGATTGCGGAAATAAATGCAGCGCATTTTGAAATTGAACTCTGGCAAGTTGAGCCTTATGGATATTACTCCCATCTGCTTTATTGATAGAGATCGTATCTGCCATTTCCATAATTCCTCTTTTAATTCCCTGGAGTTCATCTCCTGCACCTGCTATTTTTATAAGTAAAAAGAAATCAACCATGGAATGAACTGCTGTTTCCGATTGACCAACCCCTACTGTTTCAATCAAAATAGTATCAAAACCGGCCGCTTCACACAAAATTAAGCTTTCACGAGTTTTGCGAGCTACTCCTCCCAATGATCCCGCTGAAGGTGAAGGTCGAATATAAGCATTGGAATCAACTGACAATTCTTCCATACGAGTTTTATCTCCCAGAATACTTCCCTTGCTTCTTTCACTACTTGGATCGATTGCGAGAACCGCAAGGCGATTTCCCAAGCTGGTAACATGTTTTCCAAAGGCTTCGATAAATGTACTCTTACCGGCTCCGGGAACCCCTGTAATCCCAATTCGCACAGATTTTCCAGAATAAGGCAAGCACTTTTCAATAATATCCTGAGCAATCTTCTGGTGTTCGAATTTAGAACTTTCAATAAGCGTAATTGCCTGGCTTAATATAGCACGATCTCCTTTTAATATTCCATCTACGTAATCAGCTACGGCATATTTCTTTCGTTTTGCTTTCTTTAATCTTTCGGAAATTCTTGGATTAATTGATGGTGGCCGACTAATTCCAGAATTCACCTGTAATCCCTTGTAGGAAGGATCATTCTCGATATGTGAATTTTTATTTTTGAGTTTATCTGACATGATTCAATTTTTCAAATTGGTTTGATTGCGAAGTTATGAATTTCGCAAATAAGGTCTTACCATACATTAACAAAAATACATATGTTTGTCAGCAATAAAAAAGGGCATCCAATTTAGGAGGCCCTTCTCAGTATTATTAATTAAAAATTTTTAGTTTAATTTTGGCATAATTACATTACCAGTAACCCTTAAACGAACTTCAGATTCTGAAGGATCATTAGTTATCACAGTAATTAATTTATTTTGCCTTCCTCTTTTGCCTCTAGAATTAAATACTATTTTCAATTCTGTTTTTTCCCCGGCTTTAATAATTTTAGTGGATGGAACGATGGCAGTACAACCGCAAGATGCTTTTGTCTTTCTAATAATCAAATCTGTTTTACCAGAATTTTTAAGAATAAAGGTGTGATTTGCTTTTTCCCCTTGAGTTAACTGCCCAAAATCAAATACTTTTTCAGGAAATTCAATTTTAGGAGCTTTTACTTTCTCCGCATCACTTAATGCTGTAAAATCCTCAACAATATTAGCACTAACAGTAAGTCTCTGTCCTGGTTTATATTGACCATTAATTAAAACATCCAAATAATCAATTACAAATCCCCAATCGCTTTTCTTCCTAGCATCATAAGTAGCAACAATTTTACCTTTTTGCTTTGCTTGTAATTTCTCTGGAACCATTTTAATATTCAAATGTGCAGGCATTCTCTTAAAACCAAGTGTAATTTCACCATCACTTTCATTATATACGTCTAGTGATGCTTCTTTTATTTCTGTATTTTTAACCTTTGTAAACGACAAATGATTATTCGTTAAACGCAAACCTGCCATTTCTCGAGGATAAAGATCTTTAATCGTTTTCACTCTTGCGATAACACTTCCCCTAATTCTTAGAATCGAAATTGCCGGATTAGTATTTGCTGTTACTGTGACTGATTTATTGAATGGTCCCGGACGATTCTTAGGATTAAAAGTTGCCTTAATATATCCTTTTTGACCAGGAGCAACAGGCTGTTTACTCCAATCAGGCGTTGTGCATCCACAAGATGATCGAACCTGATTAATAATAATTGGCTGTTTACCAGTATTTGTAAATTCGAAAGAATAAGACACTTTTCCCTGTTCTTCTTTAAAAGTTCCAAAGTCATATTCCTTTGATTCAAATTTCATTACCGGTTTTGCATTTTGAGCAGTTGCAAAAAGAGAACCTCCCCAGATAGCAGCTAACAAAAAAATCATCTTTCTACTCATAACAATTTTCTATTTTTAATATCAACTTTTATTTCTTACGACAAAGTAATTAAAGAGTTTATAATTTATGCGTAAGATTTTTGTAAAACTTCCAAAATTAAACTTTTTTAACAAAAAAACCTGCCAATTATAATGATTTATGGGTTTCAACATGTTTCCTGAGCTATATTCCCGCTCCTATTACGAACTAACTTATCATTATATTTAAAACCTCTTAAATTAAGTATAAGCCAATTCCTGTTTTTGAGAGAATATTAATTGAATCCAAACTATTGTTAGATTTGCATGAAATTCATTTATTTTTTTTAACAGATGCAAGAAATTTTACTTTTATTAACCATTGGGTTAATAGCTGGACTTGTAGGTGGTACTCTCGGTGTTGGAGGTGGTATTATTATCGTCCCAGCCCTTATTTTTATTTTAGGATATACACAACATCAAGCACAAGGAACCAGCATAGCTTTTATGCTTCCTCCCATTGGGATACTAGCTGCCTACAATTACTACAAAGCAGGACATATTAATATTAGAGTTGCTCTAATTCTAACTGTTGCATTTGTTATTGGAGCTTATTTTGGATCCATGCTTTCGGTAAATATTCCTGATAAAATATTAAAAAAAATATTTGGTGCATTTATGTTATTTGTAGCTTTAAAAATAATTTTTGAAAGATAACCACGAATATTCCATATAAGATATGAAAGACTTAAAAAGCAAAATAAGAGATTATACTTCCTCAATTAACAATGAAATAAAAGAAATTAGAGCACATCTTCATGCTAACCCGGAATTATCTTTTCAAGAATTTGAAACTTCAAAATTCATCCAGAACCAACTGGATAAATATAACATCTCCTATAAAACAGGTTTTGTTAAAACAGGTATAGTAGCAACAATAAAAGGCAATAAGCCAAACAAAAAGGTAATTGCATTGCGTTCTGATATGGATGCATTGCCAATTCATGAAAACCCGAAAAATAAATATTGCTCTAATAATCCAGGCGTAATGCATGCTTGTGGCCACGACATGCATATGGCTAGTTTATTAGGAACTGCCAAAGTTCTAAATCAATTTAAAAATGATTGGGGTGGAACTATATTGCTGATATTCCAACCTGGTGAAGAATTATTGCCAGGTGGAGCACACTTAATGATAGAAGAAGGTGCTTTACAACCAGAACCAGATTGGATTCTGGGACAACATGTCTTACCCGATATGCCAACCGGAACTATCGGTTTCCGCTCTGGAATGTACATGGCATCAGGAGATGAAATTTATCTGAAGATTAAAGGTAAAGGTGGGCATGCAGCAATGCCACATAGATGTACTGATAATGTATTAATTGCCTCCCATATTATTGTTGCCTTACAACAAATTGTTAGCCGGCATTGTGATGCAAGAATTCCGACTGTTCTTTCTTTTGGAAAAGTACATGCGAATGGAGCTACAAACATCATTCCTTCAGAAGTAAGTATTGAAGGAACCTTCCGCACAATGGATGAAGATTGGAGGGCGCGAGCAAAACAACTAATTACTGATATAGCTCAATCTACAGCAAAGGGTATGGGAGCAGAATGCGAAGTAATAATAAAACACGGCTACCCATTTTTGATTAATGATAATGAATTTACAGACTTAGCAAAACAAAATGCTATTGATTTTCTGGGAGCAGAAAATATTGTAAATATGGATTTAAGAATGACTACTGAGGATTTTGCATTCTATTCTCAAAAATATCCGGCAACTTTTTATCGTTTTGGTGTTAAATCAGACAAAGAAGGTTCTTTACATACTGCAAATTTTGAAGCAAATGAAGATGCTCTGGAAACTTCAATGAGTATGATGGCTTGGCTGGCTATTTCATTTCTAAACAAGTAGGCTTACAAAACATTAAACTGTATATCAACTATTTCACAGCTAAGATAAAATTGACTTCAAGTATAAACCGAGTAAACCTACTATCCTTATAGGATTGTAAAAATTCATTATTTAATCTAGTTTAAAATAAAAAATTTCTATTCCAATTTGTTTCGCCATTTAAAATATGATATTACATTTGTGCTAATATTAACATTAAAAATTTAAAAAAATGGCTTACGTAATTAACGATGACTGTATTTCATGCGGTTCTTGTGAGGGAGAATGTCCTGTTGAAGCAATTTCTATGGGTGATGAGCATTATATGATTAACGCTGATCTTTGTACTGACTGTGGTACTTGTGTTGATGCTTGTCCAGTAGAAGCTATTCATCCTGAATAATCGTAATCATCACGATATTAAAAGCCAGTGCTCAAAACACTGGCTTTTTTTATATCCATATCTCATCCTGGGATAAGTTATTTTTCTGTCAATCTATTTAGACGACTCGCACAAAACACAATCCATGCGTATATCGTGCTTTTCAACAGGAACTTGACCCAAAACTTGAAACTCAAAACAAGCACCAATTTTAAAAGCACTTAGCGAATTTAATAATCTATCGTAGTAAGCTTTTCCTCTTCCCATTCGATTATTATTCTTATCAAAAGCAACTCCGGGAATCAGAATCAAATCAATATCATCCTCATTCATGAAAATAGGCCCTTCCGGCTCAGGAATTCCATAATTTTCCCCTTCTATTAAATTCTCCAAACCATGAAATACTTTTAAATCCAGCGTATTCCCTTTTACTGATGGAAGTATTACTTTCTTCTTTTGAGCCCACTTGACAACAAAATCATGAGTATAAACCTCATCTTTCATCGACCAATAAAGCATAATGGTCTTTGCCTGAATAAATTCTGGCAGCAACTCAAGCTTTTCCAAAATTGGAATAGACATTTCTTTTTTCTGTTGGTAAGAATAAGTCTCCTTAATTCCTTTAATTTCTTTTCTGATTTTTCTTTTAGCAGACTCAATTGTCGAATTCATTTCATTCATAAATATCTGTTCTTCTATCCTCAAATATATCGTTTAAAGGAGTTATTTTTTTATCTCGAGCTTTTAAAATGTTGATCTCAGTACTAATTACACACTCGGATTGATCTGCACCGTGCAATATTTCCCCCTCTACATCCACAATAATTGATTGTCCTGTGAATTTCAATTCCTTTTCAGTACCGATTCTATTTGCAGTTGCAATAAATATTCGATTTACCAAAGCATAAGATGGTATTACCGATTGTGCATAAGGCAGTACCAAATTAGATGGATGCAATATTAAATCTACACCTTTTAAAGCCATTTTTCTCCATACTTCAGGGAACATCCAATCAAAACAAATCAACATTCCAATCTTCACACCATTCCATTCAAAAATCGGAAGTCCTAAATCCCCTGCTTTAAAAATCTCTTTCTCCTTCATAAATAAATGAAGTTTTCTATACTTTCCAATTAAGCCATCGCTGCCCATTAATACAGCAGAATTATATAATTCATTTCCATCTCGTTCTAAAAATCCGGAAGCAATAACAAAATTATAGGTTCGACAAGACTTCTTTAGAAATTCAAGATAAACACTTTCCTCTATTGATTCAGATAATTCTCTTGCTTGTAATTTCGATTCAAAATTGTATCCGGAATTGGCCAATTCAGGAAGAACTACCACATCTGTATTCTTTACTTGCTTAAATAAACCCTCTAGCCTATTTATAGTAATATTTAACTTTCCAAAAGCAGGAGCAAATTGAATAACTGTAATCTTCATATATTTAAATTATATATCACAACAATTATACATTTAGGCGTTAATCCTATTGATCAGAATTATAAAACACACCAGATAAGCTAGGGTTGAAAAGTTGATTCCCGAAGAATTTTTTCATAATCATTATCCTCCATCAATTCTTTAAGTGTATACTTAGGATGATTATTCATAAATTCCTTTACAATTTGCCATCCAATCCAAATCCCTGTTCTTGAAGGCGACTCCTGTGGCATTCCTGGTGTGAAAGGACCATCATTAATATATTTAATAATTGTCCGATACTCCGTTGTAAACAAATGCTTCTGTTCTATGATATATCCCCACATCAAAGATTCATTTTCCTTACACCAAGCTAAATCTTCTTCCGAATATTTCATCACACTGGCTTCAGATTTATCAGGCATTAAGTGCTGAACGAAATATCTGATTTTTCCCTGATAAATCATATTACTGATCAAATCATCTTTATGTGGGTGAAAAGGAAATTCCGTTAAGGCATAAGCTAATATAACATCTTGCCCAATTCGTTTAGGTATCATATTTTTCCTGGCATACATTGGCGTTCTTAGGTACTTATAGAATACACAATCTGCACCTAAATACTTATCCAAGCTCACACCTATAAGATCTGGAGCCACTACTATAGACTGATTAAATCCTGAAATTTGACTGTATATTTGAGGAATTGATTTGTGAGGAAAATAATATTTCAGCAATTTAAACGCCTCCTCAAGTTCTTTTTCTACTCCTTTTAAATCCGGAAATGATGTTGATACTTGTTCCGACACTAAGCTCATGATAGAATCATTGAGAAATTTATTCAAATATTCCATATAATTAGGAGTATTTGTATTTCCCAGACCAATTACCTTATTACTATACAAAGATAGAAAATCCGAATATTTTTGTCGGAAAGATTTCAGATCAGGATTCTGTTTCAAGGCGAAAAGATCCAAATCGAAGCGGTGTATTTCAATTTTCATTGAAATATTTGAAACATCAGGTCTCTTTGTTTTTGAGGAACATGAAGCAATAGCAAGAAATATCAGAAACAAAAAAATGATTCTATAAATCTTATTCATTTTAATTATCATCATTATTATATTTTAGGGAATTTTAAAAAAGATTAAAACATCCTGACGAATTGTTAATATTTACTTTTCAGTATCAATAACCCAAAAGTATTAAAAATTACTACAGTCGATCTTCATTTTATATTTACACTATCTAAAATTGGGCAATTTTATCGAATACAACACTCATTTACGACAGGACAAACGCATTTAAATTTTTTGTCCTTTAATATTTCGATGTTCCACATCTTTAATTCAACAAACAACAATATTGTTGTAACGAGTGAATCTATACTGCTTTTTTTATTTGTTAATAAGCAACAGCATTGCGCAATATTTATAGCTTAATATTTTATACCATACCAAAAGAAACAGCGCACCGAAATATTACATGCTTATTTTTTTTTAATACGATTACCCTGCCTCCTGGGGCTGAAAAATCGATAAAAGTTATATTTGAATTATAGGAACTCCTTTTAAAGCCTTAGGTTTTAATGTGTTTCATTGTGTTTATTGTAATATATTACCATTTCAATACGCCATATTACCTATGGGGGCTAAGATATTGCTATTTCGAGACCTGCAGCTTCCTGGGGAAGGCATAAAGTTACCAAGGGGAGTCATCAAACTGCTGAAGGGCAGGTGAAATTGCCAAGGGGACGCACAAACTTGCCTCGGGGTTAATAAAATCAAGGGTTTCGCTCTGGGCAAACGCAATTATTTTTTTCCTTTAATATTTCAATGTTCCACATCTTTAATTCATCAAACAACAATATTGTTGTAACGAATGAATCTGTACTGCTTTTTTATTTGTTAATAGGCAACAGCCTTGCGCAATATTTATCGCTTAATATTTTATGCCATACCAAAAGGTGCAGCGCACTGAAATATTACATGCTTAAATTTTTTAAATGCGATTGCCCTTTCATTTACGAATAGAAATCTCCTCATTACTTATTTTATAACTAAATTTGCTTCCACATTAAAAATACGTTATTTATTGACAATAGATTAGGAAATTACGCCTGACAGATTGATTAAATATTCTAAAAACTCACTGAAGTCCCAACATGAAAATTATAATTATATGAAAATAGCATTAGCACAGTTAAACTATCATATTGGTAATTTTGAGAGTAATACAGCAAAAATTATTTCAGCTATTGAAAAATTTAAAAGTCAAAAAGCAGATCTTGTTATATTTTCAGAATTAGCTGTTTGCGGATATCCTCCAAAAGATTTACTGGAACGCAAAGAATTTATAGAAAGAACACAAATAGCATTGGCTAAAATTGCCGATACATGTATCGGCATTGCAGCCGTGGTAGGTGCACCTTCTATCAATCCTCATCCCAAAGGAAAAAACCTTTATAATTCTGCTTATTTCATTTCCAATGGTAAGATAATCAGCATTCACAACAAAACGCTACTTCCTAATTATGATATTTTTGATGAATACAGATATTTCGAGCCCAACACAGAATTTTCACTGATCACTTATAAGGGTAAAAAAATAGCAATTACCATTTGCGAAGATTTATGGGAAAAACAACCAGTAGACAACAATTTTGCAAAATCTGAGCTATACACCATCTCTCCAATGGAACAGTTAAGTAAATTAAAGCCTGATTTTGTAGTAAACATAGCAGCTTCTCCTTTTTCCTATAACCAACAAGATCACAGGACGAATATTCTAAAATCTACTTGTCAACGCTATCATCTTCCAATTTTTTACGTAAATCAAATAGGTGCTCATGCAGAATTAATTTTCGATGGAAATTCCATGGTACTTAATTCTAAAGGGAAAATTGCCTGCCGTTTAAAATATTTCGAAGAAGACTTTCAAATTATAGATTCACAAGAAATTGAGCTACACACAGCAGAAAGCAAGGACGTAGACTATATTGAAAAAATACACGATGCCGTAGTATTAGGTTTGAAAGATTACTTTGGGAAAATGAGATTTACCAAAGCTACTCTCGGTTTATCAGGAGGAATCGATTCAGCCGTTACGGTTGTGTTAGCAGTAAGAGCATTAGGAAAAGAGAATGTAAGGGTATTATTATTACCATCAGAATTCTCCTCTGACCATTCGATTAAAGATGCCATTGATTTAGCCGAAAATTTAGGTATTCAATATGATCTTGTTCCAATTCAGAATATCTTTCAGGAAATGCAGAATGCTTTGGATCCAATATATAAGGATCTTCCTTTTAATGTTGCAGAAGAAAACATACAAGCAAGAATCCGAGGCACGCTATTAATGGGGTTATCGAATAAATTTGGACATATTCTTTTAAATACCTCTAACAAAAGTGAAGCTGCTGTTGGATACGGAACCCTTTATGGTGATATGAATGGAGGTTTATCGGTTTTAGGTGATGTGTATAAAAGCGATGTGTTTAAACTAGCTTGGTTTATGAATAAAGACAAGGAGATTATTCCTGTAAATACAATCGTAAAACCACCATCCGCAGAACTTCGACCAGATCAAAAAGATTCGGATTCTTTGCCCGATTACGACATATTAGATGCTATTTTATTCCGATATATAGAAAAAAATATGTCTTCTGACGAAATAATTGCAGATGGCTATCAATCAGAAACCGTCTTAAAAACCATTCAGATGGTAAATCGAAATGAATACAAAAGATTTCAAACACCACCTATTTTAAGAGTTTCTTCTAAGGCTTTTGGCTTTGGCCGTAAAATTCCCCTGGTAGCAAAACATTAATCTATGAGTATAAACACCTATTAAATTGCATGTTTACCAACACCATATAAATAATGATAATTTTCTGTAATCATTTTTGGATTTAATTTCATTTGTCTACTTTTGAAGTGTTTTAAAACATGAAAATTTATATTTTAATCCATATTCAGCTTTGTGTATGATTGAGAATGAAAAGAAGTCGAGAGATACAATTTGTGGAGAGATAATAAACAATTCGAACTCCGTGTTTAATGTTCTTACTCCGCAAGAGAAGGAGGAGTTAAAATCAAATATAACCTGTTCTTTTTTCAAGAAGGGGGAATATATTTATAAGGAGGGAGAAAGACCTATTGGGCTTATTTGTTTATCCGATGGAAAGGTTAAAATATTTAAAGAAGGTGTAGGTGGACGTGAACAAATTGTAAGAATGGCAAAACCAATTGGTTTTATTGGTTATAGAGCGCTATTTGCAGAAGAAAACAATATCGCATCAGCTGTTGCAATAGAGGATTCTATCACATGTACCGTAAGCTATGATTTAATTTTAAAACTGATACATTCGAATCCGGATTTAGCATTATGCATCATTCGATCGCTTTCTACTGAATTAGGTTTTTCCAATAACAGAACCATAACTCTTACTCAGAAGCATATTCGAGGCAGATTAGCAGAATCATTACTCTTTTTACGAGACACTTATGGATTTGAAGATGATGAAGCCACGATTAAAGTATATTTATCGCGGGAAGATATTGCAAATTTATCGAATATGACAACTTCTAATGCAATTCGCACTTTATCTACCTTTGCTAGTGAAGGAGTAATTTCAATTGATGGTCGAAAAATAAAAATTCTGGATAAAGTTAGATTAGACCGAATTAGCAAATTAGGTTAATACGATTAAAAACAATTTATAAAAAGCCATTCTTATTGAGAGTGGCTTTTTCATTTTATTATCATGATTAATTTATTCGGAACATTCCTAATTAAAAGATTTATTCCTGATAATAAACTCGTTTAACCCGACGAGAAACAGTAGTAAGCACTTCGTAAGGAATCGTATCTAATTGTTTGGCTATAAAAGATACAGGGTAATCATCACCAAAAATAATTACCTCATCTCCCTCCTTAGCAGACACAGCAGACAAATCTATCATACTCATATCCATACAGATATTTCCAATTATTGGACAAAGGTTTCCATTTACCAATACTTTACCAACTCCTTTACTTAGCCTCCGATTAAAACCATCTGCATAACCAATCGGAATAATTCCAATAATGGATTCCTTATTTAAAACACCTTTTCGTGAATACCCTACCGTTTCATCCGAAGAAATCATTTTAATTTGAGAAATTGAAGTTTTAAGTGAACTCACATTCATCAACTTATCCTGATGCATTACAGAACCAATCCCATATAATCCAATACCTAATCTCACCATTTCAAATTGCGCATCAGAAAATCTTTCAATACCTGCTGAGTTTAAGATATGTCTATCAATAGCATACTTAAAATTACTTCTGATTATTTTGCACCATTCATTAAATAGCACTATTTGTTTCTTAGTATAATCATCATGCAACTCCTCGTCAGCACCTGCCAAATGAGAAAAAACACTTCGAACATGAAAGTTGTTATTGCCTAATAAATGCTGGATTAATACCTTCAAATCTTCCAGCATAAAACCCATCCGATGCATACCTGTATCCAATTTAATATGAATTGGATAATTTTTTTCTCCGCTTCGTTTCAGTGATTTCTCAAATTCCCGAAGAATTGCAATATTATATATTTCAGGCTCCAGTCGATATTCTATCATAGTTTCAAAACTGTGCATTTCCGGATTCATTACAATGATAGGAATAGTAATGCCAGCATTTCTTAGCTCAACACCCTCATCAGCAATTGCAACAGCCAGATAATCCACTTGATGATATTGTAGTAAACTGGCAATTTCACTGGAACCACTACCATAAGAAAAAGCCTTTACCATTACCACTACCTTTGTTTTGGGCTTTAACAACGATCTATAATAATTGAGATTGTGCACCATTGCATTCAAATTCACCTCTAAAACCGTACGATGTGCTTTATGTTGTAGTGCATTAGATATTCTCTCGAAGTGAAAATTACGCGCGCCCTTAATCAGGATAATTTCATCCTTAAATTGATTACGATCTAAGTCTGACAAAAAAATATCTGTGTTTCTATAAAAAGACTTCTCTAAAGAAAACAAATCTGATTGAGCGGAAATTCCTTCACCTATGCCAATAATCCGGTTCACCATCTTTTGCTTTAATAATTTGGAAACCGCCTTGTATAGCCTTTTGTTAGTATAGCCTGTTTGATAAATATCAGATAGGATAAGTGTTTTCTTCTTATCAATTTTTTGTTGATTCATTAAATTCAATGCAATCTCTAAAGATCCTAAATCTGAATTGTAATAATCATTAATAATCGTACAGCCACCAACTCCTTCTTTTATTTCCATCCGCATTGCAACGGGTTCTAAATTCAAAAATCCCGCAGTAATCTGGTCATCATTAACTTCTAACATCAACAAAAACAACCAGCATAAAATAGCATTATCAATTGATGCTTTATCAGTAAAAGGAATAACAATCTCTTTTGTACAACTTTGAAAAACTCCTACTATAGAAGTTCGTTTATTCTCTGAAATTTCCTTTAAAATTCTCAGGTTAGCATTTTCTTTTCTTGACCAACAAACCAATCGTTTTTCAGTTTCAAATTTTTTATGCAGTCCCTGATGAACCAATTTTTCATCTGCACAATATGCAATCCAATTGCAAGAATCAAATAACTGAATTTTCTCTTCCAATTTCTGCGTATCGCTCGCAAAATTTTCACGATGAGCATCTCCAAGGTGGGTGAACAATCCGATCGAAGGCTGAATTATTTTTGCAAGATGCTGCATCTCGTTAGCTTTAGAAATTCCTGCCTCTATAATTGCCATATTCGATTCCTCCTCCATATTCCAAACAGAAAGCGGAACGCCTATTTGCGAATTATAACTTTTAGGACTCCTAACAATCGTATAATGATTGCACAGCAATTGATATAACCATTCTTTGACAATAGTTTTTCCATTACTTCCAGTTATTCCCAAAACTGGATACGAAAATCTACCTCTATGATATTGTGCCAGAGAATGAAGCGCAGTAAGCGTATTCTCAACTAATATAAAAGCAGCATCACCAAATTCTTCACCATATAAAATAGAATCCTTATTGCTCACGACAAAAGCCTTTACTCCTTTCTCATAAAGTTCGACAATATGAGAATGCCCATCGTGTCGTTCACCTTTCAAAGCAAAAAACAAAGCTTCATTAGGTATGATTAAAGATCTGCTATCAATTGACAGAGAATTAATTTTCAGATTTGGATTTCCAAGAAAGCTTCCCTCCAAAATCTGAGTTATCAATTTGACTGTATAAATATTAGCAGATTTCATTTGCTTTCTGTTGATATTTTGAGTTTTTCCTCGAAATTCTATTTCGCTGAAATATTGTTATGAATTTTCTGATAACAAGTTCTGCACAGAGGCTCATACGCATCTTTTTCGCCCAAAACTACAAGTTTGTCAGTTTCAGATAACCGATGAGAATAATTTGCAAGATTACCGCATTGCATACAAATCGCATGTACTTTTGTTACATATTCAGCTGTTGCCATTAAGCTTGGAATTGGGCCAAATGGTTTTCCTCTAAAATCCATATCCAGACCGGCTATTATAACTCGGATTCCCTGATTTGCAATCTCATTACAAACTTCGGCCAAACCATCGTCAAAGAATTGAGCTTCATCAATTCCAATCACATCAACATTACTAGCTAAAAGAAGAATATTAGAAGCAGTTTCAACTGGAGTAGAACGTATAGAATTGTCGTTATGAGACACGACCTCGTCTTCGGAATACCGAACATCGATATGAGGTTTAAATATCTCAACCTTTTGACGAGCAATTTTGGCACGATTTAACCGACGAATCAACTCTTCTGTCTTTCCAGAAAACATCGATCCAACAATTACTTCAATCCAACCTTGACGACCAGCTCTGCTAATATCATTCTCAAGAAACATATAAATTAGATTAGAATATTTTTACAATAAAACTGCAAATATGAATAGAGAGTACAAACATCTCTAATTTGCAATATTAATTTATTGTTGAAAATTTAGTTTTTCATTTTATTGATATACAAAAATAAAAAAACACTTTAAACTTACCTTGTCAATTCTATAAACTTATACACAATCCATAAAAGAGCAGATTATTAAAATTGATTAGATTTCACAAGTTATCAAAACCAAAAAAAACTCGTTTCTTTGCAATATTAAGATTTCTGAGATTAAAATTACGCGAATATCAGTTTTCATCAGCAAAACAGAATTCTTCACTTTTCGAATCAAAATATCAGGTTATGGATAATAAACTCATAATTCAACTTCTTCGAAGTAAAACAGAAGAAATTAATAGCTTATTAGAGCATTTTCAAAACCATCCTTCTGAACTATACAGTAAGATAGATCTGTTAGAAGATCGAATTAAGAGCTTGAGTAAGGATTTTAATTTTTTACAAAAAAATATTACAGAAGATTCAACAAAAAGTGAAATAAGCAATAAAAAAACGCAAGCTTTTCAGGAAAAATTTGAAATTGAAAATAGTTCTATTTCCATCGACAAAACGGATCTGCTCAAAGAACAAGAAGCCAAGAATCAAGATTTAGCACATAATCCCACATTAAATGATCAATTAAAATCAGACTGTTCTGATGATCTAAGACAGAAATTTACAACTTATCATCTAGCGGATATTCAATCGGCAATCGGAATAAATGATCGATTTTTATTTATCAGAGAAATCTTTGATAATAATGAGGAGGAATATAATTCAACAATAGCTTACCTCAATCAATCTACTAATTTAGAAACAGTCTTAAATTGGATTAATAAAGAAAAGAATTGGGATATTGAGGATCCAACAGTGAAATTATTTATTGAAATTATTAAAAGAAAATTCTAAAATGTCTAAATTATATCTTGTCCCTACACCTATTGGAAATCTGGAAGACATCACATTTCGTGCTATAAAAATATTAAAAAGTGTTGATCTGATTTTAGCTGAAGATACCAGAACATCAAGCTTTCTTTTAAAACATTACGAGATCAATAAACCATTATTATCTCATCATAAATTTAACGAACACAAGAGTTCTGAAGGTATCGTTGCCAGATTAAAAGCAGGAGAATCAATGGCATTAATATCTGATGCAGGAACTCCTGGAATTTCAGATCCTGGATTTTTTCTGGTGAAAAATTGTGTGGAACAAGGTATTGATGTGGAATGCTTACCTGGAGCTACCGCCTTTGTTCCTGCCTTAGTAAATTCAGGTTTGCCTTCAGACCGATTTTGCTTTGAAGGATTTCTTCCTCAAAAAAAAGGACGACAAAGCAAATTAAGTGAACTAGCGGAAGAATCGAGAACTATGATTTTTTACGAATCACCACATCGATTAGTAAAAACTTTACAACAATTTGCCGAAGTATTTGGAGAAAACAGGAGAGCATCCGTTTCCCGAGAATTAACAAAACTACACGAAGAAAATATGCGCGGAACTTTGCCTGAACTCATTCAGCATTTTAGTTCGAAAACAATAAAAGGTGAAATTGTAATTATTGTTGAAGGTAAAGTCATCGAAAAAAAGAAGAAGGAATATGTGAAAAAAGACAGACTGTAACAGAGAACTAATAATTTAATCTTCATGAGAAAACTTAGGACAAGAGATTGCCTTATCACCCAATTTTTTCACTTTTTGACGACGTTTTAACTTTCTAATTTCTCGAGGATTAGAATAGTTATAGTTATAAGTAAGCGAAATTTCCAAACCACCTCGATTTGAAGAAGCTGTTTGCAAATCGGATATATTAACATCATAGGAAATTAATATTTTCATCCGTTTTTTCTCATACCCAAAAACAGGGATAATATCCTTCGTAAATCGATACCACAAGCCATAGTGAAGAATTGTTCCTTTTTCGCCATATAGCATCATAAAATTTGCTCCTGTGATCCACTCATTAGCATTATTTTCGGTGATATGCATTATCTCTGGCTTGACATACAATCTAGCATTAAGCCTATTTTCCACTCCTCCATGCCAAACAAATCTTCGTTTAAGGTTATTTGTTACCTGATAAAAAGATTCGTTAGGTTGGTTAAGATGGCTAACAGCAGTACCCATAAAAAATTTAGATTTCCCACGAAAATATGTTGCCATAATACCTGCCGAGAAATCTGAGTAAAAAAGAGATTGGGTTCCTAACGGCTCACCGGTCTGATAATTTGGATCAAAGAGTTTCCCATCCCACTGATCGTCGAAAACAAGTTTATTATAATCAACAGATTTATTTACTAACTCAACTCCAACACCAAAATGTAAGAATAATGTGTTTCCTGCATTCAAACTTTTATTAAGAGAAGCAGCTAACATTACTTGAGTTGTTTTCAAACTTCCTTCACCTGCCTTGTCATTAAAAATCATCCCTCCAACCCCAAGCCATGAAGAGCTCAACAATTGAGTAGATAATTTACCATCAATAAAAACAGATTGAGAAACAAATGGAGTAGTAACACTATTCCATTGATTTCTATAATTCATACCTCCTCGTAAGTTATAATCTGAGTTTCCTGTCAATGCCGGATTTAACAATAATGGTATAGAATAAAACTGAGAAGAGTGCACACGTTGAGCTGAGACATCTATGTTTCTCAGAAATACAAGCAGAAATAAAATCAGAAAACTCTTTCTCATAAACTTTTTCAATGGAGCTCCAGTCATTGGACACTTAACCGTAAATCATAAACCCCCAAACAAAAATATAAAAATGGGTAATATTATCGTATTACCCACACATAAAATCTTATATAGAATTTAAATATTTACTCAAATTTTTTCGGTTTAAATATAATTAATCGGAATTGATTTAAATACTAAAACATCTCTCATTCATCAAATACATTAATACAGTAATGTAACATTTCCACGTTTTTGAACCGAACTACCATCCAAGAAAGTAACTTTAAGGAAATATACGTAAACATCCATATCTTGTTTTACTCCTCTATAGGTTCCATCCCAACCCACATCCTGACGATTTGATTGGAATATTTTATGACCAAGTCGGTTGTACACGATTAAGTTCATATTGGCTATATTATTACCACGAACATACAATACATCATTTTTACCATCTCCATTGGGTGAGAAACCTGAAGCTAAACCAACAAATTGATCTCCTCCCGAAATTTGAACATTGATTGTATCTCTACCCATACAGCTTTGCTGATTGGTAACTTCCACCCAATATTCACCCGCTTTATCAACATCAATCTTCTGAGTTATCGCATCTGTTGACCATCGGTAAAAGGAATCATCATTTGCAGCATCCAGTTCCACACTAGAACCTGCCTGAAGTACAACATCATCACCCAAATCAACTATTGGAGAAGGATTAACAAATAATTCTAAACAATCACCTTCTGTATTGCCAAACGGATCTGTTACATCCACGCAATATTTTCCAGATTGATCTACAAATATTCCTTTTTCTGTAGCCTCCGATGGAATCCACTTATAAATAGGTTCAGCACTAAAAGTTCTATCAATTGTTGGTTCAAGATATACTCTGTCACCTTCACAAATCTGAATATCACCACCTAAATCAACAGAGAATTTATGTCCATCTTTACGGATAACACTTACATTATCGGAATTTTCACAACCAAACTCGGTAGTAACTTTTACGGAATACACATTTTCATCACTAACTAATATAGTCTGGCTTTTTTCTCCTGTACTCCATTCATATACTTCATTATTCCCGGCATCTCCTGCATCAAGTGTTGCTGTTTCACCATCATACAAAACGATATCTTCTCCCAAATCTACAATTGGTAAAGTATGAACTGTTACATGTACTGTGTCTGTTTTTTCATTGCCATCCCCATCTCTTAACGTTACCCAATATGTTCCGGATTCTTCTACAGATAATGTTGTTTTTTTAATAGCACCATTCGACCACAAATACTTATAATCTTGAGTAATCGTAGGATTTGGATCTAAAACAACTTGATCTCCCTGGCAAATATTTTTATCCTCACCAAGATTTATAGAAAATATATCATTCACATTACTGATAATTACTGTATCAGTAGCAGAACATTTATTAGAATTAGTAACGACTACACTATATTTATTGCTAGCATCCACCTTAATACTTTGCTTATCCTCCCCGGTAGACCAATCATAGGTAGAACCATCATTTCCTGCATCCAAGGTAATTACTTCACCATCGACTAATTGATAATCGTCACCCAAATCAACTGTTGGGGTATCAAACACGGTAACCTGTACACTTGCAAAAGAAGATTTTCCAGTTTTTTTATCGGTGACTGTAACAGAATAGATTCCTGATTCAGTAACAGATAATGTCTCACCAACGGATCCATCAGACCATTTATAAGAATAGCTGCCATCAAAATCAATAATCGGAGTTAATACGGTACTATCCCCTTTACAAATAGTTATATCATTACCTAAACTAACAACAAAAGACTCAACTAGAGTAATATTAGCATAGACAGTATCACCCGCACAATCAAAAGCACTTCTTTCAATTAATTTAATTTGATAATCACCAGGAATATTTCCCCACTGTACATCAAAACTTAAATTACTATGGAAATTATCGCTTAAGCGAGTCGTATTTTCATTAAGGATGGTAGCACCTGTAGGAGCAAAAAGCTCGTAATTCTCAGCCTTCTCTATAGTTGCTGTATAAGATTGGGTAGTTCCAGCCTGAACAATAGGTTGGTAATCACCAAACTGAGTATTTGGTAATGCGAGAACATCAACTTCGAGCGTTTGTTTGTCTAAATTTTCCTCAACCGGAATCCCTGATTTTGTTTTTGCATCAACCAATAAAATTTCTGCCCGATGTGTTTTTCCTGTGGCATTAAGTATAGCTAAATCAAATTGAAATTCATCTGTATATATTTCATCAGCACCTGCTGGCATAATAGCCGGAGCTCTATCCACAGAATATTTAAATGTCCATGGTTTTGGTCCATTATACAAAACACTCACGCCGATGATTCCATTTTTATCGCCACCATTATTTTGTGCACATACATAAGGTACTTTTAAATCCTCAAACATAGCTGTAGGAGCAGCTTGATCTACACCAATCACCATGGTTAAAGCATCACCAAAACAATGTGTTATCGAATCCTCAGGATAAACCTTTACTTCATAAATACCAGCATCTACAAAAGTATAATCGCCAGATAAATTTGTTTTAGAAGCTAAGAATACGGCAGAGGTTCCTTTAGTTGTATTGGTTACAGACCAATGGTATTCGATTTTAGCAATTTTATCTACTTTAAAATTAAGCGTTGTCCCCTTAACCACATACTGCTGCGCCACAACAGCCCATCCTCCTAAAAGGATAGCTATTGCAGTAAGCAGTGTTTTATGTAGTAAGGTTCTCAACATTTATATCGCCTTTGCTTAGTTTAAAGTAATGCTTCCAGAAATAGATGGTTTAGCATGAACAGTAACTGTTCTGGTATCATTAGGTAATCCGGTAATTGCACCTGTACCAGTATCAACTGTTACAGTTGCTCCATCGCTTGTTGTTGCACTAGTCAAAACAACACTAACAATTATATCTGAACCTGTTGTATTCTCAAAATCACTTAGAGATAACAACTGCTCTGTTGTATTCACAGTAACAGTTTGAGATGTTGTTGTTCCTGTTTCATCAGTAACATCGTAATTCAGTGTATAAGGAGCTACACCACCTGCAAATACCACTTTAAAATCGGTAGTATTGGCAGTATCACCAGTTAACAACGAACAAGTAATTATACTTTGATTGTCGTTGGCATCAGCAAACATTACTGAAGCAGCACCAACAACTTCAATTGTTGCTGTTGTAGTCTCGGAATTACAATTGTTTGCGTCTTTACCAAAAACAGTTAAAGTATAAGTGCCCTGAGTATCCCAAAGAATATTAATACTAGCTCCGGTTTCACCACTAAGATCAGTACTTGTTCCTCCTGTAACTGCCCATGTATAAGTTAAACCACCATCAGTTACGTTATAGATGTGCGTAGTATTCACAGTCACAGTTTGATCCTGGGCATTTGTCAAGCTGACAAATCCCAGAACTAAAATAATTAAAGAGAGTATTTTTTTCATATCTATATTACTTAAAAGTTAATTACTGGTTTAGCAGGTGTTGGATTCACAGTTATTACATAGTCTGCATTAGCAGCAAGTGGAGTAAATGTTACACCATTGATATCTTTCACTTGAACAATAGTAACAGTTACACTTGTAAATGCCGGACTAACAGGGTCAACAACATCCATAGTTGGAATATTAAATTTGTTATCTGTTCCAATAGTTGCTGTTTGAGTTGCACCACTATCTACTGTGTATTGTACTTCCATTCCATAATAGGTAGCAGCAGGTGCAGATCCGCCAAGGGTTATATCAAGAGTAATTTCCATACCTGCAGCGATGTTAGCATCATCCGCACAATAGGTATCTTCAGTGCTAGTATTAAACGCAACAGCATAGTCATTTGAAGCCACATCAACCTGAATTGCATACTCATTGGTACAAAGTGTCGTTGTATTAGTAGTAACTACCTTAATGTAAAAAGTCCCATTGGTATTCCATGTAATTTTTTTTTCATAATCCTGTACATCAACCAATGCAAATTCCCCACCAGTACCATCAATTACAGTACCAGCGCTATTAATCACAGTCCAAGTCCAAGATTGTTCGGCCGGATTCGGCACAGTATAAGTGTAAGATCCTCCAGCAACAACCCCTGTTTGAGTAGCGTCTGGTATTGGCACTTGTGCATATGTGTTACTCAATATTCCTATGATAAAACATAAAACGAGTAATAATTTCTGCAGCTTTTTCATATTTAAAGTTTTTAATTTGTTACAGTTATTATAGGTTTTGCTGGTAAAGCAAATATTGTTCTTTTATGAATTTCTTGACCTGTTACCACATTCAACGTACCACCATATTTATTGGTTGCACTCATTATGGTAATATGATTTATTGTATCATTATTTTCATCTTCAATAATGCCTAGTACATTAAGCATTTTGTCTGCAAAATTTACTGTTGCAGTTCGGTCTGCAGTATCACCATCTAATCGATAATTAACCGTAACCGGATATTGTGATTCTGGCAATTGAGTACCTGAATCGAACATTGCTACCATTTCTGTAGCAAACTGAGGATCTAGGTCAGCACAATCGTCTGAGGTTAGATCTTTAAACACAATGGTGGCTTCAGCACCAAACACTTCAAGTGGTATAGCTCTACGAGAAGAACAAAAATTAGTTGCTGTATTGTACTCCTCCACAATTGCGTAATATTTCCCTTCTATAAAAAAGGTAATGTCAATTTCCGCTTTTTCAAATTCTCCCCCAACAAATAAAAAGTCATCATCTCCTCCCAATCCATCATTATCCGCTAATAAAGCGTCTTTTTGATCTGCCCAGTTGTTAACCTTATAAACTTTCCATTCATAAGTATTCCCAATATGATCGGTTATAGTAAGCTTATGCGTGCTTCCAGGCAATATAACATACGGACTCTGTGCCTTAGCGGAAGCCAAAGCCATCATTGTAAAAACAATGACAATCAGAATTCTATGTAGTATACCTTTTAACAAATCTTTCTATTTTCATTTTTGAATTACCTTCCCGGATCGAAATCCGGGAAGGATTCTATATGTAAGTCAACAAACTTTACAATATTTAATCAATAGCAATTACACTAGTATTTGGTGAAGCAGTAATTACATAAGAGTCGGAAGTATTATTTCCTAAATTACCTGCACCCTCATTAGTATTTCCTGCTCCAGTTGTGATATATGCATTAGAAGCACTAAGACTTAATGTAATATCATTAGCAGGTGTAGGACCTGGTGTATTTGCAACCTCTACTTTAAATGTTACACTAGGTGTTGCAATAGGAACCGTAATTGTTGTTGCCCCAATAGTTACTCCGGCAGTTATTGTAGTTACTGTTGCGCCAGCTAATGTTGAGAAATCAAATCCCCATGCACCGGAAGTCCATGCCTGACCATCTGTTGACATAGAAACAGTACAATAACGTGTTGATTTTCCAAAGTCATTGCTAATATTATCGATAACAGCGCCACTACCATCATTACAATTAGTTAAAGCTCCACCTGATATTTGAATACCAGCATTATCAGTTGCTTTAACAAGTAAATCAACAGCTCCAGCTGAAACAGCTATCTCTAATCTTCTTAATGTGGTACAAGCTCCAGCTCCATTTGCCTCAGAAACTTCCACGAAAAAAGTTCCTTCAGTTAACCACTGAATATCTACATTATTTACATCTACACCAGCACTCGAACCAGTGAAGGAATAATCAGTACCACTAACAGCAGCTGTAGAGCCATCGCTCTTATATACAGCCCAAGTATATGTATTTCCAACATGATCTGCTAGATGCACATCACTACCATCAACATTTACTTTAAACTTATGAGTTGATCCAACCGCATGTGTAGCATCTTGAGCATAAGTTCCGAAAGCAATTAATGAAATTGCTAAAACAAATGTTATTTTAATTAATCTTTTCATGATTTATTAATCTTTTCAGAGTTTCAATTTAGTCAGTAATTATACCTGTAGTTGCAGGTACAGCTTTCACATTATAAGTAGCTACATTATTTCCAGCATTACTATCTGGCGTTCCAAGTTCATCTTTTGCATTAGAAATAGTTAAATTAATTGCAAAATCAGGGTCTTGTCCATCAACACTACCCGTATTTTTATTTGTATTGTAAACAACAGTAATTGTTTGTGATGCTGTATTAGCAGAAACGTTAATTGTTCCAGAAAGAGCAGCTACACCATTTACCAAAACACCTGTAACTTTATTTGCTGTTGTTATATCATTAACGCTAAAATCAAATGACCAAGTTTTAGCAACATCTCCACCAGACATACTAACTGTAAAGTTTCTTGTGGTTGTTCCAAAAACATCATCAGAATTATTTCCATCAGCAGAAACATCAGTCACTGGATTAGATACTGTAGCACAAGCATCAGCATCAGTTACCAGAGCAGCAAGCACATCAAATGTGTTATTGGTAACAGTTACAGAAATTGTTCTTGTTGTTGGACAACCTGCAAGAGCAGGAGCCAAATCAGTTCTTGTTTCAGCAACCTGTAGTGTAAATGTTCCCGTTGCCAACCATTGTACCTGTACGGATGTTTGATCTGTTGTACCTACAAAATTAAAATCCGTACCTGAAGTTCCATCAGGAATGGTCCAAGCTAAGGTTGTACCAGCTATACTACTTTTGGTTATAGTATAAGTATGTGTTGATCCTGTGTAAGGACTAGTTCCAGAATTTTGAGCTTGAGTATTTGTAAACATCAATACTCCAACTAAAATCATTAAAAATTTAAAAAGCGATTTCATATTGATTTATTTTATGCTATTAAAATGTAATACTTCCTGTATTTGGAACTCCGTAAATTGTAACATTAGAAGTCTCATCATCACCTGTTATAGTTAAGTTTCCGAAACTATCCTTCACATCTGAAATCTGAACTTTAAACGTTTGATCACTTCCATCAGCTGTATTAGTTAATGAAATTACTAAGTTATGAGTACCACCAGATGCTACAACATCATTTCCTGTTATTTCTGTTGTTAAACCAACCGTAGTATAATCAAATGTCCAGTCATCAGCACCATTTGTTTTAGTAAGAACAAAGGTCACATCTGTCGTTCCTGTTGATCCAGTAGCACAACTTGCTGCAGTAGCTGCATCAGCAATAACAACATCGAAGTTAGCATTAACAGTAACTGTCAAATTCTTTACAGTAGAACAATCAATACCACCATGGCTTTCAGTTTCTGTAAATGTCATATTATAAGATCCTGGCTTTTGCCAATTAATAGTTACAGAAGCTTGATCAAGAGCTCCGGCAGTAATTGCCCAATCGGTACCTTGAACGCCTGAAACTGTCCAGGCAAGGGTATTACTTCCATTTTCAGGAGTAACTGTGTAGGCATGAGTTTCACCAACACTTCTGGTATCCTGTGCCATAACACCGTAACCTAGAAGTAAGAAAAAGCAAACGCCTAAAAGTTTTGTAAAATTTGTTTTCATGTCGACTATATTTAAAAATAATTAATAATTTATTTCTGATGGATTCGGCTTATGATTCACCGAAATCGTATATGTTTTTTCATTTGAAATATTACCACTTTGATCCAATACTCTAAAGTGAATGATTGAAATTCCTTCAGGGAAATTAAATCCAGATGGATCTGAGCTTGAATTTGCTCCCGTTGCTGCAACTCCATAATTATTTGCAAAACTTGCATCAGGTAGTTGAATTCTATATTGAACTGTAAAAGTTGATGAACAATTATCTGAATACCTTGAAACCGGAAGGTCCAAACCTACAAATACTTTAATTTGAGGTATTGTAGTTTCGTCATCTGCACAATCTTCAATACTTAAATCTGTTAAATCTGCTAAAATTGGATTAGTTGTATCATCTACAATTACATTCTGTGTTTGTGTGCTGGTGTTGCCTATTGCATCTGTATATATCCAGGTTACTACTGTGGTTCCCTGAGTATTGATTGGTAAACTGGCATCATTGGTTACACTTACGGCGGAACAGTTATCGGTTGCTGTTGGTACGCTTAAACTTGTTACTTCACATTGTGCTACAACATCTGGTAAACTTGCTATATCGGCTACCGGTGCAGTA
>Ga0209013_10000467_pt1 | contig 35828 bp, 27 predicted proteins | sample Cruoilmetagenom2_FD_187291 | JGI IMG/M metagenome (GOLD analysis project Ga0209013, IMG submission 187291) | Oil polluted marine microbial communities from Coal Oil Point, Santa Barbara, California, USA - Sample 2 (SPAdes) (version 2) | ecosystem: Environmental > Aquatic > Marine > Oil seeps ...
ACGCCATGCAAGCCGGCGCCGACTTGATCACGTTCTCCACAAAGACCTCTTGCGGCATGTAATAGAGCGCATCGACGCCGAGCTCGGTCCGCACCTCCTCGGTGTCGCCGTTGAAGCGCGCGCCGATGAGCTCCTTCTGGGTCGGGGTGTTGATGCCCTGGAAGCACGAGTCGATGACCATCGGCCACAGGGTGCCGAAGAAAATCTTCTTGGCGCCGGCGGCGCGGAAGGCGCGCACGATGTGTTTCGCGTTGGTGCCACGCACGATGCTGTCATCGACCAAAAAGATATTCCGACCCTCGACCGCCTTGGCATCGACCCGGAAATCGAGCATCGCCGCCTCCTCCCGCGCCTCCTGGGTCTCCTCCATGAAGATGCGACCGCCGTAGCGGTACTTGGAGACGGGCGTCGCATACTGCAGCGCCGAATTCTCGATTTCCTTTTCGAGCTTCTGAGCAAAGGCCTCCGCGCCGGGGATCGGCGAGTGCGGGATCGGAACCACGAGGCCTATCTCCTCCACCACTTCGGGCGCCGTTTCTAAAAGATGCAGGGCCAGGGTCCGCCCCGCCCGCCAGCGATAGGAACGGATGTTGTCGCCCATCATCCGCGACTCGACGTCGGCAAAGTAGATGAGCTCGAAGGCGCACGGGCGGGGGTCCTTTTGAATCAGCACCCGTTGGTCGATCTGCAAATTGCGATCGATGAAGAGGGCTGCGCCATGCGGCACCTCCTCCTCGACCGAGAACCTGTTCTGCTCGAGAGCCAGGGTTTCGGAGGCGATCATCACGGCGTCCCGTTCCTGCCCCGTTCTGCGGCCGAGAACCATCGGCCGGAAACCGTGCGGGTCGCGAAAGGCGTAAAGCCCGCCCGGGGTCGCGACCACCGTCGAGAAAGCGCCAGTCATCCGTCGCTGCGTTTCTTCGATGGCGCGAAAGAAAATCTCCTTTTCCTCCGCGCCCGGATCCTGCCGCCGAAAGTGCTCCACCCACAGGCTGAGCACACGCAGCATGGCGTCGGCATCGCAGGACGCCGACAGCGCCTGTCCTCTCTCTTCGAGCTCGGCCTCGATCTGAGGAACGTTGGTGATGTGACCGTTGTGGGCGAGGGCGATGGCGGAGAGCGAGTCGAAGAACGGCTGCGCGTTGTTGGTGCCGCCACCGCCGTGGGTCTTGTAGCGGGTGTGGGCGATTCCCACATCTCCGAGAAGATGGCCAAGCGATTTGAAGATGTCGTCGGCAAGCCCCTCGCCCTTTTCGAGCGAGGCGTTCCGGTGCGCGGGATCGAAAACGAAAAGCCCGGCGTACGCCGGACCACGGTGCTGGAGGAAGTGTGCCCCGTTGCCGAGATCGCCGACCACCGATCTGCCGCCGTTACTGATGACCCCGACGATGCCGCACATGGGACCTCCTTCAGAGATCGACACTATAAACCAATCTCTGAGACCGCGTGAGCAGTGCCGCCGATCCTGAAATAGTGATCAGTTATCGGTGATCAGTGATCAGTTGAGGGCGGTTTCGATGCTTATACCGATCACTGATGACTGATTACTGATCACTTTCGTCTTACCGATCACTGGTCACTTTCGTCAGCCGCCTTGCCTTTCGATCTCGCCGGTCATGGGGACGAAGCGGACCGGAATCACGGATCGCTCGTCAAAACCCTCTGGGGTGCGGGTGATGACTTTCAGCTCCTGGTAGAAATCGCCCACCGGGATCACCATGTTGGCGCCGTCGGCGAGCTGGTCGAGCAGCGGATCCGGGATTCGCTCGGGCGCCGCGGTGACGATGATGCCGTCAAACGGCGCTTCCTCGGGCCAGCCGCCGTAACCATCTCCGCATCGCACCTGGACCGAATCGTAGCCAATCTCGGCAAGGGTCGCCGCCGCGTGTTCACACAGGCGCTCACGGATCTCGATCGATCGCACCTCGACCCCCATGGCCGCGAGGACGGCGGCCTGGTAACCCGACCCGGTGCCGATCTCGAGCACCTTGTCGCCCGGGCCGACCTCGAGCAGCTCGGACATCAGGGCCACGATGTAGGGCTGCGAAATGGTCTGGGAGTCACCGATCGGCAACGGCGAGTCGCCGTACGCGGCATCGCGATCGTTTTCGGGGACGAAGAGATGGCGCGGCACCGTGCTCATACTCTCGAGGACCAGGGGATTCTTGACCCCGCGGGCCTCTATCTGCTGGCTGACCATTTGTTGCCGTTGCATATTCCAGTCCGGATCGGCGGATTCCGATGCCTGCCCGCCGTTGGAGTTACAGCCGCCGATCAGGATTGCGACGACGGAGATCATGGCGGCGCACAGCAAAAAACTGACCCGGCCGTGACGCTTCATTCTCGGTCTCCACCTTTCGCCGGACCGTCCGCACAATCTCGGTCGTGCTCCTCAACCCACGCCCCGGTCGGCCGCCTCTCAAGGTGCACAGAGTCGGGCGGACCTCCCGCCTGTTCATCATGGTAGAACACTTGACGACGATTCACCATCATCATGACGCCGATCTTGCATGCAACTCCCATTCCGAAAGATCATATTAGTTTTCAGTTTTGAGTTTTTAGTTTTGAGTTACGGACGCCGTCCCCCGAGACGTTGCTGGGTTGGGGGACAACTCATAACTCATAACTCAAAACTAAGAACTTCGTTTCTTGACACCCGTGCCGGTACCGCCGACGATGGCGGCATGGAAAAGACCCACTGCCATGACGTTTCCCCGGGGCCCGATGTTGGATTGACCCGCCGCGAAGCGCTTGCCGCGGGCGCCGCTGCAGCGGTGGCCGCCGCCGTCCACTCATCGGAGGCGGCCGGCGCCGCCGGCCGCCGGCCGGTCGCCGTCGCCTCGAAGAACGGTCTCGAGGCGGTGGGCCGAGCCGTTCAGCGCATGGAGGCGGGACTTTCGCCGGTCGAGGCGGCGGTCGAAGGGGTGGCAATCGTTGAAGCCGACCCGGACGACGTTACGGTGGGCTACGGCGGCCTGCCCAACGCCGACGGCGTTGTCCAGCTCGACGCCTGTTGCATGGACGGTCCGACGATGCGGGCGGGCGCGGTCGGCGCCATTGAGGGCTTCAAGCACCCGGCGAGGGTGGCCCTCGAGGTGATGCGCCGGACGACGCGCGTGTTGCTGGTTGGCGAGGGCGCCGCCCGCTTTGCCAGTTCGCTCGGTTTCCCGACCGAAAACCTTCTCACCGAACGTTCACGCAAGATCTGGCTCTACTGGAAAGGGCAGATGTCGTCGGTCGACGACTGGATGACGACCCCGGAGCAGGTCGAGGACCCCGACGTTCAGTGGTTCATCAAAAGGTTTGGCGCCATCCGGCCGACCGGTACCATCAACCTGTGCGCGGTCAACGCCGACGGCGTCGTTGGCGGCACGACGACCACCTCGGGCCTGTTCTTCAAGATCCCCGGCAGGGTCGGCGACTCACCCCTGATCGGCGCCGGCCTCTACGTCGACGGCGAGATCGGCGCCGCCGGTTCGACCGGCCGCGGAGAATCGGTGATCCAGATTGCCGGCTCGCACACGGTCGTCGAGCTCATGCGCGCTGGGAAGTCGCCGCGCGACGCCTGTGTTGGCGCACTCGACCGTCTGGTGCGGGCCACTCGGGTGCCGTACCTCCTCGACAGCAACGGGCGGCCGACCTTTGACGTCAAGTTCTACGCCGTCAACCCACAGGGGGATTCTGGGGCCGCGGCGATCTGGGCGGGGGCTGAGTACGCGTGGTGCCGCGGCGGCAGCGAGCCCGAACTCAGGGAGTGCGCCTCCCTCTACCCCACGCCACCACCATGGCACAAGGACGCCTGACCGTCCTCTCGCGGGGACACCGAACACTGATTGAGGACGCGTCCCGACGTGAAAACGTTCAACGTTTAACGTCAAAACGTTTGAACGTCACCTCCTGGCATGGGTTTTGCTGACTCCAAGGTAGATGGCATCGAGCGCCATCGGGGAGGCGGCCATGAAACGATCCCGACAGCTTGCGGTTTTTCTTCCCTTATTGGCAGTGCTTCTCATGACGGCCGCTCCGCCGGTGGAGGCCGGAGGCTCGTTCGGGATGCACGTGGGGAGCGGCGGACTCGGCGTCTCGGTCGGTTTTGGTGACTGGGGCGTCTACACACGCTCATGGTCCGACCCGTACTGGTCCCTCAACTTTGACACAACGCTGGCTGGCTATGGCGAGTGGGTGTGGGTCGATGGATTGGGACGCGTTTGGCGCCCCTGGGTCTCCGCCGGTTGGCGGCCCTACACCTACGGCCGGTGGGTACGCACAGGCGCCGGCTGGACCTGGGTCGCCTACGAACCCTGGGGCTACGTCCCCCATCACTACGGGAGCTGGGCCTACTCGAGCTTTGGCTGGGTCTGGCAACCCGGCTATGCCTACGCCGGGGCCAGCGTCGTATGGGTCCGAGCCGGCGCCTATGTGGGATGGTATGCACGGCCCCCCCATGGTTGGAGTCACGCCGCCCATGGCTATAGGCACGGTTACCGTGATGGATACCGAAACGGATACGATCACGGTTACGGCAACGGGTATGACGACGGCTGGCAGGACGCCCGCTATGCCACCTTTGTCGGCTGGGGTGACCTCGGCAATGAGGACATCGCACATCACGCCGTGACCCACACCATGGCAATGCGAAGCCGGGTCGTCGACCACGCCTCGGCGCCAACCGTCGACGAGGTCCGGCAGAACGGCGGCCGGTCGGTGGCCGTCACCAGCCTTTCCCGGCGCACAGTCTCCATGGGCGGGCGCGAGATCACCGTGGCTCGGCCCGAGGGCGTGGCGCGCAGCATCGAGCGTCACGCCACTGATGCGGTCGGCGAAGCCCTCGCACCGGCCGCCATCAAACGCCGCCAGCCCCTCGTCCGGCCGAGAACCACCGCCACCTCGACAGCTTCATCGTCAGGCGGAACCGTCTCGGCCGCCCGCAAGCTACATTCCCGCGATCTGCGCCGGCGGCAGGAGTCTTCATCTTCGACCGCAGTCCGGCACCCCCAAACCACGGCCAGCGCCCGGATCGGTACGCCGTCGGGGTCTCGCTCCGCGGGAAGCAAATCGCGCCAATCGACCGGGCCAGAGTCCGGTCGATCCGCTCGTGCGGCCGTCTCTCACCAGAACGCGAGTCGCAGCCGGGCAGCCGAATCGCGAACCGCGGTTGCCACCCGCACCAGTAGCTCGAGGTCTACCTCAACTCACGTGCGGACCATCGACCGCCGTCGGCCGGCCACCGCAAATCGGCGGACCGGAACGGCCACTCGTCCTCCGGCAGCACCATCGAACGCGTCGGTTTCTGGCCGCAAGGATTCCAAGAGATCGAATTCAAATCACCCCCGACATCCACACGGCGCGAGAAAGCGCTGACAACCATCGTGAGGGCGGGGCGGCCGCAAGGCCGCCCCGCCCTCCCCCCTCACACGGATGCAAGGTGCACCCGCATATCCGAAATCCGGCATCGTGCTCCCGACTTCGCACTATTCACCATGCCGCAACAAGGCCAAAATTCCTGGGGGTGCGTCGGCGGAATTCAAAACTCAAAACTAAGAACTCAAAACTCTTCCTCGTGTTAGCATCCTTGGCATGACGGGAGGATCTCTCATGGAGTCGCGACCGATTCTGGCTACCATCGTCCTAACACTCGGCGCGAGCCTCGCCTCTATCTCCGCGGCGGCGGCGCAAAAAGATCTCGACCGCAGCGAAGATTTCCCCTCGGCCGAAGGGAAGCGCGTAGAGATCGATGCGGCGGATCTCGATGTGCGCGTCAACCGTGCCGACATAGATGACATCGAAGCGGACGTTCTCCTCCATATCAGTGGGGTCGGCGACGAGAAGGGGCAAAAATGGATTGACAGCCATACGCCGTCCTTCGCTGATACCGATGACAAGCTGCGGATCACGGTCGAGACCGGAAAATCCGGGTTCCTCGGTTTCGGGCACTTTTCGGCGCGCGCTCAGCTCTCCGTGCTCGCCCCCGGCGAGGTCATCCCAGATATCACAACGACCACCGGCGCCATCGAGGTACGAGGAGATTTTCCTGCCGCCGACCCCCTGCGATTTCTCACGTCCAGCGGCGATATGGAGTTGGTCGGCGCGGCCGCATCGATAAACATACGAACCGCCGAGGGAGACGCGCAGGTCGATGTCATCCGCCCGTTCTCACACTTCGTCGCCCTGACGTCGTCCGGCGATGTGCGCCTTGTTGGCGGCGCTCGGAAAGCGAAGGTCGACACAGGCTCCGGGAAGATCTCGCTCGAGAACCTCTCAGGCGGCGTCGCCATCAGCACCAGTACCGGCAAGATCACTCTCAGCTGGGACCGCCTCGATCCCGGCCAGACCATCCGAATTCGCTCGTCGACCGGCAGCGTTCGCCTGATGGTGCCGGAAGGCGTACACCCTCAGGGTACGCTGACGACTTCGACCGGGAAGATCCAGAGCGAATTTCCGGGCGACGTGGGTACGGATGGAAGCTCCCTGATCCTGCGGGGCGATGGGCCGTTGTTCGACGTCGAGACCGCATCCGGAGAGATTGAGCTCACGAGCCGTGGCGCGTGGGACTGAAGGTCGTCAGAACCTTCGCCGACTTTCGACGTTTCTAGGGGTGGAACAGAAGGAGTCTGCTGATGAAGAACATTTCTCTCGCCGCGATCGTCTTTCTGGCGTGTGCCCTTTCGGTGGACGCCGCGGGCCCGCGGACCCTGACCCACAGCGAGCCGGCAGCCGAGATCGAGGTCCTCGATTTCTCGAGCGGCATCGGAGATGTCATGATCACCGCTCGTGAAGGGATCGACAACATCGCCGTGGAGGTCCAGCTCACACCGCGACGCGGGGGGATTTTCTCATCGAAACGCCAGGCGGAGCGCGAGGTCGAGGCGGCGTCTCTCCACGCAGTCAGCCAAGGTCATCGCTTGGTGCTCAGAATCGACCCGCCGGCGGACGAGGATCGTCGCTTCGAGGAACGGTGGACCATCGAGATGCCCGCCAACATCCGGTTGACGCTGGATCACGGCGTCGGCGACGTGGTGATCCGCAACATCGCGGCAGACATCGACGTCGAATCCGGCGTTGGTGACGTTGAGATCGTGGCCCTCGACGGAAACATCGTGGTTGACCTCGGCGTCGGCACCGCCATGGTCCACGCCCAGGCCGCCGCCTACGCCACAGCCGAGGCTGCCGGAGGGGTCGGCGACGCCCGCCTGACCGTGCAGGGAAAACGGATCGAGAGCGGCGGGTTCGTCAGCCACGAGGCCAACTGGACAACAGGTGAAGGCGAGCACGACATCGAGGTGTCGGTCGGCGTAGGCGACGCCGTTATCACGCTGGAATAGGCCAGCATGAGTTCTTAGTTTTGAGTTTTTAGTTTTGAGTTGACACACCCGTATATCTGGCCGACATTTCTCACCAGTCGCCTACTACGGATAGCGGTGCGTCGCGACGGGGACACACCGTGACTCGCTTATTATCCAGACTCTCCCTGGAGTCCGACGAGCGGTAATTCAAAACTCAAAACTCAAAACTCTTCCGGCGAACTTCTTATTCCTGTTTCTCCCCTTCGAGCAACCAGCGGGCGCCGAGACGGGCGAGAAAGTAGCAGGCGACGCTGAGCAAAAGGAGCATGACGAGGCCGATAATCTGACCCTGGAAACCTTCATACCAGTGGGCGGCGGTTTCCGTGAGCACCCCGTCCTGGAGGGCAAAATCCACCCCATAACTGAGGAACCGGATCGGCGCGCCGATATCCGGGGTTCGGAGAATCGCGGTGATCACGCCAAAGATTGCGGCGCCCGCCATGAGTCCCGAGGCGATTAGCGTTCCCTGTTCGGCCCGCGCATGGCGGACCTCCTCACTACCACCGGTTCGAGCCACAATCCAGGCGACGATCGCCCCCGCGAGCACGGCCGTGTTGATCGAGATCGGCAGGTACATGCCGAGGGCAAAGGCGAGCATCGGGATCCCTGCCATCCACAGCATGACTGCGACCGCGCCGCCGAGACCGTAGAGCAACCAGGGCTGGTTGGCGGGGTTTTCCATCAACCCACGCGACACCGCGGCGATCATGTTGGCCTGCGGCGCCGGCAGGGCCTGCTCGTTCGACACCAACAGACCGGTCTCCGGATCGGTTATGAGAAAGCCATATGCGTGGTCCATGATCGGGATCACCGCTGCGACCACTAGAGCTGCGACGAACATGCCGAGAAACTTCCATCTCTGCTGGTTGCGAGGCGTGCTCCCGAGCCAGTAGCCGATCTTGAAGTCGGTGATCAGCGCCCCCGATGTTGACAATGCCGTGCACACGGCGATGCCGATGATCAGAGCGACGATCATCCCGGCGGTGCCCGCCAGACCCACCAGGATCATGCAGCCGATAGCCAGCACCACTGTGATCAGGGTCATCCCGGACACCGGGTTGACTCCCACGATGGCGATCGCCTGCGCCGCCACCGGTGTGAACAGAAAGGACAGGAAGAATCCGACAACCATTCCGACGAGACCGAACTTGAGGCTGGCGGTGAAACCGTATGCGGCCACACCACCCTGACCGGGGGTGATCATCGCAACGATGAAGAACAGGGCGCCCATGCCGAGAGTGGCCGCGAGGGTTATCAGCAGCACGTCCTTCGGCGCCATATCACGTTGCGTCCGCTCGGTGGCCTCGACATCGCTGTGCACTTCCTTGGAGAATCCCTTGAAGCCCAGAGTCACCGATGAGGCGACGATCTTCCACATGCTCAGAATGCCGATGATCCCCGAGACCGCTATTGCACCGATCCCGATCGGTTTCACGAATGCCCCGAAAATCGCGGTCGAACTCATGTCCGCGATTGCAAACGTCGTCCCGGCAAATGAGAAATCGGCGATGTTGCGACCGAAGAGGTAGATCAGCGGCACCATGACCACCATCGCCAGGACCGAACCCGCCGCGATGATCGACGCGTAGCGGATGCCGATAATGTACCCGAGGCCGAAGAGGGCCGCAATCGCGGTCAGCTGGACCTCGAGCCGGATGCCATCTCCGACCCCGCCGAGCAGAATCGAACTCGAGAGGTTGGCGTTCCACAGGTGGAGCGCCTCGATCGAGAAGTCGAACAGCGCTCCAAGCGCGAACGAGATGAGCAGGATCTTTCCCGCGCCACCCGCGGAGCTTTCGCCCGTGATCAGAATGTTGTTGATGGCGGTCGCCTCCGGGAAAGGGAGCTCGCCGTGGAGCTCCTGCACGAAGTACCTACGCAACGGAATGATGAGGACCACACCGAGGGAACCGCCGATGAAGCACGCCAGGAAGATTTGCCACCACGCGATTTCGAGCTGGTTGATGTAGAGCGCCGGCACGACGAAGGTCGCACCCGCGGCAACCACACCGGCCGCCTGGCCAACGCTCTGGACCATGACGTTTTCGAGAATTGTGCTGTTGGGGATTCGCAGCTTGCCGAAGAAAATCGCCAAGATTGCAATCGGGATCGAGGCTTCGATGGCGTTGCCCGCTCGCAGCGCCATGTACGATGCAGCGGCCGTGAAGACGACGACCATCGCCACGCCGACGCCGATCGACCACATGGTCACCTCGGGTCGAAGATCGTCCGCAGGGACGACAGGTTCGTAGACCTCTCCCGGCTCGAGCTTGAGGTATGCGTTTGACGGCAGGAGCTTCGTCTTGGCGGGTTGCGAATGTTCCATCAGGCCTCCATCCGGGAATTTCTGCGCGCGACAAAAGGTAGCACAGGCTCGGCCGGAATTTCGGATTTCGGATTTCGGATTTCGGAATTCCATCGCAACCCGGTCGAAAGATCAGACCGGGTCAGGCGTCGGATCATGTCTTGGAATTGATGACGCCATGACGGCAGCCAGCGCCCCGATGAGGTCGTCGGCATCTTCGAAAACCCGTGGTATGGGCGTCCGTCGTCCGCGCGGGGGGGTCAGCGCCCAGCTCGCCCAGCACCACACCGGCGTACCGCTCTTGAGCGCCAAGGCGATCTCGGACAGAGTGCCCGCTTCGCCGCCGATCGCCACGCATAATTTGGCGGACAGTACGTTGAACGCGTTGCGTGCGCTTCCTGCGCCGGTGAAAATCGGGATCATGACCCACGGGTTCGGGTAACCACTGTCTGCTTGTGCGTTTGGCAGGATGCCGACCGTGAGTCCACCGGCCTCGGCAGCTCCTCGGCTGGCTGCCTCCATGACCCCCGGACCGCCGCCGGTGAGAATCACCCAGCCCGCGCGGGCGGCAGCCGCTCCTACGCGTTCCGCGACGACCTTTTCTTCGGCCGAGGCGGCCGAGGCTCCGAATACGGCCAGGATGGGCAGCGGTTTTACACCGAGGTGATCATTCATGGAACCCCCGAAGGCCCATGATACCGGGAACGACACACCAGTCCGGCTACGGCTGCTCCTCAAAAAAAAGCCCGGGCCGAGACCCGGGCGTGATTCTTCAGTTGAAGAAATCCTACTGCATTGCGATCAGGGTCACGCGACGGTTCTCCGCGCGGCCGGCCTTGGTCGAGTTGTCGGCAATCGGGGAATACTCGCCGTAGGAAATGGTGTTCATCCGGAACAGCGGGATACCTGCATCATTCAGATAGCGCATCGCGTTGTCGGCACGCTTCCAGCCGAGCTTGAGGTTGTATGCCTCGCTGCCGATGTTGTCGGTATGGCCCTGGATCTCAATAAACGCGTCGCCCTTGACGGCCAGCGCGGCGGCCGCAAACTCGTCAAGCGCAGCCTTGGCTTCGTCCGAGAGCGAGGCCTTGTCGAAACCAAACCTCGCGTCGTTGTCAGTGATGGTCATCTCATACAGGAAATTGCCTTCCGCCAACACTCCGGCCTCGTCGGCGCGTGCCATCGCATCTTGAGCCAGTTGCGAAAGCTCAGCCACGTCGGTTTCGAGGGCGGCCTGCTTGGCAGACAGCTCCGAGATCGCCTTCTGGTTCGTCTCAATCGAGTCCTGGACCTCATGAATCTTGGTATTGGTGACCTGGCCGAAAGCCGAGACCTGCTCGTTGACCCACTTCTTGGTCGCACAGCCGGTCAGTCCGAAAGCCGCCACCAGAAGCACCACCAAAGCCGGGGAAAGAATCTTGCGCATCATTCACCTCCTATTAATTTACGGTTCTCACCATTGTTGATCCCAGCAAACACCGCGATACTATAACACACTCGGCAAGGCAAAGGCGCCTCTTCATGGCAATCAGACCGGCCGGCCACATCGATCACCAGGCGATGCACTCGGGAGCGTCGGGATCCACCTCCGCCGCGCATTTGACGACGCCGTCCGCCAGGCGGACCAGCACCGGGGTCTGCAGGAACCAGTCAACCCCGGCGGGCAGCTCAGCCACCCGGCACTCGAGACACGGGAAGGGCTGCAGATTTTCGGTCGGCCACCCGTCCCGCTCCGGTACGGCGATTGCCGTCGTCGGCCAGTCGAGCGGACCGCTGAAAAAGACCCCCATCAGCTGATGACAGTGCTCGCAGTCCTTTCTGTAGAAGATCACATATTGTTGACCCACCTCGAGATCCACCGGCAAGCCGATGACCCATGAGGCGATCTCGAGATCACGGAAGGGACGCCCTATCCATTCCTCATAGGTGGGAAGATAGTAGCCGTCGACAGGCAGCCGTGCCGCGCTCGCTGTTATCGTGGGGGGATCGGCGGATTGATGGGCGGGCAGCGCGAATGCCACAACAACGCTGAGCAGGCTCCACACGCCGGCAGCAACGACCCTCGAGGTCGGCAGAACCGGGCCGAGCGCCAAGCGTGGATCCCGCCGGCCGAGAAACAGCAAGCACGCTAAAAATGTGACGTCGGTCACAAGAGTGACCCAAGGGTTGATTTCGACCGCGCCAAAGCAGCCGCACGAGGCGGCGCCGAGGGCAAGATCACCCACAAGCACCGGCAGAAACGCGCCGAGCATGACGATCCCCGCCCAGCGCGCCAGCGGGGGCAGCAGAACAACGACTCCGACGACAATCAGCTCGACCGCGATCTCGAACCGCAAGACGAACATCAGGTCGATCCCGGCGCCGCCAAACCATTTGATGAGCGACGCCGGAAGATGGCTCGGGCTGAGGTCGACGAGCTTGAGCACCGCCCCCCCGAACAGCCACAGCGGCACCACAACCCGTGCCACGATCACCGCCACGGTGCCGGCTGCTCCTGCTGTCGTCACTTGATAATCAGTACTGACCGCCACGTTCGTGCGCCTCCCTCACCTCACACCTCAGTTTTGAGTTTTTAGTTTTGAGTTCCGGCCCCCCGTTCTTCTTGGGGTGGGTTGGGGATAACTCAAAACTAAAAACTAAGAACTCTCCGCTCGTTCCCGTGATCATTTGTATCCTCAATCGTACCGATGAAGAACCGTACCGTCCGTCTTTTTACAGATCGCTGACGTCGCCTCCGAGACCCGACCAGACCTCCGACTCGAGCTCATCAGCGCGAGTTCGGGTTTTGCGGAGAGCTTCATCTGCTCGCTTCAGCATCTCCGCCGCATCGGGGTCATCGGTGATATCCAGCAGATTGATGCGCACGTTCATCGCCGCCCCGAGCGCCGCGGCGCGCGCCATTCCGGCGCCCACGCCCGCGTCGGAGGCCGACGCCTCCATTCCGAGTTCGCGCGCACGAGCGCACAAATCCACGATCTCGGGGCACGCCTCCGCCACCTCGAGCGGCACCCGGGCCGCCCCGAGGGTCGCCTCGCGGACCGCGTTTCCGCGCTCCGGTCCGACCACCTTGGTCGATTCCATCAGCGCCTGGAAGGCCCAGGTGTCGGCGTCGATGGCATCCAACAGCCCCTGCTTGAGCTCTTGGGCGCGCGTCGCAATCTCCTCGAGATCTTCGCGGACATCAGAAAACGTACTCTTGGGATGGGGCAGATTTGCAACCATCGCGGCCAGTGAAGCTGCCAGGGCGCCGGCGAGAGCGGCCACCGATCCACCGCCCGGCGCCGCCGAGTCCCGGGAGGTTTCGTCCGTGAACTCCTGCACGCTCATCGAGGCCAGCGGCCGTTCAGGCGCCAAGATATCCTCGATGATCTTCTCTCCGGATTCAAAGCTCGAGACCTCGCTCAGACCGAGGGTTTGCGAAGCGGTGTGGACGAGATCGGCCAGGGGCACTCCCCGGGACCGGCCCATTCTCCCGAGATAGTGGCGACCGGCGTCGAGGATCGCTCCCTTGGGTATCAAACCGACGAGCTCGGATCCGGTCACCCTGAGTCCGCGCCGGCCCGCACTCTCCTCGCACGCGTCGAAGGCGGCGTGGACCGGCGTGACGTCGAGGTCGATCAGATTCATCGACACCTGGGCGCAGCCATACTCGGGGATGTACCAGCCGACGCCGCGCACCGCCTTGAGCATTCCCGGCTGTTGCACCTTCTTGCCGTCGGGGCCGGCAACGATGCGGCCCTTCTCGCGCACATCGAAGGCAACCCGGTTGGCCCAACGCTTGTCGGTAACGTTGAGATTGACGTTGTAGGCAACCAGGAACTTCCGGGCGCCGATCACCATGGCGCCGAACTCGGGCACAAAGCTCGCGGGCCCAAAGTCCGGTGCAAAGTCGGAATCTTCGAGCTTGCTCGGCAAGGCCTCGTACTCGCCCTGGCGGATGTCGGCCAGCGACCGCCGCTCTTCTCTGGTGGCGGCAAACTCGTAGAGGTAGACCGGGAGCTCGAGCTCCTCGCCGACCCGTTTCCCGAGGCGATTCGCGAGCTCGACGCAATCATCCATGGAGACGCCTGCCACCGGCACGAACGGGCACACGTCGACCGCGCCCATCCGGCCATGGGCGCCGTGATGGGTGCGCATATCGATGAGACCGCGCGCGGCAACCACGAGTTGGAATGCGCCCTCGAGCACCGCTTCAGGCTCACCCACGAAGGTGATGACCGTGCGATGGGTCTCCATTCCGGGATCGACGTCGAGCAACCGGACCCCGGTCACCGAGGCGGCCGCATCGGCAACCGCGTTGTAAACCTCGGGTCGTTGCCCCTCAGAAATATTCGGCACACATTCGACAATCTTCATCGACATCCTCCAGGCGACCGCATGCTATTCGTTCTTCTGCTGCTGGGCAAGGCAGGTCCCGTCTCCCCCCATTTCACCACCAAGGCACCAAGAGAGACCTTTGCCATCACCTTGCGAGACCTTTCCGGCCCAAGCAATTCTGGAACATCGCGACGACACCTTCCAAGGAGGCAACAAAACACAGAATGAAACCCTTGTGTTTCCTTGGTGCTCTTGGTGTTTTGGTGGTTCAAAACGAATCGGATTCGGTCATCGAGACAGGTTTACGACACGCCAAGTGTTTCAAGGTCGGCATCAACCATCGACTTCACAAGATCCTCGAAGCCGACACGCGGCTTCCAGCCGAGCTCGCGTCGGATCTTGGTCGAATCCGATAGAAGACGATCCACCTCAGCGGGACGAAAGTACCGGGAGTTCACCACGATGCGCTTGGTTCCCGTGGCTCGATCCCGTCCGACCTCGTCGATGCCGCTGCCGCTCCACTCCAGATCCACGTCTACCAGGCCGAATGCCTGCTCGCAGAACTCGCGCACCGAGTGCTCCTCACCGGTCCCGACCACCCAGTCGTCCGGCTCGTCGGTCTGGACGATGCGCCACATGGCGTCCACGAAATCGCCCGCAAACCCCCAGTCGCGGCGCGCCTCGAGGTTGCCGAGCGATACCCAATCCCGCGTACCCTTTGCGATCTCCGCCACCGCCCGGGTGATCTTCCGGGTCACGAAGTTCTCACCGCGCCGCGGGGATTCGTGGTTGAAGAGAATGCCGTTCGCGGCAAAGAGACCGTGCGCCTCGCGAAAGTTGACGGTCGCCCAATAGGCATAGAGCTTGGCCACAGCGTACGGCGAGCGTGGGTGGAACGGCGTGTTCTCGTTCTGCGGCACCTCGGACGCCTTGCCGAACAGCTCGGAGGATGATGCCTGATAAAACCGCGCATCGGGAACGACCTGCCGCACACCCTCGAGCAGACGTACCACGCCCAACCCCGACACGTCACCGGTGTAGGTGGGCATGGTGAAGGAGATGCCGACGTGGGATTGGGCGGCGAGGTTGTAAATCTCATCCGGCCTCACCTCGGCCAGGATCGTGGTCAGCGACTCGGTGTCGCCGAGGTCGCCGTAGTGCAGCCGCAGGCGTCGTTCGCCCAACGACGCCCTGCGGAGGTGATCGATACGACCGCGGTTAAAAGTCGAGGAGCGTCGTACCACCCCGTGAACCTCGTAACCCTTGTCGAGCAGGAGCTCCGCGAGATACGAACCGTCCTGACCGGTAATGCCGGTGATGAGGGCTTTCTTCATGGAGCGGAGGATAGCAGAGGAGATGGGAGTTTTTAGTTTTGAGTTTTTAGTTTTGAGTTACGAACGCCCCTCGGGCGCCCTGGCTCACCCCCGCCAGAGGGCGGCTGATGGCCGGGCATCGGCCACACTTCGCCGCCGCGTACGAGTTCCCATCCGACCCCCCCGTCTGCTTGGGTGGGTGGGAAAACTCAAAACTCAAAACTAAGAACTCAAAACTAGTCGATGCGGTAGTTCGGCGCTTCCTTGGTGACGACGATGTCGTGGGCGTGCGACTCCTTGAGCCCGGCGCCGGTCACTCTCACAAACTTCGCGTTCGAGTGGAGCTCAGACAGATCGGAGCAACCCGACAGACCCATTCCGGCTCGAAGACCGCCCACCAGCTGGGTCAGCTGATCGGCCAGCGGCCCCTTGTAGGGGACCATACCCTCAATGCCCTCGGGAACGAGCTTGGTCGCTTCCTCCCCTTCTTGAAAATATCGATCGCCCGAACCCTCGGCATTCTTCATGGCGCCGATCGAGCCCATGCCACGATAGGCCTTGAACGTGCGCCCCTGGTAAAGGATCTGCTCTCCCGGTGATTCCTCCACTCCGGCGAAGAGCGATCCGATCATCACCACGTCGGCCCCGGCTGCGAGCGCCTTCGTGATGTCGCCCGAAAAGCGGATGCCGCCGTCCGCAATCACCGGCACACCGTGCTCACGCGCCGCCCGGGCACAGGCCTGGACTGCCGTGATCTGGGGCATACCGGAGCCGGTCACCACCCTCGTGGTGCAGATCGAGCCCGGTCCGATGCCCACTTTGAGAGCATCGGCACCGAGATCAATGAGATCGCGCGCCGCCTCTTCGGTGGCGATGTTGCCGACGATGAGCGGTGTATCCGGAAACTTCGCCTTGATTCGCTCGGTGGCTTTCATCACGCCGCGTGAGTGGGCGTGGGAGCTGTCGAGGCAAAACACATCCACATAACGCTCAATTAGAGCCGCGCAGCGTTCCTCGAGATCACCGGTGACCCCAATCCCGGCGCCGACCCGCAGCCGGCCGAGCTCGTCCTTGCAGGCGTCGGGGTAGTCGTGGGCCTTTTTGATGTCCTTGACCGTAATCAGCCCTTTGAGATTGCCCTCGTCGTCAACCACCAGCAACTTCTCGATGCGATTCTTGTGAAGAAGGGTCTTGGCCTCATCGAGGGTGGTACCGACGGGCGCCGTGACTAGATTCTCCTTGGTCATGAAATCGGTAATCGGTTTTTCGAACTCGGTGCAAAACCGGAGGTCGCGGTTGGTCAGGATGCCCTTGAGCTGACCGCGGGCATCGACCACCGGCAGGCCCGAGATCCGGTATCTCGCCATGAAATCGAGAGCCTCGCGAACCGACTGCTCGGGATGGACGGTAACCGGATCGACGATCATGCCCGATTCCGAACGCTTGACCTTGTCGACCTCCTCGGCCTGACGCTCGATGGACATGTTCTTGTGGATGATCCCGAGACCTCCGAACTGTGCCATGGCGATGCCCATGTTGGCCTCGGTGACCGTGTCCATGGCCGCGGACACGATGGGCAGATCGAGCGTCACACCACCCCGCGTCAACTTCGTCGACACATTGACGTCGTTTGGGTGGACTTCCGACCGCCACGGCACCAGAAGAACATCATCAAACGTCAGACCGACCGGGATCTCTCGGTTCATCTCCTACCCCTTGGCCGCGGTCGCCGCACCATGGCACCGCTTGTACTTCTTTCCCGATCCGCACGGGCAGGGATCGTTGCGCCCGACTTTCGGCTGGCTGCGGCGGACCGTGACCGGCCTGGCGTCGGGCGCGGCAACCGGCATGTTTGCGGCCCGTTCCTGCTGGGCGTGGGACTTTGCAAGTCCCTCCGCCTCCGGGTGCGACAGCGTCGTACGGACGCCACGCCTCGTGAGCTGCATGTCCTCCACGGGCTCGGCGTGGAAGAGAAACTTGACCACGTGGTCCTCGATCCGCTCCCACATTTCCTCGAAGAGAGCAAAGGACTCCCGCTTGTACTCCACCAGCGGATTCCGCTGTCCATAGGCTCGGAGACCGATGCCCTCACGCAGGTGGTCGAGCGCCAACAGGTGGTCCTTCCACTGACGGTCGACGGTATCGAGGAGCAGGAACTTCTCGAGCTTTGTGAGCTCCTCCTCGCCGAACTTCTCGGCCCGCGCCTGGTAGTGCGATGCAGCGCCCTCTGAGAGCACTGTCTCGAGCTGCGGTCGATTGACCGTTTCCCAGTCCACACCGAGGTCGGTCATGGTCAGGCCGAAGTACGTCCGGTACTCCTTTTCCAGGGTGTCGGTGTCCCAGTCGCCCGGGTCGGCTTCCTCCGGACAGTACTCGTGGAGCAGGGACTCGATGATCTCATCCACCACGCGGAGGATATAGTCGCGTCCCTCGAGCCCCTCGAGGATCCGGCGCCGCAGCCGATACACCGCCTCGCGCTGTTTGTTCATGACGTCGTCGTACTCGAGGAGGTGTTTGCGGATCTCGAAGTTGCGGCCCTCGACCTGGGTCTGCGCCCTTTCGATGGATTTCGAGACCATCTTCGACTCGATGGGAACGTCTTCCTCCATGCCCAGCCGGTCCATGATCTTGCGCACCCAGTCGGAGGCGAAAATACGCATGAGATCGTCTTCGAGCGAGAGGAAGAAGCGGGACGATCCCGGGTCGCCCTGGCGACCGCAGCGGCCGCGCAACTGGTTGTCGATGCGACGCGACTCGTGGCGCTCGGTGCCCAGGATGTGGAGCCCACCGGCGTCCAGCACCTGCTGTTTTTCGGCCCCACAGGCCGCTTCGTACCGGGCCAACGCCGCGGCGTACTCCTCCGGATCGGTGGCCGGGTCGGCCTCGATCGCGGTGAGCCCTTCGGGGTTGCCGCCGAGGACGATGTCGGTGCCGCGGCCGGCCATATTCGTAGCGATGGTCACCGCTCCCAGGCGGCCCGCCTGGGCGATGATGTCGGCCTCCCGTTCATGGTACTTGGCATTGAGCACAACGTGCTTGATCTTGCGCTTCTGCAGGAGCTTCGCGAGCTTTTCGGAGTTCTCGATCGAGACCGTGCCCACCAGCACCGGCTGCCCGCTTTGGTGGCACTCCTGGATTTCCTCGATCACCGCCCGGAACTTCTCCTTTTCGGTCTTGTACACGACGTCCGCGTGATCGGCGCGAATCATCGGCATATTGGTCGGGGCCACCGTGACGTCGAGACCATAGATCTTCTCGAACTCCTCCGCCTCGGTCTCGGCGGTTCCCGTCATTCCCGCCAGCTTGTCGTACATGCGGAAATAGTTCTGCAGGGTGATCGTGGCCAGGGTCTGGTTTTCCGACTGGATCTTGGCCTTTTCCTTGGCCTCAACCGCCTGGTGGAGGCCATCCGACCAGCGGCGGCCGGACATCAGGCGACCGGTGAACTCGTCGACGATGGTCACCTCGCCGTCCTTGACGATGTACTCCTTGTCCCGCTGGAAGAGGGTATGAGCGCGAAGCGCTTGATTGACGGCGTGCAGGATTTCGATGTTGGAGGGATCGTACAGGTTGTCGACGGCAAGCAATCGTTCGGCGCTCGCCATGCCCTGATCGGTGAGCGAGGCGGTCTGTGCCTTCTCATCCACCAGGTAATCTCCCGTCACCTCCTTGTTACCGTGCTTGTCCTCGATCTCCTCGCCCTTGGTCAGCCGCGGAATGATGGCATCCACCTTGTAGTACAGATCCACCGAGAGCTCGGAGGGACCGGAGATGATGAGCGGCGTCCGCGCCTCGTCGACCAGGATCGAGTCGACCTCGTCGACGATCGCGTAGACATGCTCCCTTTGGACCATGCGGTCGAGCTCGAACTTCATGTTGTCACGCAGGTAGTCGAAGCCGAACTCGTTGTTGGTCCCATAGGTGACATCGGAGGCATAGGCCTCCTTGCGCTCGGCATCATTCATCTGGTTCTGGATGCAGCCGACCGTGAGCCCCAGGAACTCGTAGATCTTACCCATCCATTCGGCATCACGGCGTGCGAGATAGTCGTTGACGGTCACCACGTGAACGCCGCGTCCCGTCAGGGCATTGAGCACCACCGGCAGAGTCGCCACCAGAGTCTTGCCCTCTCCGGTGCGCATTTCGGCGATCCGTCCCTCGTGGAGCACGACGCCGCCCATGAGCTGGACGTCGAAGTGACGCATGCCCACTGCTCGCTTGCTCGCCTCGCGGACCAGCGCAAAGACCTCTTCAAGCTCCGGATCGAGGACGCCCTGGACGAGCACGCTGCGTTCACGTGCTTCTTTTGGAAGATCGTTCGTCGCCGCCTGCACCCGATCCCTGATAGCTAGAAACCGGCCCCGCAACTCGTCGTCGTCAAGCGCCTCGATCTCGGCCTCCCGGGCGTTGATCGCCTCGACGATCGGTCTCATACGCTTGATGTCGCGTTCGTGCTTGGTGCCAAAGATGACACCGATAAGCTTTTCGAAGAAATTCATTCGCTCCACCTCGCCGGATCGCAAAATGCCGGGGCGACCCCCGGCGCAATCGCTCGATCATGGTACCGACAACAGCGTTGACGCCGGTAAGGGTCAGACTAGAGGATATGGGGAGAGTTTGCAATGGCGGAAGGGAATAGGAATTTCGGATTTCGAATTTCGGATTTCGGATTTGTCATCCCGCAACTAACAGCCGATGCCGGGATGCCTGGGTCGGTGTGGTGTCCGTGCTGACTGGACGTGCCGTCTCTGACGATTTTGGGATCGAGGAGGTTTGTTGCGAGTGGGAGTTTCTGGCCCAAACATCGTCAGAGGGTGCACTCACGGGCAATGTTGTCCCGGAGAATCGGGGTGTTCAATCCGGAAGACCCTCGCCGGAAGGGACCACTGCGCGCCAGATGGCCGCGTATCGCGGGCCGCAGCAGAGGCCCGGAGCGACAACAGCCCGCGGACGGCGGGCGGTTCGGGCACGGAGACGGAGACGAAAAACGCGCCCTGGTGGGCGCGTTTGTTGGCGTACTTGGAATCTGGAACTAGAACGCGTCGAGGATGTAATAGAGCGGGTTTTTGGAGACGCCGTTCACATGCACTTCATAGTGCAGATGCGGACCGGTGGAACGACCGGAGTTACCCAGCAAACCAATTTCCTGCCCCCGGTGCACCTCGGCGCCGGCTTCGACCAGGATCTTGTCGAGGTGCCCGTACACGGTGGTGAAACCAAAGTCGTGGGAAATCCGGACGCAACGCCCGAGCCCGCCATTACGCCCCGAAAAAACTACGATGCCATCCGCCGGCGCATGAATCGGCGTCCCGCGGCGCGCCGAAATATCGAGGCCGCGATGATATGCCAGACGCCCGGTAAACGGATCCTTTCGGCGGCCAAATCCATCGGTGATGAGGCCCACCACCGGGGCAACCGTCGGCGTCGAAGAGAGCAGGTGGCTCTGCTCGGTCAATCGCCCCTCCACAAGATCGAGCTGCTTTTGCACCCACTGCCCTTGCGCGGTCAGCGCCTCGGGCGATTCCGGCAGCCGGTCGTAAGGACCACCGCTGCCCACTCGAGTCGCGGGACTTCCGACTCCCGAGAATCCTACCGCCTGCGCCTCCATCCCAGCCGCGAGCGCCAATCTCGTCGTCCGCTCCTCGAACTCGTCAAGCCGTCCCTGGACCTCGGCAATGGTTGTCTCGAGCTGTCGGTTCACTTCGACAAGCTCCGAGTTCTCGGATTTCAGTCGTTGGACTTCAACCCGTCGGTTGACCGCGGTGCCGGTGTAGGTGATGGCGATCACTGAAAGAATGAATGCGCAAGCGGCGGCGCTGATCACTGCCACCAACGCTCTCGTCGAGAACGAGAACTTGAGAAAACGTGCCTTGCTGTGGGGCACGATGATGATTGTGTTCAGCCGCCTCGGCATGTCCCCCCCTTCCATTACGAGACATGATGCGACTAGTTCGCACCTCTACCGCCCAATGATTATTCCACCCCGCGTACCGGGGTGTCAAATCCCTGTGACTCGAGTCACAGACTCAACCCGCATTATTGTCCTTCTGCTCTCCCTTGGCGGCCTTTCGCATCAGGCCGACCATTTCGTCAAGGCGTTCCTGACACGCGGCAAACACACTGCCCTTGGTCCACCGGCCTTCACGATTTCGAGTGCCGGCTGATTTCCCGGTCAGCAGTTTGATGCCGTCCTCGACGGAGTCGACCGCCCAGACGTTGAACCGACCATCCTTGACCGCAACCGCTACCTCGTTGGAAAGGTGGAGGTCGCCGATGTTGGCGGCCGGGATCACCACGCCCTGATCTCCGGTGAGACCGGCTGTCGAACAGACCCGGAAGAAGCCTTCAATTTTCTCGTTGGCCCCACCGATGGCCTGGACGTTTCCGAACTGGTCGACCGACCCGGTAACCGCAATATCCTGCCGCAAGGGGAACTCGGAAATGGCGGACAGAATGGCGTAGACCTCGGTGGAGGACGCCGAGTCACCGTCGATGCCGCCGTACGACTGCTCAAAGGTCACCGAGCAACTCATGGTCAACGGCGATTCCCCGGCAAAGGTGCCACGAAGAAATCCGGTAAGAATGCCCACACCCTTGTCGTAGGTGGGCCCCGACAGCCCCGCCTGACGTTCGACATTGATCACGCCGTCACGGCCGAGCCCCACTCGCGCCGTGATGCGCGACGGTTTGCCGAATCGATGATGGCCGAGGTCGTACACCGCGAGCCCATTCAACTGCCCGACGGCGGCGCCGGTCGTCTCGACGCGGACGACTCCCTCGCTGATGAGGTCGTGCGACCGGTCCTCACTGAGAGAGTGGCGCCGGCGACGCGCCGCGAAGGACGCGGCGACGTGGTCGCCTGAAATGAGCTCCCGGCCGTCGAGCTCTGCCTGGTATGACGATTCCCTCAGAAGGTCCGCAATATCGGAGAATCGACTCGAGAAACGTCGCCGCCAACCTCCGATCCGCACCGCCTCTTCGAGCATGGCCGCCATGCCGCTGCGGTCGAGATTGAGAAGATCTTCCTCCAAGGTGACCCTCCTCAGAACGGAGAGCAGATCCCGGGCGTGGCCGCGCGTCGCCCGCAACACGTTGTCGAAATCGGCCAGGACCTTGAAGATCTTCGAAAAGTCCGAGTCATAGCGGAAGAGAAGATCATAAATGGCGCGGCTGCCGATGATCACGACCTTGACACTGATCGGCACTGGTTCCGGTTTGAGCACCGCCGCGCCGAGAACCAGGCTCTCGAGCGACTGGATTTGCACACGATGAAACTTGAGGGCCCGCTTGAGCCCAGGCCACACCCTCGGCTCCATCAGCACATCGTCGGCATTGAGGACCAGGAACCCGCCGTTGGCGCGCAGCAGAGAGCCGGCGCGAATGCGCATGAACGAGGTCGTGGCCTCTCCCGATTGGGTCAGCGTGCGTTCGACGGTACCGAAGACGTTGGTATAGGTCGGTTCGGTCTCCATCACCACCGGTCGTCCACTCACGTCGGCGTTGTCGACCACCACGTTGACACGCCAGCGCAGGAAGCGGTCCGCCTCCATCGACGCCGCGTCTTCCTCGGAAATCATAAACACCCCGAAATTCTCCGCCAGATCGACAGCCACCTGGTCGAGATAGGGGTCGACTCGCTCGTCGTCCACAATCTTGCGAATCCGATCGACCGCCGTCTCGAACGCCGGCTGGAGTAGTTTCTTTTGCACGTCCTCCACCCGCTGCTGGACCATGCGGCGAATCTCCGCAACCTCCTGGAACACGTCCCGAAACTTCTCGGTCAACCGATCGTGGTGTTCGCGCAGGCTTTCGATCTCCTCGGACTCGAGCACTCCCTCCTTTTCGAGCTCGCCGAGCTTTTCCAACGGCGTTGGCTCCTCCTTCACTACGGGCAGGATTTCGGGACGGGTCACCATCCCCGCCTGCACCTGCACGAGCACAAAACCGGCCTCGTTCACCTCCTTTTCGAAGGTCTCGATAACCTCACGCTCCTGACGTTGTAGCGGCTCGACCGCGCGCTCGATCCGCGACCGAAACTCGCGGTCGTTGAGAATCGTGGGCAGGTTCTCGGCGAGCTCCTCGACGAGATCGTCCATCCCCCCCTTGAGCCGGCAGCCGGCGCCCGCCCGGAGAAAGATCGCGCATGGCTCCTCCGGCTTGCGGAAATTGAAGACGAAGCAAATATCGTCCGGCTTATCCTCCGACTTGGCCAGTCGTTCGACAAAGCTCTTGATCGTGGTCAGGCGGCCCGTGCCCGACAAGCCGGTTACGAATACGTTGAAGCCGATCCCACGCATCGCGAGGCCAAACGCGATAGCTTCTACCGCCCGGTCCTGGGCAACGATCGTCGATGCCGGTTTGATAGCCGTCGAGTCATTTCGCGGCAGCCAGCTCTTCGGACACCGCCAGACCAGTTCGTTCGCTCGGAGCTTTCGGATCACGAGTCCTCCTTTGCCGACAGCAGCGCCGGAAGCAGCGTGATGCCGAGCACGGCTGTCGAAAACGCTCCCAGGATTGCGGCGGCACCGACCGATCGCAAGCCGGGATAGTGGGACAACACCAGGGAGCCGAACCCTACCATCGTCGTCAGCGCGGCCACCGCGATCGCCTTGGCGGTCTCCGCCAACGCCTCGCGGTCGCCCCCCGATTCATCCCAACGGTGGAGGAGGTGGACGCCATAGTCAACCCCGATTCCGATGATCATCGTTAGAACGAAGATATTGAAGAAGTTGAGCCGCAAACCCAACCATCCCATGGCGCCGAGCATCCAGGCCATCCCCACAAAGAGCGGCAGCAGGGCGAGCAGCGCACGCAGCGGCCCGCCGAGGTCCAACCACATGAGAATGAAAACCACAATCATTCCGAGGACCGCTGCCTTGAGAGCGTCGTCCCACACGATCCTCCGCAGCTCCGCGGAGATGATGTTGGGCCCCGCCAACACCATTCCCGGGTACCTGGCTATGAGCGCCTGAAGCGCCGGTGAGGCCCCCCTCCTCCACTCGCCGACCGGCGGATAGAGATAAATGGCAGCCGAGACCTCATTGTCGCCGGCCGCCACGTAGCGGTCCACGACGCGGGCCAGCGGAGTCCTCTCGAGATCGGCGAGCGAGAGGGGATGACGTCGATCGAGGGCCGTCATGAAATGATCGATTCCATCGCTGAACGCCACCGGGTTGAGACCGTGTGATCTCAGCGCACTCTCGAAGCGACCGCGAACTCCCTCGAGGGCCGGCACGGCCTCCTCGAGACGAGCGATCAGCTCCTCCTGCACGGCGCGTGAGGGAATGATCCCGGCGATGGTGTCGACGCCGACCAGATTCTCGCCATCCACCAGCGTCTCGAGTTCGGGAAGGATCGCGCGACACCCGGCCAGCGCCTCGGTCTCGTCGGCGCCGTCACAGCGCAACACCATCGGCGAAAACCTGAGATCGAAGGCGTCCATGACCTCCTGACGGAGCTGGATCGCGCGGTTGTCTCCGGAGCGCATGTTCCGGAAGTCGTCGTCCCACTTCAATCGGCTGACGCCGAACCCAAGGACGAGGGTAATCATGGCGGCTGCGACGATCGTCAACCCAGGCCGCCGCAAGCTCGCGCGATACAGGAGATCCGAACCAAAGGAGTGCAGATGGAGCGGGCGATCGCCGCGCCCCCGCTGCTGGATGAGAGTGAGCAGCGCCGGCAGCAGCAGGAACACAGTGACGACAAGGAGGAGGATTCCAGTTCCGGTGAGGAGACCGAGCTCCCAGAGACCGGCGAAATCCGTCATCAGGAATGCATAGAAGGTGGCTGCGGTGGTGACCGCACCGAGGAGCACGCCGACCCCTGTGTGTCGCCCCATGGCATCCACCGCCTCTTCATGGGAGGCGCCGGATCGTCGCTCCTCCACGTAGCGGGCATATAGGACGATGACGAAGTCGATGCCGAGACCGATGACCAGCCCGCCGAAGGCGGAGGTCAGCGAGTTGATGCGACCGAGAACGACGGCGCCGAAGGCGAAGGTAAGCGCGATCCCGGTCACGAGGGGGAAGAACGCGTAAATCAGCGCGGCGCGACGCCTGAACGCGAGCAGGAAGAGTGCCATCACCCCGATCAAGGACGACACCAGTCCGACCACCATATCCGACGTGATGAGCCTGGCATCGTCGAGGGCCACGACGTATCCACCCGTAAACTCCACCAGCGGCGGCACGTCGCCGCCACCCTCCTCGCGCCATGCCTCCTCGGCGACTGCAACCCGTTCAGCGAGACCCGCTTTAAGCCTCCGGTCGAACTTCAGGTCCTGAGCCGGACTGATGGGTTTGGCCATCATCAGGAGAAATCGACGTCCGTCATCGATCAGACAGCCGGTTTCCGGATCCACCCTCACTCCGACTCCACCGAATCGGACCTTGGACAATATCTTCGGCAAGAGTCCGAAGGGGTCGAGACGAAGGAGATTCTTGGTGACCACGCTCTGCGGGGCCATCAGCTGGGCGCGCACTCGCACGGCCGTCTCCTCCAGCCCTTCGTCGTCGAGCCCAGCGAGCACCTCGTCAAGCTCCCCCGGATCCAAAAAGAGCGTCGCACGATCGAGCAAAGGCACCGCCGCCTCGGCCGTGCTGTCGACTCGGTACTCGACCCAGTCGACAAGATCCCAATCGCGCAGGGATGATGCCAGATCGTCGGCGAAGTCCAGGGTCGATTCCAACGGACGTTCCGGATCGAGGTGGATCACGACCAGGAGAGTGTCGACCGATCCGAACCTCGCCACCGTCTTCTTGAATCCCTCGACGACGGGATTGTTGCGGGGCACAAGTGACAGGATGTCGGTCTCTACCTCGACTCGCGTGGCGAGAAGCCCGGCCGCAACCCACGCAAGAACGGCCGCCGCCACGACCAACCGTGGGTGGCACCGGCCAAACCGAACCAGGTGGTGAGGCAGCTGCCGAGGCAGCAAGCCTCGACTCACTTCGCGTCCTCCGTCAGCACCCCACGGTTCTGCCAGAAGTACACAACCATGGAGGCGATGGTGAGCGACACCGTAATCCACAGGGCGGCCAGAGCAATGACGTTCCAGCGGTCCGAGTTGAGGCTGAAGATGAGGATCGATACGGTGATGACCTGGCTCGTCGTCTTGGCCTTACCGAGCCAATTGGCGGAGATGGCAATTCCCTGTTCCAGGGCGATGAGACGGAGGGCGGTGACTGCAAACTCCCGCCCGACGATCAGGGTCACCATCCACGCAGGCGCCTGCTGCAGCTCGACTAATGAGATAAACGCGGCGCTCATCAGCAATTTGTCGGCGATCGGGTCGAGCATCGCCCCGGTCGTCGTGACCTTCTTGGTGCGGCGAGCTATAATTCCATCAAGGGCGTCGGTCAACGCGGCCAGCAGGAAGATGCCCAGACCCCAGTACTCCTTGTCGGGCACTTCGGTTAGCAACACCACCACCAGGAGCGGCACTAGAAAAATGCGAAACAGGGTCAACGCGTTGGGTATGTTCCACACCATCGGCTCCCTTGTGGTCCGGCGCGCGCCGGGCGTCCGAGGCTGGCTCGCAGACCGGTCGACTGCAAGATCACCTCGGAGTTTCGTTGATTCTAGCCGGGAATCCGGAGAACGTCATCTGGATCTCCAACTGGCTTGCATTTCTCACCACCTCGCTTCGCGACACGATGAGAAGTTCGGTCAGGGCCCAGCAGCACCATGAGGGTCACCTCGAACTGCGCCAACCATCCCTCCAGGGAGGCGACGCAGCGCTGCAATAGCTGTCGAAAGTGGTTGTGTGACACCTGTGTCAACCGATTCAACGGCCGGGTCTACTGCGATCAACGATGCCGATGGACCGGTCGTTTCCGCGATCTTGTTCAGCGGTCGATATCCCTCGCACGACGGCCGCTGCACCCGGCCTGGGTGATGGCGGTAACGGCCGGCGCTTCGGCCCTTCTGATCGCGGCTGTTGGAATTCACGTCGCCGAGCTTGTTGAAGTGAAGCGTGGCATCGCCGATGCTCGATCGTCATCCATCGTCGATGGGATCACTCTTGCCGGCCGAATCGTCGTCGATGATGACCGCGCGCACATCGAGGCCAGCGGAGCTCCAGACAGCAGGGTTCTGGTCGTGATCGAGGGGCGACCGGTGGGAATCCTCACTCTCGACCCGGATGGGCGAGGCGAGCTGGCGATTCCCCGCCTTGCGCCAGTGGACGGCACGGTGCAGCTCGCGCCCCTCGGGCAAGGCGTCGTCGATCTCGAACAACCCCGGCTTCCCATGCCCACATCGACCGCGACGCCGACACACACGGCGACGCCAACATTCACGGCAACACCAACGCCCACCACGACCCCGACCGCCAAGCCGCGCCACACGCCGCGGCGGTCGGCGACCGCCGACTCCGGCCCGACGCCGGTTGCAGCGCCCCCGGTTCTGCAGCTGGTGCAGGATGCCGGACCCCGAATCGCCATCACCTTTGACGGCAACGGCTCCTCAAACCGAACCGATGAGCTCCTCGAGCTCCTGCACGAGCAGGATCTCCGGGTCACGTTCTTCGTCACCGGTCAGTTCATCCGCCGCTACCCGGCGATTATCCGCCACGCCATACTCGCCGGCCATGAGATCGGCAACCACACCTTTTCCCACCCCCATCTGACAACCTATGCGCAGAATAAAAAACACCAGTTGCTGCCGGGCATGACTCGCTCCCGGTTCCAGGATGAACTGAGAAAGACCGAGGAAGCGTTCACTGCGGCCACCGGACGCAGAATGCAGCCCCTGTGGCGAGCACCCTTCGGGGAGGAAAACCGTGTTCTCCGCGGCTGGGCCCTCGAGATGGGCTACCTCCATGTACGTTGGAGCTCGCTCGAGGGCGCCTCCCTCGATTCCCACGACTGGGTCGCCGACGAGCACTCCTCGCTGTATCAGAGCTCCCCCAGGATCATGGAACGCCTGCTGCGATTTCCACACCTCGGTGGCGGCATCATCCTCATGCACCTCGCGACCGAGCGCTCCGAACCGCCGTGGGCGGAGCTCCCAGTATTTCTCGAAGCGCTTGAAAAACGCGGGTTGAAACCAACCCGGGTGACGCAGCTGCTCGAAGCTTCCCCGAAATGGCGCCCGTGGCTCCGCAAGGCGCAGAAAAATCACCGCAAGATAAGCGGAGACTGATTTCGAAATTCGGAATACCGCCCACCCGTTTCGGATTTTGGATTTCGGATTTCGGATTTGACGTCCCCCAGCTTGAGTCCCAAACCGGGGAGCCTCGGTCGGCGTGGCGCTGTCGAGAATGCCGGGCGGAGTGCCGTCCTTGACGATTTTGGGAGCACGGCAATTCCTGCGAGGAGATGTTTCTGGCCCAAACATCGTCAAGGGAGGCACTCCCGGGCAATGCAGTTTCGGAGAATCGGGGTCTTCAAGCCGGAAGGCCCTCGCAGGAACGCACCATTGCGCGACCGCCAGATTGCGGCGTATCGCGGGCCGCAGCAGAAGCTCGCAGCGGCAGCGCCATGGGCGACGAAGCCGCCACGCCGACCTCGGACATCGAAGGACAGTACGAGGCCCCGCGAAACCGCAGGTTTCGCGATCGCGCCGAGATTGGGCCTCTGGGTGGGTTTCTCCGACTGGAGCGAGGAGGGATTGGCCGTCCGGCCATCCCGACGAGTGGAGGGAGGAAAATGCGGCCAGAGGTCCGGAATCGGCGCGATCCCATACAGGGGGGTGGGGCCATGGTCGAAGACCGCGGACGGCGGGCATCCGGGCAGGGGCTTGGGTCGGGTGTTATAGCCCGAGGAACTCGCGGGTGGCGACTCGGCCGGCCTCAACGAACTCGTCGAAGCGATTCCACTCGGCCCACGTCGCGCGCCCCACTCCGGGCCGGATCACATGCGTCGCCGATCTGAGTTGACGCCGGCGCAACAGCCGCGCGGTCATCATCTGGGTTCTCATCATTGTGTCGAGTACGTGATCATCCGCTGCGATTGGCGGCACGTCGAGGGAGGTATCGACCGCCACCACCGGCCATCCCTCGTTTCTGGCCGCCACCACAGGCACCTCCGCAACAACCCCACCGTCCACCAACCATCGCCCATCCAACTCGACCGCAGGTACCATTCCCGGAATCGAGCTCGACGCATCGAGGGCCGTACGAAGGGAACCCTCTCGAAGCCGTACCTCGTCCCCCGTTTCGAGATCCGTCGCCACCGCGATCAGATGCCCCGGCAGATCCGAGAACTGGACGTCTGGGATCAGGTACTCCAACGCCTGCACCAACGCCGTGTTATCCAGCACGGTGCTTCGGTTCATTGCAAATGAGATCACGACCCGGTTGCGGATGCGCCGCGCCACTTGGAACAGTGGGTGCTCTCTGGTATCGGCTCGGGGAACCCGCCTGACGGGCCTCACCGATGGGATCATGCCCTGCTCGATCGCCTCGCGCCAGAGATCGATGGCGCGCGCGGCCGACCCGTGGGCGAGATACATCCCACCGATCACCGCCCCCATGCTGGTGCCGACGATAGTCCTCACCGGGAGGTCCGCCTCGTCGAGCGCCTGCAGCACGCCGAGATGGGCGAATCCGCGGGCGCCGCCACCGCCCAACGCGAGGACCGGCGGCTTGAGCCGCCAGGTCGCCCGCAGGACGGATTGCCTCATGATTGCCACTGGAGCCCCTTCGCCGCCCTCGTCCACAACCCGATGAGGATTGCGGGCTTAGCCCACCTTCGACGTCTTCGCGGCGGTCTTCGTCCGGCTCTTCGCCGCAGGTTTTGCGCCGGTCTTCGGGCCCGATTTCCGGCCAGCCCGCGCTGCGCCCTTGGCCGGCGCTTTCTTCTTTCGCGCGGCCGCGCCCCGACTCTTCACCTGCGATCCTCGTTGAGAGACCTCGGCCAGCAGTCCCATCACCGCCTCCAGGACACCGTCCGCCACCCGAATCGATTTGTCTGAGATGTGATCCAGATCATCCGTTCTGCCACGGGGATCGATATCCGCTATTCGATCGCCCTTCTTTACGGGCACGCCGTCTCGGAGCAGACCGCGAAGCACGCCGGAGATTCGCGCTTTGACAGGGTACGAGGCATCGACCGGAACGCCCTGCCTGAAATCTTCGATGCCGTAAACCGAGACCACGGTACCGATCCGTTCGCCGCGCTCGACCTCGCCACCGATTTTCCGCTGGGTGAAGAATATACCGTCCCGAACCGCCTTCACCGCCCGCTCCCCGCTGAAACCCAATATCTGGGCGGGCGGGCTGTCCCGAACGACCTTGCCGGTGTCCTCGATCACCGCCCCAACCTCCGGGCCGCGGACCGTGTCCACGACCGCATCACAATCCTTGCGCGCTACGTATCCCGGTCCAAGAGCGATCACCACCGGCGCGATGCCCCGTTTGAGACCCCAGTTTTTGCGCAACATCGCCGCCTCAATGAAGATTTGCGGCTGCCATGTTGGGAGAATATCCTCGAGGGCGAGGGCGGCCACGGCAATATCTCCGCAGCGATTCGCCTCCTCGACCTCGTCCACGCTTTGGACAAATCGGCCGCGTACACCCTGGACCGTGGTGGTTCCGTCGAGGATCGCCTCAGAGAAACATACGTAACGGCGGATGGCTTTGGGATATCGGCGCTCGAGCATGAGTATCGCCTCGAAGCCCTGTCTGTAGAGATGGTAGGCCGTGGCCGACGCAAGTTCGCCGGCGCCCCGAATCAGCACGCGGTTTTCGCTCGGCTTCATCACTCCCCCGTCTCCAGTTTTCGCCAGCTCGATCGACTCGCGAACTTCCTCGCTCCCCAGATTCCTGGCCTGCGTTGGCACATTCTAACGTGCCCACATCGGTCTGTCACGCAGGAAAATCCAGACGGTGCCGAAGCGGGAAAACCCCACCGGGTATCGGGCGTCGCCGGCCATGAATGGCGATTGGTGAGGAATGCAGGCTATGGAGTTTCGAGCACGTGGATGTCAGGCACATTCCGATAGCGTTCGCCGTAGTCGAGACCGTAGCCGACGACAAAGAGATCTTCGATCTCGGTACCGAGAAAGGCGATCTCTACCTCGACCTGCCGTCGTGACGGCTTCGAGAGAAGAGATACCACTTGAATGGACCTTGGGTGCCGCGCTTCCAGGAGGCGAATCACATCGGTCAACGTCGTCCCCGTGTCGACAATATCCTCAACCAGGTAGACGTCCCGGTCGCGAACATCGACCGTGATGTCCTTGACGAGAACCACCGAACCCGACGACGTCGTGCTGGCGCCGTAGCTTGAAACTTGGATGAAGTCCATCTCCAACGAACGTCGGATCCGGCGCGTGAGGTCAGTGAAGAAAAACACACAGCCCTTCAGCACACCGATGAAAACAGGCGATCGGTCCTCGAGATCGGCCTCGAGCTCTGACGCCAGACGGCTGATCATGTCATCGATTTCCTCACTGCTCACGACAACGGATCCCAGCATGAGCCACCCCCGATTTGATGCGCCCTAACAAAAAGTTGTATGCTGAAGTGCTATGGATACACCCAACACGTCGGCCTCGAGCGATCGGTATACCATACTGTCCGATCGTTTTCGCTCCCTGTGGACCTTCTATCAGTTTCTCGGTGGCGTGTTCAAGCACCTGGGCGAAGGCGCCATGCCGTACACCTACGATTTCCAGGTGCTCCACCGCCAGCTCGAGGAGCTCATCCACAGGATCGGGGTCGAGAGCACAGTGGATGCAACACTCGAGCTCGACCGGTTGGAACGCGAATTCGACCGCATTCAACGCGACCTCGCCAAGATCGAGAACGGGTTCCCACCTTCGGTCATGCGGAAGTTCTTCGACCACATCAAACGCCAGGACGAAAAGGTCCTGTGCGCCCTTCTCAAGTTTTATCTTCTATCGAGATACTTTGAACATGACACCCTCGACAAGCTGGACATTCTCTTCACCCGTCTCGCCGAGACCCCGCTGGAGAACGGTCGAGTCGCCCCTCGCGACAGCGACGACCTCTTACTCATCTTCCGCCGTCTCGGCGAGTTCACCGAGCTGCCTCCGCTTCCGCCGGCCGAGGAGGCGGCTCTCGCCGATGCGGTCGGGGCGATCCGCGGTGAGTTGGAGTCGATTGACGACTACCAAAAACTGGTGAACTCGGAGGTCTATGAGAGGTATCGAAAACTCAAGCGACGGTTGGGAAAAACCGCTCTCCATCCATCGATGCTCGTCGAGATCACGACGACAAACATCGTCGCCAAGAACCAGTTCAAGGATCTGTATGAGGCGGAAGAACGAAAGGTCGTCGAAAACACCAATCGAATCTATGACATCGAGCGCTATCTCGAGCGTCATCCGGAGCTTGCCAGCCACAACCTCAAGCGCCAGATCGAGGAGTTCCGGCACATCCGCATCCGCTACGAGGCCGGATTGCGGAAGGAGAACGTCAGACGCGACGACATCACCGACATGACGCGCGCGATGCATGCGGTCCTCGCCCAGTTCGATCCCTCCTCGAAGCACGCCGCGGGCCCCGACGACATCACGGCGGGCATTCCGATCTCCGGGCTGGAGGCGCCGATCTCTTTCGATGGAACCGGCGACGAATCAACGCCGCTGGAGGAACGGAAGCAGCCCGTGGAGAACGCCGGCGGCGGCGATCGCCAACAAGTGACGGCGTTGACCGACATGCTGCCATCCGATCCACTCCTCAACGAGAGCCTCCACAAGATCATGTTCGCTCTCGAAATGGTGGTCTGGGACCGCCTGCCGGCACAGGTCGCCGATGCGCCGGAAATCCGGAACCTCAACCTGGAGCCTTGGGAGGTGGCCACATACCGCCGGCTGGCAGAGGGGAAGGTGGATAGGAGTTCCGCCGAGTGGGAGCTGGATAGGTTCTTTCTCACCAGCGCTGCCTTGCGACTCAAAATGGAGGAGGAGCGTAACGAGATCGCACGCCTCGAGTCCGGCAACAATCCGGATCGGCTCTTCGAGGTCCTCGAACGATCTGCGGAGAGCCTCGAGAGAGCTCGTGACATGGACCGCCGGTTTCAGTGGTTCATCGACGACATCGTGTTTCGCGGCGAGACCCAGCAACTCGAATCTCTGTACAGGTCCCGATTTCGCTTTCTTCATACCTACTCAGGCCTGTGGCTCGTGCACCAGCAAAGCGGCGGCCTGACCCCACTCTAGTGAGCAAGGTTCTTTTTTCAGGTGATGGATGGGTGCCTGCCGGCGCCGGACGGCGAGGGGTTGCCACCCTCATCGATATGGTCCTGTACTGTGGCCTGTGCGCCCTCCTCGCCATACCGGTGAGCCGGCAATTCGACTGGGGCGCGGCTCGAGGAGGGATCGACGACCTCGCACGAGCCATGTCGGACCACATCTGGCTGGCTCATGCCAGCGGCATCCTCGGCCTGTGGATCGCCCTGTGGTGGTGCTACTTCGTGATCGGCTGGGGCGTCCTCGGCGCGACCCCGGGGAAATGGGTCATGGGGTTGAGGATCATGGATTACCGGCAGCACTGTCCGATCGGTCCGGTGCGCGCCCTGCTGCGTCTCGCGGCGTACTGCGTCAGCGCGGTGACCCTCGAGTGGGGACATCTGCTCATTGTCCTCCGCACAGATCGCCGCGCCCTTCACGACATCCTGGCCGGCACGAGGGTCGTGAGGAAGTCGCGGCGGGCAGTTCGAACCTCGCCGGATCCTCCAACCGAAAAAGAGCCTGATGACGAAACTGAAGATGACGGAGAGGATTGAGTTCGGAATTCGGAATTCGGAATTCGGAATGCCACCCGTCCACGAAGAATTCGAATTTCGGATTTCGAAATTGCGGGCCCTCAGCTTGAATCCTCGCCGGGAAGCCTGAGTCGGCGTAGCGCTGTTGCAGAGGGCTACCCAGAATTCCACTGGTACGAGGGGCCTGAGTTTGTCGCCACGAGGATTGCTTCCAGCACCGTCGACGAACCACAATCAGTCTCCAAGGCCATTTATCACTCCTACCTCTTGGAAAGACACGGTGGGCGAAGCCCAACGTGGCTTTCCGAGGGCGGGTGGGTGGGGGGTGCTACCGGAGAAACCCGGCCAGGGAATGCTTCTTGTGGGATCGCCTGAGCTTGTTGAGGGCCCGGCTCTCGATCTGCCGTACCCGTTCTCTGGAGAGATCCATGACCTCTCCGATCTCTCGAAGAGTCTTCGGCTGATCGTCGATCAGTCCGAATCGAAGTTCGAGCACCCGGCGTTCGCGTTCCGGCAGCTCGGACAGAGCATCGCTCAACGCGCGCGAGAAGCTCTCTCTGAGCAGCAGCTCGTCGGTGTCCGGAATCCCGGTCTGCTCCAGCAGATCTCCCAACTCGGAATCGCCGTTGGCATCGACCGGTTCGTTGAGTGACAGCGAGGAGCGTGAGGCCCGAGTGAGAACGCGAACATTGTTCATGCTGATCCCGAGTTCCTCGGATAGCTCCTCGTCGGTAGGCGCCCGTCCGAACCGCTCCCCGAGCAGTGACCGGATCCTTTCCATGCGGTAAAGAGTGTTGGCCTGCTTCTGTGGGAGGCGAAACGACCCGGCATGCTCCGCCAGAGCGTGGAGAATCGCCTGCCGAATCCACCACACTGCGTAGGTGATGAACTTAACATCGCATTTCTTCTTCTTCGTGGGGTCCGAGGGGTCGGGTATCTCCTTCGTCGGATCGTACTTCTTGGCCGCCTGGATCAGACCGAGATTCCCCTCGTGGATAAGATCGAGAAACGGAACGTTGGGGTTTCGGTAGCGCTTGGCATAGGCCACGACGAACCGCAGGTTGGATTCGACCAACTCCCGCAGCGCGTCCTCATCTCCCTCGTGGATGCGCCGCGCCAGATCGATCTCACACTCGTGATCCAACGGTGGATAATGCCCAATTTCTTTGAGGTAGCGACGTAGCGTCGCCACTTCGGCATCCGGCGATGAGCCGCCGCGGCGACTCATTCCTCGTCCACAACCTTCAAGGTGGCTGTCTCGACTTTGACCAGTGAGTGATACCTCGGCAACTCACTATGCTCTTGCACGGTCCGCCGGATCACCGAGGCCAGCTTCTCGTTGTCGCGCTGGAGACGATCGATTTGCGCCTTGAGGTTGAGGATGATATCGACGCCGGCTAAGTTGACGCCCAGATCCCGGGTCAGCGTGAGGATCATTTCGAGGCGCTCACAGGAAACCTCGTCATACAGTCGCGTGTTGCCCTGCGACCGGGTCGGCCGCAGGAGCCCCTCACGCTCCCAAAGGCGCAGGGTCTGTGGGTGAACGTCGTACTTTTCCGCCACCCAGGAAATCATCCGATATCTCGGCTTGGATTTCACGATACCTCCTGACCACTGCGTGCCGACCCACACCGGCAATCATCTCGACTTCCATCGGGTCTGCTGACTCTCACTCTATCAAAAGCGAAGATCCGGAGAGAATCTCCATCACAACGGTCTCCGGACCTCCGTCTTCCAATCACCGCACGCCAAGCTGCGGGGGGAGCCAAGCTCATAGCTAACCCGCACTTCTCACCGGATGTCTACTGCGGGCGGCGAATGGCAGCCATCTGTCGTGCTTTTCGCAAATCGTGCTCCTCATCCCGCCGTCAGCAGC
>Ga0209013_10000468_pt1 | contig 35777 bp, 58 predicted proteins | sample Cruoilmetagenom2_FD_187291 | JGI IMG/M metagenome (GOLD analysis project Ga0209013, IMG submission 187291) | Oil polluted marine microbial communities from Coal Oil Point, Santa Barbara, California, USA - Sample 2 (SPAdes) (version 2) | ecosystem: Environmental > Aquatic > Marine > Oil seeps ...
GCTTCGAAGAATACACAAGACAAATTCGTGAGGGGGTGTACCCCATAAAATGAGGTGATTGAAAAATGGCAAAAGAAAGCACAACTTTCAAAGAGATAGCAATACATGAACGGATTGAGAAAGAGAAGGCGAGACTTAACCGTCAATTCACAAAGATAGAAACGAAAACAAAAAAGATTGTCGAATCGTTAATTGATAATGCAGCCTTTATGACAATCACACTTCAAGACCTCCAAGAGAACATTAAAAAGAATGGAGTTGTGAGTGAGTACCAAAATGGCGCAAATCAATACGGCACGAAAAAGTCTCCTGAAGTTGAAGTTTATAATAGCATGATTAAAAACCATGTGACGATCATGAAGCAACTGGCCGAATTACTACCAAAAGGAAAAGCGAAAACCGAAAAGGATCCATTCGACGATTTCGTAAATAACCAATAATGAAAAAGAATAAGTTAAGAGTTCAATATCCATTGGCTTATAATCCTATCATTGAATATTGGGAAAAGATTAATTCTGGTGAGGAAGTTGTTTCGAACAAGGTAAGGAGAATATACCAAAAACTTGTTGATGACATTTACGATGATTCAACAGAGTATGAATATGATTCCAAGAAAGCAAATCATGCGATTGAATTTATTGAAAACTTTTGCAGACACTCCAAAGGTAAATGGGGTGGAAAGCCGATTGATTTAGAACTTTGGCAGAAAGCCGCACTAGCCGCAACGTTCGGTTTTGTCCACAAGCTAGATAGGACTCGAAAGTATAGAGAACTTCTATTAATAGTAGGTCGTAAGAATGGCAAGTCCACTTTATCAGCTGGAATCGGATTGTATTTACAAGTAGCAGATGGCGAACCAGGTGCAGAAATCTATGCAGTCGCCACAAAAAAAGACCAAGCCAAGATTGTTTGGTTAGATGCTAAGAGAATGGTTAAAAAGTCGCCAACACTTTTAAAAAGAATTAAACCATTAGTTGCTGAGATGGTAAGCGAGTGGAACGATAGCTCATTTAGACCTTTAGGTTCTGATTCTGAAACATTAGATGGTTTGAATGTTCATGGTGCCATGATGGATGAAATTCACGCTTGGAAAGACAAGAATCTTTACGACGTTGTGGTAGATGGTTCGTCAGCTAGGGAACAACCACTAATTGTTATGATCACGACTGCAGGAACAATAAGAGAATCTGTTTACGACATGAAATACGATGAAGCAGAAATGATACTTGCCGGATTCGATGATGAAGCTGGTTATAAAGATGACCGATTCTTACCCATCATATACGAATTGGACGAACGTAAAGAATGGACAGACGAGAATATGTGGAAGAAAGCGAATCCAGGACTCGGTACTATCAAAAAAATAGATTCTTTACAGACGAAAGTTCATAAAGCAAAAAATAACTCAGCCCTTATTAAGAATTTACTTACTAAAGATTTCAATATTAGAGAAACTTCTTCTGAATCTTGGCTTTCATATGATGACATTAAAAATAAAGCAATTTTCGATATTGAAGAATTAAGAGGGTGCTACGCTGTTGGCGGAGTTGACTTATCATCAACAACTGATTTAACTTGTGCAACTTTAATAATAATGAAGTCTGGAAGTAACGAAAAATACATCATTCAAAAGTATTTTATTCCTGATGATTTAATAGAAAAGAAAGTAGCCGAAGAACGTATACCTTATGATACATGGAAAGAACGTGGTTTCGTTGTAGGAACTGATGGACATCGCGTCGATTATTCAAAAGTAACTGAATGGTTTTTACACATGGTTAATGAATACGACATAAGACCTTTATGGATTGGTTATGACTCTTGGAATAGCCAATACTGGACAATCGAAATGGAAGACAATGGTTTCAATATGTCAGAGGTACGACAAGGTGCGAAAACTATGTCACAGCCTATGAAAATTCTTGGAGCAGATTTAAAAGAGAAGAAAATTAATTACAATCAGAACCCTATACTTGAATGGTGTTTGACAAATACATCAGTTAAGACAGACGAGAACGAAAACATTCGACCAGTTAAGGGATTAAGTCAAAAAATGAGAATAGACGGTGCTGTTTCACTCGTCATTGCTTATGTAGTGTTACAAGAAAATTATCAGGACTATACGAACATGATCTAAGACGTGCAAAAGCAGGTCTATTTTTTATGCCTTGGAAAGGGGTGAGAAAATGGTAAAGGAAAAACGCAGCATATGGGATAAGCTGTTCGGAAGTTACGAAAAACCCATGTCGAACGAAGTAGGATTCCAGTTTACTGGTGGTTTTGCTCCATCTTTCTCATCCTTCGGAAAGGATCCATACGCATCTGATATTGTTCGCAGTGCAATACATTCTATTTCATCAAATGCTGCAAAGCTAAAGCCAAAACACATTCGAAGAATTGATGGAAAAATCGTACATGTAAACGGAAGTATAGAAAGACTTTTAACCACAAAGCCAAATCAATTCATGAGTGCATATGACTTGTTGTATAAAGCAGTATCACAATTGTATCTAAGAAATAATAGTTTCATATTCATTCACACAAATCCTTTTGGCGAAGTTGAAGGGTTCTATCCTGTTGACTTTGCAAGTCTAGAATTACTAGAAGCAAATGGCGACTTATATGTCCGGTTCCAGTTCCCTAACGGCAAAAAATTGACTGCTCCTTATGGGCAGTTCATTCATTTGCGAAGATTCTTTGCAAAATCAGATATGTTTGGAGAATCAAACGACGAGTCTTTGTTGCCTACGTTAGAACTCATTCATACAACAGACGAAGGGATAGCAAACGCAGTAAAATCTTCAGCTTTTTTAAGAGGACTTATTAAGTACACATCAATGCTAAAAGATGAGGACTTAAAGAAGAATCGAGATCGATTTGTTGCTGATTATATGGATGTAACTAATAACGGTGGTATTGCAGCACTTGACAGTAAGGCTGAATATCAAGAATTAAAAAACGACCCTAAAATGGTTGATTCAAAACAGATGGAATTGATTAAACAAAAAGTTTATGAGTATTTCAATATCAATACATCTATCGTGACCAGTAACTATAACGAAGATCAATGGAATGCGTTTTATGAATCTGTTTTAGAACCACTAGCAATCCAGTTTAGTCAGGAATGCACAGCCAAGCTATTTACAGACCGCGAACAAGGTCATGGAAACGAAATAATTTTCGAAGCAAATCGATTACAATACGCATCAAACACAACAAAAATAAGCATGGTTCGCGACTTAATGCCACTTGGAATTTTATCTAAAAATGAAGCTAGAGAAATATTTAACTTATCAGCAATCGAGGGTGGAGATGAGTTTATTCAAACTTTAAATGTAGTAAATGCCAAACTTGCTGATAAATATCAATTAGAAGATGACACTTCGAAAGGCGGTGAAAACAATGACAATGAAAATAAAACCTAGCCAGAAGAATAATAAGAAAAATGACAAAGAGTTTCGTTTAATGGAAATCCGATTGTCGGACATCAATCAAGATGGAAACAAAATGATTGTAGAAGGTTATGCAGTCCGATATAACGAGCCAACCACTTTATGGGAACAAGATGGCATCGAGTATAAGGAAGTAATTGAACGTGGTGCATTGGACAATGCAGATTTATCAGATGTTCCTTTCAAATACAACCACAGCGATACCGTAATGATTATGGCACGAACCCGAAATAAGACTTTGGAACTCATCAATGATGACCAAGGTCTTTTTATTCGCGCTGAATTAGCGGACACAACTTCAGGAAGTGATCTTTACAAATTAATCAAACGTGGTGACATAGACAAAATGTCTTTTGCCTTCACTGTTGAGGAAGATTCTTATAATCGCGAAACATATACGCGTTCAATACGCAAAATCAGAAAGCTGTATGATGTGGCAGCTGTTGATTTACCGGCTTATGATTCCACATCAATTAACGCTCGTAGCTTTTTCGAACTGGAGAGAGAGAAAGAGCAGATGCTGGAGAGCATTAATAAGCGTAAGCAATACGAGAAAGACAAGTTAAAACTAAAACTAATATTGGAGGAATCAGAATGAACATTGAAAAACGATTACAAGAAATTAAAGACCGCCAGTTGGAAATCCGTACACTTTTAGATGGTGAAGAAGAAGTTAATGTAGAAGATTTAACAAAAGAGGTAGAAGGCCTTAATGAAGAAAAACGATCTATTGCCGCTAAATTAGAAGTAGCCGGAAAAATTGACACTGGAGAAGTACAAGCTCGCACTTTAGAGAAACCAAAGGGGGAAGAAAAATTGGAAATCCGTACATTAAAATGGAATGAAGCAATTGAAACACAAGAGTACCGTTCAGCATGGTTAAAAGACATGATGAATATGTCTGTCACAACTGAAGAAAGAGCATTTATGGATAAAGTAAATGAAGAGTATCGTGCATTTACACACACTACTGAAAACACTTCAGTCTTGATTCCTAAAACAGTGGTTGCTGGTATTTGGGAACGCGCAGCACAAACATCAGCTTTATGGAATGATGTTAAGAAGTTCTTCGTTAACGGAAATCTTTCAATGGTAAAAGGTAATCGTGATGGAGGGTCAGATGCCGAATGGTACGAAGAGGCAGATGTTGTTGATACCAAAGAACTTGCTTTCGGAACTTTAGAATTAACGGGTTGTGAACTTGCTCGTGCAATTCAAGTGACTTGGAAGTTACGCAAAATGGCATTACCAGAATTTGAAGCTTATATCATTTCAGAAATTGGTTACAAAATGGGTAAAGGTCTTGCATATGGTGTTTATGCAGGTAAAGGTAAACCAGGTGGTGGTGATACATTTAAACCTGAACCACTAGGAATCAAAACTGCCATTGCTGCTGAAGTAAACACACCTCAAATCGTTGAGTATGCAGATACTGGAGCTACTTACGATAATGTTCGTTCATTCATGGGAGCTTTAGGTGGAGGTTATGCAACTGGAGCATCTATTTACGCTAATAACACAACTATTTGGAATGTATTAGCCGGGATTGTAGATGGTCAAGGTCGCCCAATGTTCATTTCTGATGTAGCCGTTGGTGGAGTTGGACGTCTGTTCGGCAAAGTAGTTAAAGAAGATGATGCAATTGCTGATGGTGAAATCCTTTTAGGAAATCTTTCTCAAGGCTATGTAGCAAACGTAAATGAAGATGTTACTATGTACCGCGAAGAGCACATGCGCGAACGATTAACTGATTATATGGGTTATGCCATTGTTGATGGTGCACCAATGGATAACTCAGCGTTCGTAATTTTGCAAGTTGAAGTAGTGACACCTTAATAAAAAATAGGAGGGGTATAAATGGCTAGATTTATAGTTATTAAAACCTTCCGAGACAAAGAGACCGGCCATACAATCAAAACGGCCGGTTCTTCTTATGTTTCGGATAATGAAAAATGGACAGAACAATTAATTAAAGAAGGTTATCTTAAAAGTTCGGATAAAAAGTCATCCACCATAAACAATAAACCATTAGAAAATGCAGTTGTTGAAACTGAAGTGGAAAAAGCTATCCCTAAGACCACACGAAAGAAGCCTACTACACGCAAGAAAAGTGGTGAGTAGTTATGGCGACACTCGATGACGTAAAAACTGCATTAAGAATTTCTCATACAGCATTCGATAGTGAAATTGCAGATTTAATACTTGAAGCAATCTCTGATCTAAAACTCTCAGGAGTGTCCGAATTAAAAGTAACTGACGAGAGTGATCCGTTAATTAAACGAGCAATCAAAATATATTGTAAAGCTAATTTTGGTTTTGATAATCCAGATGCTGAAAGGTTACAAGAATCATATAAGATGTTGAAACAGCATCTTTGTTTGGCTGGTGATTATAATGCTTTGGCGTGACGTAATTAATTTAATTGGTGAAACATTCACTGAAAATGGCATGGGTGACACCATATCAATACCAACTAAACGGCAAGTATTTGCAAATAAAAAATCTGTTAGACAAAGCGAATTTTATCAAGCAGCATCTAGTGGCTTACGTCCTGAACTGATGTTTGAAATTCGATATGTCGAGTACAACAATGAAGATATATTGGAGTATAACGGAAAAGAATATGCGATTATTCGTCAGTATTCAAAGAACGATGAAATTGTAGAACTTATCTGCGAAGGGGTGGTGAACAATGCCATTACCGAAATCAGTAACTAAGATAGATCGTAAAGGTGGAGTCACATTCACTTCAAATGTGGATAGAGTAAATTTCACCATTCAAGAGTTAAGTCGTGCCGCATTACGCGATACGGCAAAGTTCATCCGTAAAATTATGATCATTGAACTGAAAAAGTTACCTGGTATGAAACGAAGTAAAAGGATCTATACAAGTTCTCAATATTGGGTGAGAAAATGGGAAAAAGATTTAGTAATAGGCTTTAAACATGATTCTTGGTATGGAGCTCGTAGTGAATTAGGAACAAAGGGATCTCCTGCACGTGGAATATTGAGGAATACAGTTATGTCTAACATAGATGAGATACGAAAAATACAATCTCAATATCTAAGTGGATTATCTGACAAAAACCCATCACTTGCCGGAACATCGGAAGAAGAATACACGAGTCCAGAAGGTGAAGAACGATGATTAGACTTAGAACAAATTTAACTAACTTACTAAAATCTTATCATTCTCAAGTGCATTACCAGACAGCACCAAGTACAGCAACGTTCCCTTACATTGTTCTGAACTTTCCCAACTCATTCACAAATGAAGAACAAGAGATATTTACAATGGATGTAGACATTTGGGATAACAAAACAGACACAACAGCCTTGGAAACCCTTGCTTCTACTCTGTGGAAAGAATTACATCACTATAGTTACCTAGACGATTCAATCCAATTCAAAATATATCGAGAAAATCGAATACCTGAGCTGGATGAAACTGAGATAGGTATTCGAAGAAGAAAATTAATATTCCAGTTACGCTATTTTGATAGAACGCTATGAGATTAAAGGAGGAAAACAATGAAAACTTATTCAGGTTATACAGCTAAAACAGCAGACAATTTACTGTTGGATGCAGGCGCTTTTTTCATTAACTTCGATATTGAAGTAGATGATTTTGATTCAGCAGTAGCAGCTGACAAATTACTTGGTGCAACTCGTGGTGGCGGTAACTTCTCAGCAGTACCTGAGATGAGAACTATTGAAGTAGATGGCGTTAAAGGTGCTGCAAAAGGATTACAAGTTATTGATTCATGGGAAGTTAAAATGACCGCTAGTGTTCTTGAAGTTTCTAAAGAAGGATTAGCACGAGCATTGACAGCTAGTGAAACAGACACTACTACTAATCTTGAATATGACATCATATCGGCCAAGAATCACATTGACATCACTGATTACATTGACAACATTACTTTTGTCGGTACTAAATCAGGAACAGTTGAACCTGTCATTATTCAGATTTACAACGCTTTAAATACAACGGGTTTAACTCTTCAAACACAAGATAAAGGTGAAGCTGTTATCTCAATGGAGTTCTTAGGCCATTACGATGATTCGGATTTAGATTCACCACCATTCAAAATCTTTTATCCTAAACCAGTAGTAGCATAAAAACGAGCATCCTCTAAGGGTGCTTTTTTATTTTAATTAAATGGAGGAAATCACACATGACAGAATACAAAATGAGAGCATTAAAGACCTCGGATATTTTCAAGATGAGTAAGATCCTAAAGAAGTTAAATGTAAAAGTGGACGTGAATGATAAAACCACACAGCAACAAGTAGGTGTTCAGATGCTTCAACGTGTAGCCGAAAACTTACATCTTGCGGAAGATGAAGTAAATGCCTTTTTGGGCGAGTTGGTAAATGTGGATGCTAAAGAATTTGCTAACCTTCCAATTGAAGATACATTGAAAATCATCACACTATTTAAGGAACAAAAAGGGCTTGCAAGTTTTTTGTCTGCAGTCAAAGCCTAGATCCTTTTGAATTATACGACTTGATTTATTCTAGGTATGCTAATCCTCAGTTTGTACTGGACATGAGTGTTGATGACGGAATCCAAATGATTAATGAAATTTACTCACAAAGACGTCAAGACAAAGCGTATCAACTTTACGTTGCAGCTTATCCGAATATGACCAAAGAGAGTTATATGACGTTCGAGGAATTTTATAAACCGCAGAAGGTTAATGAAGAACCTGTGGAAGTGAAATCGTCAGAAGAAATATTGAAGGATGTAAAAGAATTAATGAACTCCCACAGTTGGAGGTGAGAATGACAAATGGAATTATTTAAGCTTTTCGGTTCTATCTTAGTTGATTCTGACGCTGCTGAAAATTCAATCTCAAAAACAGGAGATAAAGCAGATGGACTAGGCGCGAAACTTGGGAAAGGCATAGGCGTGGCTGCTAAGTTCGGGGCAGCATTAGTAGCAGGTGCAGGAGTTGCAGGAGCTGGTATGTTAGCACTTGTCAATAAAACCGCAAATGCAGCAGACGAGATTGACAAATTATCCGAAAGAACAGGTATTAACCGGGAAGAGTTACAAAGATGGAAATATGCTGCTGGTCAATCTGGTGCGGATATTGGAAAACTTGAAACAGGTATTAAAAAGCTATCTGACGTTATGGATGAAGCTGCTAACGGAAACGAAAAGGCTACTGAAGGTTTTAATAAACTCGGCATCTCAATGGATGATTTAAAGAATAAAAGCCAGGAACAAATCTTTGAAGAAACAATGAAAGCACTTGCCGACATGGAAGAAGGGGCAGAACGTAACGCATTAGGTAACGACTTATTAGGTAAATCGTACACTGAAATGTTACCACTTCTTAATGCAGGTAGTGACGGTATGCAAGCGCTAAAAGATCGCGCTGATGAATTAGGTATCGTAATGAGTGAGGATGCAGTAAAAGCCAATGTTGTCTATGGAGATACCATGGACGATTTAAAACAATCCTTTGGTGCAGTGTTCATGGAAATGTCAAATAACTTCCTTCCTGTTTTACAAAAGATGATGGACTGGGCGTTGAAAAATATGCCTACGTTCAAAGAGTATGTAAAAACAGCAATGGATGGTGCAGGAGAAGCACTGAAAGCTGTTGGCGGATACATTAAAGACAACATCATTCCATCATTCCAGGCACTATGGGATTGGATTCAACCGAACATACCTGCAATAAAGGAAACAATTTCTGTAGCGTTTGATGCAATAGAGGTCGTATTCGGTAAAGTAAAAGATGCGGTTAAATTCGTGGCTGACAACATGAATATTTTACTCCCTATTGTCATCGGTTTAACAGGTGCAGTAGTGGCTCAAATGGTAATCAATAGTCTAGTAGGTGCTTACAAAGCATGGCAGACGGCAACAAAAACGCAGACAGCTTTACAATGGTTGTTAAATATCGCATTAAATGCTAACCCACTTGGACTTGTAGCACTTGCCATTGGTGCGGTTATCGCAATAGGTATTTTATTATGGAAGAATTGGGACACGATCAAAGCTAAGACAATTGAATTGTGGTCAATGATTACTGAGAAGTTTACTGATATTAAAAATTCAGTTGTGAATAAAGTTAATGAGTTAAAAGTAGCTGCAGTTGCTAAGTTTGCTGAACTTGTGTTAGCAGGTAGAACAAGATTTATTGAGTTAAAGAATGCAATAATGAATCCGATTGAAACAGCACGAGACAAAATCAAAGGTGTTATTGAAACAATAAAAGGTTTCTTTGCAAACTTGAAATTAAAATTACCTAACATTAAAACTCCACATTTCAAATTTTCTAACTGGTCAATGAATCCTCTTGATTGGGTGAAGAAAATGCCATCAATAGGTATTGATTGGTACGCAAAAGGTGGAGTATTCAACAAACCTACATTGTTTGATACAGCGAGTGGAATAAAAGGGGTTGGTGAAGCCGGGCCAGAAGCAGTATTGCCTTTGAACGAATCTGTACTCGGAATGATTGGACAGAAGATTGCAGACACCATGAGCCAATCGAATAGTGATAATAAACCTATAATTCTACAAACATTCCTAGACCGCCGAATGATTGCCGAAGTGATTCATGATGACATGAGCCAATTAATGGGTAACAGAAACAACTTAGACTTTGCAATGAAAGGGGTGACTTGATGGACAGAATTAAATTATTCAATTATCTAGGCGAGGAAATTAATCTCGAATCGCTCGGTTTAGTTGGGTTAAAACTTGAAATCCCGTCACCTTCTTATCGTGTAAAAAGAGAAGTATTAGATGGTCGAGCAGGTGAAATAGTAGTCGAGAAAATACTAAATTCTCGTTTGTTGGTTGCCGATTTTATGGTTACATCTTCTGATTATACGGAATCATTGCAATCACGAGATCAGTTATATGAATTGATTGGAAATGAACAATTCTTATATGTTTCAGAATCTAAACAACCTTCTAAGCGTTGGAAGGTACATGCTGACGGATGGACACCTGAAAGAATTAATTCGGCTGTTAGTTTGTTCCAAGTGTCCTTATTTGCTGACAGCGGAACAAGTGAATCAATAAGTATTGTAGAGAAAACTTTCTCAACTTCTACATTTCAATTCAAGAATGAAGGTAACTTGCTAATTGATCCACGCATTCATTCAGAAACCGAAATCGAGTTCTCAGGAGCTTCATCAAACTTAATCATTCGAAATTTAACTACAAGTGACGAATGGTCTTGGATTGGTGAAACTTTGGAAACCGATATATTACTTTTGAAAGGTGTACGCTCACTAAACAACAATGCAAGCATATTCGGACAAACAAATAAAAAACTGATTACACTCTCTCCTGGTTGGAATGACTTTGAAGTAATCGGTGCTACTGGTGATTTCGAAGTAACTATTCGAAGTCGCTTTTATTTTTTATAGAAAGAGGTGATTATCTTTGCAGAATACATTTATCATTGATGCTGACATCAAGAAAGAAAATTATTACAACGAACCCAAAGTCACAGCGAACGATGATATTACATTTGTGGTCAATATAACTGATGATGGTTTGCCATTTGATTTAACAGATGTAATCACTGTTAGTCTTGCAAATACTCGTCATGATAAGCAAACAATCGTAACTACGGGTGAAAAAACAGGTTCCAATCAAGTTACCTTCGTTCTAGGAACGTCTGAGACCGCGATAAGTGGAAAGGTTAAGGCAGTTGTACAGTTATATGATGCTGACGAACGTGTTTCCACACTGTCGTTTTCATATAAAGTAGAGAAGGATCCTACTGGTGATGGTTTTGTTCCATCGGAAACTGAGCAAACATTAATTCAAACTGTATTAGGTGATGGGCCATTAATTATTGAAGAAGCTCAAACTGCTGCAGATTACGCTAACACTCAAGGAGATTACGCTTTACAAGTTGCAGTGGATAATGAAACACGATTTTTAAATGCTGTTGATACCGTCACTCTGCGTGATTCTACATATCCAAATCCAGCACATGGAGATACTGTTCGAGTCACTTCAACAGCAACAACTTATCGTTATGTAAGTGGTACAGGATGGGTAATAACAGACGTATATAACCCTACAGCAATTGATGAAGTTACCGCACAGTTGGCGGAAACAGTACAACAAATAGAAAACGCTAGTATAGATATTGAACAGTATCCAAGATTAACCCTAGAGGTAACGGATAGCCCACGTATACAAAGGGCAATAGATGATTTAGTAAATAAAAAAACTAAAATCATTACATTTCCGAAATTGCCATTCGATTTTTCTACGACCGTTACAGTTAAGACAGGAGTTAAACTTTTTGCATACGGGGCATTATTTAGAGATTTAACCACTCATAGAAAGATGTTAAATTTAGAAAGTAGTACCTCAATCTTTGGTTTAGAAATTGAGGGTGCAGGAGCAACATCAACAGATGGTGGACGAGGGATAAATATTGAAGGTACATTATCCGCATATAAAAAGGATATATTAATTGAAGACTGTTATATTCACGATGTAGGGTTTTATGGTATTTTTGCCGAATTCGCTGAAAACGTCCAAGTAAATAGATGTTGGGTTAAAAACATTGGTTATGGTGCTATTGTTGGGTTATCTGTTAAGAATATGAATGTAGATAAAGCTCTAATTAAAAATATTTCACCAGGTCAAAATACTAACTCTTACGGTGTAGGTTTTTCTAGACAACAAACATTTGGTTTAGATGTTTTCCCTAGAAGTGTAGACTGTTCTGTTACCAATACGCTAATTGAAGATGTTGTAGGTTGGGAAGGTTTAGACACTCACGCAGGTGAAAATATTAAGTTTGATAACAATACCACTCGTAATTGTAAAGTTGGTATTGCAGTTGTAGCAAGTGGATCAGATTTCGCTTCTAGAAAATGCACCATTACAAACAATACAATTTTCGGTACTGGTAGTGGCTCAGGAATTGTAGTTGCAGGTGCAGGGGCAATTCTAGGTTCGCCTGTACAACCCGCAGACGCTTGTATTGTAAGAGGCAACACTATTATTAACGGAGGTTCAATCGGAAACACAAATAATGGGGGCATAAGGATTGTTGCCACAGAAGGTATTATTGTTTCCGGAAATTCATTAAAAGATTGTTATGAAACTGGAATTTGTATAGACAATACCAACAAAGGATTTGTAATAACTGATAATGTCATTGTGGACACTCAATCAGCTTCTAGTGCGGCTAGTGCTAACATTGGAATTAGAAGCGACTACAACACAGGTGTTATTGCGAATAATACTCTGTTACTAATAAACGCTTCATTAAATACCTATGTTAGTCAGAGAGGTATATCGAGCGTGGCAGGAGCAAATAACAATATAACAATCGGACATCATTTTAATACTTCTGTAATAAAAGCTGTGGGCGCAGAAGGTCAAACTATAAAGTACGGCTCTATTGGTATTGGTGGCTCAGAAGTTTATAGTGGTTTAGGCTCACCTGAAGGGGTTATAACAGCGACCATTGGTTCGTTGTTTATTAGTAGAAACGGCAGCGCAGGAACCACGTTGTTTGTGAAGGAAAGTGGAACAGGATCTACTGGGTGGGTTGGTAAGTAATAAAGTTGCCGGAAAATAATACAAACTTATCCTAATTATGCTAAGATATTTAAATGAATATCTTATATGGCGGTGCTGGTATGAATTGGATTAAGTACGTTGTAAGCGGTGAATTTCTTTTTGCGTTTTATCTATCGGCTGGGATATTTAAAAGCGCTATAAATACAGGGTATCTTGATATTACCTTGATACTTTTATTTGCAACTGTTTTAGTGGCTATTAAACGTTCATTAAATAATCCCGTAAAATTCACCAAAATACATCTCTTAGTTGTTGGGTGTTTTTTTCTTATATTATTTTCAGCTACAGTAAGTTTATTTTATACTCCAAGTTCAGTCTACAGTATAGATAAATACGCAAGACTAATAATAATCACATCATGGTGTTTTTTGGGTCCTTTTTTATTAATAAGAAATATCAAATCTCTTCGAATTTTTTTGGTCGCTATGTTGTTAATATCAGTTATTGTTGGAATATCTTCTTTTTTTACAGATACAAATAACGGCGGTTTTGTAACAACTGCATTTGGATCAACTTATGTAATTTTAGCAAGAGTTTCTGCTATGGGTTCAATTATACTTTTGGTTTTTTCGATATTTGGAACAAAAAATATGTTTAAAAAATGGGTAGCCGTTATGTTATCTGCATTACTATTAATACCTCTTTTAGAGTCAGGTGCACGTTTACCTATTATTTTATTTTTAATTGTCATGTTGGTTATACCTTTATCCATGGTTAGAATTAAAAAGCGTGACATATTAATTGAAAAAAGTTTTGTTTTTTATATGTTTATACTTTCGATAGTTGGAACATTTGGTTTCATTTTAATTAAAAATGGAGTAGCTCAAACTTTAACAAATAGGTTAAGTGCATTATTAAATGCACAAGGCGGAGGTTCGTCTTCTAGTGGTCGTACAGAGAGATTTAGTACAGCTTGGCAAATGTCAAAAGAGAGTTATTTTTTGGGTAATGGCATTGGTAGTTTCCCGATAAAGTTTAGTGGATTAGATGTTGAGGATTATCCACATATGATTTATTTGGAATTACTTTCAGAACTCGGGATGTTAAGTTTAATTTCATTTGTAATTATCGTTTTATCAGCTGGTATAAGTTTACTTAAACAATTTAAGTTTAAAGTTAACAACACCGAACTAATGATGACATTTGCAATTACTTTGTTTTGGTTCGGTAATTCATTTGTATCAAGTTCAATAAATTCGGACAAATATTTTTATGCGTTTTTAGCGATTTCTATATTGATACCTAGGATTTATAAGTTAAATGACAGTGTTAGGATTGAAGAATAAAGATACTGTAGGAATATACGGTGCGGTAGTGAATAACAAAAAAAGAGAGCTAACGGATCACTCCGAAAGCTCTTTTTCTAATCCTTTTTTTACTAAAATCCTTATCGCTTCGTTTCTGTTTGAAAGCTTATTGTTATGCCAAAACGTTTCGATTTCATCTAAGAGGTCATTCGGAAAAGTAACTAAGACTTGAGAGTTCTTTGTTTTATCTACGGCCATCATAACACCTCCAACTAACTGATATATAAGTTATATCACTTATAGTTGACAAAATCAAACTATCATTCTATTATAAGTTATATGAGTTATATAACTATAAGGAGTGAACGGAATGATAAACGATGCAAGTCGATTACAAAGTGATTTACAAACCATTGTAACGACACTTAGCCCAGAGATTTTACAAGACACTCTTGCTTTAAGGTTGGAAGAAGTATTATATCGTTACCACATTGAACATCGTGCTTCTCAGGACTTAGAAAACGATATGGAGGACAAGCTCAAATTATTCCTATCATCAAAACGACTGGAAGGTTTGAGTGAAAAGACTTTAAAAGATTACAAGATGGAGCTCAGACTTTTCATTAAGCACACATCTAAAGCAGTGGTGATGATTCAAACACCAGACATTCGAAATTACCTAGCTTCATTGGAGAATATCCAAACTTCTACAATGGGTAAAAAACTAACCGTTTTAAAAAGCTTTTTCGGTTGGATGGTCAAAGAGGAAATACTATTGCGTGACCCAACCGCTAAAATAAAGCTGCCAAAGAAAAAGAAACGATTGCCAAAAGGATTAACGGTAGAAGAATTTGAACTTGTTCGCGAAATGTGCCAAACGAAAAGAGAACGTGCATTGATTGAAGTATTTTATTCTACTGGTTGTCGCTTGTCTGAATTATCTTCTATGAACGTTGATACGATTAATAAGCAAGAAATGAGCACAACTGTAATCGGTAAGGGTAATAAAGAGCGTAGAGTGTACTTAACGTTTACAGCTTTGTATCATCTAAGCAGTTACCTTAAAGAGCGCACAGATGATTGTGAAGCAGTATTTATCACACAAAGAAAACCTTATCGAAGAATGAGCAATAAAGCCATACAAGATGAGATTGACCACATCGAACAACGTGTCGGCTTAAAGAACAAAAAAATCACATGCCACACAATGCGTCATACTCTTGCTCAGAACATGTTGGACAATGGTGCCAAACTTGAAGAGGTTCAAAACATTTTAGGGCACGAGAATATTGGAACGACTCAAGTTTATGCACAAGTATCCGAAGAACGAAAACAGCAAGCTCACAAACGATACGCTTAGGAGGTGATGTTATGTGCTAACAGTTAAAAATTTAGCCGGACAAACTGAAGCAATAAATCAATATAATGGGTTCGAAATAAATGAAGAGTTGAATGGATCGCTAACGCTATCTGTCATCTCTTTTTTTCATGCCGATAATCCAGGGCACGATTTGATTGAGCAAGAGTCAATTGTTGAATATGAGGGTTATGAGTTTCGAGTCAAACAGTTAAAAACAAATAGCATATCTAAACAAATTTCAGCTATTTCAACTTATTATGATAATGCTGATAAAAGGAAATATGACATTTACGGTGGAACACACACTTTAGATGAATTTCTAACTTATGTACTTGCTGGTACTGGATGGACTTTCATTAACGAAGATGTAAATCAAGCGGTTTTTATTCCCGACTTTGGGAATGACAACGTAATTAAACTTGTGGATATTTTAAAAGCATCGTTTGAATGCGAAATGAAGATAGAACCTAATAAGGTAGTACGTTTTTCAACTCAATTAGGGCCTGATAACGATGCCCAATATCGTTACGGTCACAATATTAGAGCGTTGTCAGAAAATATAGATACAACTAAGTTAAAGACGTATATCGAAGGTTTTGGAGCTGATGACTTACACGTTTCTTATACATCACCAAATGAAAGTGTATTCGGCAGACGTGATGCAGAACCTGTATACGATGACCGTTTCAGTATTGCCGACTCATTACTTGAACGAATGAAACAAGACTTAATTGATTATCCAGAAACATCAATTGAATTAGACGCAATCGAATTACAAGACAAAGAAATTGGCGAGCGTGTTTGGTTGATTCATGAAAAGTTAGGGATTGAATATCAAACAAGGATTATGGCAAAACGCACACGAATTCCGAAAACGTTATCCAGTGTTGTTTTAGGGAATCGTCTTCCACAGAATTTGAGTAATTACCTAACATCTCAAAAAGTTGAGATTGACAGAAACAAAAAAGAAACTCGTTCAAAGTTTGAGCAAACGAATGAGTATATAACGCTTGAAGTAGAACGCGTGGACGAGTCAATTGCTACGCTAACCCTTGAAGCTGACGAAATACAGTTAAATGTAACTGCAATTGACGGAAGGCTAGGCACCGCGGAATCAAATATAAGCGTTCAAGCAGGACAAATTTCACAAAGAGTTTCTTATACGGATTATAACGGCTACACCGTTGCTTCTATGTTAAATCAAACAGCTTTTTCAATTGAATTAAACGCGCAAATGATTGACTTGCTAGGTATTACAAATGTCTCAAGTGCTTTATTCGTTGGAACCCAAGGAAGCATGGAAGAAAAGGGGATTTACTTTCGAGACAATGCTTCTATTTATTCCCCTAACGGAACAGGCGAGTTCCATATAGAAAACTTGGGTGGTTACACATATCTCTATAACAGTATTATTTTTGGTACACCTAGTGGCACAGGCGCAACAGTGGATTTTAGTCAAGCAAGTGTCATTGGCCTGTACCCCACGTTTGGTTAAGGAGATGGTTATATGGCAACAGCTACACCCGCCATAAATAGTTTTACAGTTTCGTCTACAAACATCGCTATAAATGTAACAGCAGGGACTGAAACGTCTCACGTTCAATGGGATCGTAGTTGGGTAGACAACGGCGGAAGTTCCAATGATTTAGAAATGCCTCTTGCTACTGGAAGTTCTTACACTCAAAACTTCACTCCACCTTCAACACCTGGAGACTACTCAGTAGCAGTTCGTGCAAGGATTGGAAGTACAGCGAGCAGTTGGGTTACTCGTAACTTTACAGTATTACCTCCAGCTGATCCTGACCCATCAGTTCAAACTTTAGCCGTAACAGGAACGGGTACAATTTCCGCAACGTGGAGCATTGCGAACGCTACTTATATGAGAAGTTCTAATTCAATGGCTGTTTATTTAAGTGGCGCGAATAATTCAACACAGCATTTTATGGGGTATTTAGGATCAAGTGAACGTTCATTTTCTAGCGCTTTATCTGGTGATGGATCTGCACTTGTTCCAGGAGCAACTTACAGACTTTGGGTTTTTGCATATGACACGGACGGGAACAGTTTCGGCGCAAATAGTTCAGCTGTATTCAGCAGACCGAGACCAAGTAATTTTAATTGGAGTAACACGAAAACATCAGGCGGTATTTACAATTTAACTTATAGCGAGTGGAACTCTTTTCTTGATCGAATTAATGAATTTAGAGCTTATAAAGGGTTATCACAATTAAGTTTTAATCGGAATCTTTCTAGTGGTGCGTTATCAGGTGTTGTTGTTCCTTCTGCACCAAGTTTTAACGCAGCGATCAATGCAATTAACACAATGTCGCCAACCACTTCAGCGCCAGTTTTTGTTTCTTCAGGTCAACAAGTAACTGCAAGCTTATTAAATGCAATTCGAACTTCACTCAATTCAATCACTTAGGAGGAATCATAAACATGACAAGAATCACAATCTACTTACACAACAGCAATACATTCTCTGCTGACATTCCGAATTATGACGCTGCTGCTCTAGCGCAATCGTTGAACGACCCTAAACTGTTAATGATTGCCGTTGGAGATGTCGTGGTTAATAAAAACACAGTGCAACTAATCCTACCAACTCCAATAGAAACAGAAACACCTATTGAATAGTGGGTGTTTTTAATTTGCAGGAGAGGGTGAGACGATGCCGAAACAAGTAGGTTCAATGCAGGAAGCGTTTGAGTCAATTAACGAACATGATGAAGTTATTAACGAAGACATCCTACCAAGGTTAAGAGAAGTTGAGAAAATCCAAGTTGAATTAAAAAAATCGCAAGAAGAGTTTACGAAAGAAATTGCATTGGTTCGGCATGCACAAAGCAGTTTGGAATTAACAGTTATGAAAGATGGAGATAGAACTCGTGCACTACTAGAGAGATTTGTAGATCACTATTTTGGTACGGATGACAAGAAGCTCGTTATGCGTGAAAAGGTCACTTTAAAGCGACTTAGCACTAAAGAAAAAATTGTGATTGGAATTGCTACTGCTTTAGGTGGTACAGGTGGGGTTCTCGCAGGAATATCAGCAATAATTCAAATGATGAAATAAGAGGAGGAAATTTAAATGACAGAAGTATTATTATTTGCAACAATTTTAGCACCGATTATTTTGGCTCTAATAGAACTAATAAAAAAAACTGCTCCGATTCCAAACAACTTTATCCCACTCATCGCATTTGCGGTGGGTATTTTTATCGGATTTGTCGCTTATCCATTTACAGAGTTGCCTGTCGATTTAAGATTATGGGCAGGCGGTTTAGCTGGTTTAGCATCCACAGGACTGTTTGAATTAGGAACAAAACGTGAAGGTACCTCAAAGGATGGTGAATAATAAATGTCAGTATCAGTTGAAACATTAATTTCGCGTTCAGAAGCTCGTATTGGCGATGTTCACCCGTCCTTAAAAGAATATGCGATTGAGCTAATTAAACGTTGCTACAAAGAAGGAATTCGTGTTCAGTTATCTTCTGGTTATCGGTCACCAATCGATCAAGCTTATATTTATGGTCAAGGACGGTCTTCCTATATATACAATGGGAAACAGTATGGTCGTATTAAAGACGCAAATGGAAATCAGTTGCCTATAATCTCTAATGCTAAACCTGGCACGTCCATCCACAATTATGGGTTAGCAATTGATTATTTTTTAGTAACTGAAGACGGGAACAATTCAATTTGGACAGTCAACGCAGACTGGAAACGAGTAGCAGCTATCGCTAAATTAATGGGATTCGAATGGGGTGGAGATTGGTCATCATTTAAAGACTATCCACACTTGCAATACACGAAAGGATTAACGCTTACTCAGATTGCTAAAGGCATGCGTCCAGCGTTCCCGAAATTACTTACTGAAGAAGTAAAGACTGCAGAAGCGAAGGAGGTGAGCACTGTGGAAGAATATCCAAAAGACGCAAAGCCATCCCCAACATTGGCAACAGAGTTTAACGAAGCTGTTGAATTAGAAATTACAGATGGAACATACCCTACTCGGCCAGCAACACGTCAAGAGGTGGCGGTCATGATATTACGTGGACTTAAAAAATAAAAGACTAAACAAAAGCCCAACCACTATATGTGGAAGGGCTTTTTTTATTTAACTAGACTTTTCTATTTTGAACTTAGCTTGTGTGAAGTTAATTGGTGCATTGTTTGGATCGTTACCTTCAAATTGGACAGCAGTTACAGTGTACTCTCCGGGTTCAAGATTACCTTCTGATAATGTTAAAGCACCTGAAGAACGCTCGCCAACTTGTTCTGTCGTGTAAAACATTTCATTGATGTAAACAAAGGTTTCTTTACTTCCATCAAACTCATCGTAATCTACACCAATTTGAATTGCTGAATCACTTTCAGATACAAACAATACAGGTACATTTCCATCTGCTGAGTCACCAGATACCATTTTAACTGTGATCATCGCACTTCCAACAGGTTCAGCATTTGAAGGAAAAGGATGTTCGCTTACCTCAGTTGGTTCTACTGTTACGGGTTCAACTTCCTCCACTTTATCCACCTCTTTCACTTCATCTTTCGGTGCAGCTTCTTCATTTCCACATGCAGCTAATAAAGCGATTAATGATAATAATAAAATCTTTTTCAAACCAACATCTCCATTCCATTTTCTTCTAGTATAGGGTTAATTACGCATAAAAAGCACATAAAGTTTCATTTATTTTTATCAATTTTAGTATCAGGACAATCTACCACATCATAGACTACATTAAATACTAACCCACTACGCACAGCTGGGCACTCACTCATTCAAGTATATCTAAGTACGAACGGCATTTTTAAATGTCCATTTACATGCAACTAAATATCTTTAATATTTATAACCACGTGGCGTTTTAACTAAGGAGGATTGAATGATGATTTTTGAAATTATATCGACTGGAATTTTTGGAGGAATTGCGTTTAAAGCGTTTCTGAAAAAAGGATCGTTATTAAATGATTCTGGAAAGATTCAAAGGATTTTCTCGTTATCCGGTCTTAATGTGAAAGATGGCAAGGAGACGTTGACAACTCAGTTGAAGAAGAAAAAGGAATATGAATGGGGAATGGAATACCGTTATAAGATACCTTATGGTAGAAGTTTCGAGGATTATGTGAAAAAGCAACATGTATTAGAAAGCGGTTTATCTAACCCTAGACAAAAGATAACAGTAGAGGATCTTAAAGCACTCAAAGATGTACCGTTAGATGCTGAGATTATCGATAATGTTAAATCTGTTTTCACTAAGAGAATGACACATAAAAAAGAAATAGAATTATCCTTTGATGGTATGCTCATTATTCGAGTGTATAACGAACCTTTACCCACGACTATCAACTGGAAAGAAGCGTACTTAAAGAAAAACACGTGGTCCGTTTTAATCGGTTCTAATCGAAACGGTGATTTTTACCACGATTTTGATAAGAGAAAACATTTAATCATAGCTGGCGCAACAGGTGGAGGTAAATCAGTCATCATGAAAGCGATTATCACAGCATTAACACTTTCTAAACCGAATGACGTAACGTTTTCATTGATTGATTTAAAGGGCGGCCCTGCATTTGCGAGGTTTAGAAATCTAAAACAAGTTATTAATTTTGGAGTCGATAATAAAGAAGCGTTGGACATTTTGAAGGATATTCAACAAAAAATGAATGAGGAATATAAAAAGATAGTAGATAACGGATATGAAGATGTCTCAGAAGCCGGGATAAGAAAAAGACATTTCATCGTAATTGATGAAGCTGCCGATTTAGCTGATGACAAGGCGTGTATGGCAATATTAACTGATATTGTGCGTAAAGGTAGGGGTGCAGGTTATTACCTCATATACGCCACACAGTACCCAACCGCACAGGCTGTGCCTTCTCAAATAAAGAGAAACATTCCTGCTCGTTTATGTTTTGTTCTGGATAGTTCCATTGCATCTACAACAGTATTAGATGGCTCAGGTGCTGAACGATTACCTGAGATTCCAGGCAGAGGAATATATAAAGAGGTTAAGCAAACAATCCTTCAAACTCCTTATATGAGTAATGACTTGATAAAAGAACTGATTCAACCATACATCATAACGAAGGAGGAAAAACTTGAAAACGCTCAACCAAAGGCAAGAACAAATACTGTTACTATTGAAGCGATTTGACTTTATGACACGCGATCAACTACGAAGGTATTGCAAGTTAGGCTCAATCAGAAATGCTAATCGAGTGCTGAATGATTTATCTAACTACCTGCATAATATCCGTGATGGTTATCAGAGTATTTACTACTTAAACCGCGAAGGAAGATTGTATGTAGATTGCGACAAAGTACGAAAGAAAGGCGGTCACGTGCAGCACACAGTCATGCGTAATGAATTTTGGTCTTACATGGGTTATCCGTTCGACTGGAGAAATGAAACTAAAGTAAGTGATGGAGAAGTAACGATTGTTGTAGATGCTATGTTCAAGAAGATCCAGCAACACTTTGTGGAAATCGACCACACGAAATCAATGAAAGAGAATCGATTAAAAATCGCTAAGTATATCAAGTTATATGAAAACGGTTCGATTGCTGAAAGTTTAGGGCATTTCCCTGCTGTTATTTGGCTTACTACTACCGAACTAAGAAGAAAACAATTACAAGATGCGTGTAAGTCGTTACCAGGCGCAAAAGTTTATACAATGACCGACATTAAATAAAAGGAGGAAAAAGAGTGATTAAAGAAGGTTATACAAGAGAGGTTATTCCTGCTGCTAGATTTAATGAGGAAGTTGAAACACCAGCAAGAAAAGAGGTCTACGCAAGTAAAAAGACAATTGCAATAGCTGCTTTAATCCCTGTTGCCGTATCTGTACCATTGATTTATAAAAGAATGACTGAATCATACTCCACAACAACTATACCCGTCACAGCGAACGTAACTGCCCCAGTAGTCGCACCACCTCCCGTTATTCCTTCCACACCTACTCAAGAAGCACTCAATAGCATGGCAACAGCTTTCCCAACAGGTCAACCTGAAGTATTAGCTCAACCTGTGGGGGTAATCGCAGATGCTTCACTTACTGCATTAGCTAACGTTTTAGATCCGCTAGTACAATTAATGGTAGCAATCTCATTTCCAATAGCGAGTGTAATTATGATAGGTGGCATGTTCTTCTTTATGGTAGGCAACACAGAAAAAGCATGGTCAACGATATTCAACGCAGGACTTGGCTACGTTTTAATACAATTATCACCGCTATTTTTAGACATCTTGCGTAGAGTTGGTGAAGCTGTTTAATAATTAAAATTATTATTACACTAATAATTGACAAGGTAAATACGTATGATATTATTAGTGTAGTAATAAATATTATTAAAGGAGTGACAAAATGATTAAAGGTGAAACGTTCTGGAAAGTGAAGGGTGTAATTGATGCAATGCAAGAGTTACAAGAAAGGGATGGTGAAAACGCTAAAGTTCATTGTTCTGTTATTGAAAAAATGTTAAATGAAATTCTAACAAAATCGGATGAAAAGGAGAATGCAAATTGAACAATTTAATTAAACAAGCAGAAGAATTACGCAAAGCAATTAAACTAAAACAGAAGGAAATTGATAACCCTGCACTGGTCATGGGAATTCTGAATGAGTTAGATTTTTTTATTGAAAATGTAAAAGAAGATTAAGACATAGGGGAGAGAATCAAGTTGACTAAACTAATATTGGGTATAGACGCAGGAAATTTTAAAGCAAAGGTTGCAAGTGTACACGGTGTGGATTCATTCAAAACAAACATCTGTGGATGGTTTGAGCGTGATGTGGAAGAAGAATACGAGGATTTCATGGAGTTTGAAATTGATGGTCGTAAAGGATATGCAGGATCAATTGCAGAAGCTGAGGATGAATTTGGAGATGGTGCACAATATGGAATCACTAAAGCACATGATGATACAAAAATTCGCGTACTCCTTGCCATCCATAGATATATGGAAAAATACAATCTTGCTGCATCATCGGTTTATATCGTAGTAGGTCAACCAATCGCTACACATAAAGCTGGTGAGAAACAGCACATCATTGATTTATTAAAAGGTAAACATGATTATGTGGTTAATGGGAAACGCAGAAAAATCACGATTGAAGAGGTGACCGTCAGTCCAGAGGGTGCTAGTGCGTTCTTCTCTAATCCGCAAAAAGGCAGTATTTCTATATTAGATGTAGGCTCGGGCACTGTCAATATGGCGGTAATTTCTGAAAAAAAATTCATCCATAAATCATCTGGAACAATGGACACAGGAATGGAAACGCTAAAGAACAAGAATGATTTAGATGGTATGGCAAGAGGTATTGTTCAAGCGACAACTAAACTGAAGTGGAAAAAGGATGATACCGTATTTGTTTGTGGAGGAATCGCGAATCTAATCTTGCCACATCTTAAAAAGCATTACGTGAATGCCGAGGTATTAAAAGCCGTATTGACAACAGAAGATGAAGTGATTATTGAAAAGCCGATATTCGCCAATGCAATAGCGTTTTACAATATAGCGAAAGGAGTATATAAATGACAGCAAAAACATCCATAACAGTATCTATAGACTTAGAAGATGAACATGAACGTAAACTGTTTGAGTATGTCATGAGTAAAGGTTCACGTAAAAAGAGTGGTTATATTAAACGGTTGATCCATGCGGATATGGTGAAATTAGACCCGGTATATCCTTATGAACCGCGTAAAAAACCCGATCAAGAAGATGAGGAAGTTGAAATTGAAGAATATGATTTTGGAGATTTCACTTAGTGAACATAAGAACTATTATGTGACTTAGGGAAGGTGAGCAGATTGAAACATAATTTTAATAAACCTTATACATCTTGTGGTTCGTGTGCTCATTTTAATAAAAATACAGGAACCTTCTCATTTTGTCTTATTCAAGAAGAAGATGTATTTGAAGGTGATAACTGTGATATGCACACCACTAATAGGCAAATTGCGAAACAAAGAGAAGATAAGATTTGTCAGTTCGCAGGGACTGTGTTTGACCGTGGTGATGGGAAAGCAAATTTTCCGAAAGTATGACCAAATAAGCGACACAAGGAGGAAGTATCGTGATAGTTATTACAAAAGCTAATGGTAATAAAAAAAATATCCCTTTAGATGAATTATCTCGTTGTAATAATTGTGGCAAACCTTCAGATGAAGCGAAATGTTGTATTGCTGATGGTTATCTAACCGAAGGTGAATGGGCTTGTTGTAAGCAATGTTATGACGAAATGGTGGAAAAAGGTTGTTGTTTTGAAGAATTAGGTGCAGGGATTTATAGAAGACAAAAATATTGATGCTAAACAGTACGACCATTAAACGTCATAATTAAAACGAGAACCCTTCCACAATTCGAGTGGTTGGGTTTATTTTTTGTCGATTTATGTTGTAATTCGATAGATTAATAGATATTATAAGAGTAATTAAATAACTCGGACAAATAAAAAAGCCACCTCACGCCAATGAGATGACTTTAGATTAATACAGTGTCTCTACCACTGTTTAATTGATATTCTTATTATACATACCCTTTTTTGAAATTTCAACAGGCAAATGTTTCTAGGACACTATCTTTAAACTTGGTGACACAGGTTTATTGTTAGTGTCTTTTTTTGTTGTTCATGAGGGGTAGCCGATAAACCTCATTAATCTCATCGTCAGGTAAGCCCTAACCACCGCAAACAATGGGATATATCACAAATAAACCGTTCCTTGTTTCGGTTGTGACGAAGGGTGAGAACTACCTCTAAAGGTTCGGTATGGTTTACTGGCGAGTTACGGCTCGGGTAAGCATATCCTGTATTCAATGTGGACAGTAAAGCATTGGGGATATGTAATCAGAAATGATTCGATTTAAACAAGGGCATGACAGAAACCTCAGACATCGCTATGACGTTGTTAATGCAGATCGTTACTTCCTTACTTACATTTGTTCTAATACTTATGTTTGTAAAGTAAGGTAACGATTCTTTGCAAAGCCATTTCCTAGAGCATACAACTAATCTGTTGTTAAAGGGATTAAAAGTCAAGTAATTAAGTGCATCATAAGCCGAAGAAATATACATAATTTATGCAAGATTTAACTTCAGTCCAGGTGAGACAAACGTTGATAAATGGCGCATGTATAAAAACGTGTATAAAGATAAAAGTATAGATCGTTGATACATATGAATTTGTGGAAGGTATTCAGTTTACATAATAAAGTTTTGAGGAAGTTGAATGAATAAATATACGAACGGAGTATATCAGTGTGGAAGGGTGGACTCATAACCAATTTTTATAATCGAAAATAACAATAAAATAAAAATGAATCAATAGATACATACAATAAAAACGATATTAGTGAGCATATGATAGTGTATATAGTGTTAAACTTAGTACAATATACCTTGTTTTAACTGGTAAATGTAATTCTTTACCATAGCAAATATGTAAAAATATGTTTATACTTAATTTATTAGAATATTAAGTGAAACAAACGTTCGTGTTTTTGTGTTACAATGGAAAAATAGAGAGACGTTAAAATTCCCGGTGATGTACAACGTTGACAGTTGTAAAAAAAGAGAAAGAATCACAAAAAAGGGAGCGAATTAATTATGATCGAAATGTTAAGAGCATTAGTTGAAGTGGCACAAAAAGAAAAAGACATCGTCGAACCGATGCCTTCATTTTCCTCGATTATTGAAAAATTCAATTGTGAACCGAACGTTTTCCATGAAATTTTTCCTCTCCTGATCGTTGAGAGTGAGAGCCTTTTCAAGCATAGCTTCGAAGAAAGCGAATTGTTTATTGGTTAGTGTCATCTCTGCATCCATAACAAAATCACTTACAGTTTCTTCAGAACCCTTTTCAATAGGGAGTAATTCTGTGTATTTGACTTTTAACGCACTGGCCACTGCAATCAGTTTAGAGTGAGGAATGTCCACAACTCCACGCTCATAAGCAGAAATTGTATTATCTTTAACCCCAATAAGTTCTGCCAACGCATTTTGCGTTAGGCGGTTCTTTTTTCTGTACTCCCGTATTTTCGCCCCAATAAATTTGTTTTGTTCTTCTTTAATCATTTCTTCCCCTCCATCGATAAAAATTATAACACAGCACTATTTGCAATGATATTTCTATTATATGCAACACAATCCAAAAATATACTTGACATTGCAATTTAGTTGCATTAAAGTTAAAGTATTAACAGGAATTGGAGGTGTTGGTAAACGTATGCAATGGAATTTAATTAGATTACGCAAAGAAGCAGGATTCACTCAAAAAAAGATAGCAGTTGCTATTGGAATGGACGCTGGTAGTTACGGACGTAAGGAACGTGGAGAAATCGAGTTTCGTATATCTGAGATGATTGCAATCCACAAGCTCTTGAATAAATCAATGGATCAAATTTTTTTACCACCTGACTGCAACCTTATTGCAGAAGTTAAGAAATGATTAAAAGAGAGGGGAAGTATTATGACCGACTTTGGAATGATGGTGATATTTTTGCCGATTTTCTCTGGATTATTCTTTTGTCTAGGAATGGTATGGAGGGAGGTTAATCCTAAATGAAGCGTGGTCGTAAATTAACTGTTGCTGAACGTAATCACGTAAGTAAGACCGTAAGCAAAGTAGAGAACTGGTTGATTAGCAAGAAAGAAACTGAATTATGGGTAATTGTGCATCGAGCTACTGGACAAGATAGAAAAATTTTAGCACCTTGAAAGGTTGGTAAATATGAATTTGAAAGTGGTTTCATTAGAAGGTCAGCTGGTAACCGACAGTCGCGACGTTGCTTTAAGTATTAATCGCGAACATAACAGTTTGATGAAAAGCATTAGAGGTTATATCCAACATTTAACTCAGGGCAAAATCGCCCACAGTAACTTCTTTATTGAAAGCATATACCAGGATTCAACAGGAAGAAGTCTCCCTTGCTATTTATTAACCAAAAAAGGGTGTAACATGGTCGCCAATAAAATGACTGGCGAAAAGGGAGTATTATTTACAGCTGCATATGTTACCAAATTCGAAGAAATGGAAGAAGCCTTTAAAGCGCCAAGAGTTCTAACCGAAAGAGAACAACTAGAAGCATCTATGAAGTTATCATTGTCAAATTCTGAGGATGTAAAGGAATTAAAAGGAGAGGTGGTCGAGATAAGAGACATGGTAGAGAATCAAATCACGCTTGATCATGGTGAACAAAGAAGAATACAAAAAGCAGTAGCAATTAAAGTCTATTCACTGGAGTCTGATAAAACAAAGCAAGGAAAACTCTTCGCTGAATTACATCGTGAAATTAAAGACCGGTTCGGAGTTTCATCTTACAAAGACGTTAAGCGAAAAGAATTACAATCTGCTATTCGTTATGTTGAGTCTTGGGTACCGAAAAGAGTTTCATAGAAAAAACCCGTTGCATGAACAACGGATTTGGGATCTTGCAAAATATTATACCCAAATGATAACTGAAAAACTCCTAAAAATCAAGGAGAGGAATGTTGAAGATGAGTAAATACAGAAGTGTACAAGTAAGTTTTTGGCAAGATGCTTTCGTCTTGGATCTAACTCCAGAAGAAAAATACTTTTATATCTACCTTATGACAAACAGTAAAGCGAATCAAATTGGTATCTACGAGCTGCCAAAACGGATTATCGAAACTGAAACGGGTTACAGTCGCGAAACAGTCGATAAGTTGTTAAGTCGATTCAGTGAATATGAAAAAATCATCTACAATGAACCAACAAAAGAGATCATGTTAGTAAATTGGAGCAAACATAATTGGAACAATAGTCCGAAAGTTGTCAAGAGAGTTGAAGAAGAATTGAAAATAGTTAAGTTTTCACCATTCATTGAAAAGTACCGTGAAAGCATTGAAAACACTGACTTTAATAAAGTATCGATACAGTATCCGAACAGTATGGATATAAGAGAAAAGAGAAAAGAGAAAAGAGAAAAGGAAAAGGAAAAAGAAAAGGATAAGGAAAAGAGCGAAATGGTGGAGGACGAAATTTCAATTTCTCCTTTCAAATTCTTTGAAGAAAATGGATTCGGAATATTAACTCCACACGTAGGACAAAAAGTAAACGCATGGATTGATGATCTATCAGAAGAATTAGTTTTACATGCTATGAAGATTACGATTGAGAACGGAAAAAGTAACTGGTCTTATGTTGAAGCAATATTAAAAGATTGGTTTAATCGCAAAATTAAAAACGTTGAAGAAGTACAAGCCTTAGAGATTCAACGCAAGAAACAACAGCTACCATTTAGACGGCCAAGTAAAGAAGAAAAGGTTCCTGATTGGATAAATGACCAAAAAGCTGTTCGTGAAGGCAAAAAAGTTGTTGAAGAAGACTTGTCTCCAGAAGCTAAAGCGCAAAAACAAGCTCTTCTTAAAAAGCTAGGTATCAAAGAACCATTGATGAAGGATGATGACTCATGACATTAATCTTTAATCCTTACAAAAGCGTCAAAAATGGCGTGATATACAAACAAGCATTTGGAGTATCTGATAAAAAGTTTCGAAAAATGAGAAGAACCATGTTAGATACGGGATTTGAACAAGTGAGTCGAGTGCATACAAATGGCAATCACAAATGGTGTCAGATGAAGTTTGTCGGAAGAGATAATGCTCATGCCTAAACGGAGAGCCGTGACGTTGTACCGCACCGAGGGAAGTGGAGACGGAATGCACCGCGTTTGGTTATATGAAATATTACAAAAGCATGAGATTAATGCTCGTATAAAACAGGGTTGGAAAATTTGGTACTAACGAAAGAGAGGTCGCAAAGAATGGAAGATAGATTACTAGAAAGTTTAGGCACCTATTTTGTTTACCATAATCTGCATGATCGATATGGTTGGACGTTTGAACAATTCATTGATAAGTGGGAAAGAGGGGTTTTGGAGATATGAACCCTAAAAAGTTGAACACTATAGCATTAGTCATTTACTTAATATCAATGATTCTTGGACTTGTGTTGTCAATTATTTCGATAACAGATCCACGGATGTTCACAGCAGGATTTGTTTTCTTCGTAGTAAGTTTGTTTATGTTCTTTATCGCAATGGAATCTCGCGAAAAGATGAAGTGGAAATAATGAATTACGAAGATATGCAGAGTTTGAAAAAGGGTGAAGAGGTTTACGTTTACACGGGCAATGGTTGGTTGTCTGGCGAAGTTGTTGGAAGTGAATCCGGTTCGTCACCAGCCATATTCGTGACATCAGGTGAAGATAAAGCGACAAAAGTTTATACAGGTGCCAACTTTACGAAAGATGCTTGGTACAAATTCAAGAATCACACTATGATTCAGTTTGCTAACCAGGAACAAGAAGACTTTTCGATGGAGTGGGTTAGGGGACAGTAGAAAACATAAAGCGAAGGAGGGTGTAAGTATTTTGACTAAGAAATCACTAATGAAAGAACATGATTGTGATATCTTTCAAGACTTTGGCTTTGATGATAAACGTAAGTATTGGATTGCTATAGGCAATGAGGGTGCAAAGTTTCAATACGCAGATGGTTGGACTTTAACTGAACTGGAAGAAGCCATAATTAAGCAAATAAATTGATTCGCAGTTCGAACATACGGGAGGGTGGACAATGAAACCTAAAAAAAGAAGTAAAGGTGAAACCTTCAGGCCAACAATTATTGTTTTAAAAGAGAAAAACGGGTTACCAACCAAGGTATCGTTTAACGGGCAAGAATACGCTTTGCTGCATCCACACTTTATTAATGGTAATAGAAACAAGGTGGAAAAACGAGCAATAGCAGGTGAACCAAAATGACTGTCAATGAAACGGTTGAAGCTGTCCAGTTAGAAATTAATCGCGATCCGTTCGCTAAAACCTACACGATTTCAGGAAGCTTATTTAGAAATCTAGTTCGTTTGAGTGATTATGGTCGAACTCGTCAAATCCTTATTAATAGTTTAAGAGTGAAGAATGACCGGTTGCGAAGTGCGTTGACCGCAGAAAAATTAGAGAACAAGAAATTGAAAGAGAAGTTGGAAAAGTCTCAAGGTGCCAGCTTATGAGCTTATCCCTTTACCTCATCATTATCACGGTAGTTGTAGGACTATTCATTGGTGTTTTCTTTTATGGATATTCCTACGGCAAAGAAGATGAAAAAGCAAGGGCAAGAGATTTGAAAGGGAGTGGACATCGTGGCAACCAAAATTGATAAGCAAAAACGACGAGACCTTATGTATCGACAAGGGGACTTGGAAGAAAAGCATTGTAAAATTTGCCCCAGTCAGGAACCAGGAACAAGCGCAAATCCTGAAAAAACTTGTGGTGGTTGCCCTATTTATTCTGAGTTACGGAATATTGGGAACGAATTAAACGCAATTTCAGTCAAGAGCCGGATGTCAAACTTACCACTCGAATTAACTGCAAATGGATTTAAGAAAATGGTTGAAAGCAGTTGGATATTAGAAGACATAAGGAAACATTATCATCTATCGCCTTTTGAATTTAACGAATTCATCAACAATAATCGGTTACGTAAATCACATAAGGAAGCAAAGTATAAAAACATTTCAATTAAAGAATATACAGACTGGATCAATAGCGGAAAACTAGAAACAGCATTTTGCGTGGAAAACGGAATATCCAGAACAACTCTCTTGAATTTCAAGGAGTATTACAAAATCGAATTAACAAACGGAGGGGAAAGCATGGGAAAGTTTTCAGTTGAAAAATACAAAGAATATCAAAAACAAGGCTTAAAAGACAAAGAAATAGCTAAAAAGTTCGGAATATCAATACAATCCATTTACAAATATAAGAGCGAAAATGGATTATCAAAGAAGCATAATACCAGCGACGAATCACCAATCGTCGAGATTGCGCCTAAACAAGTTGAACCAAATTGGAATGAAGTACAAAAAACGGTTGATGATTATTTCGAAAAGAAAGCAAACACCAAAGAAGAACGCGTATTAGCTGCAGAAGTAGATGATTCCGAGAAACTACAAATGCAATACAAGATTGATAAATTAGAGCGTGATGTCCAGTTGCATAAAGATACCGCAGAAAAAGCAACAAGCGAATTACGCATTTACCTTCATGATTATCAAAAACTCGAAGTGGATTTTCGAAATAGTGAATTCAAGTGCAAAAACCTGTTAGCAGAAATTGAAGATCTAAAAGAAACGGTGCAATTGAATCATCTTCTCATGAGACAGCAGGTCAAGTTCTTAAATCGATTAGATAATACTGTTGCTGTTGGAGAGGCGGATCACACATGGAGATAGTTAAAGTTAAAAAGCTACATGCAGATGCTCTCATACCAACTAAAGCTTATGAATACGATGCAGGATTTGATTTACACGCATTAGAAGATGTTTTTATCGAACCAGGCGAAACAATTAAGGTTAGAACGGGTTTAGCTTTCGAATTATCTAACGGTTTTGAAATGCAAATACGACCAAGAAGTGGCATAAGCACTAGAACGACGCTTCGTGTTGTCCTTGGCACCGTCGATAGCGAATATCGTGGTGAAGTTTCCGTAAATGTCGATAACATATTCCAAGACGTTGATGCTTATTGTGATGGAACGTTAGACACAACAGACGGAATGATTCAAATTTTTTCAGAGGATTACCGAAAACACCCTGAAGGAACTTACATCATTAGAAAAGGTGACCGAATAGCCCAAGCTGTCATTCAAAAAATACCACACATTCAATTAGTCGAAGTAAAAGAGCTAGGTAAGGGAGCGAGGGGTACAAATGGATTTGGAAGTACAGGAATCAACCACGAGTATTGATCGTGAGTTTTACATCGACCATCTACTACCATTCAGCAATAAAACACGAGAATACTATGAACTTCGTACTGATCGCGAATTAGTCGCTGAATACGAAAAATTGATTAGGTTGGATTAAGAAAGGTGGTTATCTTATGAACTATGTCCAGCCGATTAGAGACAAAGAACACATCGAAATGATTGCGAATTACCTGAAGCTCTGGAACGTTCGCAATTACATGTTGTTCATCGTTGGAATCAATGTGGGTTTACGAGTTTCAGATATTCTCACACTTCAAAAGAAAGACATCACTGGAACACATGTTGCATTACGTGAAAAGAAAACGAAAAAGCAAAAAATGATAAAGATTAACCCTTTCTTAAAAAGAGAGCTCCATGCTTACACAAAAAATATGGATATGAACGATTATTTGTTTCCATCACGTAACGGAGTGAATCAACCTATCTCCAGAACAACAGCTTATCGAATATTAAGACAAGCAGCTGCTCATGTCCGATTAAAGAACATTGGAACACATACCATGAGGAAAACGTTTGGCTATCACTTTTATAACAAAACAAAAGACGTGGCCATCTTACAAGAAATATTCAATCACAGCGATCCAAACATCACAAAACGATATATAGGAATCAATCAAGACACCATGGATAAAGCCATGAGTAAGTTTGATGGGCTCGGAAATTAGCAGCTAAAAGGCTGCATTTATTACTAATTACAATGCACCATAACTTGAAAGAGGTTTCATTCACTTTCTTACCCCTTATAAACACAGTGATACCAACAGAAAAATTAGGGGCTTGAAGGTAACACAATATAGGTTATGGTGCGTTGATATATATTACGAGATTATCAGTAAAAGGCTCAAAAACGTTGATATAAAGCCATTTAAAAGGAGTGTTAATGAAAATGTCAGAAAAAGTGATTTTGACGAAGAAACAGGCGGAAGCGATTGAAATATTTAAAAATGATGCGAGAGACACTTTAGAATATATTGCGAAAAGAAAGATTGAAAATAATCCACCTTTTAAGCATTGTTACAAACCATTTAACGATATGACTATAGATGATATTGCACTAGCAGCTTTTTCCGGTTATGAAATCGAGCAATCTAAGTTTGAAGTTGGGGATGTAGTTGTAGGTCTTAAATCAGGCAGTTTGTTTAAAATAACTGGAGAGATTGGTAAAAACTTTTATGGTACACGTTTAAAAGATGGTGAGCCGAATTTCCTTCTTGATAGTGAGATGATTCGCCACGCAACCAAAGAAGAAATCTTCTGGGCTGAATTAGGTCGCGAGGTTGGGGAGTTTAGAGAAGGTGACATCACTTTAACTATTCATAGCACAGAATATCGTATTGATTCTAAAGATACCATTTTAGATGAAAAGGATGAATATTCAAAAGGGAAATTAAAGGGCTTCTACCCTACCGAATCATTTAAGTTATTTCTAAAGGAGTGAAGTGAATGACAGCATGTACCAAACTACGACCTAGTACATTCAAACATATTGAAACAGAACTATTTGATTATTACGACACCCTAAACCGAATCAAAGAACGCACTCAAGAATTACTTTCCGATCCAACAAGAGAAGAAGGTATGCCGTCCAGTCCTTCATTACCATCATCAACAACTGAGAGATATGCAACACGATTAGTTATGGATAGACAACTACAAGAGTATGAACGTGTCGCATCTGCAATCGAGCATGTATATAACCTTTGTGACGAGAGTCGAAAAAATCTCATAAGGTTGAAGTATTGGACTAAACCGCAATTATTGTCATGGGATGGGATTGCATTGGAGTTATCTGTTGGTCGTGCAACTGCTTTTAGGTGGAGAGACGAGATCGTTCAGGCAGTGGGAGAAAGATTGGGTTGGAGATAGTAGACCAAAAAAGCGAAGGAGGAAAAGAAAATGAAAAATGATATTTTAGAAATTTTTTATCAAGATGAAGATGGGGAAATGGTTTTAAGTGGAGTTAACAATTTCATAGACGAAAAGGATTTCTTAAATCAATCACAGCAATATGTTAATGCTACTATCACTCACGATGTGCCATTAGTAAGCACTAATGTCGAAGTCATCACAATCGTAGTAAACGACGAAGGTGAGTGGAGTAGCAACTTAACAGACACAGACTTTGAAGGTAAAGAATTAGTGGTTTATAAAGTTGATATTGATTGGGATAAAATTCAAAGCTAAGCCGCAGTACGAACAAATTGAGACTATCATGAGACTTTCGAGGTAGTAAATCGTGTTATTGTGATATTGTGAGAAAGTTCTTTAATGATGCTCACACATATATTGGCTATATGAATATAGTCAAGGCAACTGCGGAACTTAACCGATTGACAGTTGCAACACATACTGAAGCGCTTAGGCAATTGCTTAGGCGCTTTTTCCTTTGCAAACAAATACATACATAAAGGATGTGATCACTCTTGCAATACTTGATAGCCATTAAGCCAAATCGAGAAAGGGTAAGGTGATCCATACATCTCCGAACTATCGGTTAAATAGCAAATAAGATCGTGGAGGAATAAAGAATGAATCTAACTAAACAAAACTTAATAAAAACATTTAATGGAGCACGTGAATACGATGCACCTTTTGTATTTGTCGGAATTGAAGCAGAAGGAATAAGAGAAGTCATTGCTGTACCTGAACAATCATTCGATGCCAAAGAACAATTCTATATGAATGCTTACAGTGATGATTTGGTACACGTAATGAATAGCAAGGTTCGTGTGTTTGGATTGACATTTGGGAAAGCAGAAGACATTAACTCTTTGATTTAGTCTGCCAGTCAACTTAAAAGGACTGATTCAATGTTACAGCATACAGAAGTAGCTAAGAAGTTCTATAAGAGTGCCAGGTGGCGCAAGTGTCGCACATCATACATTCAATCAGTATTCGGAATGTGTGAGCATTGTGATAAGCCTGGTTATATTGTCGATCACATCAAGGAGATTAACATCGATAACATTAATGACCCAAACATTACATTGAATCATGAGAACCTTCAGTACCTTTGCACACCATGTCATAACAGAAAGACATTCGGTAAAGCAGAAGTAACAAGAGATGATGTGATGTTTGATAACGAAGGCAACTTAGTAGCGAGGTGAAAGAAGATGAATACTTTTCTAGTTAGTTTTAAATCAGGTAACAGCGTTGTGTACACTGGCACCAGGTTAATCTTATTCAACGAGACAGAAGATACAACAGTCTTTAAAGATGTTGTGTATCTCAACGCTCGTGAGGTTGTATCTGTTACAACTATGCCAACAAAAGATTGAGCATATCCCCCCCATAAATAATTAATTTTATAAAGCCCGTGGTAC
>Ga0209013_10000470_pt1 | contig 35708 bp, 37 predicted proteins | sample Cruoilmetagenom2_FD_187291 | JGI IMG/M metagenome (GOLD analysis project Ga0209013, IMG submission 187291) | Oil polluted marine microbial communities from Coal Oil Point, Santa Barbara, California, USA - Sample 2 (SPAdes) (version 2) | ecosystem: Environmental > Aquatic > Marine > Oil seeps ...
AATGCAGGTGCTTAAGTTAAAACAGGATCTTGCAGAGAGTAAAGTCAAAAATGTTACGACACGAGTACAAGTCATGGATGACCTGCTCAATAAACGCCGACTTGCAGAAGCTAAGCTTGTACAGCAGCAAGTTGAGACTACAAAAGAAGAGTCGAAGTATAAACATCCTTTGGTACGTAAACTTGCAGAGGAGAATGTTGCACTGGGTGAGAAGCTCAAGAGGAGTACCCTCGATCTCGAGGATGTCTCTGCCAAAGAGAGTTATAATCGTGAAAGTGCTAAGCGTATTGGAGATAATCTAAGCCGGATCAATCAAAAACTTGAGATCGCCGGAATAAACCAGGAGCTTGGTGAAATCTTGATTAAGCAGCAACACACACTACCTAAAATTTCTGCTATAAAAAGTGAGATAAGCCGATTAAAAAAACGTATTTCCAACTCAGGATTAGATCAGATACAGTATGCAGAGGAGCATAAGCATCTGCGTGACATCCCTACCTATCTGACAGACTTTACGGAGGGGATACCTCAAAATGAGGCTGATTCAATTCGTGCAGAACTTAAAGATCTTGCACTGATCCGTCAAGCACTTCTAAATCAGGTTATTGAGTTGGAATCCTCTTATTCGCGTGCATTGGGAGAACTTGATAACTCTTTGCGGAAACTCATGGATGTGGTGAAAGCATACAATGATTTTCTGGCTGAAAATCTTCTGTGGATCCGCAGTACAAAACCGGTTAGTCTTTCTTTGTTTAAAAGCCTTCCAGAAGAACTCGAACGGCTGCTCTCTTCATCAAATTGGATGCATGTAGCTACTATCCTGACAGAGCAGCTTAAATCCAAATTTTTTGTAAGTTTTTTATTTTTTGTGCTTCTCGTTCTTGTCTTTATGAGAAGGTACTTTTTACGTGCTGTAGTAGCAACAAATGAAAAAATAAGGAGCATCCGTACTGATCATTTTGCATATACTGTTGAGGCACTTGTCTGGACGGTATTGGCTTCACTGCCGTTGCCTCTATTATTTATGATAACTGGTTGGCAGCTCTCATTGGTTCCTGAACCCACTGAGTTTTCAAACGCAGTCTCAGCAGCTTTACTGCTTGTTTCGCCCAATTTTTTCTATCTTTTATTCTTTACTGATCTGGCTATTCCTGAGGGAGTTGTTGTCAAGCATTTTCGTTGGTCTGCGAAGGTTGCCGGCAAACTGCATCGTGAGTTAAAATTATTGATGGTGTTAATACTGCCGGCTTTGTTTATCGTTGTTTATAGTATTACTCAGGAGAGTATTGGATTTAGTGGTGCATTCACTCTTCTGGGACTATTGTGTATCATTGGTGCCATAGGACTTTTCTTCTTCCGTACATTCAGACCTGCTGGTGGTGTACTCGCAAAATATTTTGAAGAGAATGCTGATTATCTTCTTGTACGTCTACGATTCGTCTGGGAAAAGTTTTTCATTGCGTTGATGATCCTCATAGTAATACTGGTACTTCTTGGCTACATACATACGGCCAGCATACTAACGCATAACTTGTTCATTACGATCTGGCTGATCTACGCGCTTGCACTTATTCGAGGACTAATCACACGTTGGCTGCTTTTAGTGAACCGTAGATTGGAAGTTCAAGCTATCTTAGCCCGTCGAGAAGAGGCGAGGTTAGCGAAAGAAACGATGGAAAAAAACGAGGAAAATGATTCATCTAAACATGAACAAATCTTAGAGTTCGATGAACCAGAGGTTGATCTCGTTGACTTGAGTATAAAAAGCCGAAAGTTGCTCTATGCTATGCTTCTCTCCGGTGGTGCAGTGGGACTATGGTTTATCTGGTCCCCCATTCTACCCGCGCTTGGCTTCTTGAATGATATTTCGATCTGGAGCAGTACAGTGATGGTGGATGGAGTGAAAACAATGGTACCTGTCACGTTGGGAGATCTAATTCTTGCCATCATTGTGATCATTGTCACTACCCTTGCATCACGGGGATTGCCAGCTTTACTGGAGTTTGTATTACTGCAGAATAAAGATACTACAGTAGGCGGACGCTACACAGCTACTACGCTATTTCGTTATGTGATCGTTGGTATAGGTACGCTGCTGTTTTTCAGTATTATAGGTGCTAGTTGGACTCAACTTCAATGGCTTGCTGCTGCTCTTAGTGTTGGTATCGGCTTTGGTTTACAAGAGATCGTGGCCAACTTTATCAGCGGACTGATCCTCTTATTTGAAAGACCTATCAGGGTGGGAGACACTGTGACGGTAGGTACTACTACGGGTGTAGTGACCCGTATACAGATCCGCGCCACGACTATTACCAACTGGGACCGACAGGAACTGCTGGTTCCCAACAAGGCATTCATCACTCAGGAACTTCTTAACTGGACATTATCTGATCCGATTGTAAGAGTAGTGATTCCCGTGGGTATTGCTTATGGGAGTGATGTATCCAAAGCGATGGAACTTTTGATGGAAGCTGCCCATGAACATGATTCTGTGATTGAATCACCCGAAGCATCTGTGATCTTCACAAGTTTTGATGATAATTCACTGAAGCTTACTCTGCGGGCTTATATTTCTTCTGTAGATAACCGTATCGGTGTCATCACAGATCTGCATCAATCCATTAATCGCAAGTTCAATGAATCAGGTATTTCTATTGCCTTTCCTCAACGTGATGTGCATTTTGATACAAGCAAACCAATCGATATACGCGTGCATAGTGAAAAAGAGAAAGATAGACTTTAAAAAAGTGTAGCTGTGTAATATTCTATGTACTGTTTCCACAGCTTCAGCTGTGAAACGAGACAAAATATTTTTGCTTTCAAAACACTTCGCTATAATAATACCAATAATTAAAATGATGGAAACAAAAATGACTTTAGAAGAACAAGATAAAAAATACGTACTGCAAACTTACGCACGTGACTATACGAACTTTGTGAAAGGCGTAGGGTCTACACTGTATGATGAAAACGGAAAAGATTATATAGATTTTGCCTCCGGGATAGGGGTGAATTCTGTCGGGCATGGGAATGAAACGCTCACGTCTGCACTATGTGAACAGGCAAAGAATATCATCCATATCTCAAACCTTCAGGTGATCGAACCACAGGCACAACTGGCACAGAAGATCGTGGAGCTTTCCGGTTATGACATGGGTATCTTCTTTGCGAACTCAGGTGCGGAAGCCAATGAAGGTGCCATCAAGATCGCACGCAAGTATGGTGAAACGAAGTTTGATGCCAAACGTTACAAAGTGATCACACTTGAACACTCCTTTCACGGACGGACCATCACCACGGTAAAAGCCACAGGACAGGAGAGTTTTCATACCCCACACTTTTCTCCCTATCCTGATGGCTTCTCTTATGAAAAGTCCATAGCAGATGTCTATAAAGCCATAGACGGAGAAACGGTAGCTGTACTCATAGAACTGGTACAGGGTGAGGGTGGTGTACAGCCTTTTGAAAAAGAAGAGATACAAAAATTGGCAGCACATTTAAAAGCAGAAGGTATTTTACTCATAGTAGATGAAGTACAGACAGGGGTTTACAGAACAGGTGAATTTTTAGCTTCAAATCTCTATGAAATAGAACCGGATATCATCACACTGGCAAAAGGACTTGGCGGTGGTGTGCCTATCGGAGCAGTGATGACGAAATATAAAGAGATATTGTCTGCAGGAGATCACGGGAGTACTTTTGGCGGCAATTATTTGAGTACTCGTGCCGGCTTGGCAGTCCTGGATGTATTGTCGAAACTGGACGATAATGGTACCATAGATGAAACACTGGTCTATTTTTCGAAAAAATTGCAAGAGATCGTTGAGAAGTATGGAAATCTGTTTGAAAAGGAAGTCGGTTTGGGACTCATGCGCGGATTACGTGCAAGGAGTGCAGACATACAGGGGAATATTATTAAAAATTGTATGGTTGAAGGGGTGATAGTCCTCAAAGCGGGACGTAATACTGTACGTTTTCTGCCAAGTATCACCATTTCCAAGAATGAAATAGATGAAGGGTTCAAACGTTTTGAAGTGGCGATTGAAAAGGTTTGTATATGAAGCAACGCTCCATATACAACGCTAACGCCTGGTTTTCTTCAGCAGAAAGCTCACTCGGCTTGTCTCGTTTAAAGCATTTTATCGTTAGTGTAGGGGTCTTATTTTCAACATCGCTTGTGCATGCAGATGAGTTAGGTAGTATACTTTCTGACAATAAAGAGTTACTCTTTGACTATCAGTTCCAAAGTAATGAACTTGAAAGTGACAAACTTTCAAAGAGTTGGGTGAACCCTGTCATCTTACGTTATGACAAGAATTATTCAACACAGTTCAGAGACAGGACAAATAAAACGTCAAACTATACGATACAGATAGACCAGCCTATATTCAGGTCAGGTGGGATCTATTATGCCATTAAATATGCAGAAGTACTTCGTCATGCCAATGCCGCAGAGATCACACTTCAAAAACGTACCATGATCGGTGATGCAGTTTCTATTCTTTTTAATTTGAAGAAGAATAAACTAGAGCAGCAAAAAATGAGATACCTGATAAAAAATGACAGAATAGATATACGCCAGAAACGTGACAGTTATGATGCAGGTTTGCTGGACAGCAGCTTTTTGGATCAGGCTATTTTGAAAAAGAGTCAGGATGAAGCAACACTGCTTGAGTTGGAATTGAATCTTTTAGAGTTAAAACAGAGATTTTCACTGTTAAGCGATAAAGATCCGTACAGCTTGCGTCTACCTGTTTTAAAGCTGATGGGTAAAACAAACTACAGTGAACAAAATCTTGAATTAAAAAGAGACCAACTGCGTGCAGAACAGTCAGCCTATAATGCAAAGATAACGACAGCAAAATACCTTCCGACCGTCTCTCTGAAGGGACAATATATCAATGGAGACCTGAATCCACTCTTTTTTAATCCCTCGCTTAAAGAGAGGTATTATAACTATGGTTTTTCTGTTTCCATGCCGCTTGACATTAATGCATTTACTGATATAGAAGCTTCTAAAGTCGAAAAACTAAGTGCTGCAGTGCAAGTGCTGGACAGAGAAGAAACTGTACAGGAAGAGTATAATTGGATACATAACAGTTTGAGCATCCTGGATAAAAAAATAACTTTAGCGAGAAAAGATGAGAAGATTTATAAAAACCTTTTTAAGCTTACCAAAAATCTTGCACATGCCGGAGAAAAGACTTCTCTGGATGCAGATATTATGAATAACTCTTTACAGATCAGAAAGCTGGACCAAAAAATATACAAGATAGATAAACAGGTACAGTTGCTGAAACTGTACGTACGGGTTGAAAATGCAATTTAGTACTTATATGCAGGAGTGGCTGTATGGCGAAGAGGGATATTATAAAAAGTTCAAAGCCATAGGGAAGGGTGGAGATTTTTATACGGCTGTGAGTACAAGCAGTTTTTTTGGTGCCAGCATTGCAAACTATTTCTACTCCCTTTTGAAAGAAGAAAAAGCCGACAGAAACGGGTGGCTCATAGAGATAGGGGCGCACCAGGGCTATCTGCTCTGTGATATGATACAGTGGCTTTATACCTGTGATCCTACTTTGGTCACAACACTTAAATTTGGGATAGTAGAACGTCAGCCTGAAGTACAGAAGGCTCAATTGGCTTACATCAAAGAGCGTTTTGGTGATGACATAGAGATCACACATTTTAATGATATCTCTGAAGTAGAAGTGGACTATGCTTTTGTCGCTGCGAATGAGATCTTCGATGCTTTTCCCTGCGAACTGTTAAAAGATGAAAAGATCGCTTTGGTAAAAGAAGATGAAGTGGTCTGGGAAGAAGCGCCTGCAGCAATGTTGTCCTGGGCAAAAAAACACCATTTGAAGCAGGGGGAAGTGGCAGTCGGGTATGAAAACTTTGCCAAAGAGATGGCAGCAGGTATAGTACATTGTGACTTTGTCACTTTTGATTATGGTGAGAAGTATGTGCGTAATGATTTTTCTATCCGTGTTTACAGAGCGCACGAAACCTTTCCTCTTTTTGATGAAGATCTTACTCTTTCTGAATCTTTTCAAAAAGATGATATCACCTATGATGTGAACTTCGGACATGTGAGTGAAGCATTTGCAGAAGCAGGGTTTGAAGAGATGTTTTATGAAACACAGGCACGGGCACTCATACGCTTTGGACTCATTGATATACTTGAGCAGTTTGCCAGGCAGACAACGCAGGAGAGGTATGCAAGAGAAGCAGATAAGGTAAAAACACTCATCTCACCCACCATGATGGGTGACAGATTTAAGTTGATACATTTTAGAAAATAAGCGCTGAAACAGAGATTACTGTTGTGTCGCTTTGATCATCTGGCATCGTTTGATGGAAGCGGCTTCACTGCCGAACATCGCTGCATATTTATCAAATTTTTCCTGACTTATCATGGCGATACATTGTGCCTTGTTCATTGTTGAAGAGGTTGCTGCTGTTGCCGCGGGGGCAGCAGCAAGTTTAGTTACCTCTGCTTTTTTTGCCGACCCTTCAGGATACATATAGGCATCAGAGAAATTGGTATCTTCCACTTCTTTTAATGCGTGCACTTTCTTTGGTTTTGAAGGCTTAGTGACATTAGAGTCTACCACCACCTTCTTTACCTCTTTTTTTACCGTTGGCTGTGTGTTATTTGATGCACAGCCTGCCAGGAATATGAGTGCTGTGAGAGCAATACCCGTATATTTCATAGATTTCCTTCATAATTTATTCCGCATTGTAATATAATCTGGGAAGAATTACAATAAAATTTTGCTTAAACTCATATATTTAGAGATGTGTTAGGGCTACAACGGCAATAGCAAAGCCTCCGTCATGGCTTATGGAGAGTGAGGATTCTTTGATCTTATGGTTTTTTTGTGCCTCTTTTGTGAGAGAAAAAACAGGTGCACCGCGCGGGTTTTTGCTGATGACAATATCATGAAAGGACAGATCAGCCCCGATGCCGCATCCAAGTGCTTTGGCTATGGCCTCTTTTGCTGCCCAGAAACCGGCTATGGATTCTGTTTTTTTCACGATCTCTATCTCATCAGGGTGTAAAAAACGTTCTTTGAATTTATCGCCGAATTTTGTTAATGATTTTTCTATTCTGGAAATTTGTATAATATCTGTACCTATTTTCATAGAGGTATTATATCTGTTACATCCATTCAACTACTTTAGAGACTTCATCGGCAACAAAACATTTTACGTTGGTTTTCTCAAGCGCTTTGTTGGGGATCACTGCTTTTGTAAATCCCTGTGTCTCTGTTTCTTTCAGACGCTGGGTGAGTCCTGAGACTTCCCGTATCTCACCGGTCAGGCTGACTTCACCCAGGAAAAGTGTTTCTGCACTCAGCTCTCTGTCTCTGTAGGAGCTTAAAATAGCGGCGATGATGGCGAGATCGGCAGAGGGTTCATTGACTTTGATACCCCCTGAAATGTTGATAAAGACATCATAGGTACCCAGAGGCAGGTCAAGCTTTTTTTCCAGCAAAGCCAGGAGCATACCTAGTCTATTGTTGTCAAAGCCTGTGGAAGATCTTTTTGCATGTCCATAAGACTCAGAGACCAGGGCCTGCACTTCCACGATAATGGGACGGCTTCCCTCCATGATGACAGTGAGTGCTGAACCTGACTGGAGTTTTTCTTTGTTGAAAAATTTTCCTGCCATGGATTTGGCATCATTGAGGCCCTCTTTGTTCATTTCAAAGATACCCACTTCATTGGTGGCACCAAAACGGTTCTTAAAACCACGCAGGAGGCGCAGGTCTGAGTTCACATCTCCTTCAAAATATAAAACAGTATCGACCATATGTTCAAGTACCCTGGGCCCTGCTATGGAGCCGTCTTTGGTGATGTGCCCGATGATAAAGATAGGGATGTGCAAAGATTTTGCGATACGCATCAGATCAAAAGTAATGGTACGGACCTGTGTCACTGAACCCGGAGCAGAGGGTGTCTCTTCAGAGTAGAGTGTCTGTATGGAGTCTATGACGATGAGTTCATAGTTTTGATTGTTTATTTCTGAGAGTACAGAGCTCAGGTTGATCTCGGGGAGGAGATAGAGATTTTCATGGTTGGCTTCGAGTCTGTTTGCCCGTAGTTTTATCTGCCCTGCAGACTCCTCTCCTGAGACATAGAGGACCTTCTTTTTGTCTCTTGCAAGATTACCGGCTATCTTGAGTAAAAGTGTGGATTTTCCGACACCGGGACTTCCCCCTATGAGCGTAAGTGAACCCGGAACGATTCCCCCGCCAAGTACAAGGTCAAGTTCTCCACTCCCAGAGCTAAAGCGTACAATGTTGTCTTCTTCTATCTCTGTGATGGGTTTTGCTTTTGACAATGCAGTACTTGATGCACTTGAAGAAGAGGTTTCTTTTAAAAACTTGATCTGGTCAGTGCTGAGTTCCACCATCGTTTCCCACTCATTACATGAGGTACATTTTCCCATCCATCTCGGAGATTGAAATCCACATGCCTGACATTCAAATAAGGTTTTTTTCTTTGCCATCTAATTGCTCCTGTTTCTTATGCCTGTATTGTAAACAATATTTGTCAAGTGAGGCTAAAATATGTCAAATTGACATATTTTCAGCTTTTAGTTCTTTTGGTTATAATGCGAATCTATATAAATGAAGGACATGCAGTGACATTTAATGCAATCAAACAAGCTATTTATGGGCTTTATTTAACAAATAGTTTTGGCTATAGATTAAAAAAAACCAATGATCCTATGAAAAAAAAAAGATTAAGACTCGGTTACTCTCAGGCACAACTAGATACTTTACATATTTCACTTAAGATAGAAAATCAAGATAAATTACCTCAAAACGGTCAATATCTTGTCGTGATCAATCATAAAAGTATTATAGACCCTCCTATAGTAGAAGTAGCGCTGAAAGAGACTGAAATATTTGGTCCATGGATTTCAAAAAAAGAGCTTTATAACTCTTTTTTCTTTGGACTTTTTGTGCGTAATGCAGGTTCTATACTTCTTGACAGGGAAAAAAGCCAGATGAGCGGCTTTTTTGCAGATATCAAAAAAGCAGTCAAACGCGGAGAGTCCATATTTATTTTTCCTGAAGGCACACGCAACAAAACAGACAAACAGTTGACCGCATTCAAAGAGGGCTCACGTATCATTGCTTTAAAGAACCGTTTGCCTATCTTGCCTCTTTACATTAAAACAGATGCAGATAAATCATTGCAGAATGCCCTGGGTGACAGCAACTTGGAGCAGGAAGTGACCATTGTGATAGGGGATATCATAGATTACAGAGATAAGACAAATCTTGAAGTCTTATATCGTGAAATGTTTTCTTTGGATGAAGAAAATTAAATAAAGATCTCGTCTAAAATAGTATTGATATACTCATTGGCTTTAAATCTCATTAGGTCTTTGGGCTGCTCTCCTGTACCGATGTAGAAGATCGGCATTTTCAATTCATCGGCGATACTGAGAATAGAACCCCCTTTGGCAGTACCGTCAAGTTTGGTGATGATGATCCCGTCTATCCCGATCATGTCGTTAAATGCTTTGGCCTGGTTTATGGATGAAGATCCCTGGGTACCGTCAAGTACAAGCATTTTTCTGTGCGGCGCCCCCTCCTGTGCTTTTCCTGCGACACGGATCATTTTTTTCAACTCTTCGCTGAGGTTGGTTTGTGTATGCAGTCTTCCCGCCGTGTCTATGATGACGTTGTCAAAGCCTTTTGCCTTGGCAGATTCAATGGTATCATAGACCACGGCTGAAGGATCATGCCCTTGTTGTGTTGCAATGATGGGAATATCCAGTTTTGTGGCCCATCTTGTCAATTGTTCTATAGCTGCAGCGCGGAAAGTATCTCCTGCACCAAGTATCACTTTTTTACCCTCTTGCTGGTAATGGTAAGCCAGTTTGGAGATCGTTGTGGTTTTTCCTGCCCCGTTGACCCCTATGATCATCTCTACAAAGGGTTTGGCATCACTCTCTTTGAAATCCGCTTTATATTGAAAGACCGAGATCAGTGAGTTGAATGCCTGGATCTTGTTGATATTTTCCGGTAAAGCTTCAAGCAGTTTTTCTACAAGATCATAATGCACATCGGCTTCGAGTAAAATATCTTCAAACTCTTCTTTGGGGATCACTTTTCGTTTTTTTGGAGCAACCTCTTTAATGGCATCATTGGTCTTACCTAATACTTTTTTAAATATATTGAACATGTTGTATTACCTTGATTTTAATGTGTTTCATTTTAATATTTTTTGGGCCTGCTGTATATCGAACTCTATCATTTCAACAGGGACAACACCTTCATAATGGGTGAAATATTTTCCGTTGACATAGAGTACTGTAAGGGGTATGGAAAAGTTTTCAGGCAGTTGGAGTGTTCTTGTCAGAAGGGTAGCAAAAGCATCGTTATGTTTGGAATTTGAGACAAAATAGTTGATTTCATTTTTGGCGAGAAAGGTTTTTAGCAGGGCTTCATCTACACTGTCATGCGTGAAGACACCTGTGACAAAAAGATCTTTGTCATGTTTCTTTTGAAGATCATTCAAATAGGCCAGCTGTCCCACACAGGGAGGACACCATGTGGCAAAAAGATTGATCAGCACAATGGGCTTTGTATTGTCATGGAAAAAGACTTTTTCATTTGATATGGTAACTTTGTATCTTTGTCCTTTTGCATCATCGAGTGTAAATGTATCTGCACCTGCTTCCAGGGGAGGGACCCCCTGTCTGAAAAACCTTTCCGTCATAGGCGTATCTGTTTTGACTTTTTTCTGATCTTCCGGTTTTAAGTCTGCATCTTCCTGCGTGACAACTTCAGTCGTATTTTCTAGTACAGGAGTATCTTCAGGTGTTTTCTCTTCACAGCCGGTGAAACTTATGAACAATATGGCTAAAAGCAGAGCAGATATTTTATGCACACAGTCCCTTTTGGTATAATTAGTATGGCGATTATAGCCAAAGAGCATTAATATAATAGAATCAGACGGATCGATATGACAAAAGAGGCCAGAAAGAAACAATTTAGAGCAGAGAGCTTAAAACGATTGAAGAGCGCTTCCGGGGTCGGCTCTTATCAAAAAGACAAGAGAGTATTGGCACTTTTGTATAGCACTATCGTAGAAAGCAAGGCAAAAAATGTGATGCTTTACCTGCCCTTGAAAGCAGAGGTGAATCTTTACCCGCTTATACTGCGTTTGCGTAAGGAAAAGAGAGCACTCTATGTGCCGTTTATGGAAGGTGCAAGTTTCAGGTTGGTAAAATATAGATTACCACTGAATAAAAAACAATTTGGGCTAAAAGAACCCAATGATTCAAAACAACATAGAATAAAAAATATAGATTTGGCTATTGTGCCCATGGTCGGAACCGATATGACACACAGACGTGTTGGATTCGGTAAAGGTATGTATGATAGATTTTTTGAAAAACAGAGTAAAAATATAAAACAAACCATTTTTGTAGCGCGTGAATTGTGTTACAGCAAAGAGGTCGTGACGGATCATTATGATGTAAAAGCAGACATGATCATAACACCTTCATAGTGTCAAAGGACAAAATATGTTAGGGATAATAGGTATCTCCGGTGTGGCCGGAGCAGCCGTAGGAACAGGTGTGTGTTACCTATGGATGAAAAATAGTGCAAAAAACAGATTTTCACACATAGAACTGGAAGTCAAAGCAAAGGCCAAAGCCATTGAGAACGAGGCAGAACTTCTGCTTCAGTCGACCTCTGTAAAGATCAAAGAGAAAGCCTTGGAGCAGGAGAGTGAATTTCAGCAACGTGTTGCCAAAGTAGATGAACGTAATCGTGCATTGATTCTACAGAGCAAGGAGTTCGCCTCTCAGGAAGAGGAGTTAAAACTTTTGGAACAGAGGGTGCTTGATAAAGAGACACAGCTGGAGAAACTGGAAAATCAGAAACAGGAAGAGATAGATACTGCGATAGAGTTAATGCAAAATGCCGCTTCTTTGACGAAAGAAGAAGCCAAAGCATACATTTTAAAAAAAGTAGAAGAGCAGAGTCGTGCGGAAGTTGCAGGGATCGTGCGCAGGTATGAGCAGGAAGCGAAAAACGAGGGTGAAAGAAAAGCCAACTATATTCTGGCGCAGGCAACGACACGTTATGCCGGTGACTTTGCCGGTGAGCGTCTCATTAATCTTGTGAATCTGCCCAGTGATGATCACAAAGGGCGTATCATTGGTAAAGAAGGCCGAAATATCAAAACGCTTGAAATGCTTCTGGGTGTGGATATCGTGATCGATGAAACACCGGGTGTCATACTGGTGAGTTCGTTCAACCTTTACCGAAGAGCCATTGCGACTCGGGTCATAGAGATACTTGTAGAAGACGGGCGTATACACCCAGGACGCATAGAAGAAGTACATGAAAAAGTGCAGGCAGAGTTTGAACAAAAGACGTATGAAGAGGGTGAAAATATCTTGATAGACTTGGGGCTTTTTCCTATGCATGAAGAGCTTGTGCGACTGCTTGGCCGTATGAAATATAGGGCCAGTTACGGACAGAATGCATTGGCACATACCCTGGAAGTTGCCAAACTGGCCCGTGTCATGGCAGCAGAAATGGGCGGAGATGAAAAACTGGCACTGCGCGCAGGACTTCTACATGATATCGGTAAGGCATTGACACAGGATATGGGTGGTTCCCATGTTGATATCGGTGCAGATCTCTGCCGCAGGCATGGTGAACACCCTTCCGTCATTAATGCTATTTATGCCCATCACGGACATGAAGAACCTGACTCGGTAGAGAGTGCTGCTGTCTGTGCTGCCGATAAACTCTCTGCAGCCAGACCGGGAGCAAGAAGAGAAGTGCTTGAAAGCTTTACCAAACGTGTGAAAGAAGTTGAAGATATCGCACGTGATAAAGCCTATGTGACTCAGGCCTATGCTATCAATGCAGGCAGAGAGATACGTGTGTTTGTGAATGCGCAAAAGATGAGTGATAACGAAGCGGTGCTCCTGAGCAAAGAGATCGCTAAAGAGATACAGAAAAAAGTGCAGTACCCCGGTGAGATAAAAGTAAATGTAATACGTGAAACCCGTGCGACAAGTTATGCAAAATAAATGTTAATCGCGATATAATCCGCTAATTAAATAATAAGGATCATAATGACCAAGTGTGAAAAGATCATCGCAAATGTTAAAATGGAAGAGTGTTATGCAGGGTTAAGTCTTACATTTGACGGAAGTGAAGTATTAAGAACTGAGATAGGTGATGCGATAGACAAGATAGCAAAAGAGAGAAAAATGACACCACTCATATTTGATAATTCACAAAATCCAAAGGGCGCAAAGCCGGCATTTTATATTGAATTTACGGATGAAGTGCAAAGAGAGAGTGGTGATTTTTTTGAATCTGTACTTAAAGAGCTTCAAATAGATAAATGTGTGAATGATGTGATAAGAAATTAAAGGAAGAAGATGGACAGGTGTAAGGAGATAGAAGCTCATGTAAGAATGGAAGAGCGCTACCAGGGTTTGAGTCTTGTGTTCGCGAATGATGATGCAGTGCAGGCAGATATCATTAGAGCGATAGATGAAACGAAAAAAGAGACAGGACAGACACCTTTCATTTTTGAAAAGATCTCCAATGACAGAGCAGACCTGCACGCGATATATATAGAATTTCGTGATGATTTTCATAGAGAAGGCGGAGAGTTCTTGGAAAAAGTACTCAATAAATTAAACATAGACAAATGTGAAAGTGATGTATAAATGAAAAAGTTATTAATTGGATTATTGTTTTTAGGATTGGGGTTTCAGGCCTATGCAAAAGATCCTGTGGTTGTACTTCAAACGAATGTAGGAAAAATAGAGATCAAACTTTTTCCAAAAGTGGCACCGCTTGCTGTTGAAAACTTCACCACACATGTAAAAAACGGTTATTATAACGGACTGACTTTTCATAGAGTGATCAAAGGATTTATGATCCAGGGGGGAGATCCTAAAGGTACAGGTACGGGTGGTAAGTCTATCTGGGGGAAACCTTTCAAAGATGAGTTTGCAAACAATGTTGTATTTGATAAGCCCTATTTACTTGCAATGGCAAATAGTGGTCCAAAGACGAACGGAAGTCAATTTTTCATCACAACTGCACCGACAGGCTGGCTGAATGGTAAACATACGATCTTCGGAGAAGTGATCAAAGGACAGGATGTAGTACGTAAGATAGAGAATGTCGATGTTGATCGCAGCAGCAGTATGCCGGTCTTTAAACAAGTTATTAAAAAAGCCTACATTAAAAAATAAAAAAATAGATGAACCTTGACCTTGTACGAGAAGAGCGTAAAAAATGGCTTACATGGAAAAATATACTTCCTTATCAGGAGGCTATTAAAACGCTTAAAACCTATGATGAGGTTGAGCTTACACTTGGGGACAGGGTTGAAATTCAGATAAAAGACCTGAGTTCTCAAGATGCACAGCAGATAAAAGAGACGGCACTCCTTATGAAACCCTGGAGAAAAGGGCCCTTTCAACTCAACGACCTTTTCATTGATTCAGAATGGCAAAGCCAGATCAAATATAACCTTCTTGAACCTCATTTCGATCTTAAAGATAAAATTGTAGGTGACATAGGATGTAACAACGGATATTACCTCTTTCGTATGTTATCTCAGGAACCAAAAAAACTTATAGGGTTTGATCCTTCAGCGATCTATTATTCACAATTTCAATTTATCAACCATTTTATCAAGTCTGACATTGTGTATGAACTTTTGGGAGTGGAACATGTAGCGTTTTACGAGCACAAGTTCGATGCGCTTTTTTGTTTAGGGGTACTCTATCACAGGTCAGATCCTGTTGCGATGTTAAAATCCCTCTTTAAAGGATTGAACAAAGGCGGAGAACTCATTTTGGATACCTTTATGATAGACGGTGAGGGAGAAATGTGTCTGACACCTAAGGACCGCTACTCTAAGATCCCGAATATTTACTTTGTCCCTACGGTGCCTGCACTTAAAAACTGGTGCCATAGAGCAGGGTTTGAAGCTGTTGAAGTTCTTGAAATAATGAAAACAGAACATCATGAACAAAGAAAGACTGAATGGATAGACACCCAAAGTCTTGAAGACTTCCTTGATCCCAACGACGATACAAAGACTGTCGAAGGGTATCCTGCGCCTAAAAGGGTCTATATAAAAGCAATTAAATCATAATTGACAGTTTTTTGACATTTTTTTAATATACTCCAAGAATAAGTAGGCAAAGAAAAAGTCACTTTTATTTTTAAATAAGGTACTTTTTGCTATAAATACGCTAATAAAAGAGAAAAGCAGAAAAACTTTAAGATTTAGCTACTTTTATTGATTGGAAAAAAATGAGAATACTGACTGTAGGTTTCGGAGACGAATACGTTAAAGAACTTGAAAAAGAATTAGATAAATATTTCATTTGTATTGTAGACAATGCAAAAGATATATATGATGCGACCAATTTTACAGACTTTAGACATTATGAACTTGTTGTGATCGTAGATGAGGGTGTCAAATATTCACTTGAACGTTATGTGAATGAAGTCAAAAAGAAAAAGAGTGAAACGAAGATTATGATACTCACCACTAACCTTAAACAGCAGGCTGCTTTTTATGCTTTGGGTGTGGATGATGTGATCTACCAGCACTGTGAACACCCCGATCTTATCGCTGCAAGAGTACTTGCCAATATGAGACATCTTTTTGGTACACAGGTGACCATTGAAAAACTGGTGATCGATATTGCAAATAAAAAGATAGAGTATGATGAAAAGATCGTCTCTTTGAATGGTAAGACATTTGACATTCTGGCGTATCTTGCACTTCGTAAACAACGTGTATTTTCAAAAGATGAGATCATCAATGCACTTTGGGAAGAGCCGGAGTATGTGAGTGACAATACTGTTGAAGTCGCGATCAACCAGATACGTAAACGCTTGAAGAGTATTCTTGGATTTCAGGTGATCCATACGGTTCGTAGACGAGGGTATAAATTCTCGTATTAAACAAAACTTCCTTTTTCTACTTGTTCCCATGCTTTGCGTGGGAATACATAATTTCAAATTTTCATTATTCTCAATTATTTTCTTTTCATTATGAGTGTGGCGTTGTTTCTCTCTAATCGTTCTACTTTCAAGGGCGTTCGTAAGAACAAGGCACAGACATGTGATTAATGGAAAGTTTTTTTGATATAATCTATTAAAATATTATTACGAGGTGATATATAATGAAAAAATTCTTACTCTATCTTTTTGCGGCAGTGGCTGTTATTGTGGCTGTTTTTGCTTATATTCTTTATACAGAAGGTGCATTTGATAAAGCAGAACCTGTGACAAAAAAAGAGTTAAAACCTTTTGAAATGAAGTGTGAAGCAGGGAAGTGTGCTGCCGGGAAATGTGGATCTGCTAAATAGTCCGCTTCACTTGCTCTATCCAGTAAGGTATCACTTTTTGTTCTGCTCTGAGTGTGGTACTGAGTCCGTGACCGGGGTAGAGCGTATAATCACCCTCTAATGTCAGTGCTTTTTCCAAACTTTTCAGCATAGCTTCTCCGCTTGAATAAGGGAAGTCCCATCTTCCTATACTTTGTTCAAAAAGAAAGTCTCCCGAGAACCATACATCTTTTATCTCTATGATACTGTTTCCGGGGGTATGTCCGGGGAAATGACGGTACTTTATTTTTACCCCTTCTATGGTCAGTTCTTCATCATCTGCTACGATGTAGTCCGGTACACTCACAGGCGGTGTTTGACCCAAAGGACAGTTGCTCAGCATAAAAACATCTTCTTTGGGGCAGTAAAGGGGAACCTTAAGTATCTCTTTTAACTCTTTGTTGGACCATACATGATCAAAGTGTCCGTGTGTGTTCAGGATGGCTACAGGGTTTGTCACATTATCAAGTACCCACTGGGTCGCACCCATTCCCGGATCAATGATAAGATCTTTACCCTCTACTGTCACGATGTAGCAGTTGGTCTGGGTAGGACCCATAGGTTGTATTTTGATTTCCATATTTGGCAGCCTTATTTTAAGATCATGAAAAATAAATTTCTTACTCCATGAGTTTTAAAAGAAGTCTACTATATAATTCCTTATGAATATTTATGAGATATTAGAGCAAGCCATTATCAGTGATGACATTTTAGTGAAAGAAGCATTGACTGCTCAGTGTTTGGTGCATTGTAGCCAAAATGAAGTGTGTGAAGAAGAATCATTTGTTCCTAAAATATTTTCTGAACCTTCTTATGCGGGCAGATGTACTATTGTAGAACCTAAAGCGTTACGTACGAGAAAAGATTTTGAAACTCCTGAAGGTTTGGCAACGCTGGTACATTCCATAGCACATATAGAATACTCTGCCATAGACCTGGCACTTGACGCAGTGTATCGTTACCCCCAAATGCCAAACAGCTATAAGATCGACTGGCTGGAAGTGGCTGCTGATGAGATACGGCATTATAAAATGTTGAATGAGCTGCTGAATGACCTGGGTTTTGGCTATGGAGACTTCCCCGTGCATTGCGGGCTTTTTGATGCTGCCGGTAAAACGGCACACAATATACTCGACCGCATGGCGATCGTACCGCGTTATTTTGAAGCTTCCGGACTGGATGTCAGTCCTCAGATCGTCAAAAAACTGGAAAACAAACATAAAATACCGGCAGTAGCAAAACTGATAGCTGCCCTGAATATTATTTACGAAGAAGAGATAGACCATGTACTCAAGGGGGACAGATGGTTTAAAACCCTTTGTGAGAAAGAGGGCAAAAGTGAAGATGTCTATTTTGAAATACTTAAACGCTATGACCTGCTCGATAAACACCGTCCCCATGTCAATGTTGAAGCACGGAAAGAAGCAGGATTTACCTGCTCCGAGATAAAGCGTCTTGGTGCAAAGGAATGTCTGTGAAACATTTTTTCGAAGAGATGTTTTTTACCCCCAAGTGGTATCATTACCCTCTCATCGTGATACTTTCTCCTTTGGCACTTTTGTATGGACTTATGATGTTTATACGCAGAAGATCAACTGCCAGGAAAGACTTTGGGATTCCTATTGTCTCTGTGGGAAATCTTATCGTAGGCGGATCCGGCAAGACACCTTTTGTGACAGCTTTGGCTTCACGTTACGAGGATGTAACTGTTATCTCAAGAGGATACGGAAGGCAGAGTAAGGGGCTCTTGAAGATAAGCGAAGAGGGTAAGATACTCACAACAGTAGAAGAGAGCGGAGATGAGGCGATGCTGATGGCTGCGTCACTGCCACAGGCTTCTGTCATCGTCTCTGAAGACAGACACAGTGCCATTGAACTTGCGAAAAAAGAGGGTGCAAAACTGATCATTCTGGATGATGGTTTTAATCGTGTTGAGATCAAAAAGTTTGAAATACTGTTAGAACCGGAGAGCATTCAAAACACTCTGCCTTTTCCTTCCGGTGCCTTTAGAGAATTTCCTTTTTCCCGTAAATATGCGGACATCGCGGCAAAAGAGGGGCAGGACTTTAGGCGAAATGTCAGTTTTGAAAATCTGACTTCCAGGATGCTATTAGTGACAGCTATTTCAAACCCTCAAAGACTTGACGCTTATCTTCCTGAGGGCATAGTGCATAAAATCTATTTGGAAGATCATGCTTATTTTGATGAAGAATCTTTGCAAAAATCATTGGAGAAATATAAGGCAATGAGTCTATTGGTGACACAAAAAGATGCGGTTAAAATGAAAAACTTTAAGTTACCTCTCTCTCACATGAAGTTAAAATTAGATATTGGGGATGAGATATTCTCAGAGGTTGACAGGTATGTCAATACGTATCAGGTAGAAAATTTGAAGGAGTAGAGCATGTTTAAACGAAGTATAGTGAGTATAGGAGTGGGGTTATTGTTGTTTTCAGTCTATGGGCAGGCATCCAAAATACCTGTAGATCCGAGTGAAAGAAAAGCTGCAAAACCACCAGCCTATAAAAGTACCTGGGTAAAGCTTTATGGTGAAGACGATGATGATATCGCCAATGCGATTGTATCACTTGAAGACGGTCAGAGTGCGATCGCAGGTACCTGTCAGTCTTTCGGGGCAAAACGTACAGATATCTGTGTCATGAAAATGAATGATAAAGGTGAAATGCTCTGGCGTTTGATGCTGGGCGGAGAGAAAGAAGATGAAGCCAAAGCCATTACGCGTGCAGCAGACGGAGGGCTTTTTATTCTCGGGACGAGTAAATCTTTTGCAAAAAACTATGATAAAGATATCTATGTTGCCAAAGTGACCCTTGACGGAAAACTGGTATGGGAAAAATCGATCGGTGGGGAGAGGGATGAACATGCCGGAGGTATCGCAGGGACAAATGATGGCGGTGCTTTGGTCGTAGGAGATACGGGATCTTACGGAAAGCGATATAAAGACATTTATATCGCCAAATTAAACAAAGATGGAAAAGTACTCTCATCACATACGATCGGCGGAGAGAAAGGTGAAGAAGCGAATGGACTTGCGCGTCTGAAGGACGGCAATTTTGCTCTGGTGGGTATGCGTGAAATGGATGATGGAAATTATAAAGATTTTTTTGTTATGAAACTTGATCAAAACGGAAAGAACCTCTGGGCAAAAACTTTCGGAGGTATTTATAATGACAGTCTTCACGGTGTCACGGGCACAGCAGACGGTGGTTTTGTTGCAGTAGGCAAGACACGCTCCTACGGCAGTGAGCAGACCGATCTGACCGTGATGAAATTCACGTCAGAGGGAAAACTCCTTTGGCACAAGATATACGGGTTTAAGTATTATGAATATGCCAATGCCGTTACCACAACAGAGGATGGTGGTTTCATGATCGTCGGGGGAACCAATACGCTGGGTATAGGAGGCCACTCTGTCTATCTTCTGGCTTTGGATAAAGAGGGGAAACTGATATGGTCTCATGTCTATGGTGATAGAAATAAAGATACCGGGCATGGCATTGCACGCCTGAGTGACGGAACGCTTATCGTCGTAGGGGAGAGTGACTCTTTCGAGAGAGCAAGAAATTTTTATATGATAAAGGTACGTCGTAATAATGTAGAACAGGACAATAACAAGACAGCCATAAGTAAAAGTGAATGATGCTATAATTCATGTAATTATATTAAAGGACAGTGCGTGAGAGATAACATAGAAGTAGTCAAGACCTTATTGGAGGCTTTGCCTTATATCAAGCGCTTCTCCAATGAAAAGATCGTTATCAAGTATGGGGGTTCTGCACAGACAAGTGATACGCTCAAGGAGCAGTTTGCCCAGGATATTGTCCTGCTTCACCTGGTGGGGATGAAACCTATTATCGTGCATGGAGGAGGCAAGAGTATTACCGACCTGCTTGCAGACCTGGGTGTAGAGACCACCTTTGTGGAGGGACAGCGTGTGACGACCCGTGAAGTGATGCGTATCGCAGAAATGGTACTCTCTGGCGGGATCAACAAAGAGATAGTCTCCCTGCTTGATAATCATGGTTCCAAAGCCATTGGTATTTCCGGTAAAGACGGTGGCTTTTTAAAAGGGATCCCTAAAGATTTTGAAAGTTTCGGATACACTGGAAAGATCGAAGAGGTGGACCCTGAAATAGTAAATAACATTATAGAAGACGGTGCCGTACCGGTCATCGCACCGATAGCAGGAAGCAGTACGATGGGACATCCGGGATTCAATATCAATGCGGATCTGGCTGCCTCTAAGATCGCAGTAGCAATGGAAGCGAGAAAAGTACTTTTCCTGACAGATACACCCGGTGTGTTGGATAAAGAGATGAATCTCATCACTAATCTGAGCATTGAAAAAACAGAAGCATTGAAAGCAGACGGAACCATACAGGGCGGGATGGTTCCCAAAGTAGATGCCTGTATAGAAGCACTGCGCGGCGGGGTAAAAAAAGCACATATCATTGATGGACGTGTCGAACATTCGCTCTTACTTGAAATTTTGACAAGCTCAGGTGTCGGAACCTGTATAGAACTTTAAAAAAGGATTCTAACGCTATGAAAAAGAGTTGTTTCGTTTTTGTACTGATATTTTCTTTCACGATAACACAGCTCTTTGCTGCAGAATTGGTACCTATTCCTACAGATGTTGAAGTAGATATGCAAAAAGTAGCCTTGGGTGAAAAACTTTTTTTTGATAAGATCCTTTCCAAAGATAAAACACTCTCCTGTGCAAACTGTCACAATCTGCAACACAATGGAGCAGATAATACACAATATACCGAAGGGATAGAAGGACAGGTCGGATTGTTCAATGTGCCTACTGTCTATAATGCAGTCTATAATTTCAGACAGTTTTGGGATGGACGTGCAAAAAACCTTAAAGAACAGGCATTAAATCCTATTATGAATCCCGTGGAAATGGGTAATTCTTTACCTGTTGTACTGCATGATCTGAAAGAGAGCAATGTCTATTCGAGTCTGTTTAAAGAGATCTATGAGGACGGCATTACGGAAGATAATCTTGCTGACGTTTTGGCAGAGTATGAAAAAACACTGATCACCCCCAATTCACTTTTTGACCGCTACTTAAAAGGAGAGTTGAACGCCTTAACTGCCAGGGAACTGGAGGGGTACAGGTTGTTTAAGACAAAAGGGTGTATCTCTTGTCATAACGGTGTCAATATAGGGGGAAATCTTTATAATAAATTTGGTATTTTTAAAAACGCAGAGAGCAGGGAACTCGGACGTTATAATACCACGCATAAAGAACAGGACAAATATGTTTTTAAAGTACCTTCTTTACGAAACATCGCACTGACAGCACCCTATATGCATGACGGACGGGCAGAAACACTCGAAGATGCAGTCAATATCATGAGTAAGTATCAGCTTGGACGTCCGATGCAAAAGGATGAACTAGAAAGTATTGTTCTTTTTTTAAAAACGCTTACGGGGGAATTCCCGCAGAGTGTCAGGGATATGAATGCTTCGTATTAAAGGATGGCTGTCAAAACATTTTGACGGCGTCATGCTCCTACTCCTCTTTTTTGTCTTTTCTCTCTCTATCCTTTTTATCTATTTACAAAATATCGATACCCATATCAAATATTATTATGAATATAAAAAAACCTTTGTAAAACTTCGTACCTATAATCAGGAATTTGACAATACCCTGATGCGGTCCTATCGTTATCTGGATAATGATAATGTTACTAAAACAGAAAAGCGCTTCGACAGTGAATTAACTTTCCTTAAAAAGAGTCAACTGACCAAAGAGTTTGGACCAAAGGTGATAGAGCTATTGGACGAGATCTCCGTGAAATACACGAAAAAGACAGAACTTATCGAAAGTTTTAAAACTTTGAATGCAAGGATCACAAGTTCGGTTTACTATTTATATGAATTACAAAAAAATGAAGAAAGTGGTGACTGCAAAAATATTCAGATAGAAAATCTGCTTGGGGAAATTCTGTTTAAAGTAGGACAGATTTTTCTTGGTACGGACCTGGATCTGCTTAATATAGAAAGAGATCTGGTAAGTTTAAATCTACACCGTATCGTAGATGAAGATGTTGATTATTTCTATAGACATATGACACAACTGTTGCTTGATGTGAAGTCGTTAAATGAAATACTGGAAGAAAATGAAGCATTGGCCTTGGATGAGAGCATCAACAAGATGAGTATTGTTTTAAACAAAGAGTATTTTGTGAATCAGAAAAAAGAAGAGATCATTGGATTGCTCTTTTTAGCCTTTGCCTTTATTATCCTGCTGGTTTTGATCTATATGTATTTAAAAGTACTTAATAACAGAAAAGAAGTATTTTATCTGGCGTATCATGATGCCTTGACAGATCTCCCGAACAGAGCTGAGTTTGAACGTTACATCACTGAGGTGATAAAGAAGAAAAATAGTCAAAAAATGATCGTCCTCTTTATAGACCTGGATAGATTTAAGGTGATCAATGACACTTTGGGACATGATATCGGTGATGTCATGCTTATAGTCCTGGGAAAACGCATTGCCAATATACTGGGAGAAAATAATCTGCTTGCACGTATAGGAGGAGATGAATTTGTAGCGATCATTGAAAATAAAAAAGATAGGAAGATGATCGATGTCCTGGTTGCTGAAATTATTTCTGTGATACGAAAACCTATTCATATAAGAGGATACAGCTTAAATACCACCGCAAGCATCGGTATAGCAAAATATCCTGAAGACGGCGGAGATAAAAGGACGCTTCTGAAACATGCTGATTCCGCGATGTATCATGCAAAACACAATGGAGGAGATACTTACGCATTTTATACAGAGCAGCTTTCTATTGATATACAGAGGCGCCTGGAGTTGGAACAGGAACTGATACATGCATTGAAAAAGAAAGAATTTACCTTATTTTATCAACCGCAGTATCTCCTGGAGACAGGTGAGATCACCGGTGTAGAGGCTCTGGTACGCTGGGATAGTGATATTCTTGGTGTTGTAGCACCTGAAGAGTTCATTTCTGTGGCAGAAGACACAGGTATGATCGTAGAGTTGGGGTATTTTGTACTGCGCGCAGCATGTGAAGAGTATATGAAATGGAAAACAGCGGGAATAGATATTCCTTTGATAGCGATCAATATCTCCTCTGTACAATTGCGTCAGCCGGATGCTTTTATCCGTTTTCAAAAGATCCTCAAAGAGACGGGTATGCAGGCAAAAAATATAGAGTTAGAATTAACTGAACGCTATATAATGGAGTATACGACAGAAAATCTGACCATACTTGATGATCTACGCAGCTTGGGATGTCGCATCTCTATTGATGATTTCGGGACAGGATACTCTTCTATGAATTACCTGAAAAGATTGGCGATAGACACCATTAAAATCGATAAATCTTTCATTTTGGATATGCCAAATAACCAATATGATGAGGAGGTTGCCAAAGCGATCATTGTACTCTCCCAAAGTTTAGGGTACGAAGTGATCGCAGAAGGTATAGAAACAGAAGAGCAGGAAAACTTACTTAAAGCCTATAAATGTGACATGGGACAGGGGTATTATTTTGCAAAACCTATGGAGAGTCAAGCATTTATTAGATTTTATAATGAAAAAGTAAAGCAAATTTAATGGAAATATATAGAATTCTTTAAGAATGTTGTGGCTATAATAACTTCATACGGTTTAACTGTATTGAAAAAGCCAAAGTCATCGCGAGGTGGGTACGGAAAGTCATGGGTCTCACGTAGATCGCCAGGCTACCAATAGAGAGTTGAACGATCTATCCCTTTAGAAAGTTTCTTTTCTTCTATTACCATAAGTATTTTAGTGTTCTGTTTGCTTCTATTATTTAAATAAGTTGACATTCTTTTCCCTAAAAAACATTCTTCTTCTCCTTGAGTTGTAGAGTGAACAGACACTGGATACTTATTTTTATCACTCCCCTTTTTTATCATTACCCTTAGCTTATTTGGCTATAATAATAGTTAATAGAACATTAATACAAACATAGGATAGATAGATGCAATTTATTGAGACACGGGGAAATGACGGAAAAAAACCTTCATCTGTGCCATTTTCAGAAGCGATATTGAGCCCGAGTGCTAGTTTTGGCGGGTTATATGTACCCCGGGAACTTCCAAATTTAAATGAAGAATTTTTAACAGGGCATCTCTCAAGCCATTACAAGACGCTGGCATTGGACTTTTTACAAAACTTTGGAATAGATATTGAAAGAGAAGTACTGGTAGAAGCGTTAAAAAGATATGATGCTTTTGATGATCCTTCAAATCCTGTACCTCTTTCACAAATAGAAGAGGACTGTTTTGTTTCTGAACTTTACCACGGACCGACACGGGCATTTAAAGATATGGCACTGCAGCCTTTTGGGTATGTCCTGAGTAAGCTCGCACAAAAAAGAGGTGAACACTATCTCATTATGGCGGCTACCTCTGGAGACACGGGTCCTGCGACACTGGAAACATTTAAAGACCAGGAAGGTGTACAGGTTGCCTGCCTTTATCCGGATGGGGGAACATCAGATGTCCAAAGACTTCAAATGGTGACAGAAGATGCTTCAAATCTTAAAGTCATTGGGGTAGAAGGTAACTTTGACGATACGCAGCATACACTGAAAGACCTGCTTGCCTCTGAAGATTTCAAGGCAGAACTGCAAGAGAGAAACATTAAACTTTCAGCAGCAAACTCTGTAAACTTCGGACGTATTATCTTTCAGATTATTTATCACATTCACTCCTACCTGGAATTGGTACGTAAAAATGAAATAGCGATGGGTGAGAAGATCTACCTTGTGGTTCCCAGCGGAAACTTTGGTAATGCTCTGGGTGCCTATTATGCAAAAAAAGCGGGGCTTCCTATAGAGAAGATCCTTATTTCATCAAATATCAATAATATCCTGACAGACTGGATCACGAACGGATCTTATGATCTGACCACAAGAGAGTTGATACAGACAGAATCTCCTGCAATGGATATACTGAAATCTTCAAATGTGGAACGTATCATGTTTGACAAATTTGGTCCGGAACGTACCAAAGAGCTTATGGAAGCATTGGCAAGGGACGGTAAGTATCAGCTTAGTGCAGAAGAACTTGCATCCCTTCGTGAAGATTTTGATGCTTCTTTCTCAGATGATGCGGAGTGTGAAGCAGTTGTGGGTGCCTATGCGAAAAAAGGATATATCATGGATCCTCATACTGCAACCTGTATGAGAGCCTATGAAAATCTAAGAGAAAAAAAGCTTAAAACAGTGGTCTATTCTACTGCAGAATGGACAAAGTTCTCTCCGGCTGTTGCCAAAGCCCTGGGACATGAAGCAGCCCATGATACAGAAGCATTAAAGTGGGTGAGTGAACATGCCAATGTTTCTGTACCCTCTATGATACATGGTTTGTTTGACAAACCGGTGATCCACTCAACCGTGGTTGCCAAAGAATCCATAAAAGGAGAGATGTTAAACTTTTTATAGTTTAGCATAACGTAATGTCGAGACAATATTTTACATTTTTTTTATTATCATTTTTATCACTTCAGAACGCTTCGGCCAAATCGGTCATTGATTGCAGGGTAGTCACAGGAGGGATCAGGGAATGTAATCCTTATGGTGAAAAGTTTCTTAAGTCCAAAGAGATCGTCTATGACCAGGACAGACAAAAACTGATCAGGGTCAAAACCCTGCCGATACCTGAGAAAAAGACTTTTATGAGAGTGATCTCCGTAACAGACTTGATAGAGAAATATGTGAAAATAGAAGATCCTTTACGCTTTAAAGGGAATGAAGATACGCCTTTGCCTTTAAAGATAGAGGTGGTTGAAGAACCTCTCGGGAAAGATCTGGTATCTGAAAAGTTAGAACAGATAGATGAGATGGAGGAGATGGAGGCGCTTGAAGTTTGTGAAGTGCCGCCAAGCATCGAAGCGGAAGTTCTCGAAGATGAAAGTGCCGAAGCACCCCAGGTTGTACATGGAAAATATACCGTTGTCAAAGGGGATATGCTTAGCAGGATAGCAAAAAAGTTCGGATTAAAGACCAAAGCACTGGCAAAAATGAATGACTTTAAAAGTAAATCTACCCTTTGTGTAGGCCAAAAGTTAAAACTTCCTTTTGAACAAAAGATGATCGATGCCATAACCAATGCTGAGTACAAGGTAGAAGAGGGAGATACACTGATATCCATTGCCAAAAAATTCAAGCTTGAGCCTAAAGCACTGGTAAAGTTTAACACTATCAAAAGCAATACAGCCGTACGTCCGGGTAAAATCATCAAACTCCCTCTTCCTTATGTCCTGGCCCGTATCAAGGCAGAGAAGAAGCGTGCTGCGCAAAAGAAAAGTGGTAAATTGGATCTGGCTCACAGGTTTGGTAAAAGAAAACTTCGTGTGACTGCCACAGCCTACAGTTCGCACAGAGGACAGACAGATAAAACACCGTTCCTTGCGGCATGGAATAACCGTCTTCGTCCGGGGATGAAGATCATTGCAGTCTCCAGAGATTTACTGAGAAGATATGGTATGAGAAACGGGACAAAAGTGCGTATAGCCGGATTACGCGGCTACTATAGGGTACGCGATAAAATGAATAAACGTTATAGAAAACGTATCGATATCTATATGGGAGTGAATAGACGAAAAGCACTGCGCTGGGGAAGACGATCTGTGGTGATATATTGGTAAGAAGGATTGTTTTTTTTCTTGGATCATAGAGATTCAAAAATCTCTAAAACCTCCAGGTATCTTTCGGTTTTTTCCTCATAGTCAGCTTCAAGTTTAGATAACTCTTCACTCAGTGCTACTAAGCCTTTTTCTTCATAACAATCAGGGTTATATAAGCACTCATTGATCGTTGAGATCTGTTCTTCTAAGGCTTCTATCTCATCTGGAAGTTTATCGTAGTCCTGTTGTTCTTTGTAGCTTAGTTTGGTTTTTTCTTTTTCTTTTGCCGATACTTCTTTTTTTACAGAAACTTTTATCTCTTTATCTAAAGTAGAAAGCTCTTTCATCTCTTTTTCTATCTCTAAATACTCCGTATAGGTCTGATACGATTCTTCAACTACGCCCTCTCCTTTAAAGATGAGGAGTTTTGAAGCGATCTTGTCTATGAAGTAGCGGTCGTGTGAGACAAAGAGAATGGCTCCCGGAAAGTTGATGAGTTTTTCTTCTAAAATGTTTATGGTCTGGATATCCAGGTCATTGGTAGGTTCATCCAGTATGAGACAGTCTACTTTTTTGGATAAAAGCAGGGCAAGTGCCACACGGTTTTTCTCTCCGCCGCTGAGCATACCTACTTTTTTATCCAAAAATTCTTTAGGAAATAAAAATGATTTTAAGTATCCATAGACATGATACACGGTTCCCTGTACATCTATCTGGTCACCGCCGTCGGGACAGAAGGTCTCTATGAGTGTTTTGTTGTTATCCAGCATTTCTCTATGCTGGTCAAAGTAACCTAATTCAAAATCACCCTGTTTGATGACCCCTGAATCTGGTTTGATACGTCCCAAGATGAGTTTGAGCAAGGTAGATTTACCCGCACCGTTGATGCCTACGATGGCTATTTTGTCTTTTTGCAAGATACGTGTTGTAAGGTTTTCTATAAGCTTTTTACCTGGCACAGAGTAGGACATAGCTTCAATATCAAAAAGCATCTTTTTACGTGACACTCCTTCTTCACGGTTAAAATGTTTTTTTTCACGTTCAAGTTCTACTATCATTTTACGGATCAGGGTAGGATTTTTCTTTGCTTCGTCACGCAGTTCATAGACTCTTGCTTTACGTCCCTGGTTACGTTTTTCTCTCGCTCTTACACCTTTTGCCAGCCAGGCATCTTCCTGCTTTAGCAGTCTAAGCAGGTTTTCATGACCTTTTTTAAGTGCATGCATACGTGCTTCTTTTTGTTCCAGATAAGCCAGATATCCACCCGTGTAAGAGATGAGTTCCTGGTTGTCGACTTCTACAACACGCGTAGCAATGGTGTCTATGAAATGTCTGTCGTGTGAGATGAAAAGTAGAGTGAACTTCTCTTTGAGAAGTATCTCTTCTAAAAACTCCACCATATAAACATCAAGGTGGTTGGTTGGTTCATCCAGTAGCAGGATATCAGGTTTTTTAAGTATGAGAGAAGCCAGAGCAACACGACGCTGTTCTCCTCCTGAGAGCGAAACGACAGGACGGTTCTCATAAGCTTTTAGGTGAAACTCTTGCATGACACGTTCGATCTTGTCATCAAGGTTCCAGGCATTATGATGGTCAAGAAAAGAAGAAACCTTTTCGAGTTGTTTGAGCAATTCTTCATTGTCAAAATCTTCTGCTACTTTGAGACTGAGCAGATCATATTCGTCTTTAGCTTTTTTAAGTTCTGTCAGTTCATTCAGTATCGCTTCTCTCACAGAGAGGCCGGGATCAAATACAGGCTGCTGCGCAAGCATCTCCATCTGTACAGAACTGTTGATAATTCTTTTACCTTCAGAGGGCTCTTCTTCCCCTATGATGATCTTCATCAGGGTTGATTTTCCACAGCCGTTCTGTCCTACTATGGTGACACGTTCCCCCTCATTCAGATGAAAGTCAACATCATTGAGTAACAGTTTTATGTCATATTGTTTTTTGATATTGAAGAGGTCTACGAGTGCCACGAATGATCCTTAGGAGTAATTGTTGCAATTATATCAAATTGAGACACTTTTAAGGCTTGATAAGGTATATTTCACCATTATACAATGAAGGACTTTTTTTATGTTAGAAACGATCATTATCTTCTACTCAATTTATACTTTTATGAAAGTATATATCTCTGTCATGCAGATAGGGTATATCAATGAAGAGAAAAGAAAAACGCCGGTACTTATGTCAGCAGACAAATATCTCATCGCAGGGAACTATGCAGTAGCCAATGGAAAACTTGAACTTGTGAGTACACTGGTTGATTATCTGGTATTTATCTGGTGGGTGTTCACAGGTTTTGCCTGGCTCTCTTCTATGATCACAATTGAGGGAAATATCATGCACGCAGTGGCATTTTTATTTGGGTTTATTATTATCAATTATATTATCGGTTTACCGTTTGAACTCTACCAAAAATTTAAGATAGATGAGTCATTTGGGTTCAATAAGATGACCCCTAAAATGTATGTGATAGATACTCTCAAATCATCCGCACTGTTCATAGTGCTGGGTGGGGCAATATTTGCACTTTTGGCATGGATCATAGGCAACTATGAGTCATGGTGGCTTTGGGGGTTTGTGGCGATGTTTACAGTCGCTGTCCTGGCAAATGTCCTGGCACCGACGTTCATGGCTCTATTCAACAAGTTCTCTCCGTTAGAAGAGGGTGAACTTAAAGAAAAAATATCTGCGATGATGGACAAAGTAGGACTTAAAAATGATGGTATCTTTGTGATGGATGCCTCTAAGCGTGACAGCCGTCTTAACGCATTTTTTGGTGGGTTGGGCAAGAGTAAGCGCGTTGTACTTTTTGACACACTGTTGGAAAAACTGAACACCAAAGAACTTCTAGCCGTACTGGGACATGAACTGGGTCACTTCACTCACGGTGATATATGGAAAAACATAGGACTTTTGGGCTTGCTTCTTTTTATTGCCTTTTATCTCTTTGGACATTTACCCGATACCTTATTTATACAAATGGGAGTGATACCCGAAGCAGGTGTGAAGATAGCTATGCTGATGCTGCTGCTTCCATTACTTTCTTTTGTCTTTACACCCTTTATGTCAGCCGTCAGCCGTCATAACGAATATGCAGCAGATGAGTTCGGCTCGGAAATGGGCGGGAAAGAGAACCTGGTATCCGCGCTCATGAAGCTGGTGACTGAAAACAAGTCATTTCCCAAATCGCATCCTCTGGTCATCTTCTTTTACTATACACATCCTCCGGTACTGGAAAGACTCAAAGAGTTGGGATTTGATGCATCCAATACGATAGTTGGAGAAGAAGTGATCGAAGAGCCTGGTCTGCCAAGAGATGGCATTTTTGCGTATATGGACAAAAAATAGTTTTTTAGATAGAATTAATAGTAAAAAAGGCAAGCAATGGAAAATTTATTAAAACGTATTACCTTGGACACAGAGATTTGCCATGGTAAACCTACTGTACGTGGTCTTCGCTATCCTGTAGAGATGATACTGGAGTTACTTGGCTCCGGCATGACTCATGATGAGATACTTGAAGATTATGAAGATTTGGAAAATGATGATATTTTAGCAGTATTGCAGTATGCTTCAAAACTCTCACATGTTAAATCCATTTACAAGGTCGATGCGGCTTAATGAAGTTTCTTTTAGATGCACAACTTCCTAAAAAAATATCACTTTTTTTAAAGTATAAAGGGCATGATGCTCTTTATACTTTAGATTTACCAAATCAAAATAAGAGTAAAGACAGTGAACTCAATACTCTATCTATCAAAGAACAAAGAGTGCTTATATCCAAAGATATGGATTTTGTAGAGTCTCTGCTGATCTCAGACAAACCGTATAAATTACTCTATATAAATACAGGCAATATAAACAATAAGCAATTACAGGCACTATTTTCTAAGAATTTAGATCAACTTATTTTAAGTTTGGAAGAGAACAGGTTTGTGGAACTTACTTTTGAGAACATGATTATACATGGATAAAAATGACTATTAAAGAAACATTGAGTTGGGCAAGAGAACAACTTCAAGTTGCTTGTGAACGTCCTGCTTTTGAAGCTGAGTTGCTTTTGGCATACCATTTAAAACAAGACAGACTGTATCTGATCACGCATGAAGAAGAGAGAATATGTAATATTGAAAAATATCAAAATCTTGTTCAGAGACGAAAAAAGCATGAACCTTACGAATACATCGTGGGGGAAGCCAGTTTTTATGACATTCACTTAGCCGTAGAGGAGGGTGTACTTATACCCCGTCCCGAGACGGAGATACTTATTGATCTGGTGGCAGACATCATTGAAAAAGAAAACATTACTCGTATCGCTGAGATAGGTGTGGGGTCAGGTGCCATCTCTGTGGTATTGGCGCGTAAGTTTCCAAAACTATACGTCATAGCGACAGATATTTGTGATACGCCACTGAAAGTATCCCAATCAAATATTAATAAATATGAACTTATGCCTCAGATAGAATTGCGTAAGTCCAACCTCATTGATAAGGTGAGTGAGCCTGTCGAACTGGTAGTATCTAATCCACCGTACATTGCTGAAGACTTTCTGCTAGAATCCAATGTCGTGGATTATGAACCTAAAGAGGCATTGTTTGGGGGAAGAGTAGGGGATGAATTGTTGAAACAGATCATTCTGGATGTCAAAGAGAGAGGCATTAAGTATTTAGCTTGTGAAATGGGTTACGATCAAAAAGAACCACTGCAAGACTTTGTTAAAGAAGTTGGAGTAGAATACATAAAATTTTATAAAGATTTAGCAGGGCACGATCGTGGTTTTCTGATAGAATTTACTGAAGGAAAAAAATGAATAAATATTTTAGAATGGTTACGATGGCTTACCTTATACTTTTAGCCGCAATGTTAGGTGCAGGACTTTTTGCAGGGATAGTCGTTGCACCCGTGACATTTCATACAGAGCAATGGCTGGGTGCAGATGTGTTAACACGTTTCCAGGAAGGGCAGATCATGACAGAGAATTTTTTAAGACTCTCTTATCTGGTCAATGTTATTCTGGTTGCTGTGGCACTCTATGAAGGGTATAAGTTTAAAAAGTTTGAAAGAGATACCCTGACACAAGTAGCTACATTCTTTGTTTTGGCAACAGGTCTTCTTTTTTCTCAGTATTACATCCCCGATATCATGGAGATGCAGGCGCAGGGTGTGAAGGCGACAGAGTCTATGGCCTTCCTTAATACACATAAAGGCTCAGAGATAAACTTTAAGATTTTTTCTGTTGCACTATTAGTGCTTATCATTCAAAATATGAGGAAGGCATGTAAGTGAATTCTTTGTATTTGAAGGGTACGCTTTGCGTGATTGATTAGGAATATTTATGAGTAATGAAGTTTTGTCACATCCATTTAAACCTATAGTATTCAAAGACACAGAGATCCTGATATTAGGCTCGTTCCCAAGTATCAAATCGTTTGAAAACAACTTTTACTATGCACATCCGCGTAATCAGTTCTGGAAGCTTTTGGAAAGTGTAACGAGTTATCCCGTGAACAATCGTGACCAAAAGATATGGCTGCTAAAAGAGTGCAAGTTCGGACTCTGGGATATGATCAGAACATGCTCCAGAGAGAATTCACTTGACAGTACTTTGGAGAATGAAGAGGTCAATGATCTGGCGGCTTTCCTCGAAGCGCATCCAAGTATTGTAAAATTGGCGTTTACGGGAAAAAAATCGGAGAGACTTTTTAAGATGCATTTTTCACACTTAAACATTGAGATCGTGTATCTGCCTTCACCCTCTGCTGCCTATGCCAAGATGAACTTTGAGAGTAAAGCGGCAACATATAAAAAACAGTTAGGATACAGCTAATGGCAGTTTGGGCGATAGGTGACATACAGGGGTGTTATAGATCTTTCAGAGCACTTCTTGAAAAGATAGACTTTGATCCTGAGCACGACAGGCTTTGGATCGCAGGGGATCTGGTCAACAGGGGAGAAGGGTCACTGGAAACACTGGAATACCTTTATAGTATTAAAGAGAGTGTTGATATTGTTCTGGGTAATCATGATATTACTCTGATAGCGGCTTATTACGGTATCAAAAAATCCAATCCTACGATCGATCCTATCCTGGCATCACCCGAAGCCAAAAAGCTCATAGATTGGCTCAGAGGACAGAAGTTTTTACATGTGGATTATCAACTGGGTTTTTGTATGGCACATGCGGGTATCTCTCCAGAGTTTGATCTGGGTATGGCCTTAACGCATGCCCAAAGAGTTGAAGAGAAGCTGCAGGGAGATGAGGCAGCGATCTGGCTCAAGCAAATGTTCAAAAGCGGTGTAGACCGTTTTGACAGAGATGCAAGCCTCATAGACATTGACCGGTATATCGTCAGTGCCTTTACGCGTATGCGTTTTTGTGATGGCGACCACAGACTTGATTTTGACCAAAAAGGTGCACCTACGGATGAACTGAGAGAAAAAGGACTCAAGCCCTGGTTCGAATGCCAGGATCGTAAAGATATTGACTTGCGTATTATTTTTGGACACTGGTCTACCCTCGGGTTTTATGAAGATGAACATGTACTTGCTCTGGATACGGGATGTCTCTGGGGCGGCAAACTGACTGCAGCACGTATCGACAGTGATGAAGTGGAGATCGTTTCTATCAATTGCAAGAAAGAAGATGACAATGGAGATGAAAAAATAGAGGAGAAGGAAGAGGAAAAACCTACTTCAACAGATGCTGCACAAACTTAGATCTACGGTCAGGAATATTGAGAAACTTGATTTCCCTGGCACATAGAATACCTTTTACATTTTTTCTTTTTTTACAGTAAGTATCACAAATTTATAATTCTAGGTATAATATTGTATGATATTTTGATAAAAACAAATAGAGGAAATAAAATGAATTTACATAAACTACTATTAACCACAGCATTGCTCTTCAGTTCTGTCAATGCGCTGGATATCTCAGGTCAAGCGTTCGTGAGGCAAGCCGATGGAAGGGTCATTACGTGTGCAGGGGAGAGTGTATACTTACAGGCAGATACGAAAAATAATATTCTTCAGAAATTTGTATTCGATAACAGTAAAGTGAAATTAGCAAAAGAGATGGTCGAAAGGACAAAAAACCCTGTAAAAAAAGCAAAACGAAAAGAGATTTATTCTAAGAGAATAAAAACAAGAGGGAAGAGTTGGGAGAACGTATTAAGAGAAGTAAATCGAGGTAAAATTATCAAGACAACATGTGACGCTCAAGGTAACTTTATGTTCGAGGAGTTGGTGCACCATCCTGACGGCTATTTAATTATCACAAGAATCTACTGGCTTGAAGCAGACAAAATGGAAGGTGGTATCTATGGAAAACATGTGCCTCCTTCAGATAAAGAGAAGGTAAGGATTCTTATCTTCGAGACAAGATAAGGGTTGCCAGAGTTCTGAATATAATCCATTTTACATAAAAAAGCCTGAGTTTTTTAAGTGTTTTTACAATAACTGTGCTTAAGTTGATTTTAGTTACAATACTTAATTGACCGATGGTCAGTCATTTTAAAGGATCTTGATGGCAATTATTGTAGATAAAGAAAAAAAGCGAAGTGATATAGCATGTTCCTGTATGGACATACTGCTTCAGCATGGTATTAAAAACCTTACGATCTCACAAATTGCCAAAACGGCAGGTGTAGGGAAGGGAACGATTTATGAATATTTTGAAAACAAAGAAGATATCGTTTTTGAAATTATTACCATGTTTATTTCGGTACATGAAAAAAAGCTCTTTGAGATCAGCAAGCAGAATATAAGTACCAAAGATAAAATGTTTCATTTTTTCTCTATTTTGTATGAAGATGAGAACAGTCAGAAACAATTAAACATTTATAGAGAATTTTTAGCCATTTCAATGACAAATGGAACCAGGGAGATGATTGATTTCAATAGAGTATGTAGAGAGAAGTTTGCAAATATATTGAATCAGATCATCAAAGACGGGATCGATAAAAAGGAACTCCGTAAAGAAGCTCAAGGTCTTATAAGTGCATTAATTACTTTTGGATTAGGTCTTGTAGTTGAAACACATACGGTATCACTTGATGCAAAAGATGAGATCATCCGTTTTTTAGATACACTGTTTAAATTGATAGAGATAAAGGATGAAAAATGAAGATCGTATTAATGTTGCTTTTGCCTTTGTTTGTTTTTGCTCAAAGTCACGGGCTAAAAACATTTATAGACTCTGCCGGTAAAACCAATGGTTTGATCAAAGCAAAAGAGATCAATATAAAAGCTAAAAATGAGCAGCTTGAAGCAGCTAAAAGTGCCTATTGGCCTACGGTGGATATCGGGGCGGATTATTCTCTCTTGTCACCCAAGTATCTGGTCAGTCCGGGACAAGTTGGCAATGCCTATGCTTCTGTGAGTGTAGAACTCTATGACGGCGGCAGAAAAGATGCGCTTGTGCGGGCCAAAGATTTTGAACATGATGCTTCACTTTTTGAGAAGTCTGCTTTTGAAAAGAGTATCACGCTTGAGATAGTACGTCACTATTATGGCATAAAAACACTCAAAGCCAATATCCATGCTCTACAAGAGCGTTCTAAAGAACTTAAAGCACAGATAGCACGGGTTAAAAAGTTTAAA
>Ga0209013_10000471_pt1 | contig 35699 bp, 33 predicted proteins | sample Cruoilmetagenom2_FD_187291 | JGI IMG/M metagenome (GOLD analysis project Ga0209013, IMG submission 187291) | Oil polluted marine microbial communities from Coal Oil Point, Santa Barbara, California, USA - Sample 2 (SPAdes) (version 2) | ecosystem: Environmental > Aquatic > Marine > Oil seeps ...
CAGGACTAAGATCACAATCTATTTATCATGGACTCGGATACGCACAACAACCCGATACACCAAATACCATTGTATTGGTGACTCCTGAATCACCATATTTATGTATCGGTTTTTTTCAGGACCCGGAAATTGAATTGGATATGAATTACTGTAGATCCAAACAATTGCCGATCATAAGAAGAGAAACAGGTGGAGGAGCGGTTTATATAGATAATGAACAGCTTTTTGTTCAATGGATATTTCAACAAAGCGCTCTCCCGAGAAGAGTGGACAAACGGTTTGAACTTTTTGTAGAACCACTTATTGAAACTTATAAGTTCTTTGGAATTGATGCATATTACCATCCAATCAACGATGTGCACGTTAATGGTAAAAAAATTGTAGGTACAGGAGCCGGAACCATTGGTGAAGGACAAATAGTTACCGGAAATTTTCTGTTTGATTTTGATTATTCAACCATGTTGGATTCTATTAAGGTGCCTAATAAAGATTTTCGAGATGCCGTTGCTAAAAATTTAGATTCTTATCTCACAAATATGAAAAGGGAATTGGATCAAGTCCCTGAACGAGATGAAGTAATTAGAGTTTATCGTAAAAAATGTCAGGATATATTAGGTTTAAAAATTGAATCCGGATGCTTTACCGATAAAGAATTAAGGGTGATGCTGGAAATAGAAAATAAATTTGTTAAGGAATCCTGGCTTCACCAAACCAAAAGAAAACCTTCTAAAAACAAATTGTTTAAAATTCATCTTGGTGTTTGGATTGGTTATATGAATTATGATTTTGATAATGGCTCAATGAATGCGATAATTACAATGAAAGATGGTTATTTATCAGAAATAAAGTTAGCAATTTATAATATTAAGGTATTAAACTATTCCATTCAAAAACTGGAAAAAGCTTTACATGGGGTGAAAATGGAACGGGAGTTGATCGCTCAAAAAGTTAAATCAATAGTTGGAAATTCTCATTGTAATGAATGGGTAGAGTGCATTTATAAAATAAAAGAATTACAACTTCAGCAATCAGGTCATGGAACAATGGCAAGGAGTTATTAGTGCAAAAGAAGTTGCTCGTTTATATAACGATTTGACCGGGCAATGGTTACTGTTAGAAGTTATTAAAGTAGATAATAAAGGGAAAGCAGAAAAATTTAAATTGGTTGCATATGATCGAGATAAAGATCAGCTTTATAAATTAATGGATAGTGATGAGTGGGATTGGAATAAAAAATATTTGTTTGTTTTTGCCGATCCAAATAATTTATGCGAAATATAAGATTAAAGACAATTAATAATTAATTAAACAACTAATCAATATGGAAGAGGACTTCGAAGGAAAGAAAATTCTTGTAATTCAAACACATGGTGTAGAAACACCTACCAGAACTTACTCACCTCTGTTTTATGCAATGGCTGCTGCTGCCATGGAAATAGAAGTAATGGTTTGGTTCACTATGAACGGAACGAATCAACTTAAAAAAGGTGAAGCAGAAAAAGTACAACTCGTAAAAGATTCAAATGTAAACTTAAAAACAATGCTTGAAATGGCTTTGGACAGTGATGTTGAATTACGGGTTTGTCAACAAAGTCTAGAATTGTGGGATATGAAAGTGGAAGACCTTATTGATGGAGTTGAAATAATGGGTGCAACAAGTATTATTGAGCTTGCTCTTAATTATGATCACGTAATGTATTTCTAATAAAATATTTAATCTATAAAATTTAAATACGATGGCTCACGAAAATATAAAAGGCTGTATTATTCTTAAAGATCTGCATTATTCTGTAAAGGATAATACATGGATCAAAGCTGATGGTGATATCGTTACTGTTGGTATGACCGACATTGCTCAAGGCTTGGCAGGACCAATTCTTCACGCAAAAACAAAAAAAGTTGGTACTGTACGTAAAAAAGGACGTCCGATCGCTACGGTTGAAAGTGGTAAATGGGTTGGTCCGGTTAAATCTCCTGTTTCAGGGGAGATAATTGAAGTAAATGAGAATCTGGTATCTGATGCTCAACTTATTAATAGAAGTCCGTATAAGGATGGCTGGGTTGTGAAGATGAAAGCAAATAATCTTGAAAGTGAGGTGAGTGAGATGACAACCGGTGATGCCGCAGTTGAAGCTTACCGGCAAAAAATTGAAGAAGACGGGATAGAATGTTCTCATATTGATGATTCCGATACTTATGATTAGTGTGTTATTAAACAAATAATTTAACAATAAATATTATTAACTATGATGGCATTAGACCTCAGTCAGAACAAACATGCTGACGTCAGTTACGAAGAGAAAGAAAGACTATTTGAGGAGGTAAAAGCTGATGAACGTTGGCATCATGTACTCTATGGATGCTTTGAATGCGGTATTTGTGTAGCTTCCTGCCCTTCTGCTCGCTTTTATGATTTTAGTCCACGTGTAATTGCGCAGGCTGTATCACGAGAAGATACCGATTTGATTTACACCTTGATGAGTGACAGTATTTGGGATTGCTCTCAATGTTTTAGTTGTGATCGTTGTCCGAGACAAAATTCTCCCGGTCAGATCATTACGATCATGCGTGAAGTTGCAGTGAAAAACGGATTGCAAACAGCTAAAAAAGCCCTCGAGGGATACGGTAGGATAATTTATAAGATCATGTCAACAGGTTCACAGGTGTCTCCGGATATGCTTCAGCCAGATGCTTTCCCTGATTGGGGAACACATGTATATGAAATTGCCGAAAATCTTGAAGAATGGAGAAAAGCACTTCCTCCAGAAACATTACATACTACCGAAACCGGATGGAAAATAGACAAGAAAACCATCATTGAATTATACCTCATCTGGCATATGACAGGAGTAATGGATCTGATAGAAGGTATTGATGAGGGTTTGTTCATGATACTTGTAGATGTGATGGAAGAACGTTTGGAAGAAGCAGGTTACGATGATGTAACTTTTGATTAATTAAAAAAACAATTGAGATATGATACATTTACCTATTACAAAAGCTTCTGAAAGGCATTTTAAAATTGATCCCAATGATGCACCGGTAAAAGATCTTCGAGAAGAACTTTTTCAACTCGAAAAGGAAGGTGAACTTGAAGTGATCAGAGTGCCAGATAATCATGTAGAGCTAATGACTAAATATGGTAGAAAGAAAAAAATTCCCATAGATAAGACCTGGCATCACAAAAGTTGTGGCCAATGCGGACATATTCCAGGTTATTCAACCTCTATTTTCTGGTTAAATCGCCAATTTGGTTTGGATTATTATGATCCTACCGATCAAACATCTTGTACCGCATGGAACTATTATGCATCTGCCACTTCAAATCCTGAAGCACAGGCGGCTGTAGCTGTGAGGAATTTTGCAGCAGCACACGAAGTGGGCTATTTTCCTCTCATTCACTGTGGAACCAGTTTTGGTCATTATAAAGAAGTGCGCCACGCCTTGGTCCATCAACATGACCTAAGAAGAAAAGTAAAAAAGATCATGGAGCGCCTTGGTAAAAAACTAGTGCTTCCGGAAGAGGTTGTGCACTATAGCGAATGGGTGTTAGCTATGAAAGACAGGATTGCCGAACGCCAAGTGATAGATATGAGTAATATCACTGCAACGGTTCACCCCGCATGTCATTATCACAAACTTATTGAAGAAGATGCTATTTATGACAGTGAAATTTATGGTGCTCAACGTACAGCTATTGTAACAGGGACACTTCAGGCACTTGGTATAAATGTAGGAGATTATTCTACCTGGTTTGATTGCTGTGGTTTTGGATTCAGACATATTTTGGTTTCAAGAGATTTCTCAAGATCTTTTTCTGTACAAAGAAAAATTGAAGTTATGAAAGAGGAAGTGAATCCGGATGTTACCGTTACACATGATACTGGATGTGTTACAACATTAGATCAAAGTCAGTTTGCTGGCCGTGCACATAATAGAAAAGTAGGTATTCCAGTAATGGCTGATTCTCAAATGGCTGCATTAGCGATGGGGGCACATCCGTACAAGGTACTTCAATTGCACTGGCACAATACAGATAACAAACCATTTTTGAGAAAACTTGGAATTGATGTTGAAAAGGTTTGGTCTGAATTTCAGGCCGAAGTGGATAAAATTAAATCAGGTGAAAAGAAATTTATGACCTGGGAAGATGCAGATAAATAAAATTAAATAAAACTAATAATAAAGAACGTAAGATGGCTAACGAAAACATACTTATTATAGGTGGAGGTCCAACAGGATTGGAAGCCGCTAAAGGAATTGCCGAATTAGGTTATAAGGTGATTTTAGCAGAAAAAAGGGATAAAATGGGAGGAACTCCTGTTTCAGCAGGTTACGCTGCACTTACTCCCGATATGCGTGATGCAGGTGATGCAATGCAAGAAATGTGTGATGCTATTGAAAATAATCCCGATGTTAAAATTATGCTGAACACAGAAATTACTGGTACTTCAGGTGAGCCCGGTAACTTTATGGTAAAAGCTAAATCCAACGGTAACGAAGTTGATATTGAAGCAGGTGCTGTTATCATAGCTACAGGATTTACTCATTTTGATCCAGGCAGGGAAACTCAAAAATATGGTTATTATGAACACGATGACGTAATCACCATTGTAGATGCAGAAAAATTATTAAAGTCGGGTACTTTTGTCAGACCTTCAACCGGTGAAAAGCCTAATAGAGTTGCTTTTATTCAATGTGTTGGTTCTCGTGACCGACAAATAGGAAATGAGTATTGTTCAAAGGTATGTTGTGGAATCACATCTAAACAAGCCATTGAGGTAAGAGAACTATTACCGGGTTGTAAAGTATTTATTTTTTACATAGACATGCGAATGTATGGCTATTGGGAAAATGAGATCTATTGGCCCGCTCAGGAAAAACATAAAGTGAACTATATAAAAGGTATGGGTACCGAAATTATAAAAAAAGGAGATGGTCTTATTGTAAAGGGTGAAGACACTACTATGCGACGACCTATGGAAATACCTATGGATATGGTTATTTTGGCCGTTGGAATGGAACCAAGTGAAGGAACCAAACAGGTTGCTGATATTTTTGGAGTTAATAAAAATAAGTTCGGTTTCATAGAAACTACGGGGGGAGCATTAAATACCGTTTCAACAAATGTTGATGGAGTATTTGCCGCCGGTGCCTGTACCGGACCTTCTGATCTGGAAGATTGTATTTCTGCAGCAGGATCAGCTGCAATGAAAGCAATTTCAACCATTAGAAAAGTATCTATACCTGTATAATATGAATCAGTTAGTTGACATAGAAGCTGCTCGTGAGTTCATGAAAGAAACTTTGGCAAAAGTTGATAAAGTAAACTTAATCGAAATTGCTAATACTCTAGAAAAGAAAAGTTTATTTTTTCAAAATTCACTTTTGAAGGAAAATATTTCAGAAATATCTAAAGAAGATTTTGATTTAGTTTTAGATAAAATTTTTTCTATCAGAAGAAAAAAGGATAAACTCTATGAATTTATCTCTTTTGATAAATTAAAAACAGCTGTATATGATCTACTCCATGGTTCTACTACAATTAACGATCGTTTTCAGATTTTTTTTGATAGTTTAGGTGAATTAGATACTAATCTCAAGTATGATCTGGCCGGAGAACTTTTGCATTTTACTTTCCCGGAGAGATATTGGTTATGGGGAAGATGGATGTGGGATCCAAAAAATAAAACTGGGGCGATCCCATTGGTAACCAATGAAGGATTTGATCTGGATGGTAAAAAAATAAGCGAGACCTATATGAAAGTAGGTAAAGGTGTTGCATTTGTCCATTCTGTAGCAGAATCAGCAGAATTCCAGTTTATAAATCGATCCTTGTTTGGTACTGATGTTTACCTGAGTTGTGTATACATAATTTATGCCTACACTATTTTGCAGATGAAAATGACCAAAGAATTTAATGAAGTAATGCCGGGACTTAATGAATTCTCAAGAAGATTATTGGGAGTTTATGATTTCTATAAAGCTGCATGATTCAATAATAATTAATAAAATAAGTAAAACTAATCTAATTTAAGATTATGCCTATTGATAAGAAACAAATAATTGAAAAAGAAAGTGTTATAGTTGACGGAATTGAACTAACCGCAGATTGGAACCGGATGTTCGAACAACGTGTTATTTTTGATTACGATCCAACCACACTTGATAAAGTAAGAGATCTTGAAGGTGCCGAATCCATGGGCTGGTGTTATCAGTGCAGTCAATGCGTTCCGGTTTGTCCGGTTGATGTTGTTGGGGAATATGGTCCAATGCGTGTTTTTAAAGACCTTCTTATGGGTAAAGACCTCTTTACTTCACCAGATCTTTGGAAATGCACAACATGTATGAATTGTTTACGTGTCTGCCCGAAGGAAGTGGATATGATCAAGATCATGCCAACTGTACGTGAAGAAGCCGTAATGGAAGCAGATGTTCCTGATGAACTACAGGAAGCGTTTGAAAACACTTTTGAATACGGAAATCCATTGGGTGAATCTCAACGGAAAAGAGCAGATTGGATCAAGGAAACATCTTCTGATGTTCCATTGATGAAGGACAAAAAGGAAGCTGATTTACTTTGGTTTGTAGAATGTTATCCTGCTTATCATGGCCGTGGGAAAGAGGCAAGTGCTGCATTGGCAAAAATTCTAAATACTCTGGGTACTGATTTTGGAGTACTAGGTACAGAAGAAAAATGCTCTTGTGATTCTCAACGCCTGGCAGGAGAAGTTGGTCTTTTCGAAGAATTTGCTGAACAAAATATTAAAACATTAAGTAAGTATAAGTTTAAGCAAATGCTGGTAACCGATCCTCATGCACTCAACGCTCTTCGTAAAAAATATCCTGAATATGGTGGTGAGTACGATGTTATTCACTATACAACCTATCTAGCCCCTTTAATGGGAAAATTAAACCTGAAAAACAAGCTTAATTATAAAGTGACTTTTCATGATCCTTGTTATTTAGGCCGTCATAATGGTGAGTATGAAGCTCCGCGAAATATATTGAATTCAATTCCGGGTGTTGAACTTATTGAAATGGGTCGCTGTAAAGAACAAAGTTATTGCTGTGGCGGTGGCGGTGGAGGTATGTGGTTAGATGGATTTATGTCTGACCATGTTAATGAACGTCTTTCTGAAAATCGCGTTCGTGAAGCTGTTGAAACCGGAGCTGATATGCTTGTTGTTTGTTGTCCTTATGAAGTTTCAAGATTTGAAGATGCAGTTAAATCTACCGGTAATGACGGAAAATTATTAGTAAAGGATATTGCCGAACTCATCGTTGAGGCAATGGGATAAATTTCAAATTAATTACACTTTATGATCAAAATTGATAAATACGATGTAGACACAGGTTTATATTATGACCCTAAAGAGCATTTTTGGATTAAGATAGCTGATAATCATGCCCGAATAGGAATGAGCCCTTTAATTCAGGAAACCAGTGGTGCCTTTGTTGCCATTCAGATGAATTCTCCAGAAATGCAATTGAATAAAGGAGATTCTTTTGGAACCATTGAAGCTGAAAAGCATGTTGGACCATTAAAGATTCCCCTTACGGGAAAAATAACAAATATCAATGATCATGTTGTAGAGAACCCTCGATTGATCAATTATGATCCTTATGGAGATGGATGGCTCATTGAAATGGAGCTCACTAATTTTGATGCTGAAGTGCCTCAATTGATCTATGGAGAACAAAATATAATAGAGTGGTTTGAATCTGAACTTAAAAAATTTGATGATAAAGGATGGATAGCCCAATAATAGAGGAAAAAAAATTGATGGAGCAGGCATTTGCAATTCGTAAGGCAAATTTTTGTGATGATATTAAGTTTTATGCTCCCGGACTAAAATCCTACAATATTCCTGAATTTGAACAAAAAAATCCAACTGCCTTTCTACCTATTAGTATAACAGGAAATGCATGCGCATTGGATTGCGATCACTGTGATACCAAAATTCTGGATCCAATGATACCTCTTGATATGAATGAGGGATTATTTGGTATGTGTAAGAAAATGGCTGCCAAAGGTACAGAATCAGTATTGATCAGTGGGGGCTCTATGAAGAACGGTCAGGTTCCCTTTTTAAAGCACATTAAGGATATTAAAAGAATCAAGGATGAGCTTGGTTTAAAGATAATTATGCATACTGGCCTCGTAAGTGAAGAAATGGCAGAAGGGCTAGCCTTTGCAGGAGTAGATGGGGTGGCCATCGATATAATTGGTGCTCAGAAAACCATTGAACAGGTGTACCATATGAATACAAAAGTTGCTGATTTTGACGCTACTTTGGAGAGGCTTACAAGACACGGGTTGAGCATAAGGCCTCATATAATACTTGGTTTGCATTATGGTAAATTTTTAGGAGAGTATGAAGCTTTAAAAATGATCAAAAAGTACCCGGTCCATGCATTGATCCTGGTGATCTTAACTCCAATGCAAGATACTCCGATGAAAGATGTAGAACCTCCTTCTACAGATGAAGTAGAAGAATTTTATCAAAAAGCACGTATTGCGATGCCTGATTCAAATATTCTTGTTGGGTGCGCCCGACCAGGTGGAGAATACAAAAAAATAGTTGATCTCGCAGCGGTTAATGCCGGTTTAAACGGTATTGCTTATCCGGCTGAAGGGATTATTGATTTTTCAAAAACAAAAGGCCTGAATCCCAGTTTTTATGAGAACTCCTGCTCTTGTGGAATAGATTAAGGGAATGGAATATTGATATGGTGAATTAATGCTTTAATGATATAATGAGGATAAAATATAGATAGTTAGATAATGTGTTCATTTGAAATTTAATCTGCGAAATCACAAATACCTGCCTGCCGGCAGGCAGGTCTGTGAAATCTGAGTGAAAGAAAATAAAGATAGGATCAAGAATAAAATACGGTAGTAATATTTGAAACAATTTAGATACATACAAGAAAGCAATACATCTGCATCATATGGTTTAGCTGCTGATGAATATCTAATGAATAATCATCAACAAGAGACTGATTTTCCTGCAACATTAAGGTTATACAATTATAAGGATTATGCTGTGTTAACAGGGAGGTTTCAGGATATAAATGCTGAAATTGATATTGAAGCCTGTAAGAAAAATGATTTTCAGTATGGAAGGCGTTTAACCGGAGGAGGTGCAATTATAATGGGTGCCGGACAATTAGGAATTTGCTTTGCTACTTCCTCAAAAGTTTTTGAATGGGAAAATGTGAGAGAATTATACCATAAATTCTCAGCTCCGGTAATTAAAGCATTGGAAAAACTGGGAATTGAAGCCACATTCAGATCTAAAAATGATTTGGAGGTAAGTGGGAAAAAAATAGCTGGATTGGGAGTGCATGTTGATGCTGATGGTGCAATTCAGTTTCATACTAGTTTGTTGATAGATCTTGATATACCTCAAATGTTGAAAGTATTGAAAATACCCATTCAAAAATATTCGGATAAAAGAAAAATATCTTCTGTTGAACAAAGAATAACTACAATTTCCCGTGAATTAAATAGAAATATTTCTAGAGAAGAAGTTATAGAAATCATAAAACTTAGCTTCGCAGAGGCATTTGACACAGAGTTTATTACAAAAGATTTTTCTCCTGAAGAAAAACAAAGTATAGCACTGCTTGAACAGAACAGATATTTATTAGAAGATTGGATATTTCAAAGATCACCTCAATCAGATATGACAGGTATGAGTTTAAAGAAGACACCCGCAGGTTTGTTAAGAACCTACATAGGCCTGAAAGGTGAAACTATAAAAAGTGTGCTTATTACAGGTGATTTTTTTGAGCAGGCAAATCTCTTTAGTAGAATTGAGTCGGAATTAAAATGGTCATCCATGGACAAGGAAAATATTCATAAAATTGTCAATAAAGTCTTTCAATGGCAAGAATTTGAAAGTTTAAAATACGGGCTCACACCTGAAATAATCGTAGAATCCATATGGTTGGCGGCCCAGCGTGCTATGGCAGCCGAACGATATACCTATAAAGGTTCTTGTTACTACCCAAAAACAGAAACGAAAGAAACAATAATAAACGAAAGCTAAAACAAATTTAACTGCCTATGATTACAAATGATAAGGTCTCCTTCGAGATTGAAATAAAGAAAGTTAGCCCTGACTATGTAAGGATAAGTGCTGCCAGTGCAATGGCCTTACGAATGCGCTCAGGTAGGTTTTCCAGAGATTTCAAATTTGGAGGAATAAACATTCTTCTTAACTATGACAATGGTTGTTTAGCCGATTGTGGTTATTGTGGATTAGCCAGAACACGCCCTGGTGCTTACGAAGATAAATCATTTATAAGAGTGGAATGGCCTTTGGTAACCATGGATGAATTGGTGGATAGAATGGCTATACATGCCTCTGTAATGACCAGGCTTTGTATTTCGCAAGTAACCCATGGCAGATCTCATGCAGATACCATTGAAATAACAAAAAAAATTGTTGCAAAAGTTGATACTCCCCTATCCATTTTATGTGCTCCGCCTGTTTTAAACGGTGAACGTCTTCAGGAATATAAAAACCTAGGAGTTGACATGATTGGGGTTGGGTTAGATGCTGTAAGTGAAAGTGTGTTTAAACAACATCGTACTGATGTACCCAATGGTTCACTTAGTTGGGAAAATTACTGGAATATCATTAATCTTTCACGAGAAATTTTTGGCCCCTGGAAAGTAAATATCCATACTGTAGTTGGTTTGGGAGAAAGTGACAAAGACATGATGGATATGTTTTTTCACCTTTTTAAAAATCAGATTTTTCCTTATTTATTTTCGTTCAATCCTGAACCCGATTCACGTATGGGAGACTGGGAAAAGGCTGATATCAAAAGATGGAGACGAATTCAACTGATAAAGCATTTGATTGAAAAATATGATCTGAAACCTGAAGCATTGGAATATGATGAAAAAGGGAATCTTATAAAAATGAATGTTGAAGATGATAAAATAAATAAAGTTATTGCACATCTGGATAAAGGGGTACCATTTATGACTGATGGTTGTCCCGATCCTAGTGGTGAAGTGGGATGTACCAGACCCTATGGCAGTTACAAACCGAGTGAAGAATACCGGGATTTTCCATTTCGTCCTGCTTCAGATGATATCATACAGATCCATAAGGAACTGGCACTTAACGAAATAATGAACTAATTTTTAACCATAAATATTTTATTATGAATATTATAGTACCTATAAAACAAGTACCCGATCTTGTTGAAGAGCTTGAAATTAATTCTTCAGGAACAGATTTGGATCGTGAATGGCTTAAGATGAAACTTAGCGAATTTGATGATCATGCATTAGAAGAAGCTCTCTTGATAAAAGATGATCACGGAGCTAATGTTACAGCAATTGCCTTAGCCAGTGATGATATTGACAAGGCGCTCTTTGCTGCAGCTGCAAAAGGAGCTGACCAACTTATTAAGGTTACAGGAGTTGAAGGTAGTAGCACACATGAAGCCGCAAAAGCTATGGCTAATGTTATTAAAAGTATGGAGTACGATATGGTACTGACAGGAGTTCAGGCCGTTGATGATCGTGACGGACAACTAGCTGTTCTTTTGGCACATTATCTGGGTGTACCACATGTAAGTGTAGTAACCGGAGTTCATCCCTCAGATGGTAGAGTAACCGTTCAAAAAGAATATGGAGGTGGTATGGTTGCTGAATTTGAAGCTTCAACACCTATTATTCTTGGGATTCAGGCAGCACGTGAAACTCCGAGATATGTGCCGGTGGCAAAAGTTAGAAGAGCTATGAGAGGTTCTACTATAGATGAAGTTGATGCTGGAGAACTTGGTGTTGGTCCGGGTTCAACTGTATCTAAGATGTACAAACCAGAAACTGGTGGAGGTGCTGAAATGATAGATGGTTCGGCAGAAGATCAAGCAGGTAAAATAATAGAAATTCTAACTCAAAAAGGAATAAAATGAGCAATCAAATAATAGTAGTTATAGAACATTTAAAAGGTAATATCGAGGATATTTCTTTTGAAATGCTTGGAAAAGGAAAAGAGATCGCCGATAATACAGGTGGTGAGTTGGTAGCATTGCTCATTGGAAGTGGTGTAGATACAATGACAGGGCAATTGGGCATTGCAAATAAAATAATTTATATTGATGATGCTAATTTAGCTGAATATAATCCACAGGCCTATTCCAAAACTGTCACTGAAGTTGTTGCAACAAATCAACCAAAAATTGTGATGATTGGAAACACTTCAATGGGTATGGATATTGCCGGAGGAGTTTCTATTGATCAGGATATGCCATTTATCGCTTATGTTTCTGGTATTTCATCTGATGGAAACACCATAAGCAGTTCTCTTTATGGAGGTAAAATGAATGTTGATTCATCTCCATCTGGTGACGGATATATTGTTTCAATTATTGCTGGTTCTTTTCCTGTGGATGCCGGAAGATCTGATGGAAGTCCGACTATAGAAAAAACAGCAGCTCCTGATCTTAGTGATCTATCGGTTCACTTCAAACAATTAATTGAACCCGAAGGAGGTGATGTGGATATCACCTCTCAAGAGATCCTTATAAGTGTAGGACGTGGTATTCAAAGTGATGAGAATTTGCCTATGGCTGAAGAGCTTGCTGGCAAATTAGGAGGTGCGGTTTCTTGTTCTCGCCCTATTGTTGATAGCAAATGGTTAGCAAAAACCCGTCAGGTGGGTAAATCAGGACTTAAGGTTAAACCCAAATTATACCTTGCATTAGGAATCAGTGGTGCTCCCGAGCATATAGAAGGAATGAAAGATTCTGATCTTATCATTGCTGTTAACACCGATCCAAATGCTCCAATATTTGATTATGCGCATTATGGTGTGGTACAGGACATTTTTGATATTGTACCCGCTTTAAACGATAAATTATAAAAATTTGTTATGATTGGCTAAATAAGATTTAGTCAATCATAACCTTTATCAATTAACTTTAACTGAATACTTATGGAAACTAGAGACATCTTTAGAAACTTCCCGCTATTTCTGGAAATTATTTTTTACTTGGTTGCTTTTGCATCCATTGCAGTTTTTTTATATGGATTTTACCGTAGATATAAAAAGTATCGCCAGGGAAGGGATGCAGAACGATTTAATCATATAATGGCCCGGTTCACCAAAGCGGCAGCGATAATGGCTAAAAACTCTACTGTTTTTAAACGTGATAAATTTGCCGGTTTTGCTCATTTGTTGATTTTCTGGGGTTTTATAATCCTGTTAATTGGTACTGCTATTGTGGCACTTGATCACGATCTGCTCAGGTTTATGAATATCCATATTCTTCGGGGAAATTTTTACCTTGTGTTTTCTTTAGTACTGGACGTCTTTGGTGTACTTTTTATCGTTGGTTTGATCATGATGATGTTAAGACGCAGTTCAAAACCTCAACAGCTGGATTATGCAAGAGCCGATAAATCTACTACAATTGATAGATCAGCCTATTCCACCGATGACAAAATATTTATGTGGTTATTGCTTTTAATAGCTTTAAGTGGCTTTGTTATTGAAGGAGCCAGAATAGCAGCTGACAGGCCTGCATGGGAGATATGGTCTCCTGTTGGCGTGGGAATAGCTAATATTATTGATATGATCGGTTTGAATAACTCTACCGATACTATTCATATTTATATTTGGTGGTTCCATGCTGTTTTAGTAATGTTCTTTATAGCCTATATTCCTTATTCTAAAGGAATGCATATGTTGATTGATTATGCGAACTTGATGTTTAACGATGATATGGCAGCCATAAAACTTCCGGGAGTTTCTGAAGAACGCCAAAAAGTGAGTATGGGTTATCAGAAAATTGAAGATTTTACATGGAAAGAGCTGCTTGATTTTGATGCATGTACTAAATGCGGACGCTGTCATGTAGCATGCCCTGCACAAAATGCAGGAACACCACTATCGCCAAGAGATCTCATCCTGGATCTACGTACTTATGTCAACAATTCAAGTGGCGGTGTAACTGAGTGGTTTCAACAAAAAATTGACGGTGGTAAAGAACAAAAAGTAATTGCCGGTGGCGTGATCAGTAAAGAAACATTATGGTCTTGTACAACCTGTATGGCTTGCGTAGAAGCTTGTCCCGTTGGTATTGAGCATCTTACCAGTATTGTTAACCTCAGAAGAACTATGGTTGACGATGGTGATATGGAGGACATGTTGATGGATACATTGGCCAATATAGGTGATTATGGAAATTCATTCGGACAATCAGAACGGATGCGTGCAAAATGGACCAAAGACCTGGATTTTAAAATTAAGGATGTCCGTAAAGAAGAAGCTGAATTTTTATGGTTTGTAGGTGATTATGCTTCCTATGATGCCAGAATACAGGGCCTATCGCGAAAAGTGGCCACAATATTCAATAAAATGGGTGTGGATTATGGAATTTTATATGAAAGTGAAAGAAATTCAGGAAACGATGTGAGAAGAGTGGGAGAAGAAGGCCTATACGAAATGTTGGTTGAAGATAATATAGCCGCTTTTGAAGATGCCAGTTTTAAAGAAATATTCACTACTGATCCTCATAGTTATAATACTATCAAAAATGAGTATCCGGATTTTGGAGGTAACTATCCTATTTATCATTATACAGGTTTATTATTAAAATTATTCAAAGAAGGAAAACTTAAATTCAATAAAAAACTCGACTACAAAATAACCTATCATGACCCTTGTTATTTAGGAAGGTATAACGGTGAGATAGATGCCCCTAGACAGTTATTACAGGCAATGGGGGTTACTTTGGTTGATATGCCGAGATGTAAAGAGAATTCTTTCTGTTGTGGTGCCGGTGGAGGACGCATCTGGATGGATGATTCTAAAATGGATAATCGCCCAAGTGAAATAAGAATTAAAGAGGCTTTGGATATTGGTGGAGGTGTTGATCATTTTATAGTAGCTTGTCCTAAAGATTATGCAATGTTTACTGATGCCGTGAAGACCAGTGGAAACGAAGGTAAAATGCAGGTGAAAGATATAATTGAATTAGTAGATGAAGCCATGGGATAATTAAGATATTCTCTCTTAATTATCTCCAGCCCATAATTAAAATCCATATATAATTTTACTTATTAAAATTATATATGGATTGAATTTTATTTTTTAATGGAACAACCAATTGCCTTGGTATTTGAAACTTCAATATTATTTCCAAGAAGTATGGCATCAACCGCGTTTTCAGCATATTTTGTTTTAACCAAAGATGCGTTTCTGGAACTATCATCAATAGAACCAATATATCTAACAAATAATCCTTCTTTTTCTTTTTCTAAAATAAATACATGAGGTGTTCTTGTGGCACCATACAATGGATAAACCTCTTGCTTTTCATCAAATAGATATGGGAAAGTAAATTTCTTTTGCCTAGCTCTTACTTTCATCAATTCATAACTATCTTCCGGTGATACCAATGGATTATTTGGATTAATCGCTATCACGGGGAAACCACTCTCTTTGTATTTTTTATCAAGAGCGATGATCCTATCCTCATTGGCAACAGAAGTTGGGCAGGAATTGCAAGTAAAAATAATAATAAACCCTTTTGCTTTGTCGAATTGAGATAAAGAAACTTGATTTCCATCAATATTTTTTAGATTAAAATCGATGGCCAAGTCACCAACGTTGTACCCATAACTGTTGTTTAGAGCATTCTTTTGATTTAGGGTAAAAGCCAAAAATGAAACAATTCCAATAAATAATAAGGTTAATTTTAAATTTTTCATGATTTCTCTAGTTTAATGAATTTATTTACTTCCTTGTATAATGATTTTTTTGTAAATGATTGCTCATAAAAGGCTCTCTTGTCTTTCTTATAGATCAGAGTAGCAGGGATTGCACCTGACCATGATGTATCTACTTTTGGAATCCATTCATTTTCATAAGGGTCATCCAATAATATTACTTGAGGTGTAAGGTTATTACGTTTTATAAATGGAATTAAATGACTTTGTATCTTATCAGGAAAATCCAGACTAACCAAAACTACTTTTACTTTTTGATCTTTAAAATCATTATGGAGTTTTTGAAAAAATGGCATTTCTTCAATACAAGGTTTACACCATGTTGCCCAAAAATTAATTACATAAATATTATCATCATCATAATATAATTGTGGTTCAAGTTCAGAAAAATCATAAACTTCTATAATATCATTTTCATGTGTTATTGATTTCTTTTTTTCTTTATTACAAGATAATAGTAACAATAAAATGATAGAAAGTTTAATTATACGCATTTGTTCAACTTATCTCTATATTTATTAAAGAATAGTCTAAAGATAGCAAAATATGGAATATCATTAAAAATACTCTTGTCTGCCAGCATGAAATTATCATATCTATTGTGTTTATTTACGGCAACAATTTATTTTAAAGTAATTTCAAATGCTACGGTTTTAAAATAATGTTAACCTTACATTTACATAATCATAAATAGATTCAAAATAGAATAATTTAAACAATCATATTTTGAAATTAAAAATTATGTAAATGTTAAATTTATAATTAGAGTAGTTAGTTAAGCCTTAAGTAGCATGCGCTGGAAATTAAAATCCATTCCAAATAAAGAAACAGTCAATCATTTAGTTAAAGCTCTGCAAATTGATAAAAAATTGGCAATATTACTAGCGCAAAGAAATATTTGCACTTTTGAACAGGCAAAACAGTTTTTCAGACCAGATATTAATGAATTACACGATCCGTATTTGATGAAAGATATGGATCTTGCTGTTGAACGTATTGAAAAAGCCATAAGCAACAATGAAAATATTTTGATCTACGGTGATTATGATGTTGATGGTACAACGGCTGTTTCCTTAGTTTTTTCCTATTTAAGTTCTATTTATCAGAAAGTAGCAACTTATATTCCTGATAGATATAATGAGGGTTATGGAATTTCTTTTCAAGGTATAGATTTTGCTTCAGATAATGAATTCTCTCTTATTATTGCATTGGATTGCGGAATAAAGGCCATTGACAAAATTACTTATGCGGTAAAAAAGAACATTGATTTTATTATTTGTGATCACCACCGTCCCGGAAAAGAATTGCCTGCAGCCATTGCTGTTTTGGATCCTAAGCGTCAAGATTGCAATTACCCTTATGATGAACTATGTGGATGTGGTGTAGGTTTTAAATTAATTCAGGGATTGGCTAAAAAAAGAGGTCAAAACCTTGACGATTTATTACCTTATTTAGACTTGGTTGCTACTGCCATTGCAGCTGATATTGTTCCAATTACAGGTGAAAACCGGGTACTGACACACTTTGGTTTACAAATTATCAATACAAATCCCCGCCCTGGAATAAAAGCCTTGGTTCAACAAGTAAAAAAAGATAGATTAAATATTACTGATGTTGTTTTTATTATAGCCCCACGAATAAATGCAGCCGGAAGAATAAAACATGGTTCATATGCAGTTACCCTACTTACAGAGAATAATTTGGAAAATGCACAAAAATATGCAGTAGGGATCGAAAAATTAAATTTGGAGAGAAAAGAACTCGATCAACAAATAACTAAAGATGCATTAGATCAAATTAATGAAAATAAAGAAGAACAAAACTTTACAACCGTTGTTTATCATGAAAACTGGCATAAAGGAGTTATTGGTATTGTAGCCTCAAGATTGATTGAAACTTATTATCGTCCTACTTTGGTCTTTACGAAAAGTGGTGAAAAACTGTCCGCTTCCGCCCGTTCTATCAAAGGGTTTGATGTTTATAATGCTTTACAAGAATGCAGCGAATTTATTGAACAATTTGGTGGACATAAATATGCAGCGGGCTTAACCCTTGAACCTAAAAATTATATAGAGTTTAAAGAGAAATTTGAAGAAGTAGTTAAGAATAGTATCCCAAAAGAATTACTTATACACGAAATTACTGTAGATACATCATTATATTTATCTGATATTACTCCGAAATTTCAAAGAATAATCAACCTGTTTGGTCCATTTGGACCACAAAACATGAAGCCTGTTTTTATGGCATCCGGTTTGAGAGACAATGGTTATGGGAAAAAAGTTGGCAAAAATGGTGAACATCTTAAATTAAGTATCATTTCTGGAGCTGATCAAAAAACCTATTCTGCTATTGGTTTCGGATTAGGCGATAAGTTTGCTCTTATAAAAAATGGAAAATCATTCAAAGCTGTTTTTACCATTGAAGAGAATCATTGGAATGGCATTACATCTTTACAGCTAAATTTAAAAGACATTAAACTTGACGAAATAGTGGATTAGGCTCGTAGAAATATCCATAAAACAACTTAAAATTAATTAATAACGTAGATGTTTTAATTTTTTTATTGTTTCTGATGGGTTATCACTTTTAAAAACGAAACTACCAGCAACTAATGCATTAGCACCAGTAGCAACTAATTTTTCAATGTTTTTATCATTTACACCACCATCAATTTCAATAATCGCTTTGGAACCTGAATTTTCAATTAACTCTCTTAATTGTGCTATTTTTTTGTAAGTGTTTTCTATAAAACTTTGTCCGCCAAAACCAGGATTAACACTCATTATTAAAACCAGATCGAGATCCTTGATAATGTCTTCCAAAACGGCAACTGGAGTGTGTGGGTTTAGTGAAACTCCTGCTTGCATACCTTCTGCATGAATAGCTTGCACTGTTCGGTGTAAATGCTTGCAAGCTTCATAATGGACAGTTAAAATGTCTGCTCCTACTTTTTTAAAATCTGCAATAAACCTATCTGGGTCCATGATCATTAAATGAACATCCATGGTTTTGTTCGCATGTTTTTTGATAGCTGAAATCACAGGCATCCCAAAAGATATATTTGGCACGAAAACACCGTCCATTACATCAATATGAAACCAATCGGCTTCACTTTGATTTACCATTTCTATTTCTTTTTGCAAGTTTGCAAAATCGGCTGCTAAAATTGATGGAGCTATAAGATGTGACATAAATCTTTTTTTACAAAAATAATATAAAAAATAAAAAGCTTGCGAAAATTCGCAAGCTTTTATTGTATCGTCTAAATATCTTATTTTAACCTAAATAAGTTCTTAAAATCTTACTTCTTGAAGTGTGTTTTAATCTTCGGATAGCTTTCTCCTTGATCTGACGAACACGTTCACGCGTTAAATCAAAAGTTTCCCCTATTTCCTCTAAGGTCATTGGATGTGCATCACCTAATCCAAAATACAATTTAACTACATCTGCTTCCCTAGGTGTTAAAGTCTCTAAAGCTCTTAAAATTTCTACTTTTAAAGATTCATGCAATAAACTCTTGTCTGGGTTTGGTGATTCACCTGAATTTAATACATCGTACAAATTCGAATCTTCTCCTTCAATCAAAGGTGCATCCATAGATACGTGACGACCGGAGTTTTTCATAGATTCCTTAACATCACTTACCGTCATATCCAGTTCTTTTGCAATTTCCTCGGCCGACGGAGGTCTTTCATTTTCTTGTTCTAATCTTGCAAAAGTTTTATTTATTTTATTGATTGATCCAATTTTATTTAAAGGTAATCTTACAATTCTTGATTGTTCAGCTAATGCTTGCAAAATAGATTGACGGATCCACCATACTGCATAGGAAATAAATTTAAATCCTCGAGTTTCATCAAATCTCTTTGCTGCTTTGATCAATCCTAAATTTCCTTCATTAATCAAATCGGGTAAAGTTAAACCTTGATTTTGGTATTGTTTTGCAACAGATACTACAAATCTTAAATTTGCTTTGGTCAATTTTTCTAAAGCTATTTGATCTCCTGCCTTGATACGTTGTGCTAATTCAACTTCCATATCAGCAGTAATCAAATCTACTTTACCTATTTCTTGTAAATATTTATCTAACGAAGCAGTTTCACGATTAGTAACCTGCTTAGTAATTTTTAGTTGTCTCATTAAAAATGTGGAATTTAGTTTTATTAAGTTTTGCTGTGTACTATCTTATACGTAAGATCTTTAATAAATGTTACAAAACATTAAAAAATATAAAAAAAGCCACCATTTAAAAATGGTGGCTTTTGAATAAATTATCTTTTTAATTATCAGATTATCAGTCTTTTCGACGATTATCCCGATTACGATTGTCTCTTCCACGATTATCTCTTCCTCTACCATCATTACTTCTTGGAGGTCTTTCAACGAAACCTTCTGGTTTATTCAACAATGCCTTACGAGAAACTTTTTCCTTTCGTGTTCTTGGGTCTACACCAAAATATTTCACATCCAGAATATCGCCCATGTTTACAACATCAGTTACATTATTGGTACGTTCCCATGCCAGTTCACTTACATGCAATAACACTTCATTCCCTGGGGCTTCAACGTATTCAACAACAGCACCAAAATCTAATATCTTAATTACTTTAACCTCATATACACTTCCTTTTTCAGGTTTGAATAACAGGGAGTCTATTTTAGCCAAAACTGCATCAATACCACCTTGATCTGTACCTAGAATTTCAACAATACCTTCTTCGGTAACCGGATCTTCATTAATAACGATGGTACACCCAGTAGCTTTTTGCAATTCTTGAATTACTTTTCCACCTGGTCCAATCAATGCGCCAATAAATTCACCAGGAATAGTACGTGTAACCATTTTTGGAGCATGCGCTTTTACATCATCATTAGGACTAGCAATGGTGTCAGTTAGTTTTTCTAAAATATGTAAACGACCATCACGTGCCTGCATCAAGGCTTTAACCAATATTTCGTAGGATAAACCCTTCACTTTAATATCCATTTGACAAGCTGTTATACCATTTTCAGTACCTGTAACTTTAAAGTCCATATCACCTAAATGATCTTCATCACCCAATATATCTGATAAAACAGCATATCTGTCACCATCAGAAATTAATCCCATGGCAATACCTGAAACCGGTTTCTTTAATTGAACCCCTGCATCCATTAATGCCATTGTACCCGAACAAACAGTTGCCATTGACGACGAACCATTACTTTCTAATACTTCGCTTACCACACGAACTGTATAAGGACAATCTTTAGGGATCATACCTTTTAATGCACGTTGTGCTAAATTACCATGCCCTACTTCTCTACGGGAAGTACCTCTTAAAGGTCTTGCTTCACCAGTACAAAAAGGAGGAAAATTGTAATGTAAATAAAAAGTTTCTTCCCCTTGATAACTTGGCAGGTCAATAGTACTAGCCTCCCGTGAAGTCCCTAAGGTTACAGTTGCTAAAGCTTGTGTCTCTCCACGAGTAAATATGGACGATCCGTGTGTTGATGGTAAATAATCAACTTCACACCATATAGGTCTAATTTCCGTAGTTTTTCTTCCATCTAAACGCAAACCTTCACTTAATGTTAATTCACGAACAGCTTCTTTTTGTGATTTGCTAAAATATTTTCCAATCAAATTCCCATATTCTTCAATTTCTTCATCAGAAAATGACGCTTTAACCTCTTCTTTTACTTCAGCAAAAGCCAAAGTTCTCTCTTGTTTAGAAGTTCCTTTTTTTGCTATATCATAACATTTTTGATAAGTCAATTCATGTATCTTTTCACCCAAAGCTTCATCAGATGCTTCTTCATCATACTCACGAGTTTCTTTTTTACCAAAGGCTTCAGCTAAACTTACTTGAGCAGCACACTGTGCTTTAATCGCTTCATGAGCGAATTTAATTGCTTCGGTCATTTCTTCTTCACTGCATTCATCCATTTCACCCTCTACCATCATTACTGAATCTGCCGAGGCTCCTACCATCATGTCCAAATCAGAATCTTCTAATTGTGCTCTGCTAGGATTAATAATGAATTCTCCGTTAACACGTGCAACACGGGCTTCAGATATAGGAGTTTCAAAAGGAATATCACTTAATTGAATAGCAGCAGAAGCTGCTAAACCGGCTAATGCATCAGGCATTACATCTTCATCATGTGACATCAACTGTATCATAACCTGTGTTTCAAAATGATAATCTTTTGGAAAAAGTGGTCGTAATACTCTATCTACCAAACGCATGGTTAATATCTCATCATTACTTGGTCTCGCTTCTCTTTTGAAGAATCCTCCGGGATATCTACCCGCAGCTGCAAATTTTTCTCTATAATCTAGTGTTAATGGTAGAAAATCTACCGGGCTTGCATTGTAATTAGATACTACTGTACATAGTAACATTGCATTTCCCATTTGCACAACAACTGAGCCGTGTGCCTGTTTTGCTAATTTTCCGGTTTCAATGGATATTTCTCTTCCATCACCGAGGTCAATAACCTCCTTAAAAACTTTTGGAATCATAATTTGTTTTTTACATTTACTTTTTTCAAGTAAATCTGTTAATTCATGGTTAAACTTAGTAGTTGTGTTGTTTGCCAATGAATTACTTTAGTTTCTCAATGTAATTAATTTATTATTGAGATATTGAGTGTTTTCTACAAATTTAATCAATATTTATACCTAAGCCTTATTGATTAAATTTTATTTTAAATTAAAAAGAGAGGCAAAAAGCCTCTCTAATAATTTATTTTCTTAAACCTAATTCTTTAACTATGGCACGATATCTTACAATATCAGTTTTAGTTAAATAGTCTAATAGATTACGACGTTTACCTACTAATTTCACTAATGAACGTTGTGTGTTAAAATCCTTTCGGTTGTTTTTTAAATGTTCTGTTAAGTGATTGATTCTGTAGGTGAACAATGCAATTTGTCCTTCAGATGAACCTGTGTCCTTCTCAGATTTCCCGTGTTTTTTGAAAATCTTGTTCTTTTTTTCAGCTGTTAAATACATGCTAACATTAAATTTTAATTAATAATTTTTATGTACTAATATTTTATTAGGCGGCAAAGATAATATTATTATTTTGATTAGCAATATATTATGTTTACTACTTTATTCTTAAATAAACTGAAATTAAACCTTTTTGAAAAGAGATAGTCCAATCAAAAAAATATCGAACAAATTTGTTATGAAATGAATCATTAAATTCTGGTACCATTCGAATTGATAAAATGGCAAATTCCATCTGAATTTATAAAAGAATTAAATCTGAACAGATGTATTATTAATCTAAAACTAAATTATTATGAAAAAACAATTTTATGTCCGAATAATCAAAAGTATCCTAATACTAACTTTTACAGGTTTCATTTTTACTAGCTGCGAACAGGACGGATCAAATATAGAAGAAGAATCCCTTTCTCAGGAAATTGAAAATGCTTACACGCAGACTGAAATTGAAAATGTAAGTGAAGGAGTAAATGACATCATTGAAAATGTATATTTTGACATTGATGACTATGAATCCTTAAAAAGTTCAGACACGAAGGATACTGATGAGCAAAAATTCCTACCTGACTGTTTGACAATTACTAAAGTAATAACTGCTAGTAAAAAAATTGTAACACTTGATTATGGCGATGGCTGTACAACGAGAAACGATAATTATTTAAGTGGAATAATAATAGTGGAATTTAACTTTAATTTTGATGATGGTAAAGTGGTTATTGATTATACTTTTGATAATTTCTATTTTAATTACAAAAAAGTAGAAGGTCAGGTACATAAAGTTAGAACGAGAAAAAATGAAAACGGCAATCCACAAGCAATAATCAATAGTGATTTAAAGATTACATGGGAAGATGAATCCTTTGTAACCATAAAAGGAGAAAGAAAAAGAGAGTGGATTGAAGGGTTAGGAAACTATTTTTGGAGTGATAATGTGTTTTTAGTAACTGGTACATGGACTATTACTAAAAAAGATGGTACTATAAGAACTGCTACGATTATTGAGCCGTTAAGAAGAGAAATGGCCTGTAAATTTTTAGTGAGTGGAATTGTTGAAATTCAAAAAAATGATGTGGCTTTTACTTTAAATTATGGTGATGGTGAATGCGATGATCTGGGAATTGTGACCATAGATAATAAAGAATATGAAATTCATTTAAGACAAAGAAGGAAAAATTAGAATAACTATTGATAGATTAGATGAAAAAGCTCCTAATGTTTGTTAACATTAGGAGCTTTATTTTATATTCAATTATTTCCTTATGGGAATATTCTGAATTAAATCGATATACAAATTAATTTGTTCCTTTAAATGTTTCCTTTCTACGATTTTATCCAAAAATCCGTGCTCCAATAAAAATTCAGAACGTTGAAAACCTTCCGGTAAATCCTTTCCTGTAGTATCTTTTACAACTCTTGGCCCTGCAAAAGCAATTAAAGCATTTGGTTCGGCAATATTAATATCACCTAACATGGCATAAGATGCAGTTGTACCTCCTGTTGTTGGGTCGGTACATAAAGAAATATAAGGAATTTTAGCTTCTGCCAATTGTGCTAATTTTGCCGAAGTTTTTACCAACTGCATTAAGGATAAAGAAGCTTCTTGCATCCTTGCTCCTCCTGATTTAGATATCATCAAAAAAGGAATTTTCTTTTTTATGGAATAATCAATAGCTCTGGCAATTTTTTCACCAACTACACTACCCATAGAACCACCAATAAAACTAAAATCCATGGCTGCAATCACTAGATCTTTACCAAAAGATTTACCTACTGCGGTACGTACAGCATCTTTTAAATTAGTCTTATTCTGCGCCTCTCTTAATCTGTCAGTATATTTTTTTGTGTCAGAAAAATTCAAGGGGTCTTTAGAAGTAAGTTTGGCATCCAATTCTTTAAACTTATTGTCATCAAACAGAATCTCAAAATACTCTGCACTACCTATTCGCACATGATATCCATCTTCAGGACTAACATATAAATGAGCTTTTAGATCATCGGAATCAATTACTTTTCCGCTGGGCGTTTTATACCACAAACCTTTAGGAACATCCTTTTTATCTTCTGTAGCAGTTTGGATTCCTTTATTTTTTCTTTTAAACCAAGAACTCATATTGTTATTTTTTTTAATATCAAAATCAAATTTTGATACCTATTTAAACTTAAAAATAGTTCGGCAAGTTATAAAAAAAAAGAGAATCAATTTATATTTGATTCTCTTTATTGAATTATAAAGTATCTATGTTGTTTAAATCTGCAAAAGCTTGTTTTAATCTTGCCTTAAAAGAATTTTCTCCTTCGCGAACCCACTTCCTAGGATCATAATATTTTTTATTTGGAGAATCTTCTCCCTCAGGATTTCCTATTTGACCTTGCAAATACTCCGATTTATCTACCATATAATCTCTTATTCCAGCCATATATGCGTATTGTAGATCGGTATCAATATTCATTTTAATTACACCATAACTAATTCCTTCTCTAATCTCTTCCAGAGTAGATCCTGATCCACCATGGAATACAAAATTCACTGGATTTTTTTCTGTATTGAATTTTTTCTCAATATATTTTTGAGAATTATCCAAGATCTTTGGTGTTAATTTTACATTTCCTGGCTTGTAAACTCCATGCACATTTCCAAAGGAAGCAGCAATGGTAAATTTATCACTAATCTTTAAAAGTTCTTCATAAGCATATGCAACTTCTTCCGGCTGTGTATAAAGTTTTGAAACGTCTACATCTGTGTTATCAACACCGTCTTCTTCACCTCCGGTAATACCTAATTCTATTTCAAGGGTCATCCCTATTTTGCTCATTCTTTCTAAATATCTTTTAGAAATTTCAATATTTTCCTCTATCGGTTCTTCAGATAGATCAATCATATGTGAACTAAATAAAGGAACACCATTTTTTTTGTAAAATTCTTCACCGGCATCCAGTAGACCATCTATCCAGGGCAATAATTTTTTTGCACAATGATCTGTATGTAATATTACCGGAATTCCATAAAGGCCAGCCATTTCATGCACATGTTTTGCTCCTGCTATCCCTCCGGCTATAGCTGCAGCCTGATTTTCATTACTCAAACCTTTACCAGCATTAAAATGGGCACCTCCGTTTGAAAATTGAACGATCACGGGAGCATTTAATTCTTTTGCTGTTTCAAGAACTGCATTAGCAGAACTTGAGCCTATTACATTTGCTGCAGGTAAAGCAAACTTCTTTTCTTTAGCTAATTTGAAAATTTCTTGAACAACCTCTCCTGTAGCTACACCAGCTTTTATTTTATGATTCATTTTTATATAATTAATTAAACAGTGGCACAAAAATACGAAATAATACTAATTAGAAAGGATAATTGATACCTATATTATATACAGCATTACCAAAGTTATAATTTACAAACCATTTATTATCTCGCAATAAATATGGTTCGTAAGTTTTGAAGCCTATGTCAAATCTAAAAACTAAAAAACCAAAATCATATCTTAATCCAAAACCTGAACCTATAGCAGTATTTTTAAAATCACTAAAACTCTTGAATTTTCCTTCTTCGGTTACTAAGTTTGAATCCGTAATATCCCAAATATTACCCGCATCTATAAATAAAGCACTATTAATTTTATCACTTAATCTAAACCTATATTCTAAATTAGTTACTAATTTAAAGGTGGCTACCTTATATTCTAAATTGTTCAATTCGGCTCCCGGACCCAGATCAAAAGTTCTCCAAGCTCTAATTTCATTACTTCCACCTGCACTATAACTTCTACTAAACGGAACATTTGTTGAATTTCCATATGGAATAGCTGCTCCAATAAATGTTCTAAAAACTAAAATATTATCTTTACGAAGTTCCCAATATTTTTTATACTCAAATTCTGTTTTAATATATTGAGCTATTGGTACGTCAAATATTACTCTTTGTCCTTCTTCATTTTCATTTTTAAAAATAGTGTTTGTAAAAGTTCCGGCAGAAACCAATCGTGCAGTGAAATACGAAAAATTGTTGTCATTAATATTTTCTCTTGTGTTATAAACAAGTGAATAGGAAATAACCGGCACCATACTGTCTTCAATCAAAATATCTCGACGTTCATTTACATCTGATACCGTATCATAATCATCAGGATGACTATCTTCATAACCATTTACCGGGTCAAGGAAAAAGTCCATAAAATTTAATATATCATCATTATTATCGGGTAATGGTTGTCCAAAGACATCTTCTGCAACATCATTTAATTTTTGATATTCAGAGTCATATATAAAAAAGTAGTTGTCGATATTTTGATTTTTGATATATTGTAAATTTAAAAAATCAATCCTGTGTCCAACATTTTTGGAGCTTTTCCATGAATAAGCCATGCCGGCAGTAGTCGTTTGCCGATCTAAACCAATATTTTTTTGAAAGCTAACACTGACATCAACATTGGTAGATGGGGCCATATATTTCGGAATTAAGGATGATGTGTTTACCGGAAATAAAATTCGAGGAAATTTTAAAGAGGCACTCGACAAAACCTCCCAAGCATTAAAAAATTGAGAGCTGTTGGAGGCATCTTTAGATACATTAAAAAATGATCCTTGAAAAGCCAATTCTAAAATTTCAGACCCCCTGAACATATTTCTTCCTAAAAATGAAAACTTGCCCAATATTCCAAAGGGTTTAATATTTGATGTTGTAGCATCCAGATCAACAGTTAAAGCATATTTTTTTAATGGACTTAAATATATATCAGCTGTTAATGATTCATCATCATTTTCTGTATAATTGATGTCAACCGTAGAAGAAAATGTCTTTAAATTTCGAATATGATTTTGTGTTAAATTTCTTTCAGAATCTTTATAAAAGTCGTCTGGTGTTATAAAAAGAGAATTAACCAAATACTTCGGTTTATACTTCATTTTTCCATAGCTATAAAAATTATAACCCTTGAAAGTAATAGAGTCTTTGAGTTTTTCACCTCTGTTTTTTATCGAAAAATCTGTATACACATTAACTTCTCTAACCTTTTGGGCCTTAAAAGGTATTTTTAAGACAGAGTCATTTCTACTTATTAATCTATCCGGTATTTTTAATAATATGTCTTTATTAAAGGATTGCTTTATAGAGTCTGTCCAAAACCCCATACTATTATTCTTAAAATGATAAATTCCAGAATTTCTGAAAAGAGATATTAAACGACTTTCTTCCCTTTCAAAATCATCAAAAACAAAGGGGTTTCCCTTTTTAATCATGGATTTGTCTTTATTCGATTGATAGATTGAATCCAATACAGGCGATTCAATGTCAACAGTTATCGAATCCAGATAATATTGACTATTCGTTGTGATTTTATAATCAACCTCAATTTCCTTTTCCTTAGTTTGTCGATGCTCATATTCCACAATGGCTTCAAAATAGCCCTTTGATATATAATATTCTTTTAATGAACTTGCAGATTTTTTAGATATTGATTCATCATAGATAACTGGGGCCTGACCTTTAGTTAAAAACCAGTTATTGATCCCTTTATTAGTATTATAAATAACATATGTTTGTTTCTTTGAAAATACATTTTCATACTTTCTGTATTTCTTTGGATGAAATTCTATCCAGTCTTCAAAGGTATTTTCAAAATCAGGATTTCCTAAATTATAAAAATGCAAAGACAAAGGCATCCCAATGGTTGTTTTATTTGGCCTCTGTACTAGAAAATTATTGATCTCGGCTTTTGAATTCTTTTTATTGTTTACATAAACCGTGTTTTCTTTAAGCAAGTTTTCATTTTCTTCGACATATTTTATACTACTACAAGACACCAAATACATTAGTATTAACATAAAGAATAGTATTTTTGTAAAAACTTGTGGCAAAAAGCAATATTTTAAATCTAATTCAAAAGTAACACTATTTAAATGCTAAGCAAAAATCAATTAAAATTAATAAACAGTTTAAAGAAAAAAAAATTTCGAGACCAACATAAATTATTCTTGGCCGAAGGAATTAAAGTGGTTGAAGAGCTTATTGAATCAAAGTTTAGAGTACATCAATTATTTTGCACAAGTGATTATAAAAATAGATTCTCTATTGACAAAATTCAAATTATTTCTGATAAAGAACTAAAAAATATCAGTGAGTTTTCAACACCAAACAAAATCCTTGGTGTTTTTGAATTTACAGATCCTAACCAAATTAAAACAGAAGGTCTGACTCTGGTTTTAGATGGAATTAATGATCCCGGAAATTTAGGCACAATCATTCGTCTTTGCGACTGGTTTGACATTGAACAATTAATTTGTTCCGCTAACACAGTTAATTGCTATAATCAAAAAGTTGTTCAGGCAAGTATGGGGTCCTTATCCAGAGTCTCCATTATTTATTGTGATCTAAAAGAATATCTCAAAAACGAAACCAGACCTATTTATGGAGCCGTTTTGGATGGTGAAAATGTTTATAAATCAGCATTGCAAAATAATGCAGTTCTGGTAATGGGGAATGAAGCAAATGGGATTTCAGATGAAATTCAAAAATTAATTTCCTTACCGATTACTATCCCACAATTTGGAAAAATAAAAAAAACAGAAAGTTTAAATGTTGCAATGGCATCTGCTATTTTATTGAGTGAATTTAAACAATAGTGATAAACCTTTAAATCATTTCTCCCTTTATTATTACGAATAATGTTATATTTGATAGTATTATATTAAAAACCAATCTTATAAAGTGAAGAATTTATTATTGCTCATTATCCTTTTGGTTCTATTTTCATGCCAAAATAAATCTCCAAAAATTAAAATAGATGGTGATTCCATCAAAGACAATGCATTGATATATAATAATTATACCCCAAAACCGTCTGACAGGATAATTTCAAGAACTGAATATGCCGACAAATTACATGGTTTCTGGTTGGGACAATGTATTGCAAACTGGACCGGTTTGATTACAGAAATGGATAAGATCGGCAATATTGGTGAAATAAAAACCGGTGATTTTTATACTAGAGACGCCTGGGGAAAACCAGATCAGCCCAGTATTTGGGGAGAAGGTATATCGAGTAAATTATCGCCAAACATTGACTTTATTTATGCCGCCCAAGACAGCATCTGGGGTGCTGATGATGATACAGATATTGAATATATATACCAACATTTATTATTTACAAATAAATCGAGTGTTTTAACCGGTAAACAAATTCAAGAAGGATGGTTAAAACATATCAAAGCGGAAGAGGAGAATTTTTTATGGGTATCTAATCAATCCGCTCTTGATTTAATGAAAAAAGGTGAAGTTCCTCCGGAAACAAGTAATCCAAAAAAGAATGAGAATTTTGAAATGATCGATGCTCAACTAACCACTGAAATTTTTGGTTTATTTGCTCCATCAAGGCCAGATGTGGCATTAAAAATGGCAAAGTTACCAATTCAGACAACAGCACGTGAAAATGCACAATGGATATCAGAATTTTATGTGATCATGTACTCCCTTGCCTCCTCCGTTGATAAGGACCTATCAATGAAAGATCAAATCAATTGGATGGCTGATAAAGCTCGACGACGATTACCTAATGATTCTTATTCCGCTAAAATGTATGATTTTGTAAAAGAAAAATACGAATCACAAGTAACATGGGAACAAGCCAGGGATGATCTTTACAAAAGGTATCAGGTAGAACAAGAAGACGGATATGATATTACGTCAAAAAACTTGTATTGTAATGGTTGCTTTGCAGCAGGAATAAATTTTGGTTCTAGTGTTGTGAGCTTATTATATGGGGAAGGCGACATTATTGATACGATTAAAATAGGTACATTAGCGGGTTGGGACTCTGATAACCCAACAGCAACCTGGGGTGGTTTATTGGGCTTTATGATTGGTAAGGAAGGCGTTGAAAAAGCCTTCAATAAAAAGTTTGCCAACAAGTTCAATATTCACAGAACAAGAATAAATTTTCCGAATGAGGGTATAGATACATTTGAAAATATGGCGGAAAAAGGCGTGTTTATAGTTGATCGTACTGTACAAGAACAAATGGGTGGTGGTGTGGATCTGGAAAAAGGTATTTGGTATATTCCGGAAGTTAATATTGATATTCAGCCTGGCAATTAATTTATAAACAGATTCTGAAGACTTATCTGAATATGAAAAAAATTTATAATGACTCAAAAAAAAACAGTGTTTGGGAAAATTTTTGTGTAAGATTTATCGTAGGGACATCAATTTGGTGGTAGTATCAACAATTAAATGTTGCTTAAGAAAAAAGAACTAAAATTTGTTCACCACTTTTCGAATAGCAATTAATCTAGTCAATAAATTTTCCAAATAATCCAATTTCAACATATTGGCACCATCAGATTTTGCACTACTCGGATCATCATGTGTTTCTAAGAACAATCCATCAACACCCACAGCAATTCCTGCTTTAGCAATTGTTTCGATCAATTCCGGTTTACCACCGGTAACACCACTCGCCTGATTAGGTTGTTGCAAGGAATGGGTTATATCCAGAACGGTTGGTGCGTATTGTTGCATAACAGGAATTCCTCTAAAATCAACTATCATATCTTGATAGCCAAACATAGTTCCCCTATCAGTAATCATAACTTGGGTATTCCCGGAATCTTGAACTTTTTTAACAGCGTGTTGCATAGCCTCAGGGCTCATGAACTGTCCTTTTTTTAAGTTGATAACCTTTCCCGTTTTCGCCGCTGCAACTACCAAATCGGTTTGGCGGACTAAAAAAGCAGGTATCTGTAATACATCAACATATTTTGCAGCTTTTACAGCATCATTCACTTCATGAATATCTGTTACTGTTGGAACATCAAAGGTTTTACCAACTTTTTCAATAATTTTTAAAGCTTTTTCATCACCAATACCCGTAAAACTATCAATCCTAGATCGATTGGCCTTTTTAAAACTCCCTTTAAAAATATATGGTATTTCTAATTTATTAGTGATTTCAACCACCCTCTCCGCAATTCGCATCGCCATATCTTCACCTTCAATCGCACAGGGTCCTGCCAATAAAAAAAAGTTATTACTTGAAGTGTGTTTTATTCTGGGTACAAAATCTAGATTCATCTGGTAAAAAAATTTTTGCAAAGATACAATTTAACTTTCTAAGTTTTTAAAAAATGGATATATCCCATTGTAATCTAAATCTATTTCCGGATTCAAATGCAGGATCAAATTCATTATACTCTATATAGGAATAATCAAAAGTCAGTTTGCTCTTCTCCTGAGCAAAAAGCGAAAACGAAAAAAATAATAAAAGAATTATCTTTAATATATGGCTGTTCATAAACTGGTATAAAAATTTAGTTCGTTAAATCTTGAAACAAACTTTCTAAATTATTTACCTTCTGTTGTAGTTGCAATGTTTTTAAACCATTAGCTTTAGCAAAATCAAATATATCGGGTCTCATATCATCTTTCGATTCGAATGTTAAATGCCATGTATTGCCAAAAACATTCTTTACCTCTTTTATATTATGAATTTGTTCTAGCAGTTGTTTTTCAACTCTTAGATCAAACTCGACTTCAATAATTTGTTCCTGTTTTTCCAAAAGTTCATTTAACTTTTTATCGGCAACAATTTCTCCCTTATTAATTATGATAACTCTATCACACATGGCTTCAACTTCTTGCATGATATGTGTTGATAAGAGTATGGTTTTTGTTTTTCCAATATCTTGGATCATACTTCTAATTTCTGCCAATTGGTTAGGGTCTAAGCCGGTAGTAGGTTCATCAAGAACCAATACATCCGGGTCATGCAGAAGTGCAGCAGCCAACCCAACCCGTTGTCTGTATCCTTTTGACAGTTGGTTTATTTTCTTTCCAATTTCAGGTGTTAAACCAACCAATTCAATTACCTCATTCATTCTGTTTTTAGAAACTTTGTGAATATTAGCATGAAAATTCAAATATTCCTTTACAAATAACTCTAAATATAAAGGATTGTGTTCGGGTAAATACCCAACAGATCTTTTAACTTCCATCGGATTTAATAAGGTGTCAAATCCGTTAACTTTTACATCTCCTTCATTTGGTCGAAGATATGTGGTCAAAATTTTCATTATGGTTGATTTTCCGGCACCATTAGGCCCTAAAAATCCAACAATCTCCCCAGATTTAATTGAAAAACTAACATTATTCAAAGCTTTTTGTTTCCCATAGGTTTTTATAACATTCTGAACTTCGATTGACATAAAAATGATTTTTTATTTAGGACAAAGAAACAAAACTTTTGTTTTATATTTTTATAATCCATACATATAAAGTCATAAAATAATCTATAAAATAATTTCAAATTCATTAGAAATGTAAAATTTTGTTAGATTTTTATTAATAAAAACACAAAAACACTTGCAATTGCAAAATTTATTTATAGATTTGCTGCCATATTTAGAAAATTATGAATAACACGTTTTACATCTTTAACCGTTTTTACTTTTATTTTATAAATAAAACGAGGCTCTATATGTAAATTAGTTTATAAATTATACATCAAAAAAGTCTCGAAATATCGAGACTTTTTTTATATAACAAATTGAAATGAAGGTTGCAATACAAGGTATAAGAGGATCATTTCATGATATTGTTGCAAAACAATATTTTGGAAATAAAATTGAAATGGTAGAATGCATGTCATTTACAGAAATTCCTACATTATTGAAAAATAATGAAGTTGCCAGTGCGGTAATGGCTATTGAAAATTCAATAGCAGGAGCAATTCTACCAAACTATGCGCTAATTGACGAATATGATCTAAATATTGAAGGTGAAGTTTATTTAAATATTCATCATCACTTAATGGCCCTGAAAGACCAAAATTTAAAGGACATCAAAGAAGTTTGGTCCCATCCCATGGCAATATTACAGTGCAGAAAATTTTTTAGAGATCATCCAAATATCAAACTAATAGAAGAAAAAGATACTGCTGAAATTGCCAAAAGAATTCATGATCAAAAAATTAAAGGGATTGCAGCAATTGCGAGTAAACAAGCTGCAAATATATATGATCTAAATGTTATTGAAGATGATATCCAAACTATTGAACATAACTCCACTCGTTTTTTCATTTTGAAAAAAGGAGATAATACACCTTATCATAAAAGTAAAATGAGTGGTACAAAAAACAAAGCATCCATCAAATTTATCACTAAACACGATAAAGGGAGTTTGGCAGAGGTGTTAGATATTTTTGCCAAACATGAGATCAATTTAACAAAGATCCAGTCCATGCCAATAATAGATAGGCCCTGGAGTTATGCTTTTTTTATTGATCTGATTATAGATGATTTTACATTGTATAAAAATGCATTGCATTTAATCAATAAAAAAGTGACTCATCTAAATATTTTAGGTGAATACCATCAAAATACCATAGAGAAATGATAACTACCGCTAACAGATTGAATGACGTGAAGGAGTACTATTTCTCTACCAAATTAAGAGAAGTGAGATCTCTAATCGATCAAGGGAAACCAATTATAAATTTGGGAGTTGGCAGTCCTGATCTACAGCCTTCGCAAGAAGTTGTAAATGCATTAAAAAATGCTGATGTGCACGGATATCAAAGCTATCAAGGCTTGCCTGAATTAAGACAAGGTCTTGTTGAGTTTTATCAAAAGTATTATAATGTTTCTTTACAATTTGAAGATGAAGTATTGCCTTTAATGGGGTCAAAAGAAGGAATTTTACATATTTCTATGGCTTATTTAAATGAAGGAGATGAAGTATTAATACCTAATCCGGGTTACCCGACCTATGCTTCGGTAACAAAAATAGTACAGGCTAAACCCGTTTTTTATGAACTGGTTGAAGAAAATAGTTGGTATCCTGATTTTGAAGCTTTAGAAAAATTGGATTTAAGTAAGGTTAAACTTATGTGGGTAAATTATCCACATATGCCAACGGGAAGTACACCAAGTGATGATTTGTTTAAAAAACTAATAGCTTTTGCTAAAAAAAATAAAATTTTGATTATTAATGATAATCCTTATAGTTTTATTTTAAATAGTGATCCGAAAAGTATTTTGGCATATGAAGGAGCAAAAGAAGTTGCAATTGAGCTTAACTCCTTAAGCAAAACATTCAATCTGGCAGGCTGGAGAGTAGGTATGGTTGTTGGAAGCTCCAAATATTTAAATAATATTTTAAAGGTAAAAAGTAATATGGATTCAGGGATGTATTATGGTATTCAGCAAGGAGCCATAACCGCTTTGAACTTATCTAATAGTTGGTTTGATCAAATGAATAACATATATAGAAAAAGACGTCAGATTATTTGGAAAATATGTGATCAAATTAACTGTACTTATGATAAAAACAGTGTTGGTTTGTTTGTTTGGGCTAAAATTCCAAACGGGAAAAGCTCCAATGAACTTACTGATGAGTTACTATATCAACATGATGTTTTTATAACTCCCGGGACAGTATTTGGAAGCAATGGTGAAGGATACATTCGTTTTTCACTATGTGTAAAAGAAGAAATAATTCAAGAAGTTTTAACTCGAATTTCATAATAAATTGAAAATGAAAAAAATTGCAATAATTGGATTAGGTTTGATCGGAGGCTCTCTTGCTTTAGAGCTTAAAAAATCGTCTTGGGTTACGATCTACGGAATTGATAATAATCCAGAGAATATACAAAAAGCTCTGGAATTAGGAATTATCTATAAAAAAGCTGATATCAATATTGTAAAAGAAGTTGATATTGTTATCATAGCCATACCCGTTAATATTATTCCGAAAATAACCATTGAGGTTTTAGACTTGATCAAGGATAATACTTTGGTATTTGATGTTGGATCAACCAAATCAGCTGTCTGTGAAGCCGTTAAAAATCATTCAAAAAGGAAAAATTTTGTGGCATTGCACCCAATTGCTGGAACTGAATTTTCTGGACCAGAAGCAGCTGTCTATGATTTATTCACTG
>Ga0209013_10000472_pt1 | contig 35644 bp, 41 predicted proteins | sample Cruoilmetagenom2_FD_187291 | JGI IMG/M metagenome (GOLD analysis project Ga0209013, IMG submission 187291) | Oil polluted marine microbial communities from Coal Oil Point, Santa Barbara, California, USA - Sample 2 (SPAdes) (version 2) | ecosystem: Environmental > Aquatic > Marine > Oil seeps ...
CAGAAACAGGAATAAACTGCTGCCCGATACAGAAAGGGTTATGAGATGCGCAAGCGTGTATGAAGGGAAACTTTCTCGTACCGTTCTGAGACGAGGAGAGGCGGGTAACCGCCTCGTCCTTAGTCGGCGGTTTTTTGCGGATATTTACACAATATTGAGTATGTGTATTGCGCTCTCGGCAATCGTTGCACAATCCGGCGGCTCACCGTTTTTCGGGGGAACGGCAACCGATGAGATCGGGAGAATAAAAAAAGAAGGTGGGGGCTGTTCTTAGCCCGAAGTACATCTCTGGTGGTCTCAGGATTCCAGCAGTCCCCTCACAGTCTTCGCAATCTTCTTGAACGCCGTTATCTTGTTGATTACGCCCTTTGCTCCCGCATTCATGGCTTCCTCGATCAGATCCGGCTCATAATAAGCGGTTACCAGGTACACCCTCGCATCGGGGTCGCTCTCAAGAATTCTCCGGGTAGCCTCGATGCCGTCCATCACAGGCATCCGCATGTCCACTAGCACGAGATCGGGACTCATGTCATCGCAAGCGAGCTGTGCGTACATTTCAACCGCGATCTTCCCGTTTTCTGCTGTGTGCGTCTTGATATCATCATAAGCCACACCGAGATAAATCTCTATCAACTCGCGGATATTCGGTTCGTCGTCTGCAACCAGTACGTGATATGTCATGCTTCACCCTCTTTGACATTCCCCGCAATTACGGTGAGTTATGCCATATTTTTCGCTTCAATTCGTTCTTTACATTGATTAAATGTTTTTTCAGTCGCTATTCGGGCAACCCCCAGAAATCTGATGTTCCCACCGTGCCCCTCGATTATCCCCTAACTGATGCACACACCCAGTGCGGTACCCTTCCCGCGTCACCCCCACCAGATGGCTGCGAGCGCGCATTTATGGCGCCCCGCCGCCGTCGCTGAGCCCATGCTGTGATAATTGCTTCCCGCAATATATATGTCATCCGGTCGAAGTTTCGTTGCAAGGTGGTGATTTGTACAACCGGATAGTTCAGTAAAACGATCACAGTAGCCTGGACTTGAGCATGAATTCGGCGTTTAGAACCGATGCACCGGCAGCGCCGCGGACCGTGTTGTGCCCCATCACAATATACCTGATTCCTTCCCTGATACGTCCGACAGAGACACTCATGCCGCCGCCCCTGTCACGGTCCAGTCTCGGTTGCGGTCGGTCAGGCTCGTCGTGAACAATGATTACATGTTCGGGCTCAGTCGGTAGATCAAGTCCCGGATCAAAGTTCAGAAATGCGTCCCGAACCTCTGCAGGAGTTGGGTTGTCTGCCAGTCGGATCCAGACCGCCTCGGTGTGACCATCGAGAACAGGCACCCTGTGGCAGCTTGCGCTGACCCCGAATGACGCATCGACAATGGAACTGCCATCGAACGTTCCGAGCAGTTTCTGTGCCTCGTTCTCGACTTTCTCCTCCTCACCGCCGATGTATGGGACAACGTTGTCGAGAATCGCCATTGATGAGACGCCGTCGTATCCCGCTCCGGAGACTGCCTGCATCGTCGCAACCTTGACATCCTCAATTCCGAACGTAACGAGAGGCTTCAGGGAAACCGCGAGCATGATAACCGAGCAGTTCGGATTGGTCACGATTGCACCATCCCAGTTCCGCGTCTCCCGCTGGACATCGAGCAGTCCGAGATGATCCGAATTGACCTCGGGGATTATCAACGGCACATCCGGCTCCTGCCTGAATGCCGATGCGTTGCTTGCGACAGTCGCGCCTGCGCGGGCGAATGCTGGTTCGACGGTCTGCGCAACATTGGCGGGAAGCGCCGAGAAGACGAGGTCCGCTTCCACCTCTTCCGGTTTCATGGAGACCACAGTCTCTTTTCCGATATCGTTCGGAAGTGCGGATGCAAGTCTCCAGTTGGCAGCGCGTGCGTACGGTTTGCCAGCACTTCGCTCCGATGCGGCAAGCGCTGTCAGCTCAAACCACGGGTGGTCTGCGAGTGCCTCGATGAACCGCTGCCCGACTGCGCCGGTTGCTCCGAGTACTCCGACATTTACTGTTTCCATAATATCCGCCCACAAATGAAATGTTAATAAAAAATAAAAAAGGGATGGATTGATCCGATCAATCCATCGTTATCGCTTCTGCGGGACAGGCTTCTACGCAGGTGCCGCATTCAGTACATTCGTCCTGATCGATCACTGCAATATCGTTATCGTTCAGGGAGATTGCTTCTGCAGGGCATTCATCCACGCAGGTTCCGCATCCCGTACATTCCTCTTCGTTTACCGTTACTGTCATGTTTATCTCCTCTTATCGTGTTTATACAATCGCTCAAGAGCGAAGGGTATAATGCTACAGGAGTATCAAATAGATACTGTAATAAATAGTTTACGCTTGGATATCCTAAACTTGGGCATCTTTATATCCTGATGCGCGGCTACACATCCTCAAAATCAACGTCCAGAACAGGGAGGTTTTTCCGCGACCCATTGACGGTATAACATCTCCAGCTCCTCTCGTCGTACGGAAACCCGGCGATGATGTGGCAGTTTCCGGTCCGTGCAAACAATGCCAGATCGTGGCGTGATGGTCTGACATTCGGTGTCGGGTGGCTGTGCACAGAGCCCGCAATCGAGATTGTCGGCATCATGAATAGGTGCATCACCGCGCTCACCTCAGAGGACTCGGTTCCCGGGAGCACAACGACCTCGGTTATGACCCCGTTCTCTGCGCGCAACAGCCCGGCAAATTCATTTGGTGCTGTGGATTTGCTCACCTCGAGTATAAATGTGAGGGTGTCACGTGCAATCCCCCTGATCTCTTTTATTGACATCTCTACGGACCCGTCGGGATTCGAACCCGAGACGTCCGGCTTAGAAGGCCGGCGCTATATCCTGGCTAAGCCACGGGCCCCTTGCCATGGATATGTACATGAATCAGTGCCGGTCTTAATTAAACCTGTCACTCACCACCCAGTATCACCACTCATTACAGCATTCACTTTCACCCAGCACTTTGAGCAGATTTATGCCAGTCCGGCAACCATCTATCAGTATGCTCTACACAGTGCATGAACTGACGCGGCAGATCAAGCATAAAATTCAGGACGATTCCGCACTCTCCGGAATCTCTGTTCGGGGCGAGATCTCCAATTTCACGCATCACACGTCAGGACACATGTATTTTACTCTGAAAGACGAGCATAGCCAGCTAAATTGTGTTATGTTCCGCAGTGCGAATGCGCAACTGAAATTCAGACCGGAGCGCGGACTCGGTGTGATCTGCAACGGTGATATCACGGTGTATGAGGTCCGGGGGGTGTATCAGATGATGGTTCGGGGTATGCAGCCGGACGGCGTCGGCGCGCTCTATCAGGCATTCGAGCAACTGAAAAAGGAGTTATCCGAGAGAGGGTTCTTTGATGAGGCTATAAAGAAGCCGCTGCCCCCATTTCCACAGACTGTTGGGATTATCACATCCCAGACAGGCGCGGTTCTGCATGATATACTGAACGTCATCAGACGGAGGTTTCCTGCTGTGAGAATCGTGCTTGCGCCGACACGGGTGCAGGGCGAGGGTGCGGCAGCAGAGATTGCGCATGCGATACGGCAGATGAATCGATCAGCCCTCGCAGAGTCGATCGATGTTATGATCGTTGCGAGAGGTGGCGGCTCAATTGAGGAACTCTGGGCATTCAATGAGCCGGAGGTTGCTCGGGCGGTCTTTGAATCGAGGATTCCGATCGTATCTGCTGTCGGGCACGAGACAGATGTCACGATCTGTGATTTCGTCGCTGATCTGCGTGCACCGACGCCGTCAGCGGCTGCTGAGCTCGTGGTTCCGGATCAGGAGCAGATCCGGCAGCAGATTGAGGGCTTGCGGGAGAAACTCGATTATGAGATCAGAAGAACTATCGAGGCGTGTCGGAACCGGACAAAAGATCTGGAGCGTGGTGTGGTGCACCCGAAAGACCGGATCGATCAGTTCCGGCAATACATCGATGAACTGAGCCGGCAGATGCACACAACGGTTGCGCACCGGATGGAACTGCACAGAAAAGACCTTTCCATGCTCGGTGCGACGCTGCATGCGCTGAGTCCGCTCAACCATCTTCAGCGCGGCTACAGCATCGTTCAAAGGGTTCCGGATCGATCCGTCGTTACCACAATTAGTGACGTGTCCATGGATTCTGATCTGCAGATACGGGTCACGGACGGCAGAATCGGGTGCAGGGTGCACAAGATAACAGAAGGGTGGAATGATCAGGAGGATTAACTATATGAGTGAAAGCGAGGATATCACATTCGAGGACGCACTCAAGCAACTCGAGGAGATCGTGCACGAACTGGATGAGTCGGAATTAACGCTCGACAACGCTCTTGCGAAGTTCGAGACCGGGGTTGCGCTCTCAAGGCTCTGCCACAGGCAACTGGACGACGCCGAGATGCGAATCGAGCAGTTGATTGAGGATGATTGCGAGGGTGGAGCAGAGGTCCGCACGGAACAGATGATGCTCGATTGAAGCGGTGGAGTCCGCGTGGTTGGGCTTGCGGTATTAGGCAGCTCCCAATAAATAACCTACCAGCAGGCAGGCTCGAGGGGGACATCCCACTTTGGTAAACTCTCCAATCTTTTGACCCGCTCTTCACAGATTTTCATCGCTTCTTTTGTTAATTTCACTCCTTTCTGGTAAACTTTGTCGATAAGATGGACTGCAGGATGGACACTGTTCCAGGTCATGGTTTCAGCCATTGGAAAAAGTCGTTAAACCCGCACCATGTGCGCGGGGCGGTTCAACTCACAAAGACCAACGCATACGCCACAACTTCACAACCTCGATTCTGGTCAATACCCTTATATCGCATAACCCTGATACAAAACGCGGTGATACATCTATGGCTGATGTAAAAATTGGATTTGTAAAACTTGGGAATCTTGGGATGTCCCAGGTGATTGACCTTGTTCTTGATGAGATTGCAGCAAGAAAGGGGATTATGGTACGAACGCTTGGAACCGGCGCAAAGATGGGCGTGGATGAAGCGAAAGACACGGAAGCATTGATCAAGCATTGGGATCCTGATTTTGTTGTGATGATCAGCCCGAATGCGGGCGCACCCGGACCGACTGCGGCACGGGAGGTCTACAAGGACACGCCAACGATCGTTGTTTCGGACGGTCCTGACAAGAAGGATGCGCGTCAGGCACTGAAGGATGCTGGTTTCGGATCAATCATTCTGAAGGTCGACCCGCTGATCGGCGCGAAGAGAGAGTTCCTTGACCCAACAGAGATGGCGTCGTTCAATTCGGATGCGATGAAGGTCTTGTCCTCGTGCGGTGTTGTACGCATGATCCAGGAGGCGTTTGACAATGTGATTGATCAGGTCGCTTCCGGCAAGTCAGGAAAAGACCTTGAACTGCCATACATTCTTGGAAGCCCTGAGAAGTGCGTTGAGCGCGGATGCTTCGAGAACCCGTACGCAAAGGCGAAGGCTCTTGCTGCGCTCCACATGGCAAACACGGTTGCAGCGATCAACTTCCCTGCCTGCTTCATACACAAGGACGTCGAGAAGGTCGCGCTCACAGCAGCGGCAGGTCATGAGATGATGACTGCGGCAGCGGTTCTTGCAAGAGAAGCACGTGAGATTGAGAAGGCGAATGATACGCTCTTCCGCCAGCCACATGCAGCGAAAGGCAACCTGCTGACCAAGACAAAGCTCTACGATAAACCGACATAAGGTGCATAAACGCACCTTTACTTTTTCCGGCGGATGTTGCATCCGGGATACGGGCTCTTCGCTATTTTGCAGAATAACCGGAAATTATGGTGGTCCCGCTCAGGACTGCGCTACGGTGATATGATTCTTTATTGGTGTGTTTAGCTGAGGCGAAAAAACCACGCGATTTCACGAGATTGACACAAGAAGATGGTGGCACATATAACTACGTAGATACGTTGATTAGTCCCGCAATTATGATTCTATTCTTCTGGCAAGAAAAATAACCGCGAAGGGGGCAGATGACCACAATAGTTGCGCCAGCCGCAACATCCCTGCGGGTATACGCCACACCGCCACAACTTGAGAGTTTCAATGCTAACAACAAGCAACTACTCAGGTACCTAAAACCATTATCAGTGGGCTTCACTAGTAACCTCGGGGCCATTGCCCCCACACAAGAGGTGCGCTATTCTTACGTAACAACCGGCAAATTTCCAATCACACGCCGAAAAAACGATCCCTCACCCATTCACCACAATTCCCGCATACCCGACTACATCCTGCATCGGCTGAACGTCCCCGCTATTTGCGTAATTGAGCAGTCTGGCGGAGTTTGCACCAAGCCCCCTGCACACCCGCATCATGACCGCGATCGGACCGTATCCACATACCGAGGCGTCCCGCTCACGGATTCGTGAGTAGAATTCAGTCACGTTCAGTTCAAGGATAGGCTCAATCACGTAATGGTCGGTATCGTACGCCACGTTTGCGGGCTTGTAATGCGTGAAATCAGAGGAGGCTATCACAACAACCTTTTTGTCGGTCTCTGAGATCGCATCCATCAGTTCGGCACTCACATCACGTGTCATATCCTCATCCTGCAAGCCCATGCAGACCGGAACGATCTCAAAGTCACGAAACCTCGTCTGCAGAAACGGAATCTGAACCTCGATTGAATGCTCGTATAGATGCGCGGTTTCGTCGATATCGATTATGCTGCGCGAGAGCGACTCGATGATATCAAGATCGCAATCAACGGTTCCGAGCGGCGTACTCCACGAATCAGATGACGCCGAGACAACAGAGCCGTAACCCGTGTGATTTGGCCCGATTATGACGAAGGTATCGGCATCCGGGAGCGCTGCGTACACATGCGCCGCTGTCCGTCCTGAATACAGGTATCCGGCATGCGGCACAACCGCACCCATGATCGTTTGATCCGGCGCAATCGTAATTTTCGAAAAATATGATTTGATCTCCTTTTTCAGAGTTCTGGGGTTTGAGGGATAGAACTGTCCTGCGACTGCCGGCATTCTCATAGTTGCTCACCGATCATGTAATGGTTCTGTTAGACTTATATTTAACCGCGGGTTCCGGTCTCGAACGTTTCGGTGCACCGCAACCACAATGTTGATAACCCACCTCATCAATATCAGCACTACATCCTGATAGGGCCGATAGATCAGGGGTAGATTGCTTCCTTGGCATGGAAGAGGCCTCGGGTTCGAATCCCGATCGGTCCATCCACCACAAACACCTGCAATGCGGGGGTTGCCCAGCCAGGTCAAAGGCGATAGGTTCAGGGCCTATTCTCGCAGGAGTTCGAGGGTTCGAATCCCTCCCCCCGCATCCATTCTGTTCACCGACCGAACCGTTCCATAATCGCGCTCTCGCGCAGGACTTCGTACCCGAGTTCCTCCACATTTGCGCGAATGCGGTTCCGCTGCGCAGCGTTCATCGATTTTCTGTCAAAGTACACAAAATCCGCACTCGATTTCACGAGCGCATCGCGGATCAACTCGTAATCAAGATTGTCCAGTTGATACTTTGGGAAGTTGTGCCCGAACGTGATATCGGTCTCAAGGATCAGCTTCGTCTGCCTCGGCGCATAATGTCCCCCGCCAAAACCGACCGCAACAGGGAAATCGGACTCAGATAACTCCAGAATCGCACTCGCAACGATTCTGCCAGCGTCCTGATCGACCCACTCAGCCTCGGTGCTACCAACCTCGATGTAGATGGATGGCACAGATAGCGCGGTTGGACCGTGGTGGGTCGATTCCATTGCGACCTCGTAATCGGTACCTTCTGCAAGATTATGCATCGAGTGCAGAAATGACTTCAGTGCTTGCGGCGCCGCCGGGGCGAGTTCATGAGGATTGCCCCCGAATCCAGAATCTCCGACGTTCCCTGTGAAATGCGCAGAGAATAACCGTTTGTTGTTTTCGCTCTTGTGTTTTGATGCAAAGATGATCATATCTGTTGGCAGCCCACGTCTCTTTAGTTCGGAATCGATGTGATCGCAGAAGATGTGGAGTTTCGCAACCTCAACAATTCTGAATTGGTCTGACTCGTAGACGTCTCCGGCGCGCTCCCAGTCGTGCAGCGCAATCAGGTTCTCCATTATGTTCATGCTCGCCTGATCGGCTGCGGAGCAGATGATTGTGGTTTTTAGGGTCATGGTTGTACTCGCTTGAAGGATGTGTTTGCGATTATCAGATGATTGATCATATTCGGTCATATTCAATCATATAGCAACCGATCGAGTTTTGTCGGGCAGTCGCCGCCATATCTGCAAAAGCGATCATCGCAACATAAGGATTCGATTTATGCCATCCGTTCATCCGATGAACTCATATATCGAGGTCTGCCTCGCCCCCATCCCATCTCCGATCTCCGACTCCGCCCCCATCACCCGAAGATTCGACAACCGTATCCCAATCAGCCTGAGCTTCTTATTCTTCCCGATGAACTCGCCCACAAGTTCCTTTGAGATCCTCTTGACCAGTTCCGGATCGGAACTCATAAATCCGATGCTCCTTGCCCGCGTGTGCGTATCGAAGCCCTCGAACCTGACCTTCACAGAGACCGTCCTGAAGAGACATCCCGCATTAAGCAGTGCTTTATGCGTCCCATCTGCGAGCGCATCGATTGAATCGTAAATAACATCCGGATCAGACGTGTCCTCATCGAATGTAATCTCCCGTCCCACCGATTTGACTGTTCTATCCTCCTCAACCGCACTCCCATCGATTCCACATGCAAGAGCATGCATCCGGTAGCCCCACTTCCCGAATCTCGAGACGAGTCTTCTGAGATCATGTTCTCTGAGTTCATGGATCGTCGTAACCCCGATCCCTTTGAGCATCTGTTCCGTCTTCTTCCCGATTCCGGGAATCTTTGTAACCGGCATCGGGTCAAGGAACTCCTGCACACAATCGGGCGCAACAACGGTCAACCCGTCCGGCTTCTCCATATCAGACGCAATCTTTGCAACAAGCTTGTTCAGACCTATCCCGATGGAACACGTGAGTTTCTCCTTTTCGAGGATCTCCTCTTTGATTTCTCGAGCAATCCCGATCGCATCCTCAAGAGTGTTCGCTTTCACATCAAGAAAAGCCTCGTCGATACTGACTCTCTGGAATTTATCCACATGCGCAAAACTCCGAAGAATCCTCATGATCCGTCCGGAAACGCTCTGGTACAGAGCCATTGCGACAGGCAGAAACGTTGCGTCAGGGCAGAGCCGGTATGCCTTTGAGATCGGCATCCCGGAATGAATCCCGTACTCTCTGGCTTCGTACGAACATGTGCTGACAACGCCCCTTCCTGCGCCCTCCTTCGGATCCGCGCCAACCACCACCGGAAGCCCCACAAGCTCTGGATGCCTGACCGTCTCAACAGATGAGAAGAAACTATCCATATCCACGAGGAGGATAGTTCTACTTCTGAGCCTCAGCCTCCTCGATATTGCGCACCTCCTCGCCATCCACGATCATGTCGAGCATGAAATACTTCTCCACGTACCGGGTAAGTTCCTCATCCGAGATGCATGAAACCCGCTCCTCCGCATCATACAGCCGTTGAATGTCCTTCTGAATATCCGCAATTCGTGGATCGTTCTTGTCAACGCTGACAGTCACATGCATCAGTTCATGAAGTGCCTCCTCGACTTTATGTCTGACCACTTCCCTTCCCGAGGAGTCTCCAATCAAGAGCTGCCGGTTCGCACCGATTATCTCTGGGGGATACGGCTCATAAGTGAACGGATTCTTGATCACGCCTGCGGTATGTATCCCGCTCTCGTGCACAAACACATTCCTGCCAACAATCGACTTGTTCCGTGGTATCCTGATCCCAATATGGTTTTCCATATACTCTGCAAACTGTGCCATGCAGGAGAGATCGTATTTCTCGAATCCCTCGACTCGTCTTGTCAGGAACAAGAGAATCTTTTCGAGTTCCGTGTTTCCGGACCGCTCCCCGATTCCGAGGAACGTCAGACTTGACCAGTTGGCACCATACTCAAATCCTGCGAGCGCTGATGAGACACTGAGCCCGAAATCGTCATGGATATGTGTCTCTATGTTCTTTGCGCCGAGTTCCCTGAGTCCCGAGACGATCTTTGGGATGCTGTATGGTTCACATGCCTGCGTAAACGGAACCGCGAAACCGAGCGTGTCGCATATTCTGATGGTGCAATCGGGATCGATCTCGAGGAGGTCATGAACGAGCGGATACACAAACTCATGCAGATCAGAACGAGTCATGTCCTCGAGATGCGCACGGGTGCGCAGCCCATGATCGACTGCATACTGGAGCGCATTCAGATACCGTTCGCTGGCTTCCTCCCGGCTGACAAGTTGCATCTTATCGAATATATGCGAATCAGAGACCGACATTAAAATCCCAGTCTCTTTGATGCCGTCCACATCAAGCACGAAATCGATGTCCGCGGGAAGCGCACGAGCCCAGCCAGTGATCTCGGGATACTCATATCCAATGTCCTGCATGGCTTTGATTGCGTCCTTGTCCCGCTTGTGGAATACGAACGTCTCCAGCTTCTCGATTCCGATCTCATGCAGAAACTCGTAGATCTTGAGCTTGTGCTTGCGCTTCATCACAACGCCCGGCATCTGCGAGCCGTCCCTGATCGTGCTGTCGCTAATGAATATTTCCTGCCCCATGGGCAGTACAATCCTTGGAAGATCCTCGTAATCCTTGTATACCACCATAGTACTGCCCTACCGTTTTACTACCGTCTATTTACAGTCTACTTCGCAATCAGCATCTCCGCAGTATCGGGTCGGTATGTCCAATCTTTAGGGAGAACGCCTGTTTTGCGATAATACTTAACAAGTCTTCGTATCTTGGATTCTGTCAGTTGCAGCGCACGCTTGTTGTGAACATCCTTCTTGTTGCCGCTGAGATGCGTGCGTAATCTGAGTGCCTTTACGATGAGGTTTCGCATACCCTCGGGAACATTCGGTGCCAGATCCTGGTCTTTTACAGTCTGCATGATCTTTTTTTTCGTGACCAACGTGGCATCTGGTATGCCGTGCCGATCCCGCAGAATCATCCCGATCTCGCTTGAGGATTTGTCCTGTTTCCACAGGTTGATTATAATCTGCTCGACTTCGTCCGATCCAACGTCCACCCATGGTGGACTCTCTGTTCGATACGGTCTCGTCGAACCCGATTTTCCTTTTCGTCGCGAATACATTCGTGCCATGTTGGGTAATATCTCAAGCGTTACTGATTTAAATCTTTCCTGTGAGTGTGCCGAGCATATCCCTGAACGTGAATCGTTCCGGAACTATAGCCACGTCCACGCCATAGCCCTGCAGCGCTCTGGCAGTGGGAGGTCCGATCGCAGCAATGACGCTCCCGTTCAGAGCGTCCACGATTCCCTGTTCTGCGTCCATTGATCGTGCAGTCGCAATGAAGTTGTGAACCGTCATCGCGCTGGTGAATGCGAAGATATCAATCTCGCGGGCAAGGGCGCGTTCGATCATCATCCGCTGCCTACCGTCGTCAGGTAGCACCAGTTTGTAGACCACGGTCTCGTGCACTGCAACCCCAGCACGCCCTGAGAGCGATCCGATCAGTGCAGGATCGCCGTGTGCGCTCCGCACAACCTCAATTGTCCTGCAATCGACCCCATTGAGCATTTCAGCGATCCCCTCTGAACTGTATGACTCAGGCATCATGGAAACTCTGATTCCGTGCTTTTCCAGTGCTTTCTTCGTCTTTGACCCGATGGCAACGACACATGCCCGGTTCAGTGCCTGAACGAAACCCCCACGCGCAGAGTCCTCGAGCTTCTGCAACGTGAACCGGATCCCGTTTGCGCTCGTGAATATCACAATATCGGATTTGGAGGGGGGTTCAGACAGGGATTCGGATGCAAGCATGCGCTGCAGAAATAAATCGAAATTACTGTCGCGGTGATCAGCAAGCTCGATCATCGGCGCTGCGACCACATCAAAGCCATACGAGCGAGCCAGTTCAATTGAGGAGTCAAGGTGCATCTCCGGGCGCATGATTGCGATGACTGGTCTCTTCATGATGAATTGATTGGTCTCTTTTTGTAAAAATGTGTTGCGGTCTTCAATCCTGTAGAGCAACGCCCCTCAGACAACTCCGCACAAACTCCGCAACACCCGAACCGTAGGGTTCATTGCAGACGATGTCCGCCTCGCTCTTCAGAGCATCCACCGCATTTGCGACCGCAACCCTTACGCCTGCAACCGCAAACATCCCGAGATCGTTCTCGGCATCTCCGACGCACGCGAGGTGCGCCCTCTCAATTCCGTACATCTCTGCCGCTTTTACGATGCCGCTACCCTTGTTCACACCTTTCGGCATGACCATCACATCGTCTCGGTTGAGCTCGATATCAACAGATAGACCACTCCCGATCACGATCGCCTCCACAGCCTCAAGATGCTCAATTGTGGTCGCAACGATCACCTCCTCGATTGCAACAAAGTCCACGCCCGCGAATGCGGCTTTCAGTTCGCCCAGCCCTTCGCCCAGCAGCGTCTTTGTGCCATCCACGGGATCGTATATTACTGCGCCGTTCTCTGCGATTATGCAGTCCGCAAAGCCACGCCCCTCATTCACGCCCACCAGAAATGGAAGTCTCCGCCCTGATGCGACGAATACCTTTATCCCGTTCATCCGTGCGCCCATCAGACTTGCCGCCGCAGCTTCAGAGAGAACCAGCGACTCGTCGGTCAGCGTGCGGTCATAATCGCACACGATTGCCTCTATTTTGTTACCCGCCATTTCACAACAATCCCGTTATCCATTACTTCATGCGATATCAACTCAAGCCGGCATGCACCCCTACTATCTACGAAACCGGAACCATCAGCAAGCGTCGGAGCCGAATCTCCGCCGAGAATCATGTTTCCGATGTAGACATAGATCTCGTTCACCAGTCCCTGGCTGATCAGACCCCAGTTCAGCCTGCCGCCGCCTTCTACCATCAGTCTGCGAACGCCCATCTCGTGCAGGCGCTCAAGTGCGGCTCCAAGATCGACCCGGCGGTCGCCCACAACTATGATCTCCGCGCCTGCTGCAGAGAGAGCGTCCAGGCGTTCGGACGGCGCGGACCGGGTTGTGAGAATAACTCGTCTGCCAGACCCTTTTCTGAGAATGTCAGAGTCCACCGGCGTCTTTGCAAGACTGTCCACGACGATTCTGATGGGATTCTCGTCCTCTCCGGAATTCAGACGCTTTCTTCGAAATTCTTCTGACTTGACTGTCAGACTCGGATCGTCCGAAAGAACCGTGCCGATCCCAACCATGATTGCGTCTGCTCCGAATTTCAACTTATCCACACGCTGAAAGTCCAAATCTCCTGAAATGGGAACCTGCTTTCGTTCGTGCGTCGAGATCTTCCCATCCGCACTCATAGCAGCATTGATAAACACATACGGATGCATATAATCACGCTCAGAACAAGTATGAATAGGGAATTCGGGACACTTGCGTTTGAGGGGATGGATGGTTGTAAGAACGCAATATATGAACACATCCCGAATTCCATACCACGTATATGAATTTAAGGTATATAAATAATGCGGTCGAACGAGGGAGTAACGGCAAAGAGTTCCGGTAAGCGTTCAAGAGACATTGTTAGGATTGCACTCATCACCAATCCAGGATCCGGGACTGCACACCGGAGCAACCTGATAACACCAGCGTCAACACCATCACCAGACCAACGCTGGCATATAAGGGGTCGTAACGAAATAACCCGGGTCACCGGATCGTCGGAAGTCGTTTGTTCTGTGGTGGTGCAAGCATAGCAAAAACCATATTTAAATTCATGCCATTCGTTCATTCGCGGAATTCGTGATTTAATCAATTGTTACAGGAATTCATACAAATAAATTACGGATAATATGAATTTCACAAATTACACGAATGTTATACAATGATGCGGCTGTGTTTGGGGCTACTCAATCGGACCATGTTGTTCTGCGACCGTCCCCAACACGGACATCGTCTGCGCCTGCGATAGGGTTTTAAGTTCTTGAGCCAAGAATTTAATCGATGACACGGGATATACGAAACATTGCGATTGCCGTAGCATCCGTGTTTGTGGTGCTCATAATAGCGGTTCTATTATTCATATTTGGCGAGTCTGACATCGCACTGATCTTTGCGCTCGTTGGCGTGCCGATTATAATCGTCGTCGCATCGGCATGGTACATCAAATCAGTGAAACAGCGGCGTCTCGAGGACCCTGCGGCACGCGTGAAGGAGCGTGAACTGCGCAGCGTCTGCGGGAATCTTGTCCATCTGCGCAATCGGATGCATGCGATTGAGGATGCGCATTCGATCACAATTTCGGAGAGTGTGAGCGAGATTGCGGTGGTCGAGAGTAAACTGGCAGAGATTGGGGGGGGAATCGATCCGGATAACCAGTCAATAACATGCGATTCAGAACTGATCAAGGGTGTTACGCTCTTTGCGATCAGAAACACCGCAGAGAGCCTCGAGCCGACGGAAACGCGGCTTGTTGAGCGATTGTACGATGCGGCGATCAAGTATAATGAGGATGTCCACGCAAAACTTGGGACGCTGAGCGATGCGGGATATGACATTGAGTCGCATCGTTCCGAACTCGCTTCTCTTACGCAACCAGCGAAAAATCTCGATGAAATCACATATTATCTGGATCGTCTGAAGATCATTACCGAAGATGTGTTGCGAGGGTGCGTGGATGATGCAAAGAAGCTTGCAGAGTATCACACCGGTGATACGTCCGCCGCGCAGGTCGAGGATGCAATGGATAAGCAGGATTACAGTGGGGCGGTCTCCACGCTCGAGCAGGACATTAGAACACTCAAGACCGCAACAGAGGAGGAGTTTCAGGCATATCGGGGCTCGCTTCTCAGTGCCCTTGATACCGCAATCGATGCGGTCAATGTGACCGATGCGACCGGCGCAATCGACGATAAAAAATTTATGGGATTCAATGAGACCGTGGTCGCCTTATTGAGTCCTGAGAAGCTCGTGCAACTGAACGAGATCGGGGACGCGTTCGTAAAACACTGTCAGGAGATCGTTGATCGGATGCATGCCGAGCTATCTGATACGGAGACGCAGATCAAGGAGTTTATGGTTCCTGATTATTTCTGGAAGGAGAGCGGGCTGGAAGAGAAGGAGTATACACTGGACAAGGAGAAGATCGAGAGTGCTGCCGCCTCGTTTGCGTCCATGATCGGTGAACTGATGCCAGCCCTATATGCGGATCGCAAAGCATATAAAATACTGAATAGTTATCACCAGACCGTCGAACGCCAGATCCGGAAGGGGCTGGTTTCTAACGGCAGCGTCCCTGAGGCGGATCTGAAGGTTGCGCATCCCGAAGACTTCCTGCGTCTGTACGATTACTACCACCCGGATGCGTCGTACAGCAACAGAACGCTGCACCTTGCAGAGGGCGCAAAGACAATCGAGAATCCGCTGACAATCGCGGTCACGGGCGCTGATCTGGATGCGGATGTGGGTACAGAGGCAGGTGCGGGCGAAAACGCAATCCGGGACGCGAAGATAACGATTGTGCGCGGAAGTGGGATCGGCGTCACCCTGCATCAGATAACAGGAGAGGATGGGTCTGTTACGATCGAAAATCCCGGCGAGGGGAAGTATCAACTGATCGTGGATGCGGATCAATACCGCAGGCACGATGACACAATCGTACTCCCGGCGGAGAGAATCGATATCAAACTTGAGCGGCTGGGAATCAAGGACTATCTCTGCCGTGAAAAGGAGCAATCGATCAGGGACAACCTCAAGCGCTATTCATCAGACGTTCTGAAGGAGCTGGACCGGGCAGGGGTCGTCTCATCGGAGTTTGAGATGTACATCAATAAAGAGTATCGTGCATGCGTCCTATATATACTTGCAGAAGAATATCCGAATCTGCGATTCGCTTCATCCGGTTCTGAATACCTTGTGTACAATGAACAGAAGATGGTGTCAAAGCTGATAAGTTCTGCAAAATCCATTAACAAGGATACGTACACAATATCAGATCTTAATATCCCGCTCCCCGACGGAGAGGTTCGCAATTTAATCGAGATTGCCAGAGAAGCGGGCACTCATATCGCTGTGGAGCAGCATGACACTGCTTGACCGCGCACGCAGCGGGGACAAAGGGGCGGGGGTTACGACTGACGAGATCAGGCGCGCCGCAGCAGAGGAGGGAATCGACGCTGATAAGCTTCGACGTCTCGTTGCATCAGGGCGTGTGGTAATTCCGAGAAACGTCGCATCGGAGGCTCTGTTAACGCCTGTTGGGGAGTGCATCAGAACCAGGGTGAACGCCAACATAGGAACGTCTGCCGATTATGCCGATATCGACGAGGAGATCGAGAAGGCACGTGTTGCGGTCAGGCATGGTGCGGACACGGTGATGGACCTCTCAACAGGCGGCGATCTGGATGAGATGCTCAAAAAGGTTCGTGCTGCAATCGATGTTCCAGTGGGGACGGTTCCGATCTACCGGGCGGTCTGCGGGGGCGGAGGCAGGGCATTGCCGGATATAACCTCTGACGACCTATTCAATGCGGTCAGAAACCATGCACAGCATGGCGTAGACTTCATGACGATTCATGCCGGTGTCAATAGGGAGTCGTTCGACTGCCTCGCATCGGGCGATCGCATCCTCTCCGTTGTGAGCCGGGGCGGAGCGCTCACCATCGCATGGATGCAGCACCACGAGGCAGAGAATCCGTTCTATGCGGAGTTCGATTACCTGCTCGAGATCGCCCGCGAGTACGACGTCACAATCAGCCTCGGCGACGGCATGCGACCGGGATGCATAGCCGACGCCAATGATCATGCGATGTTTGCCGAGATTATTGCACTTGGACGGCTTGTCAAGCGATCAAGAGCAGCCGGCGTCCAGTGCATGGTCGAGGGTCCGGGGCACATCCCGATGGACGGAATCGAGTACGGCGTGCGCACTGCAAAGAGTCTCTGCGACTCTGCCCCACTCTATCTGCTAGGTCCGCTCGTAACCGACCTTGCGCCGGGCTACGACCACATAGCGGGCGCAATCGGCGGCGCAATCGCGGGCATGCATGGCGCAGACTTCCTCTGCATGATGACGCCAGCCGAGCACCTTGCACTCCCGACAATCGACGATATCAGGGAAGGCACGATCATAACAAGGATCGCCGCCCACGCAATCGACCTCGTGAAGCCGGGCGTACGGAATCATGCGCAATCAATGGACCGGCAAATGGCGATCGCACGAAAGAATCTCGACTGGACTGCCCAGTTCGAGTGCGCAATCGACGGCACGCGAGCAAGATCGATACACAATGCAAGGGGCAGCGGCGGCGATGCCTGCTCGATGTGCGGGGAGATCTGTGCGATCAAGGTTACGAGGGACGCGCTGGAAGAGAAGGGGTGAACTCGAGACGCAAGCGACACCGGTCCAATTGGTTAATTGAAATGGCTCAGCGCATCGTCCCCACTTACTTACAAGCCAGTCCCGAAGGAAGAAACTCGATTCGCGGAAGGAGACTGAGACGCGGCTGAAGCTCTGGGGCACAATATCCAAAGAGGGGGGTATCTGGAGGTCATGGGCGACGTGGTGCCACATTGGCGTGAGGGGGCTGTACGTGAATTTAGTCCCAAAGCCTCGGTTTGCGAACATTTATTATGCAGTGGGTCAAAAGGCGATATGGGTGTTAGTTATGTTATACCTATAACTCCAAAAAGACATGGGTGCCACACACCCTAAAAGAAATGTATTGAGGAGTGACACCGTCAAAAGAACCTATGAGGCGTAAAGAAATGGAAAAAGAAACAAAATATTGCCATAATTGCAGTACAGAGATTGACAAACGTGCGGTTATATGCCCTAGCTGTGGAGTGCAACAGGTTGGAGTAACTCTTTCCAGTAAAAATGAAGGATTGGCAGCAGTTCTTTCATTCTTTATTACAGGTGCAGGGCAGATATATAACGGTCGGATCGGTAAGGGGATTTTATTCTTTATAGCGATGGTAATAAGTTGGTTTTTATGTTCTATCGTCATTGGAGTGCCCATGCTTATAATTATATGGATATGTGGAATATTTGACGCTTATAATGAAGCGAAGAAAATCAATGCTCAATTGATTTGAGGGATAATCCCTCATCTAAATGTTCCTGAACTGCCCGCACAACACGTTGAATTAATTTGAAAAGGTGGGTGAACAAATATGAAAACGATTATCGGCAAAAAGAAAACCATCTCGACAAACGACGCAGACCACGGATTGCACGCCCCGAATCGTCGTGGCACTACATGTAATCAAAGAGCCCCATCTGCTTCGATTTATCGCTCTCAAAGAGCGACTTGATCTCAAGTCCGATCAGCTCGATACGTTGCCTTGTGTATTCGGAGACCTCGTATTCCGCTGCCACCCGCATGGATGTGTCAAGATATTTCTTGACTGAGCCTTCTGTTACTGTGAGTATGACCTTCCCGTGGCATACCGGGCAGACGTCGCTCAGAAGCGGTCTTCTGAATTTTGCGCCGCATTTCACGCACCGCACTCGCTGTCTTGAGAATGCACGGAGGTTTCCGATCATGTCGGGCAGGAAATGTGAGTTGATGACCCGTTCGGCAACATCGTCTGCGTCCACGGCTTTGATTTTGCGGGCGAGTGCGAGCTGTGCATCCATCTTCTCGACCATAGATCCGAGTGTCTTGTATGCGCTGTTGACAGGTCCTGCTGCGATGTTTGATGCCGGGTGTGTGAACCTGCTTTTGTATTGTGCCGGTGTTCCAAGGTGTTTTGACACGGTATCCATCAGATCCTCGATCTCTTTTGGATTTGCGAATCTCTCTGCCGATTCATAGAATTCTAACGGGTATTGTTCCATTACGTCGATGTTGAGTGCCTCTTTGTCGATCTCTTTCGGATCGATCCGCGTTGTGAGAACAAGCGGGGCATCCATCCAGCCACCACGTTTTGCAGGGAGATACAACCTCGAAAAATTGAGTAATCCGTCCATTAGTAGCATTACACAGTCCTCGTCACCATCGCAGTTTCGACGTTTCGCCGCGTGGAAAAACGGGTGCGCATATCCCACCGATGCCCGTGTGAACCCGATGAGCCGCCCAAGAACGCCTGCCGAGGTGTGGGGTGCGAGTCCGATAACCAGCCTGCCGATCATGTCTTTTCGGTGCGAGGCATTGTAGTACGCTTCCTCCCCGTAGTATTTGACGAGGAGATCATCGATGAAACCTGCGACCCTGCGCAGGTACTCTCCGGCATCATAAGAGAGTATAATGTCCTGGACTTCGAGTTGCAATGTCTGGTTCTCATCTGTTAGTGGCTCTCCGTTGATGTCCTCTTCGTAACCAAGTCCTTTCAGTACGTCAAGATCTGCTTTTATCTCTTTTGGTGTAAAGTGTGTGAGCGGAAGGTCTGTGAGGTCGTATCGCACGGTTCCATCCTTGAAGACGAATACCCTGTGTTTTGCACGTAAAACTCCTTTTTCAAGTGCTTCCGGAGTTCTGTTTTTTGATATTAATCCTTTAACCCCTTTGAAAGTTTGGAGGGTGTCTCTTTCGCCAAGGTTTTCGAACGCGGATAGGTATCGTGTCTTCAGGTCGAGATCGATCTTTCTGGCAGAGGTGGTGGGTGCGCCGCATCGCGGACAGGTCTCGCCCCCTGCAGGGATGTTGCAGTGAGTGCAGAAGAATACCTGTTCTGTCCGCGTCCCGCATGAGCATAGGTACTCGTAGGTCTCTTTTCCGCATTTCGGGCATCTCCGCATTCCTATAGCGACAGGGATCACACCGATTCCGGCGTTGAGCGATTCTTTGTAGTTTGACGCCTGCTTCAGCAATCTCGATTTCCCGCCCATCTCCCCAACAGGGAAGAGTACGTGAGGCGCCGGCTTCATCTCCCGTTTATTGGATTTTTCCGGTCTGCCCATCCGTGCGCCTATCCTGGTCGGTGCCTTCGGTCTGACACGGATACCGCTTATAGCGAATATCGTGTCCAGGACAGCTGCCTTCCCGCCCAGATCCCATTCCTGCTTCCATCCATCCCCAATCCCGGTTCCGACGCATCTGAGCAGCGGGAGCGGCTCCGATACCTGTATCTCGCCGTCCGCAACCCGGTGCGGTAAGAGAATCGTCTCAAGAATCTGTTTTATCTCTTGCTCCACTGGTATCAGGAGCATTTCGTTCTCGATTCTGCCATGCGATGAAATATATTCGGATAAGCGTTTGAAATCCTCAATTGTGATGTCGTGCCAGAGATACGTGAACTTCGGGTGCAGCGGAACGTCGTACCGGCAACAGAGTTCGAGCGCAAGGTCCTGACCAGGATCTATAAGATCGCCATCTATCGTGGCAGGATCTACCTTTCTTTCAAGTTCGGCGATCCACCATTCGAAACAGTACGAAGACGGCACCAGTGGGTGGTTGTTCTCAAGAAAATCGCCATAATTGATAAGAATCTCCCCGACATCAAGAATCACCTCGACCTGGTCATGCAACCGCACCGCATCCTCTTCGGTATCGATATGCACTACCGCTCCGTTGAAGAGGCGCACAGTCGGACCTAAAATTCCACTCACAGGAGAGACGCCGGCAGCTTTGCCAGGGCGCTCGACCCGAATCTGGGTCCCAGGAGCAAGAAAACCATCAGTTATAACCATAGTCGCAGGAGAGACGCCGGCAGCAGCGAACCCTGTGTTTTTAGCCCGCCCGTATCTGAGCCTGAACCCACCAGGCATGGACGGATGCGAGAAGACAGGTCGTCCCGCGATGAGATCTTCCAGATACTTCGCCTTGGGTTTGATGACTGTTTCGCCAGCCTCGCCACTCTCCTTCTTTGTGATGAACTGGTTCAGGAAATCCCAGCCGTCCAGATTGAGTTTTGCCACATGCTTCAAAATCTTCGGCGCCTTGAGCGCCATGCCCTCGGCAAAGACCAGAGCCATCCCGCCACGAACGCGGTTCGTATCAACCCGCGCCAGATCCCGGTACCCCTCGACCTCCACCTCCTCGGTCGGCTCGCCATCGATGCAGATCGGGCAGTTTGACGCAATCAGCCGGACCTCCTCGTCGGACGGTGTGTACTGGAGGTTTGCGACCGACCGGTACCTGAGCACCTCCTCGACATACCGCTCGATCTCCTCATCTCTCGGGATGTATCTGTTGATGCCGAGTTCTCTGCGCACGTAGTCTGCGACCAAAACAGAGAGTGCCTGCGCAGTACCGCCAGCGCTCCGGATAGGACCTGCATAGAAGATTCTGAGAAACTCTGTGCCATCGTCATTCTTTGCTATGAGTACCTTCGCTATCCCCTCTATCGGCGCAGCAACTACGCCCTCGGTCAGTAATGCAACTGACGCCCTTATTGATGCCTCCACAGCCTCATCCCTGCTCTCAAATGTATGAATACGCATCGTTGCGATGTCAACACCGAGCTGCAGTGCAGACTCCTCCCTGCTCATCGTGCGGTCCAGTTCACGAATACGGTCGGCAACCGGGATATCGACCAGTTTCTCGACCCGGTCGGCAAGGTCCTTTGCCATGGGAATCTCAGGGTGCATCACCGGATCTTTGCCGCACAAGCGCGCTCTTGTCGCAACCTCGATGGCATGCGCAAGATCGCTTTCGAGCGCATCAAAATACGGGTACATGCTGTCAGTAGTCACGCTATTACTGTGCGAGGTTATCCATGGTAAACCTGTTGATCGACCCGAAACCACTGCCTGATGAACGTCACAAATCGGACGATATCCGCATGTAAAACCACGGGATTACAAGAGATCACCTAGATTTCCACAGGAAAGTATGAGGTGGCAGGATATACAATACAAACGTGTCACCAATATCTTGCAGGTAATACCATCTTTTGTATTACCCCTATATGACCCGGTATACAGAGCCCGCCCTAACAGTGTTGTTATTGATATCTAATGATCAATGAATCACCGTCACAACTCGACTCCAACCCGCGGCTCATCCCCGCCAGACTTCCGAGCCCAGCGGATGCCCCGATCTAATGAAAGCTTTAAATGAGTACACGTTTTATCTAACCCCATGGAACGAAAGACGTGCATCATCTGCCATGGCGAACTGGACTCGACGCATTACGAGAATTACGACATCTGCACCGAGTGCTTCGATCTGATGGAGGATCTGATGAGCGAGTACTTCCTCAAAACGATCACACGCAAAGAAACTGGCGTAAGCGAGTTGTATTCAAAATATCTGACAGATACCATCGGCTACGTGACCGATTACAGGAGGATTCGGGAAAAATCGAAACGGCATCTCAAAGATGTCAAAGAACGGCTCGAGACTGCCATGGATGAAGGCGTGGTGGGACCAGAGCAGCGGTATCTCGAACGCACACTTGCAGTTCTGGAATGGTTGCAGGCAAATCCGACATTTTACAATTATTATTTCAAAGAGTATTATTCATGCCCGACATGCGGGGCATCGATCTTTGAGCACTTCAACCAGCAGATGGTCGGCGACTGGCTCATGATCACGTGCTCGAGATGCGATACCTTGATCAAGAAGTATTTCCTGCCAAGGCAGATATGATTGATGATGCCCGGCGATATGTATGATTTTAACTTAAATTATATCGCGGATACGATCAAACAACGACGCGCTAAAACCGTCGGGCTTCAGTTCCCGTCTGGTTTTGCACGACTGGCAATTGAGATATCTGGGAAGATCAGAGAGCAGACCGGTGCAACGGTTGTGATATCTGCGAACTCCTGTTTTGGCGCATGCGACATCGATTGCGGACTCCTTGAGTCAGTGGACCTCCTGTTTCAATTCGGGCATGCGGAGATACCGAACCTGCGAGTGGAAAACGTCGTCGCAATCGAGGTTGAGTCCGCAATCGATCTGCACCCGGTGATGGAACAGGCAATCAGGGTGATCGGCGATCGTGTCGGGCTTCTCTCAACGGCTCAGTTCGTGCACAGACTTCCGGAGGTTCAGCGGTATCTGAGAGAGCACGGCATATCCGGAGTAATCAGCCGTGGTGACGCACGCATCGCCCACCCCGGACTCGTTCTCGGATGCAACTTCTCTTCTGCTGCACCTGATTGTGATGAGTACCTGTACATCGGCACAGGGGACTTTCATGCACTTGGTGTTGCGCTTGCCACCCACAAAACGGTTTGGATCGCTGATCCGGCGATGAACGAGATCAGGAAGCCCGATGTTGACCGTGTGCTGCGCCAGCGGTGCGCCGCAATCGAACGGGCGCTTGACGCAGAGTCGGTGGGAATCATCATCTCCACAAAGATCGGTCAGTTCCGGGGAGGTCTCGCGTTTGGTCTGCGCGAGATGGCGGAGCAGCACGGTCTTGATGCGCACATCCTGATTGCGGACATGGTCACGCCAGAAGCGCTCCTGCCGTTTGATTGCGACGTATTCGTGAGTACAGCATGCCCGAGAATTGCGATTGACAACACTGCGATCTTTCGCGTTCCGGTTCTGACACCGCCTGAGTTCGAGGTCGCAATCGGAAAGCGGCGGTGGGAGGATCTGGTCTTTGATGAGATCGCGTAACGTCCGGTCCGCAAGACTTATTGCAGGCTAAAAATGATAGGTGATTGATTATGCCAACCATATCAAGAATGTGGACCGCTGAAAAGATCGGGCTGAAGATCGAGATTAAAGATTTCGGTCCGATAATCGAGGGCAAAATCTCACTTAAACCACTTACATTGTTTGTCGGACCCAACAATTCAGGAAAATCGTATGCAGCAATGCTAATTCATTCGATATATGAAACATACATCCCGACCATCTGGCTTAAAGACCTGCCACATAGTTCTCCACGCGAACTTTTTCTTTTCCGAGATCTTGGACTGCGCACTATCCAAAAGGATTTTGCAGATGAGCAGACGTCATTGGAAAAACAGATCACCGACCTGGAGGAGGGCGAGGAATTAGAAATTCCAAAACCACTATTGGATAAAATAAATGCCAGGATTTTTGATAAACTGTATGAACAGAGGTTGAGTAAGGAGATTTTGCGTTCGTACGCCAGCCCACTGAATGAACTGATCAGAATCGGAAAAAGAGCCTTTTCATTAAAGATTGATTTTGATTCCGACGACATTCGTATGGCTTGTGATGGACAACAGTTAAAAATCGAAAGATATCCTGAATCAGATATTAAAATAAAAATTAAGTTGACTGATGATGTGGACATAGGGCTTATACACATAAGTGAAGAAGGAGATGGACATCTAATCCGGATAAACAGTGGGTGGAAGGAAGATGGAGCGCCTCGTTTAATGGGTGCGATCATTGAAAGTTGTGGTTCCAATATACTTAAAAAAGCTGCTACACCGTGCTATTATCTCCCTGCAGCCCGGTCAGGCATGTTCCAGGGTCACAAAGCACTCACTGCAAGCATGATGAGAAACGCCCCGCTTGCTGGCATAGAAAAAATCAGTGAAATTCCTACCGTCTCAGGCGTTGTATCTGATTTCATATCATCTATCATCGACATGCCTGAAAGAGAAGGAACTTTTTATCCGCTTGCCAAAGAATTTGAAGATGAATTGATCGCAGGAGAGATTGTTGTCCGGACACTGGACGATCATCTCTATCCGGAAATCCGATATAACTATCACGATACTGAAATCCCGTTGCATCGGGCATCCTCAACTGTTTCTGAACTGGCGCCGTTGTTTTTATATCTAAAGTATGTAATCGAGCCAGGAAGCATCCTGATAATCGAAGAGCCTGAAGCACACCTGCATCCGGCAAACCAGCGCATATTGGCGAAGTATCTGGTACGGCTGATCAGAAACGGCGTGTATATAATAATCACCACCCATAGCGAGTACCTGCTGGAGCAGTTGAGCAATTTTATCATGCTCAGTAAAATCGAACCGAAAAAACGTGCTGAAAAGTATGGTTATGCCGAATATGATTATCTGGAGCGTGATGAACTCGCTGCCTACGTATTCAACCTTGATAAGACTGGAAGTGGGAGCAGGATAGCAGAAGTTGAGATAACAGAAGAAGACGGCATATCACAGGAAGAATTTCTTAAAGTCCATGAAGTTCTCTATGATGAGATAATAAGACTTGAAAGGGATTTAGATAGAGATATATGACATAAGGAGTTTTCATGTCTGTTATCAACTGTATAAATACTGAATTTGCTGATAAAAAGATAGAACGGTGTTCAGAGAGGGGCACCGGCTGCAAACTCAAGCTTGACACATCGTATGAACATATCATAATAAAAGGCGAAAAGATTTGCAACGATCGTAAAATCTGTGACTGTATCATTTTTGTGAATCAGAATGGTGCTATCATTGTTGGAATTGTTGAATTAAAAAGCAAACATATAGACGCAAGTGACATCAAAGAACAACTTACGAATGGGTCTAAAATCGCCCTGGAGATTTTGAAGGAATGTACTGATACATGCGATACGTCTGAATTTTATCCCATCGTCTTAGCAAAAGGAGGGGGTCGTACTTCCGAACATGCGATGATAAGGAACGCAAAAATACGATTTGGAAGCAAGAAACATCGCATAATCACTAAGAAATGTGGAGATTCTTTTTTTGAGATAGTATCACAATTAAAATGACTAAGGATTTCTCATGATATTCCCACCCGAATACAAAGCTGTCGGTGTGATCCGCACCGATGAAACGCTGTCCGTTGCGCACGATGAACTGTTGCGCCGCAAGACCATCCGGAACACGGAGTCCGAGATGTATTTCCTCTCAGAGTACTTGATCATCTTCGCATCTGATGGCTGCGCCATCTACGCCGTAACAAGTAAAGGAAAGGGATTGTTTTGGAGTGTGACGTCGTTAACACAGATAGCATCAGGAGACGAAGTCGTGCAACACGACGAACTTGTGAATATGCACAACCGGACCCGACTTGTGAAAATAGCACGCGAATACGAGACTGACACTGTAAACACGATCATATTCAAGAGTGTTGACCAGCACCTCACATTCGTGCACAAACCAGACATAAACGAGCTAATCGAGATCGATGTGATCGATGTGGTGCCACCTGTTCCGGGCTGGCTCACATACATGGTCGGAGAGCTAAGCGACTGCCTGTTAGGAGAACTCGGCGTTGTATTTACGCACAACATCCTGGACCTGAGGCAGTTCGAGGGCAAGGACGCGGTCTTCCCCTGCTTCACATCGGGGCTCTCCGGGAGATACCTTGACAGTGAGGAGATTACAGAGCCCGCAACCCTGATCGGGTGCGACATCTCGAAGATGATTCTTGATCAGCGGTTCCCGAACCTCCATTATAAATTCATCAATATCTGCTCGCAGACCAGCGGATTGTATCCTATCACAAAGCCGTTCATTGCACGGTGCTGCCAGTCTGAGCGTTCCGGGCTTGTCGAGATCGATGGTATCGATGGCGTGGTTGTGCACTGGGCGGCATCAGGCTACGAGGTTGCGGATGCGCTGCGGAATCTGGTGCAGAAGATACGATCGTAAGCATGATCATCGGAATTACTGGCACGCCCGGAACCGGAAAGACATCTGCATGCGCTCTTATAAAGGACGTTCTTGATCTGAACGAATTAGTCAAAAAAGAGGGGCTGCATCTGGGCGTTGACAGAACGAGGGGTTCTCTGATCGCGGACATGGATTCAGTCTACGATCGCATCCAGGAGATTGCGCAGGGAAGGAAAGGAGATCTCGTAGTTGAGGGGCATCTCTCGCACCATGTCTGTGACGTTGCAATCGTGCTCCGCCTATTGCCAGACGAACTCGAGAGGCGTCTTCAGGAGCGCGGGTATCGTGAGGCAAAGATTCTGGAGAACGTTGAGGCGGAGGTGGTCGATGTGATCCTTGTTGAGGCGGTCGAATGGTGCGATTGGGTCTATGAGATCGATACGACCGGTAAAACGGTAGAAGAGGTCGCTGATACGATCAACGAGATCCTTGGTGCGATCGGTCGCGGAATTACGGTTAGGGGGTATGAGCCGGGATCGGTTGACTGGCTGGGATTGGCAGAAACGAGTTCAGATATAGCACCGTTGCAGAGAGGGCTACAATAACCCGAGCAAGTTGCACTTACTCAATATTATATGGATATCTGAATATAAAACCGTGGGGTTACACAAGATTAACCTATAAATCTTGTGGAAATCTGTGCAATCTTGTGGTTCCTACCCCATAGTATTGAGCAGGTCAGCAGGTCAAATCGGCATTGATACCAACAACTGAGAAGAACGAGACTATCACAAAAAAGAACGGCGTGTGTGGCAGGCGGTGCAATCACCTGTGACACGCGTCTGCGCAGATGTTTCTTCCATAAGTGGTCTCAGGCATTGAATAGGTCTCCACACTCACAATCTTGCCGGTCTGGGGATTCACCAGCGCGGTTGCCACGTACAGATCCTGGCCCCGACTGCCGCAACTGCAACTTCGCTCGATCATATCGACTTTCCACAGAAAAGGCGACTCATTGACACCGACAAATGCGCCTGAGGAATTGTATGTTGAGTTCTGCACGAGTGCCACGTGCACACTCCTCCGATCCGGCGCGTTGAATCTCAGAGCGGTGAACTCCTTGATTGTCTCGTTCTCTTCGGTGATGTTGATCGCCCGGTCTACATTAATTGCCGGTACCGTTCCAAGCGTCTCTTCGACCACGCACACCTTATCACCCGCGGTCTCGCCAAATGCACTGGCATTGATGTACGCAACACCGGCAAGCAGATTTGTAACTATCAAAATCCCGATTGCAATCGTTTTCCCGTCCATTTACGCCTTCTTGTATTTGGTGTACCCACACCGTCCACAGGTCACACGATCCGCGTGCTCTGCCAGATAGACGCCGCTGCCACATTTCGGGCAGAATTGTCTCGTACGTTTGATTGTGTCGCCATCCATGGCATAATATTCGTGTATGCGCATAATTTAGTCCCCCTTGCTTTCATTTGCGCTTTTTGGAATCGCATTACGTGTGATCATGTAGTCAGCTTCAATTGTACGAACATCCTGCAGATCATTATACAAGCGCGCATATCCGATGACGTCCCGGGTTCCGTACTGCACATCCATCCGATCAAGTATCAAGAGCTCTGGTTTCGTATCAAGAAGTGCAACCAGCATATTTTTCACATTATCCCTCGAGCAAACTGCGTCTTCAGGAGCTATTTTCAATGTGAGATTTCGTCTATTCAAAAGTACACTCTCTTCATCCTGTGTGATTTCAATCTTCATTCCAGTATCCTCCATATATCATCAGCGCCATGGTTCGAATGTTTCATCTGTTTCAAGAGTTCTTGCATCTCCTTCTTCTTTTCACGGGTCACATTAATCAATACACAACCACTCGATGGCTGTCCATATATAACTATCGAGGATACAGGTGCAAGAGTGACCGCGGGTATCACCGCAAGATCCTCCTCGCCGTGCACGAATATAAGCACCCGGTCAGCAGATTGGAGCGCATCCTTTATGCAAGCCACGAGTTCAAGCGTGATACTACCCGCCGGATTCTCAACAGAGACCTCACGAAACTCCGGATTATGGATACGAGTTACGACTTGATCGGAAACCGCGGCCCTGCAGGTCAGGTGATCCACGATGCAAACATCAGGCAGGACGCCGGATTCAATCAGATTACAGGTGGTGATATCGCCAACCGAGATTATTCTGGACGGCTTCTCCGAATCCAGCGCCTTCTTCAACTGTTCCATGGTGCTGCGCCCGCATCCGGCATACAACACTCCATGCGGGACTTTCAGCTCCGATTTCAGATGATTGGGTAGAATAAGCGCTTGCACCTATCGCACCTTCAATGCATACGCCCCGGGAGTTGTGATATTTAATCTCGATGCGATATCCGAGAGTTCCGGATCCATAATTATAACATATCCACTCCAATCCCTGCTGAGCGAATTTGATCCGCACGCCGGGCAGTTCTGCCCACTTACAATTCTGTGACAGTCTCTGCATACCAGTTCAGTCATTTTTGCCCTCTTTTGCGTCCTTTGATTCCTTCACTTCTTCTGCGGCTTCTTTGAGCCATTCCAACTTACCGAGTGCTGGCTGGCGCATCGTAAGCCCCATTCTGCTTTCATGCGGATCCCGTTCGTTCAAACTGATGGTTACGATGCGTGCACGCAGTTTATCGCCCTCAGCGACCGCACGTACACTCTCCTTGAAGACAAGACGTCCGTTCTTCCCATCATAAGAGACGTAATCGTCTGCCAGCTGACTTACATGGACCAGACCATCGAGTGGACCGACACCGATAAACGCACCGAATTCCACGATCTCGACGACGATTCCCTCGACAATCTCCTGCATCATTGGTCGGTACATCAGCGCATCAAAGGTCGCCTCATAGTACACCCCGCCGTCGCCTGCGAGTATGTGTCCATCACCCACATCAATCACATCGATTATTGCAACCAGCGCACCGAGCTTCTTATCGATGCGCCCTTCGAGTTTCCCGCGGAGCGCTATTCTGACCGCATCCATGACCGGCATTCCAAGTTGCTCGGGGTCGATGCGAACGGTGTCAACCAATCTTGTTTTCAGATACATACCATGCCTCGTTAATCAATAGAAAAACCATTAACACTTATTCAACCGTGGTATTAATTCTTTTGCCGGAATCAAGCCCACAATCGAAAGGTATTAGTGTGATCAGACCAACGATTTCACAGATACGGAATGAAGGCATCAATAAGTATAATATCAGGGTCGTCCTCGCAGGCACTGGCGGGAAGAGTTGCGCGTGCACTGGGATGCCATCTTGCAGACATCGATTTTTCCACGTTTCCGGATGGCGAGAGATACCTCCGCATATCCGGTGCAGCCGATATCGAATACGCAGTGATCATCCAGTCGACATCAACGGATTCTGATTACATCTCGCTTCTGCAGACAATCGATGCCTGCGATACCGCAAATCGAGTCGATGTCGTGATCCCGTATTTCGGATATGCGCGGCAAGACAAGCGGTTCAAGGACGGAGAAGCGGTGAGCGCACGTGCGCTTGCAGGCACGATCAAAGCGGATCAAGTCTATACAGTGAATATCCACAACCAGAATGTTCTTTCGTACTTTGATGCGCCTGCAACCGATCTCAATGCCGCGCCAGTGATTGGCGAGCGCATCGCAGCAATGGAACTTGACGATCCAATGATCGTTGCGCCGGACGAAGGTGCAATCGAGCTTGTGCGATCTGCTGCAGAGCATCTCGGAGTTGATTTTGATTACATGGAGAAAACACGCTTGAGTGGAGAGGATGTATTGATAAAAGGAAAGAAAATGGATGTTTCCGGAAGAGATGTCGTTATAATGGATGATATCATCTCAACAGGGGGCACAATCGCAGAGACGACCAGAGTGCTGGACGAAAACGGTGCAAACCGGGTGTTTGCCACATGCGTCCACCCGGTGCTCGTCAGAAACGCTGTGTTACGTCTATTTGCATCAGGAATTGAGGAGATCATGGCGACCGATACGCTCGACAAAAGCGTGAGCGTAATCAGTGTGGCCGGGCTAATCGCTGATGCAATCAAGGAGAAACGATAATGAATAAAATAGCAAATCTTGTATCGAGGTTCGATCAGTACGTCCGGACCCATACGCCGAAACAACTGGTCATCCCACCGTTGATTGTGCTCGTAATTGCACTGGTGGTACTCGGGGGAATGTATGCAATCACAGGATCACCTGTACGTCTCGGATTTCAGTTTGAAGGGGGAACAATCGTCCAGATCGACAGCCATGACTCGCATGATGCTCTGAAGGCTGCGTTTTCTGACTATCCGGTAGTCGATGTGAGCGATGCCGGCAACCGCAAGATGATCAAATTCGGTCCGATGTCAGAGGATGATAAAAAATCGCTTGTAGAGAAGACAAATAACGAGTATGGGGATGCGGATCCGCTTATCCAGCAAGCAGACCCGACGTATGCGAAATCGCTCCAGACGCAGGCGATAAAAGCGATACTGATATCGTTCTGCTTGATGGCAGTCGTCGTCTTTCTGATATTCAGGACGTTTGTGCCCTCGGTTGCAGTTGTGCTCTCGGCATTCTCTGATATCGCGATCGCAGCGGCGTTCATTGCAATCACAGGAATCGAACTCTCGCTCGGAACCGTTGCAGCGCTATTGATGCTGATCGGGTATTCGGTGGATAGTGACATTCTTCTCACAACAAGGCTGCTCAAACGGAGGGGCAAACTGGATGACAAGGTAACACATGCTATGACAACAGGTCTGACCATGACCGGAACAACACTCGCCGCACTCCTGGTGATGTACCTTGTCTCGGCGTATTCCTACGTAATCGTGCCGTCGTTTCCGCAGATCAGCATCATCAGTGATATCTCAATTGTGCTTCTCTTCGGTCTCGTTGCCGATCTGATGAATACGTGGATGCTCAACACCGGAATACTGAAATGGCATCTGCAGAAGCCAAGGAGGCGAAGCACATGAAGCTATACAAGGATTTCAGAGTTGTTATATTCATACTTGCCATGTTGCTCGCACTCGTTGCGATTCACCCTGGTTACAGTCCGGAAAGGGGCATTTCATCCGATCTGCAGTATGGACTCGATCTCGAGGGTGGGACACGTCTGCAACTCGAGTTGCAGGGTGCGATTGCCGGAATCACCATTGATCCGGCAGCGATCATTGAGAAAGAGTACTCTGATGCACTCGGAGCAATCGAGATCACAGACAGCTCAGACGAGGAGGTCATATTCAAAACAACGGAGCCGCTCGAAAAGGAAGAGATCGACGCGATCGGCTACGGAAGTGCGTATGTGCGAGATAATGAGGTCACACTCAGCATAAACAAAAACTACGTGGTCGAGAAGTATCTCTCCACATATCTGGATACCGAGGTAATCTATCTTCCTGGCGGCATGTACGAGATCAGGTCCACGATCAACGAGAGTGAACTATCGAATGTGCTCGCAGACGTTGGCGGATCGATTACAAAGGACATACAGGGAAATGTGGAATTTAAGAAAACAGTTACAAAGCATACGCAGGAGCTGACAGAGGAGGTCTTAAACGAGAAATTAAACCTCTGGGGGCTCAAGGAGGTCCCTATCACTCCGGTTGAGGATAACCTCCTCATGGTTGATCTCGCCGGAATCGATCTCAACACAGCAATGGACATCGTTGCAACGCCAGGAAAGTTCGAGATTCGTATCCATCTTACGAACAACACGACATCGCATGTGATGTGGGGCGAGCAAATCACAGCAGTGGATATGCCCAAGATGCATAGAGATTCGTGGGGCGTTGGTTTCACTGTGAACGGCGACGGAGCAACTGCGATCAGGGACGCAGCAGTCGAAACAGGGGCTGTTGACGATCCGGCAGCGCACGAACTGACCATGCTCCTCGATGATAAGGAGGTGTACTCAGCACCGCTCGCAGACGATCTTGCCAACAATCTGAGGGACATGTACGACAGAGATGAGAACGTACAGTCCCTACAGCTGACTGCATCAACAGGCGGTGGCGATGAAGGGCAGATGAAAGCGGAACAACTGCACGTGCATCTTCGAGCCGGGGCACTTCCGGTCGAGGTTGCGGTGATCGGTTCGTGGCAGGTACCCGCGTCGCTCGGTGCAAAGTTCAAGGAGCAGACAATGATTGCCGGATTATTTGCACTCGCAACTGTCGCTCTTGTCATCTTTGGAAGATACGGGCGGAAGAAGATCTTAATTCCGATGATTGCAACCTCGGTGAGTGAGGTCTTCATGATTCTGGGATTTGCAGCGCTTGTAAATTGGCAACTCGATCTGCCAGCCATCGCAGGAATCATTGCGGTCATTGGGACCGGCATTGACCACCTGGTGATAATCACTGACGAGGTGCTCTACGAGGGTAAGATGCCGTCACTTAAGGTCTACCTCGCTCGTATCGGGAAGGCGTTTGCGATCATCTTTGCTGCTGCGGCAACAACGATCATTGCCATGTCGCCGCTCCTTGCGATGAGCTTTGGCGCGCTTAAAGGGTTCGCAATCACAACCATAGTCGGCGTTCTGATCGGCGTTCTGATCGCAAGACCTGCATACGGACGTGTGATCAAGGATCTGCTGGAGTGATTCATGAGCGAACATCGCGATTACCGGTCGCTGAACGAGAGAGCTTGCGCCTGCGCCGCGGCGATCCGGAAACACGATGAGATGTTAATCGTTTCACACATCGATGCCGACGGATTGACCGCTGCAGCGATCGCGTCCCATGCACTCGAACGATGCGGAATTACGCACAGTGTCCGATTTGTGAAACAACTGGACACGAATATTATTGGCGAGGTCGCTGATACTAATATCCCGACCATCTTTACAGACCTCGGCAGCGGGATGCTCTCTGATATGCCGCATGACCTGGATATCGTGGTTGCTGACCACCACCAGATCGATCAGAACGGAGATCTCGAGCATCACCTGAACCCGCATCTCTTCGGAATCGACGGCTCAACCGAGATGAGCGGGGCAGGGTGTGCGTACATGATTGCTCAATCGCTCGGCGAGAACACCGGCAACACAGACCTATCCAGTCTTGCGATCGTGGGCGCTGTCGGCGACCTGCAGGCAAGAAGATTTGGAAAACTGGTCGGATGCAACAGGAAAATTTTGAAGCGTGGCAGAGATTGCGGAGTTCTGGAATACGGGAAGGATCTTTCGTTCTTTGGGAAGCAGACACGTGAGGTCTTCAAGTTGCTGATGTACTCCTCTGATCCATACCTTCCGGGACTGACAGGAAACGAGGGTGCAAGCATTGGATTTTTGAAGAATCTCGGCATAGAATTCCGTGGAGAGCGGTGGAAACGCTGGATCGACCTGAGCGAAGAAGAGAAGCAGAAGGTTGTCTCGTCGCTGGTGCAGTTATGCATCTCAAAGCGGATGTCATCGTACCACATCCACAGGCTGGTAACCGAGGTATACCAGCTGAGCAGAGAACAGGAAGGAACCGAGATGCGGGATGCATCCGAATACGCCACTCTGCTCAACGCAACCGGGCGATACGGCTCTGCCGAGGTTGGCCTCGCTGTCTGCCTCGGCGACCGGGACAAAAAACTGGCAGAAGCACACAATCTGCTCAAAAAGCACCGGAAGCACCTTGTGGATGGCTTGAAACTCGTCAGGGAGCGGGGCATAACTGAATTGAACCACGTTCAGTACTTTGATGCCGGAAGTTTGATCAAGGACACAATCGTCGGAATCGTTGCGGGCATGAGCCTGACAAACTCCGGAAATCGGAATATGCCGATCTTTGCGTTTGCAAATAGCGATGATGGACTCAAGGTCTCTGCACGCGGGACGCAGGGATTAATCAAGCAGGGACTGAACCTTGCTGATGCGATCGGAGAGTGTGCCGCAAAGGTTGGCGGAACCGGAGGCGGGCACAACATCGCAGCAGGAGCAACGATACCTTCCGAAACAAAGGACGAGTTTCTCGAACTGATCGATGCGGCAGTTGGAGGACAACTCACCGCAGGGAAGTGATGCATAATGGATGCGCTATATCTATTAGATTGCTACATTAAAGAGTTTGAAGCAACAGTTAAGGATGTGACTGATGGACGGTTCGTAATTCTCAACAAGACTGCGTTCTACCCCGATTCGGGAGGACAACCACACGATCTCGGAGTTCTGATCAAGGACGGGCACGAATACCCGGTAGTCTACACACGGAAGATGGATGATGCGATCAGCCACGAGGTCACAATCACAGGTCCCGGACTTGCGGTGGGCGATCAGGTAACCGGAAGAATCGACTGGAACCGACGATATCACTTCATGCGATCACATACCGCCTGCCATGTGCTGAGCGCAGTGATCCACAAGAAGACCGGTGCACTGATCACAGGAAACCGGATAGGCGATGCCAAAACGAGGGTAGATTTCAGTCTGAAAGATTTTGACAGGTCGCAGATCAAGTCGTTCGAAGAGAAAACAAATGAGATCATTAACCAGGAGATTCCGGTAGAGATAAAGATCCTTCCAAGAGAAGAAGCACTCAAAATACCAGCGATTGTGAAATTAAAGATGGAACTTCCCGAGATTGCAGAGATGCGCATAATTGACATCGTGGGCTTTGACGCACAGGCATGCGGCGGAACGCATGTGCGAAATACCGGTGAGATCAGGGCAATTGAGGTCATAAAGGCTGAGAACAAGGGGAAAAACAATAGACGGATATATTTCAGAGTGGAAACGGCTGACTGATCAGAGTGAGAGCATCGCAGAGCGGGTATGAGTTTATGCCCCCACCAATTGGTTGAATTGTAGTTTACCGGGATAACTCAACTTCATCATGCGGTCGGGAGTATCAGTGGGGTTATTTTTCTTGGTGATTCGGGTCCGCTTTTTATTGATGCTACCGGTACAGGTAATGCTCACAAATCGAGATTCGAATTCGGATAAGAAATCTTTTTCATGCCAGAATTCTTTAGCAATTTCTTTACAATAACCAACAAAACAGACTGAACCTTTCAGTTTCGTGATGATCTCTTTCTCGTTTCCTTTAGTACCTGACTTTCGGTGAATTGAAATGGGATGCCCTTTCATCGTTACAGAAAACATGTAGAATTACCAATGATGACACCGCGATTGAAGAATGGACGTTTGAAAAG